>Ga0247668_1000001_pt1 | contig 359890 bp, 621 predicted proteins | sample CNK09_metaG_FD_182737 | JGI IMG/M metagenome (GOLD analysis project Ga0247668, IMG submission 182737) | Soil microbial communities from Purdue University Martell Research Forest, Indiana, United States - CNK09 | ecosystem: Environmental > Terrestrial > Soil > Temperate forest > Bulk soil...
TTCCGTTAGCAGCTATCTGAAAATGTTGGCGACGAAGAAGGTTGCACACATGAATGGAAGAAGGGCGAAAAAACTGCTAACGGAACACATTACAAGTGTGCCTGTGGTGCCACAAAGACTGAAAAAGGAAAATAATGTCGGACTTCCGCAAATGGATCACTTTATGCGAGACGGTTTCTACCCCGTCTCGCATTGACTTGACGGAGCTAAAAAGTTTCGATGAGTTGTTTGGACCAAATGCTGTTGACATAGATCAGGAAGAAGACGATCTACTTACATCTGAAAAAGTTTTAAATGCTCGTGGATGGCGAAAGGTAGATTGGAAACACCCTCTGGGAATTTTTGAATGGGCTTTTACTAATCCGAATTTCAGAAAATATCGAGTATTTTTGATGGATATGAAGAGATGGGAAGTTGAAGGACCATCAGATGTAATCGGATATGGACACGGTTCACACGAGTTAGCAGAATTTCTCGACGAAATATTTGAGCAAAATGGATAACCAAGAGATAACCAAACTCAAAGAATACGCCGAAAACATTTTATGGGTTGTTAAACATGAATCGGAGGAGAAAATTTCAAAGTCAATTGTTGCGCATTTGCTAGAGTCATTGATTGGGCAATTAGACCAAATTTGTGACAAAAAGAAGGTTTAGGGCCGTTAGGAATCGAAAAACATCGAAAAATACGCATTAAAGAAGCAATATTTGTAGAACAATGTAAATATCATTAATAGGAGACACATTATGTTGGATGCCCTAAAGCCATTGCTGGAAAGTGGAATTGTTAGTGAAGCCACTCGTGACGCGATCCAAGCCGCGTGGGAAGGCAAAGTCAAGGAGCTTCAGTCCGAGATTCGTACTGAAATCCGTGAAGAATTTGCTGGCCGTTACGAGCACGATAAAGAAGTCATGGTTAAGACCCTTGACAAGATGGTTTCTGAGACACTTACTGGTGAAGTCGAAAAGATTAAGGCAGAGCGCAATGAAGTGGCAAAGTTGAAGATCGCTGCCGTTCAGGAAATGCGTCAGGCCGCAAAGAAATTTAATGCATTTGCAACACGCGCTTTGGCAGAAGAACTAGCAGAATTTGCACAAGAGCGTAACAAGAGCAAGGCACATCAGGATAAGCTAGAGCGTTTCGTTATGAGCGCATTGGCGGAGGAAATCAACGAGTTTGCAGAGGATAAGACAGCCCTTCGCGAAACTCGTGTTAGCCTCATCGCAGAAGCAAAGAATCAGTTGGACGCTCTAAAGAAGAAGTTCGTGGAACGTGCCAGCGTAGCAGTAAGTGAAATTACTTCAAAGACATTGAATCACGAAATCACACAGCTTCATGAAGACATCAAGGTTGCTCGTCAGAATAACTTTGGTCGCAAGATTTATGAAGCATTTGCAACCGAATTTGCTGGAACTTACCTCAACGAAAATGTTGAAGTCAAGCAGATCAAGGCAGACAAGGAAGTAGCAGAACAGAAACTTGCAGAATCCAAAGCTGAGATTGCAGCCGCCAAGAAGTTGGTTGAATCAAAGGACAAGGAACTGAAGAATCTTGAGAACCGCGCAACAAGACAGAATGTGTTGTCAGAATTGCTAAGTCCTCTTGATAAGAACAAGCGTGAAGTAATGAATCAACTCTTGGAAGGTGTGCAAACGGGAAGTCTCCGTTCCGCATATGACAAGTATCTACCAGCAGTTCTAAACAGCCGTCAACAGCCAGTAGTTAGGGGCCGTGAGACACTCAAGGAAGCAACTGGCGATAAGAACGTAAAAGTAGTTCCAATCGACGAAACCGACCTAAGCGAAATCAAGCGTTTGGCAGGGCTACAGTAACTTAAAGGAGAAGGAAAATGTCAACACCATTATTGGAAAATCGTTGGGCTGATACAAAGAATGCCCTGCTCGAAGGACTAACAGGAAATCGCAAAACGGTTATGAGTGTAGTCCTAGAGAACACCCGCAAGCAATTGCGTGAAGCTGCTACCGCAGGTTCCACATCTGCTGGTAACATTGCTACACTTAACCGCGTCATTCTTCCCGTTATTCGACGTGTTATGCCAACCGTTATCGCTAACGAATTGGTCGGCGTACAGCCAATGACAGGTCCAGTCGGTCAGATTCAGACTCTCCGTGTTCGTTACGGACAGACTGATAATGTCACTGCTCCTTATCCTTGGAACACAAGCGTAACAGCGGGTGATGAAGCCCTATCCCCATTCAAGATTGCAACAGCCTACTCTGGTAGCTCCACAACAGGACAGGCAGATTGGACAGCAAACTTGGAAGGTCAGGCAGGTAACAAGATCAATGTTCAGATTCTACGTCAGACAGTAGAAGCTAAGAGCCGTAAGCTCTCCGCTCGCTGGACGTTTGAAGCTGCTCAGGATGCTCAGGCAATGCACGGCATCGACATTGAAGCAGAAATCATGGCTGCTCTTGCACAGGAAATTACAGCAGAAATCGATCAGGAAATTCTTGGTTCGCTCTATGCACTTTCTGGAACAGATCAGACATTCGACCAGTCTTTGGTCAGTGGTACAGCAACATATGTTGGTGACGAGCATGCTGCCTTGGCAATCATGATCAACCGCGCCAGCAACTTGATTGCACAGCGTACCCGTCGTGGTGCAGGTAACTGGGCCGTTGTTAGCCCAATTGCATTGACTGTTCTTCAGTCAGCAACCACATCAGCTTTTGCACGTACCACAGAAGGTACATTCGAAGCTCCAACAAACACCAAGTTTGTCGGAACATTGAACGGTTCTTTGAAGGTTTACGTCAACGGCTACGCCAATGACTCCGTGCCAGTTCTAGTCGGCTACAAGGGTTCTTCGGAATCTGACGCAGCAGCCTTCTACTGTCCATACATTCCTTTGATGAGTTCTGGTGTCGTTCTTGATCCAGTGACCTTCGAACCTGTTACTAGCTTCTTGACCCGTTATGGATACATCGAGCTAACAAACAGCGCAAGTTCTTTGGGAAATGCTGGCGATTACCTTTCAAGTATTGCCGTCGCAAATCTTTCTTTCAGTTAATAGAAAAGAAAGAAGTTATAACCAATCAGCCCTCGATGAAAATCGAGGGCTTTTTTGTTGTTCTATCTATCCTAGATAAAATTATTATCCTCGATCTTATAAATAGTATTTCTTGACTTCTGCATAAATAGATGTTAGGATAACTATTATGATAAATGAAATCAATAAACTAATTGAACAATATGGCCCCAAAAGTTTTGGCAGACTTGCATCTTGTAGACCAAATTTGAAATTATTCCTCCAACACTGGAATGAAACCCGAAATTGTCCAACGATAGGAGAACAATTTTTCTGCATCCACTATAATATAGAACCACCAAATTGTTTTTGTGGCAATAAATTGCTGTTCAAAACCTATGTAAAGGGATATTGGCCCACCTGTGGTACGAAGGAATGCAAGGCGAAAAGTCAGGCGAAGAAACTATCTCAATTCTGGAAAAACAATCCAGAAGTAAAGAAAACAATGAGTGCGAATCAACGAAATACTTGCTTGGAGCGATATGGCGTTGAAAACATAATGCAGAATACTGAAAAGCTAAACGAGATTCGTAGTAAACTACAAGAAAAAACCGGTTATGCGTCGCCATTGGAGAATCCATTAATACAAGAGAAATGTAAGAAGACTACTAAAGAAAAATATGGTGTCGAACGACCATTTCAATCAAAGAAAATTCGCAACAAGGCAGTCGAATCATATATAAGAACTCACGGATATGCACCTAATATGCAAGAAGCACGAATCGCAGCAGAGAAAAATAGAAAATTTAGACGAGAAGAATATGAAACAGAAGTTATTACCAATAGAATACAAACAAGACGACAATTAAGTTCAAGCTACCAACGATTAGTCAATGAAGTTAGGCCATATACCTATTTGATAAGATTCAAACCAACTGGGCAAGTTTATTATGGGGTTCGTGCGGGAAATGTGTCTCTGGGTTTAACGCCGATGCAAGATTTTATGATTCACTATCAAACAAGTTCAGATCAAATTTTATCTAGGTTAGAAGATCACGGATTAGAATTGTTTGAATATGAAATACGGAGAACTTTTGACACCGAAGAACAAGCATATTATTGGGAACAGACAGTTCTTAGACGATGTAAAGTAGTTGGAGATAATAGATGGTTCAATCAAAATGCCTGTGGGTATATTATTCCTACAGCAGAGGGTCGTAAGAAAATTAGTGAGTTTCATAAAGGAAAACCTAAATCAGAGTCGCAACGGAAAAAGATGAGTAAATCTCATCAAGGAAAAATTAGAACCGCAGAACATTGCACAAATCTTAGCAAATCGCAAAAAGGCAGAACATATCCAGATCGCCAAGGAGAAAAAAGCCATAATTTCGGAAAGATTTGGATTTCCAAGAAAGGAAAATCGGCCCAGATTCATAAGGAAAATTTAGAAGAATATTTGCAACAGGGGTGGAAGAAAGGTAGAAAGTAAATTAGGTATGAAGTATTTCAGGTTTGGTCGCAATCTTGATTGGATCAACTGGTTCCCAACCATTCGAGATGACGCCGTTGCTCTGGCTGGCTTTTCTTCCCATTCTTCTTGACACATAATAGTAAAATCAATGGGTGATTCATTTGAGCATTTCAGGTACCAATGTTGGATATATTTCAGAGCAATTGGACTATCAACAATATAGAACCATCGACCTATCTGGGCACCATACAATACAACTGGGCTTTGCAATCTCGCAAGGACCTCGTAGTGTTCTACCTTTTCCATTATGAAATCTTTTTAAAATCTCCCATTGGAATCTCGTAAACCAAATCTGCTAATTCATCACGGTCCCTGCGTTGCTGCATTTTTGTTGGGTACATTGTTCCTCTTTCAACAGATTCGGGAATATCCAGACCTCGTATATCTCCTTGCCATGACACAATCAAATATGCATATAGACTATCTCGTTTTGCAATTGCGGCAAGATCATCAATCTTTTTAGCATCAATTGTGTAGGTTGGATGAATTGTAGCTGGAATGTTTCGAAATTTTATCTCGATGATTCCCGCTGGATGACCATTGTAAAACATCATTGCATCATAGGTCGAGCCAGTGCTTGTCATTTCAAAGGTTATTCCTTCACCAAGAGCCGCAGACATGGTATCGAGGACTTCCTGCTGTCTAGTACGATCCAAGGAAGTTTCGTGAGTTTTATGTTGGTCTGGGTATTTCATTTGTTTAGATGATTGCATAACTTCTTCCATGCTCCTCTTACGGTGTTGGCGGTCACGATATTGTACTTACCTTCCAGAGTTTTGATGTCGGTATTCCGATGCCATAATTTCATAAAGTTCTGCAAATCCTTGTTGTCTGTAACGAATACGCGATCCCGCCATCTAAATTCGTAGAGAGGAACAGGGCTGAGAAGTCTCGCCAAAAACTCATACTCAACTGTCTTGATTTTTTGCATATGGTTCACAAAGAATACATTGAGTTGCCTGTGCTGGATTGGAAATGAAATGTTCAGTTACCTTGAACCATTGATCGACGTAGGCTCGAAACTCAATAAAACTCCATTCCCTAATATGAGTTGAGTTTTGAGGAGGGCCATTAAATGTTCCGACCCTGAGAAGATTTCTGTCTGGTGTTGATATTACAATCTGCTTTGGATTTAGATTTCTAATGTTTGTCATGAAATAATTTGGCTCGACCACATGTTCAATCACATCTGCGAGGATAACCAAATCTGTTTGCTCTGCGTATCCAGAAGCCCCGTCAATCCAGCGCCTTTCTGGATATGTTTTCTGCAAATACAGAAGTGTTTTTGTGACATCAATTCCAACAGTTTGCACGTCTGAAAAGTATTTCATCAGTTTGAATGCAGACCCGCAACCTATATCGACAACAGACTTGAGTCCATCTCGATTAAGAATTTCTCTGGCAAATTGATAAACTTCAGTTTGCCAATCATCTTCAAACACAGTGCCGTCAAAATAAGAAGGTAATTCACGAATTTGGTATCCCTCGTGAATATAATGGTTGGCTTTTGGTCCTACTTTATAATAGGCATTCAGCGGAGCAAATGACCCCAGAATAGTATCGGAATGTTTTATAGATGGCTTCATATGAGTCTATCCGTCATAGCAAAACCATCAATAGAGTGCTTATTCCCGCATCCACAGGCCGGTATGTAGCGTCCTATAAACATTTTTGACCCTCCCATAGCTTAACAGAACCATCAGGGTAAATTATAATAACAAATTTGGTTTTTCTTCCATATCTGATTGTGGCCCAAGTTCCAGAACGGCGCTGTTCTTCTACTTGACCGGGCGTACCAATTAAAATCTCAGAAGCGTCTACAATATCATGATCACGAATTAAAAATGGCTTTTCGGGCAGAATTTCATCGTTCTGGTCAAATGTTCCGCGAGAACCTCGCCACGCTGGATTCTTTTCGTAATAGCCGGGATGGGCAATAACGTGATATCCGAGGTCGTGAGCTAATGCGGCGGCTTCGCAATCGCATCCGATACACTGTCCATGCCTAAAGATTGATGGCTTCTCAGATAGAAATTTGGTTAGGATTGTTGTCAGAGTTTCAAATTGAGCCTCAGACATTCCTTTTCGAGTTCCTGTAAATCCTATTCGCATAATTTATTTAGAAAAGCCTGATTGTACCGTTCTGATTTTTGAAAGGTGAACAAGATTTTTCCTTCTTTCCAATGTGCTATATATGTTTCAATATATCTTTCAAGCCAAATTGTTTCGCCAATAATATCTGGTCGTTTCTCAAATGATACATTATCAAATCCTTGAACTTCGCACAATTGAATTGGTTTGAATGCAAATTTAGTGACCATTTTCCGATCACCGGGTTTATATATAGGTGGTGCTTTTCGAAGAATCATAGTTACTCTGCAAACTTGTCCAAAACAATTTGTGAGACTCTTTCTGTTTTTCTTAGGACCCACGCTTTTCGTATAGATGAATATCGATAGGTGTCAACGTACTTCTCCAGCCAAATCAACTCGCTGCATTCCATGTCTGGGTGTGCTGAATCGTCTATTGCTCGTTTGACAAAAACTGGAAAATAAGCGAAGCACGTTTCTTTTTTAGTGCAGTTATCTTGTGGTCGAGTTTTCAGTTTCCTACTCCAGAGAATCATTAGTTGGCATCCTCAAATTGAGCAAGAACGGATTTGGTTAATCTTTCCGAGTGAGAAAATTCCCATTCCCATTCGTCATGTGGCCCTGACTTAAGTATACGCTTAGCCACAAACGATTCAACATATTTTTCCAGCCAGATAACTGCTCCAGCCTTATCACTGGTGTTTCTTTTTAGTTGAGTGGGAAACCAAGCAAACTGGATAACGTCCATCCTCGCGCCGTGTTCAGCTATTTTCTGTTCTTGTTTCAGAATCATTCTGGCTCTCCTAGAATGTCTTCAAGAGTATAGAAAGGCCAATTGCCACATCGTTTACACTGGCCATCAATTCGTTTGCTGTTTGGGATTTCTTGTCCGTTGATCATGCAGGAGCAATGAATAGGACATAGGGAGATTTTTGAAGAGAAGGGAGGTTCACATTTACAATCAGCGGGACGATCTTCCCACTTGTCGAACATACTAATTTTGGTTCCTTTCGTTAATCTCCGCACGGACGGTTGTGCGCAGTGGCCGTCAAGCTAAGGTAATTGCGAGGTAATCCTTTCGCGTGTGATAATCTCGTATCATATCGTGCGGAGAAAATTGGTGCCAGTGGTTGAACTCGAATCAACTACGACAGCTTTATGAGGGCTGCGACTATCCACTTCGTCCTCACTGGCAAAATCTATTCTGGTGTTCGGTGGCTCCGATTCGTGTTCGCGAGACGAGCCTTACGGACTGCCCCCACCTTATTTTAACTTGTCACCCAACTAGCATATATTCTTTGATAATTCGCCGCTGGACTTCGCTGTCGCAACGACGAATCATTGCCGCTATTGTAACACTACACCAGAATAAGTTGTGTTATTCGTGTACTTGGCAAGGAACAGATACCCAAACAAATGTTGGGATAACGCCGCCTGCCATATAAAATGTCCAATAACCACAATCCGCACCGGGAGGAATAACTGGATTTACTACAATAGGTGTGGCTTCGATCTTTGCGGAAGCCGCTACTGCGATTGCAAGTACAGCCAAAATTGCTAGATTTTTGATTTTCTTCATAGTATTCTCCTAGAATAAATTGGTTGCGGGGAGAGGATTTGCACCTCTGTCTCTGAGGTTATGAGCCTAGTGTATGACCTACGCTACCACCCCGCTATAAATTTACTGCTGAACTGGACAAGTTGTTGATACCCAACGAATATGAGGAGTGAACAGTTCCATATAGATTTCGAAATAACCACATACACCGGGTCCATATATTGGAACAGGTAATGCTTCGCTCTTGGTTGGAAATGAAACACCCAATGCAAGAACAGACAGAATTACAAATACCTTAATCTTATTCATATGTATCTCCTGTGGACCAGCCACATGTGACGTGTGTCACATAGTATTTAGGGTACAAACAGGAGTTCCGATGATTTTAATGTGTCAATATCGTGAATATTGTCTGAACAGTTGTCACTCACAAAACTGTATAACGTGCTAATCTTTTTGATCGTTTCCCATGTATCTTGAGACTTCCACCAAAACGGATGAACGCTCAGATACAGTGTGGGCCTCAAGTCTTCGAACAGTTCAAAATCTTTGAGTACATCTTCTTCGCCGCCCTCAATATCCATCTTGATAAAGAGTGGTGTTTCAATTCCATGCATTGCAATAAAATCAATCAGAGTATGACATTGCACCGAAAATGTTTGGTTCCAGTCTGGTTGTCTTCCACCGCCAGTTGGATTCGCTCTGGTTGTTGATGATCCAAGAGAACCAGAACCCAATGTGATAGTACCATTATACCCTGTAATAGCTTCGTTGTGCAACTCCACAACCAAATTATTTGCTTCAATGTGTTGTCGCAGCACAGGAAACGCTATAGGGTCAGGTTCAACTGCGATTGTCCTTTTAGCCACCGATGCCGCGTACATCACAGTCGGGCCGATCCACGCGCCCAAATCTAAATATGTCATTTCTGGTTTCAGGAATTTGTCAAATACATTGTATGTCTGGGGTTCCCAAATACCGTCTCGAACTTGTGTCCAAAATGGAGGATTCCACGCTTGTTCAGGCGTATCGTACACAGTCCATGTACGATTACGAAACGTGATATTAGATGGACGCCCCATCGCGTGAAACCCTCTGCTTATGATTCAAAGATGTCCAATAAAGCCTCACCTTTGGTTTTATAGTAGTATGTGAATGATGGATAGTAAGAATCGCCATATTCAGTACCAAATGTCAGCCAAACATGACCATCAACCACATCTACTAGTTTGTATCCCTCGAACGGTTCATCGGGTTGCTGAAAACTATACCTCAAATAATCACTTGCATCTTCGACTCTTACTCTTGCGAGTGGAGTACGAAAGAAAATCAAACCCTCTACATCGTCCTTCATTCTAATATCGCTTAACATCGAACGATACCCATCGCTGTTATCTTCAACTGCTTCAAATACACAGTTATCCAACTTGAACGAGTTGCAATCGACACCGTAAAAATCAGCTTCCAGACCTAATTCGAACGTCAAAATTTTTCTTTCTCGCTTTTGATATTTTTCTTCTTGTACTTTCTATTACTACGTGGCCTAATAGAGATTTGGAAATTTTTTCTTTTGATTCGTTTGATACCGTTTTTCCTTTGTTGCCAGCACCTATTTTTCTCTTGTGATCTTCTGATAAAGGATTTGTGTTTTTGCCTTTCATACTTTTAGAAATATTTTTTCTATGAGTTTCCGATAGCAGTTTGCCTTGCAAAGATTTCGAAATTTTATTTTTTGTTCCCTCAGTATGAATTAATCCCTTTTGTCCGTCACCACCATCTGTTTTGTTAAGTAAACATCCCGTTCCTAAGTCAACTCGTCCATACCAATCAATAAGAAAAATTTCATCTCTAAATGCATCTTCTTCAGTAAGTCCTACTGAATGAAATTTAATAAAATTTTTGTTTTTAGGAACTGAAATTCCTTTTTGGTGTTTCTTGAAGCATCTATTACCAAAACCCTTTCCTATGTAGTATGGAGTTCCCTTTAGTCCGTGTTTAGAATTTTTGTTCCTTAAGTACAGGTATACATAAAAGTTGTTCATAATTCAGTTCACATTTTAATTATACCGTATCGAAACTTATTTAGCAAGGCTAATCCTACGAATTTTCAAACATCCAAAGTGTCACTTCCTCTTTGGACGCTCGTGTTATCTCGTTGCTGTACAATTCCCACGTCTTTTGTTTTTCAGACAACTGGCGAACACTGATATATCCGCCGTTGATACGAATGATTTTGCCTAAAACTATGTGTTTGAAATTTCCGGGTTTGTACAGATCAAAGAAAACGTAGTCGCCTTTATTTGTTGGTGTTCCGTTTTGGTCCAGCGTATCTGCTAGTTTTTTCATAAATGGCGGAAGGCTGAGGTGTCGATCCCCATGCTGTTTTGCAAGCACCACTAGTTTTCAAGACTAGGTTTAAGGCCGCTTAAATTAACCTTCCATAAAGAGACTCACTTCCCTGAAGAAGTGAGGGCATCGGGATAAACTTGCTCTGATGGTTGTCCCGATGGGATGAATTTGGCGGATAGCTGAGATGTCGATTCCCATGCCGTTCAAGGCACCATCTGTTTTCGAAACAGAGTCAACAGCCGTGTTGATTAACTATCCAATCTTAAACGGAGAATGAAGAACCACATCCACAACTTTTAACAACATGTGGGTTGACAATATTGAAACCTTGTCGCATCAGTGTTTCTTCATAATCCAAAGTCACATCTTTCAAATATACATCTGATTTCGGGTCTACATAGACCTTAATTCCATTTGACTCTAACACGAGGTCTTTTTCTCTCTCAGTGTCAAGTTGAAATACATATGACAAACCTGAACAGCCACCGCCTCTTACTCCAATCCGCAATGCTTTACCTTCTGGTACGATGCGAGAAATGTGTTTCCATGCTGCGTCTGTTATATTCATAATTTTTGGCGGTGAGTGTGAGATTCGAACTCACGAACCCTGTTTTTAGCAGGGTTACTACTTTTCCAGAGTAGCCGCATCATCCATCTCGCGCAACTCACCAAAACTTTTGGCGGAAAATAAATGAGTCGAAATTGAAGTTTCCGACTAAATACCTTCATGCCGAATTTTACTACTCAACGATGCGCAGTATGCTTTTGCGAATTTAAAAGAACTACAAAAGATTCCGCATCTGCGCGTCTAAAAAATTGTGGGGAATCATATTGTTCCCGAAAATGTTTTGGTCTATCAATTCAAACCAAAGTTACTATTTCTTGTACTAATTGCCAAAAACAAATTTACAAGATTGAGTCCCAACTGCGAAAAAGTGGCAACAATTTTTGTTCTCGCTCATGCGCCGCCACATACAATAATACTCACAAAACTTACGGAACACGTCGATCAAAACTTGAAGTCTTTCTGGAATCTCAAATTCGAGAAGCCTATCCAAACTTGAAACTTCTGTGTAACGACAAAACCGCTATTAATTCAGAACTCGATTTCTACTTTCCAGATTTGAATCTTGCTATCGAGTTAAATGGAATCCTTCATTTCGAACCCATCTACGGCCATAACAAGTTGGATCAAATTCAATCAAATGACAACAAAAAAGCGTTTCTGTGCAACCAGAATCAAATAAATCTTGCAGTTCTTGATACATCTATGCATAAAAATTGTAGTCAGGCCGTTAGAACTAAGTTTTGGTCTATTGTTCGTTCTTTGCTTGACTCAAATATGGCGGAAGGCTGAGAGCACGATTCCCAATGCCGCTAAGCGGCATCAATCTGTTTAGCAAACAGTTCCAGACACCCTTCTGGTTAACCTTCCATATATCTATTTAGCAACTCGCCACAGTGTCGGGAATATTACCGATCATTGCAACTTTAAACAGGGCCGACTTCTCTCGCTTGTCCTGTAAGTTAGCTAAAATTGGTGCGTGGAGTGGGCCTCGAACCCACAAACCGTTAGCTCTCGACCAACGAGGTATGCCAATTCCCATCACCCACGCAAAACTTTTCGGAACATACCGCGACGGGAATCGCACCCGCATTTGTTACGCAACTACTGTGCATCACTTTGTTATTTCTTGCCCCGGTTTTTTAGACCAGCGCCTCTACTTTTCGGCTACACAGTACGTTCCAAACTAAACTTTCTACTGGCAGAATTGCAATAAAACTGGTCAGTAGTAGAGCGACGATTTATATTAGCATTGCCGACTACTCAGTACATCATTGGGCTTTTCAGTCGCTCTCGTTCCTACTCAGTTGTTCCCAATTTCTCTTTTTCATACAGCAAAGCGGTGGAAGTCGTCAGGCTATTTTTCTCCCAATATCATTGATGTACGGTGGATCAAGCAACACAGCATATTCAACATATATACTCTTGAGTCGCAGGTTATACAACCGTATTGTGTTGCCCATTTGATTATTCGTTCAAGGTTTATTAGTTCCTTGATTGTACATCAAACTTTGGAGGCGCAAGGGGGAATCGAACCCATCGATGGACAATTTTGCAGACTGCCGCCTTACCACTTGGCTATTGCGCCTTGTTAAAATTGGAGGTCGGGGTGAGAATCGAACTCACGAATAAAGGCTTTGCAGGCCCTTGCATTACCACTTTGCTACCCAACCAAAAACTTAATTGCCGCTGATTGTGCTTATGATAAATCCTGCAACAGACACACTCAGCATCAAAACGATAAGTACAATTTCTATTCCACCGATCAATGCAATCGCAAAATAAACTGCAACTGCGAGAAGCGCATGCCATTCACCAGCAGGAATCAGGGATGCGACATAAGGTGCTAACTTGAAAAACAAAAGGTGAATCGTGTACCACACAGGAACAACTGCAATACCAATCGCCAGAAACAGCTTCAATAGACTTTTCATAATCATCCTTTCAAGATGGAGCGGAATACGAGGCTCGAACTCGTGACTACAGACTGGCAATCTATCATGTTACCACTACACTAATTCCGCGTTAAGTCTATTATACTACTTTCGGTTCCTCTTTGCAATCAAATTCTTTGCCAATTTTCGGGCTTCTGGACCTAATCTTTTGGTCAACATACGACGAATAGACTCTTTTGGTTGCTTTGACAGATGAGCCAAAATTGCTGCTTCTAGAATTGTGATTGTTGTCATTTTATACCTTTTTCAAGCAAATCATACAACAATAAAAACTCTTCATCTTTGGTCGAACACTGAGGACAATATGAATGATCGAATGTATCACAATCATATGGACTCATACCGTGTGACATTACCACAATTTCGTGTGTTCCACATCTTTGACAATCTCCGCGAAGATTATACCAAAGTTTTCTGAGCCACTTTTTCATAGTGCCTTTCAATTGGGGTGACCGACGGGAGTTGAACCCGCAAGAACATGTTTCACAGACATGCCTAACATCCCCATAGTTAGCACGGCCACACTTGTTAGCAGGTAGATTCACTGCTGATTCTAAACTTTTGGTAAGGCGCGATCCCAACCGATGTGCCTTACGTAACCCATTGACGTAATCGCCGCGTGATAACCCAGACTTGCATAATGCCTTGACAGCGTGTGCTCAGAAATGTTTGATGTTCCTCTGAACTCAGTGTATGGTTTACCCAGCAATTGATAATCACTTAATCTTCGTAGACCCGGATTCCAACTAAATCCGCCCCAATTCCAATTCGCATCTAGTGTGTCAACATCAAACTGTGGCAATCGAACAATTGGATGACCGTTTGTGTCGTTATGTTCTCTCAACCAGACTTGTAAAATGTTTGGATACTTTTCAAGTATCTCCAAACTCTTTTCGATAAAACCCGGCTGATAAAATTCCCAATCGTCCTCGCAATGAAAGATGTATGGTGTCTTCACTCTCGCATACGCCTTATCAATACCTTGAACCTGCCCTTCCTTGTTCCAATCTTCCACAATGAAAACTTCCTTCATTGAATATGAATTGAAACTGTAGAAACTCTGCAAGGTTCGTGCAAGCAAATCATTTCTGCCACATGATGTTACTACAAGTGTAATATCTGCGCTCAAGCATTCCTCAAACTTGGTCGAAACGGCAGGAATCGAACCTACTTTTTCCAGCCCTCGTGTTGGCTGGTGCCACGCCATTCGGCCACGTAACGACATTCAAAATTTTGTTTCTATTCTAAACCTAAATGCTTACGAATAGCATTAACTTTGGCGTGCTCTATTTCTTCGTCAGATGCATCTTCGTTAACTTTAATTTGTTGTCCTTTTTCTAAAGATTCCGCCTTTTCATTAAGCGTGTTTAGAAATTCTTCAACATCGGATGTGTCAACATCAATGCTAAATCCGTCCATAAATACCTCTTTAAAATTTTGGTCGGGGAGGGGAATGTCGAAATCCCGGCCCTTCCGCCCCAAACGGAATGCTCTGCCTCTGAGCTACTCCCCGTTATTCATTTGTTTTTGAATCACCGAGTTGACTATTGACCAATATTTATTTTTTGCAGATTGGTTCAAATATTTACAAGTCGATGAATCAATTATAGCAAGATTTATTTGTTTTTGACAGCAAAGAAAATATTTTTTACTATCGTTGCTTTGAATCTGTTCTAGTTTTTTGGTTCCGTATATTGGTTCAAAATGCAAAATGCCATTTAGCTCGATTGCTAATTTTAGCTCTGGAAAATAGAAATCAAGCTCTGAATTTATCGTTTCCTTGTCATTACACAGAAGTCGTAAATTTGGATAATGACTTCGAACTTCTCCCTCAAGAAAGATTTCAAGTTTTGAACGTCTTGATCCATGTTTCTTGCTTCTATTGTTATATGTTGCCGCGCACGAAGACGAACAAAATTTATATGTTCGTTTGTAAAAATTTAGAGCTTCTGAACATTGACTACACTTTTTTGGTGATAATGCATACGTTTCGCGTATTTTCTTGGCATTTTTAGCAGATACTTTGCTACCTATTTTTCCAGCATTACAAATACTTATTTGCTGTCTGCCACTCTTGTAATATTCTGTTTCCTTCATGTTGATCATGTTACTATTTATGATCAGCGTAAAGAAACTCGAATTTATGATTTCAAATCTTTGGTCTCCGAATTCGGATTTGAACCGAAATTTCTACGCCCCGAACGTAGAGTAATAGCCAAGTTATACCATTCAGAGATTAAACTTTTGGTGGCTCCCCTCGGTGTCGCACCGAGCTATCGTGTTCTTCAGACACGCGCTTTCTCTGGATTAGCTTGAGAGCCATTTCTAAATTGGTCAGGGAGGGGAATTACGATATCCCGACACGAGTTTCCAGAACTCGGATGTTGCCTCTACACTACCCCCTGATAAATCAATGTCTGGGAAACTTCAAGGGTTTCACACCCTTTCGGTTTGCAGGACACCTACCCTGCAAGTAGGCTTTCCCAAAGCTTAAAATCAGCCGCACTTAGCGGAACAACGGTCTTACTCAGATTCCCAACAATCTTATATGTTGCTGTACACACAACATATTTAATGGAACGGAATCACTGCCTTTGCCAAGAGATTTACATGCCTGACTCTTGCCTCAATCTTGGTGCCCGAAGAGGGACTTGAACCCCCACGCCTTGCGGCACTGGCTTCTAAGACCAGCGTGTCTGCCATTTCACCATTCGGGCATAAACAATCTTGAAACTGTACAACTAATAGTTATGCGGTCAAACTCCAATGTAAGCCGCGTGTTGTTTCAACAACTGTTTGAATCTTTTGGTGGACGCGGAGAGAATCGAACTCTCAATTTCTGGATGCAAACCAAATGTGTTCCCATTAGCACTACGCGCCCATACATCTAAACTTTGACTTATCGCTCTCTGCGACTGAATGAAGCCTATCATTCAGGAAAGGATTTACACACGGTATGACCTTTCCAAGTCCAATCTGGTGTTCGTGGGCAGACTTGAACTGCCATCTTAACCTTCGCAGGGTTGCGATCTATCCATTGATCTACACGAACATAATCTTTGTCCGATGGTCTACCGTCAACTGCCCGGTTCCTGCGGCGTCGGACACGCCATATTACAAACTTTTTGAAAGTCTCAAGTTTTAACTTTCATTGCTGATAATTTCTAGTGTCAGAGCCTTCGCTCTTTTCTATATCAGTCAAATTGGTGGATACGGGGAGACTCGAACTCCATCTTGTTCTTTGCGAAAGAACTGCTCGCCCAATTGAGCTACCGACCCATGAAATTTACGCGCTGTAGGGTACGTTGACAATCCACATTCAGCGACTACTGTCAGAGTATGCATCCCAAACCTTAGAAAGTTTCGTACTCAGTTTGGACTCTCACAATCAAACTTGTATATGTCGTGCCAGTAGGCGAAGCTGGATTTCTGAGCGTTTATGATTTAGTGCTCAGTGTATTCGAAGGTTCAAGGCTTACGAACCATTCAGCGCCTTATACGACTACGACATTCTAAAACTTGGTGCATGGTGAAGGACTCGAACCTCCGTATCCCCGAAGGGAAGATGCTCTACAGGCACCCGCAATTGCCGCTCTGCCAACCATGCATACTACAAAATGATGCTGCCAACCCCACAATCCTTCGTCCGACAGCGTAATGTTACACTTTCCGTAACATCCCCTAATTTGGTGGATCGTGTGGGAATTGAACCCACCTGAATATCTTTCATGCCATGAAAGCGATCACCCCAAGTAATCCTACGACCCAAAATCCTTCCTAAAACTCAAAAGCCCCTAACCTTTCGGCTAGAGGCTGGATAGAAAAATCCAATGACCTTAGCCGTTGATACCTGCTGGCGCAAAAAGACGGGCACATGCTGGATAGCTTGCGGGTTCGAGATGCGAGTTTGAGCTAAGTAGAGACATTGTTTTCTTTTCCAACCTTCTGTATTTATACTACACGGTTATTTATCATCTGTCAACAGGTTTTTTCTGTAAAACCAAATTATTTTTGACTGCCAGAGCGTACTTTTTGGACTTTTTGTACCTTTCCATCTCTTTTTCGTAGTCAAAATCAGGAACAGGCTCATTGGCGAGTGCTTCTCCTACAGTATCCAACAAGTCTACAACTTTGTCAAGCCTATCCATAACGTCAAGGATACGACCTTCATTGTAGGATACTTCCATCTCTTGAGCCTCAAGAACAATAGCTGCTAATTTTTTAGATATTGTCTTTTTCATTATTTCCTTTCTTTCGATCCAATTCCATGTCATGTTCAATATCACACATGACTGGTCCCTGAAATGCTTTCATGAACTCACAGTAATTTTTCCACCAGATTGCTAAGATTTTCATATTCCCGACTCACATTCCAGTTTGTAAACAACAAACTCTTGTTTAGTCATGATCTTTACAATTGTAGGTTGAATCTTTGTTACGTTACGAACGTATTGGGATTTATCATCGGGATTGAAACTTTCAATAAAGATATCGCCATCTTTAATTTCAACAATAGTTCCAAAGGATGGTCCAACATACCCTACGCGATGACTGTAAAAAGCCACAATGTTTCCAACCTTGGGTAGACGCATATTATTCCCAAAAATTCTTCCAGCCGTCCTTGTAAACTTCTTTCAAGCGTTCCAAGTAGGCTTTGGTTTTGATCTTGATTCGGAAGTCGTCACCCTTTGCAACAACTCCTTCGACAACTGGATACAAACCGTTGCGAACATCAGAGATAAACTCTTGATTCAATGTTCCCTTGTACACAACTTCAGCAGCAAATGGCAAGTCGCCAAAGTTTTTTACAAAGTCTCTTGGACCCATGATGCCGCGTTTGTATAAATTCACATCGAACAGACGCAACTCTTTTGGATCGGACGGGTTGTGCATTCCAGTGAAACTGTTTGGGCCAAAGAACTCAGTGAAAACAATTACGCTTTGAACTCCGCGCTCAATCTCTCTTGCGCGTCTCGCAATCTCTGGTCCTAGCGTATCTTGAAACAATGGTATTGCTTCGCCAAAAATTTCATCAGTAGAATCAAACAAACGGGTTCGAGTACCAAATTTGTACCATCCCTTCTTTGGGTTCCATTCCCAACGGAGATTGCTGCCGTCATACTTGACGAACGCAATACATTGTTCGCCAATTGGCGCTTTGTTGCTTCCTTCGATTTGTGGATATTCTTTCATTATCGTCCAAACAGGGCTAGAATCGCTTCGCCATCAGTCATCTTTTTTAGATTATCGCCAAATTTACCGATCACAAGATCAGCTTCGCAGTTTACGGAGGTTGTTTGAATCACTCGTATTTCAATTGTGCCATTTTCTAAATCTAGCTCATCATTAACCACAATTCCAGAATGTTCATGCGTAAATTTTTTCTCGTTGTTTCGCTTCCACCAAACATACATTCCGTTTTTAAGATCAACTCCATTAACGTCTTTCATTTCTCTTTGTGAGTAACCGAAACCATTACCTGATTTGTGTCCAGATCAATTATTTCGCAATCATTCATCCAGAAACTATCAGTTGCCATATTAACAAGAGTGTCAAGATTATCGCAGACAAAAATGTCATCTGGCAGATGAGAAACGGCATCATAGGCAACAAACGCATAGCGATTTTCGTACAAGTTCAAATCTTCTTCTGATTTATCGAGATTTTCTTCGCCGCGTAAACGAGCCATTTCTTCCATTAGGTTATTGACATTGAACTTGCGAATTTCATATTGCTCAATTGTGTCCATTTGTACCCTTTCGTGATTCAAGTATTTGTTGTGCCGTCACAAACAATTCAAACAATTCTATTTTCAGATTTCCATTTGCCTCGGTTGCGGCCACAACAAATACATCTCGTAATACGTTGAGAACATCGAGATTTCTTGTTTTAGCCAGTTCCATCCATTCAAGAATTTCATCAACAACAAGACCAGTTTCCTGAATTGTTTCTGAATTTGTTTCTTTGTCCTTTATCCATTCCAGTGAAGCCGAAAGAATCTCAACTTGTGTTTTTTGATCCATTCAATCGTTCCTTTGTCTCGCGATCAGACTCATCAAAAATCATCAGAGATTCGCCGCATGCTTCACATTGATATCCAGCGCCTCCAGCCATTGAAAAACCGTCCCATACGAACTCTGGCGCTACTCCGTCTGGTGTTTTTTGGCAACTTGAATGATAGATAACCTTGATCATTTGAAAACTGCTCCAGTATCTTTAACAATGCTTGTTCATCAGTAACAAGTTCTAAATTTTTACCGCTCCATTTTTGTCCCGAATGATCGTAAGAAAACTGGATAATGAAAAAGTTTGTGCAATCTTCAAAGCACCCTGTTATTTTTCCAACTACACCATTTGGTGTTATTACAAAATCTCCAATCTTCAGAGGTATTCCGTTTTTGTCAACTTGATTCATTTGCACTGACCTATAGCCGGGATTCTGTCGTGTACGGACATTCGTCTAGGATAGCAATTACTCACTACCTCAAGCACCCAACCCGCTAGTCAAACGAAGCGAACAACTTCATTCTAGCCTATTTGGGCTTGCTACGCATAGAGATTGCCGATGCTAACCGTCAACATAATGTTCTTTTCTATGGCAGTTAGCACATAGAACTTCACATTTTGCTATCTCTGCTAGAACACGTTTCCATGTTCTATTAAACACCATTACAGAAATATTTTCAGTTTTAGCATCCAAACCCTTATGATGAAAGTCCAAAGTGGCTGGATGGTTTTCTCCGCATTTAGAACAACATAACGTTTTCTTTAGTTCTTTAAACTTTCGCTTGTTAATCTGGCTGCGTTTTCTATCTCTAATCCTACGAACTTCTTTATCTCGTTCTGGATTAGGACGTTTATAACCATTTCGCCACTTTCCTCCCATAAGAATTTGCGTTTCACTCCTTAACGGAATCGTCACTGTTGCTCTAATCATCATTAAATTGGCGAAGGTTGCCAATTTAATGTGTAGGGATTAACCTACTATGCTGTTCTTTGTAGTCCCGAACTTCCTCTCGCTTCAAGATTGCTCTATCCACCAGCGTCCGTCCAGTCAGTGCAAATCTTATTTACCGGGAATCAAACATAGGAGAAGTATGAACGCAAAAGTTGCCAGCGTCAGAATCACCCATGTAGCATTGTCTCCCAATTCAACTCGGTGTACAACCTTTTTGTCGGCCATATGTTCCTTTCTATTGATCGTCTTCCCATCGGGAATCTGGACTGAATTTGCGAATATCTTCTTTGATGAACTCGCGAATTGCTTCTTTGTACGCTTCCTGCAACTGATTCCATTCTGGTGAACCGAAAGCCATTCGGCCATTTGCCGACATGACAACACTACAATCGGGACGTACGATCATTAAAATCTGTGCGCTGCAATTCGGCTGCTTACTTCTGCCGTTGCTGTATCCACGCTTCTTACGAGTCTGTTCAATAATAGGATCGAAACCTTCGATTGACTTTCGAATCTCAATCCGACGATCAGTACCGCCAATCTTTTTCGCCTTCCACTTGCGCATATCTTTTACAGACATGTTTGGTACATATGTGCCAACGGCAGGTGCCTCGGAAGCAAAGGTCTTGTTGTGTTCCTCAGTGGAACGAACCTTTTTCGGCTTCTCAAAGCTTAATAGTGCCTTGGACTTCACTGCTTAGCCTCTTTCGTACATTCCAGCGACACATGGACGGTGTGCTTCTCATCCTCGAACTCAACAGGAATGCGAAGTTCCTTGACCTTATCGCCATACTCTGACTGGAAACCTTTTGCTCCCTTGTCCTTGCGAAGCAAAAATGTGTACAGAGGTTCACCGGGAACGTTGAACTCAAGGCGCTTGCCGTGAGTGAAGAAATGAACATGTGTTAAAAAGTTGCGAAACTTGTTTCCAAGTTCATCATATACAGCATCCTCGATAACATCATTCACAGTTTTCTGGCTCATTCCTCATCCTTTCCAATCATCTTTTCGCTTTCTTTCCATAACTTCATGAAATGTTCTCGTTCATCTCCCCAATGCTCCATAGCAATTCTTAGAACAACTTCGTTTGTAATCTGTTTGTGATCCATTCCTAATTTAGCAGCAAAATCAAAACAAATCAATATGGCATCAACAACAATTCCGTGTCCCTTAATGCGCTTGTCGCTCATGCGAACGGAATTTTCTTTTGATTGAAGCCATCGAAGCTCTTTCAGCAAAGCCTTGATAATTTCCATTCGCGGGAAAGTTTTCTTTTGCTTCGCCATACAATCCTTTCAACTTAACAAGCCTCGGCAATAGGTTGAGATTCCGAAGAAAAAGTAATAGTGTATACAATTTCATCTTGTTCTAATCTGTATGAAATAGGAGACAGTTTGATATTGATGTTTTCTGCAATTTCTTCCAATTCAGGTAGCAAAATGAATTTATACACAATTTCGGAACCTGATATTGGCTTTGCTGATTCTCCCTGTGTATACAAATAAATTTCAGCAAGTAAATCGGTATGATCCTGTTCAAATTTACTAAAAGCAATATCTATGATCTGTTTCAGTTTTGCAAAATTCATGTAGTAATCCTTTCAAAGTTCGGAGCGGCCTATAGGATTTGAACCTATTCTACGCAATTGGTTCTTTGTTTTTCCGTGTGCCACCAATACACTAAAGCCGCGTAAATCAAAAATATCGTTCTAAACTTTTTACAACAGTGTGTCCAAGTCGCATGATTGCCGCCGACACCTTTGCATGTGCAATAACATAATCAGGATCGTTGGGCATGTCGCCGTCTGAATAACCAGTTGTAACCTCAACCATCTCAATATCAACATTGTCGTCGCTCTTGAGAGGCTTTCGAGAATCCGTGGTAAATCCACGTACATAGATGTGATTCTGCGAATTGATAACAGCAAGGGTCAGAGATTGGGTTGTAATATCTTCTCCGCCATCCTTGCGAATAATTGATACTTCGGGAACGGTAGAAATAGCCGCCACAACATCATTTGTAATCCATTTTGACATTCTGAATCCTTTCAGTTTCGGTAGTCCTAGATTCTTACTTTATGCTCCCGGTCCAGTTCCATTTGTTCCGTTATTACTTGTACGGAACAAATAAGCAATTGCGGCTGGTGCAAAAACGACAAGTAGAACAATGACAAGTCCAATGTAATAATATTTCATAGTATTTTCTCTTCGCCATTATGAACACCCTTAATTTGGTCGTTCAGCAGAATGTCTAACTCTCGATTCATAAGCATCAAACGCTCTGAGGTTCCAGAAATTTCCTCAACCATATGAACACTCTGCGGCGGATTTTTTAGAAAAGCTTCATCTTCAGCGATCAACTTTTTAAGTAGAGCGATTTTTTTATCCAATTTCATATACCGTCTCCAATCTGTTAGAACGTGAAACCAATCAGTGTGAGCAAGTCTTCGGGATCGGGGATAACGCGGTAACCCTTGGCCTCTTGCTCGCGAACTTTCTTTGATAGATACCGCTCCGCCTCGTACATGCTCACGTCTTCGACTTTTTGGGTTCCATTTCGGTTACCCCATGTGAGAGCCTTGCCGCGTTTTCCATACTGAAAAGCGACGGTGTACTTTCCAGCAACCGAGCCATCGACAATTTGCAGATAGTAAACCTTGTCGGATGTTCCTTCGGTGCAATGCAGAGATATTGACTTGTGAATCATTTCGTTATGCCTTTTCCATTGTCTCTAGCGTCAACACAACCAGATTTGCAGCGGAAAGCATAGCAGGAATACTATTTCCGCTGAAGTTCAATTCCTCAGAAACGATTGTGCCGTCTTCGCGCTCTCCTGTGAGAGTAGCAATGCATCTTTCATTTCCACTACGATCAAAAGAAATTCGAATATTTTTCATGTTGCCTTTCAGCTATCCGCGATACTTCGCTGGACGAGTGGAATTTTCCGTTTGAACGGAAGCAAACATTTTTTCTGCGATTGGCTTAACACGTGCAAATGCTCTCTTTTTCTGAGAGACAGTAAAGGAGCGAGTACGATTGTACTTGCCCCAAATATAAACTTCCCAACATAATTTGTCAGCCAGCTTTTGTGCGGCAGTCGTAGGAGAGCTATAGAATTTCCCATCGATTTCGACGGCAGTGATAATTCTCAAACCCTTCATTTATGCCCTTTCGCTAGGTACAGATATAGTATACCAAACATTAGGCTTAAAGTCAACTAGAAAATAAGTCCTTTATTTTGAAGGGGTTGGAGTCACGCAATATTCGAACAAATGGCCCAAATGTTCGAATGTGGCCGTAATATCAATGTCAAAAGTCTTCGGAAACTTACTCCATACGACTTTGGTATTGTACGGCTCTCTTCCAATCGAATACCACTTTTGATGTTTGGCAACATACAGGTAAAAAAGTGCGTATGCATTTGCTTTCTGAACATACTCAACAAGTTTGTTTTTCGGATAGCCTAACTTTTTGAGCATCGCGTGAGAGCGTTGTTCGCAATCATGCTCCATCAGAAGAGTGATGAAAGTATCTTTTTTGAGTTTTGCAGGATCGGTTTTCTTGCCAGAGATAGCCCGATCAATCATGTCGCCAGTTGTGGCGCAATAGTCTTTCCAGACTTTGCAATCCTCTTTCCATTGACGCATGTGATTCAATTCATGCACCAGAACGAGTTCCCAATTTGGGCGTCCAGTTGCACAAGCAAGTCTTGGAACTTTGGGTTTCTTTACATCGAAGTCGAAAAATCCGTTGACACGAATGCCGCGTCCATACTGCACTGATTTTCCCTTTCCAAGATACAATCTAATACCATTGGCTTTGCATTCAGCTTTAGCCATGCGAACAAGTTCACTGCGAACACTCATTGTAGCCTTTTGAATCTAATTTAGTCTTTAATATGTATTGGATCGTTTATATCGTCGCTATGACAAATGTTGCAAAAACCTATTCCACCGCCTTCCTCAGCAACGTATTTGTGTGGTGCGGTTCCCGGTGCAACATATCTTTCTCCGCGCATCAGTGCCATTAATTTCCTGTTTGTCTTTGGTGGGTTTTCCAGAACACGCATGAATGCTTCCCAATCTTCAGGACTCAATTTAAATGATTCAGGCATAATATTCTCGGATGGTTTGGAGCGGCTAGTCAGGCTTGAACTGACGACTTCTGGGTGGAAACCAAAAATGTTACCTCTACACCATAGCCGCATTTAAAATTTGGAGCGGGAGACGGGATTTGAACCCGCATGTCTTTCGACGGTGGTTTGGAAGACCACTGAACAACCGTTGTTCAACTCCCGCATGAAAGTATTTATGCTTTATTGTAGCAAGGATTATGAAAGAAGTCAATAAATTTTGGTGGGCGATGGAGGATTTAAACCTCCGATCACGGTTTTAGAGACCGTAGCTTTAATCAGGCTAAGCTAATCGCCCTTTGGTGGGGGAGGGTCGAATCGAACGACCAACCTTCCAGTTTCATCGTATTTCTACGACTTGACCAGACGCTCTAGCCAATTGAGCTACTCCCCCGAAAAATTAAACCTTAATAAACAAGTCTGAATGATACTCCGAAAAACTATCATACAGATCGCCTAAAAAACCAGTATAGCATTTTGCACGAACTTTATGGTTCCTCCAATTTGGATCAATATGCGAAATCAGGTTTGCTCGGCGTTGGGTGTACGGAACAAAAGACTTCAACCCCTCAATGTCATTTTCGTTCCGCATTTTAATGCATTCAACTAAATCCAACACCAATTCTCGTTTTGCATAAGGAAGATCGTGCATAACATTCCTTTCAATCTTTGGCGCGTGAGGATGGATTTGAACCACCGACCTTTCCCCGTAAATGGGGAACGCTCTTTCACTGAGCTACTCACGCATGGATCGCATGAAGGGATTCGAACCCCCGACACAAGAATTTAGAGTTCCCTGCTCTGACCGCTGAGCTACATGCGAATAAACTTTTTTACTGTCGAAAACTTTCTTGAAAAGAACATGATGATTGTTTGATGATATCCGTTTTGAATTGCCGTACGCTGCACAAAATATAGCAAAATAAGAACAACAAAACTTAAAATGATCTTTGTCATCATGCTCCTTTCTAAACTTATTTGGTGCGTAGGGCTGGATTCGAACCAACGTTTCCCAGTTCTGCGGATTTCTCCGCATCGCCAGTTGTAATACCACTATACTACCTACGCATTGAGCGCCGTGCTGGAATCGAACCAACCTCTTCACCCGGTAACTGGGTGATGCCCTCGGTCACAGAGAACTAACGGCGCGTTACGAAAACAAATATAACACAAATATCACAGTAAAGACAAAGAATATGATTGACATTTGCGTTTTTTGATCTTGCTCCCAAAATCCTCGCATTTAACAATTATACACAGCTAGTATTGCTTTTGCAACTTTATCAAGCTGTTTTAGCTTGATCTTAAATCCATCAGAATCAGTAGCTTCCAAGAAGGCAGCGTTGCTATGAACCTCAGCAAGTGCCGTAAAAAGAAGACTTGGCGCATATGGATGTTTGGCAAAGGCCAAAAGTTCTTCGCCTCTGACAGTGTGACACATCATATCCATTCCGATGAGTTCTCCGACGATCCTTGATTCTGCGGAATCTTCGGAAACTTCGTTCCACACTTTCTTGCTAACCTCAGCATGATTTGGAAAATGTTGGCGTCCAGCTTCATCAACTGTGCGACAGTACGGCTTTCCAATATCGTGATAAAGTTGATACACATTCAAAATGTTCAAAGGCAACAATCTTGATGTGAGAGTTTTGTTGTGTACCCACTTCGGCATTCTCCAAATCTTTCTGTATGGAGTTTGATGAATGGCGTTTGGGTACAAATCGTTGAACCAATCAACAACACCTTCGCCGTGTTCAAGGACATTCATTCCCTTGAACTGTTCGCATTTCTTCATATCCGCAAGTATGCGGTCAGCATGTATGGACTTAATCATACAAACCTCCCTCAACTGTAACGGGAACTTTTTCAGTGTTTGGTTCGCGCCAAATGGCATAGTTTCTGAGCGCATTGCGCTGTTCGTCTGACAAGTTTGTAGTTGTTGCGACGGCGGAAAGGCCCATGTCCCAATCAGGTTCAAAGAAAGGGGAGTGCTCAATGTTGTTTGCGCGAAGCTTTACAATCACACGTTCCAATGCTTTCTTGTTTGGAACGCCGATAAGAACAATGCTAGGGATAGCGTTCTTATCAATGTGGGGATGGGATACCGCCATCTGATAGGTGGCGTGGTTGCTCTGCACGAGTTGCTGAGCGGCGGGAATGTCTTGTCTTACAAAGACATAAAAGTAAGGATGTTCTTGGACCTAGTGCATTTGAGTTCCTTTCAGGTTAATAGTTTTGGTTGGATACACACCTATCGTTAGTGCTCCGTCCTACTAATTGGTTTTCATCATATGTGTTTACTGCACTTATATTATTTGTCACATTAACGGAAGGACGCCGTAAAACCAGTTGATCTTGTTGCATATCAATTATTACTTCACTTACTCAATGTATTAAGAGTACATCACTATTTATACTCTGTCAACAACTATTTGGTGGAAAATAAAAGAAAATTTTGGTAGTCCCGAAGGGAATCGAACCCCTATCATATCGTTCGTAGCGATGTATTCTGTCCGTTGAACTACGGGACCACTTTTATTTATCTTCCGCGCAATACAGAAGGATCAAACTTTTTCATTGCCGCAGCATATTTACGATCAATCCACGTTCCATCCGGTCTTTTAGCGTGAATCGGTATGATTACCTCAGCCTCAAATACTTGAGAGTTTTTGGCTATTACTTTCCCATCTCGTGTAGCTGGATTTTGACAATAGTGTGGAGCAAACCAAACATGACCTCCGCTCCAACCACAATTTTTACAAACCAATAATCCATTACAAGAACTTGGATCAGTTCTAATTTCTTCGCGAACAAACATTATCTTGTCTTCGTGAACCTCGTGTTCACTTCCATCTTCGTCAATCTTTACAAGGCATGAATCGGTGTTAATTATGGCAAGCACGGTTCCAAGATCATCGTGGCTTTTGTATGGACTTGTAATTGCAAGAACTCTATCGCCTTTTTGAAAAATCATGTGTTCCTTTCTTAACCAACACGAACCACAGCATTGCGATTTATATTTGGACCCCATTCAGGTGTGTAGTAACCATCAAAATGCTTTTTCGTGATTTTTGTTACGTGTGATACGGCCTCTGGATAATCAGTTCCTCCAGTAATCACAGTCGCATCCTGCGGCATCTTTTGCAATTCCAAAATCAATTCGCCAACTGTCATATTTCACCGCTTTCACTTTCCAAAATGTTCAGAACTTTTTCTTCGACGGCAAGGATTGGACACCATTTCGGAATGGGATTGATTTCACTGTCCCATTCAACGTAACCAGAAGTTCCACGGAAGCCGTGTTCCGCTTTTTTGTCAGGTTTCAGTTTACAAAAATAGTCTGTAGCATATCCAGAACCCGGCGTGTGTGCTGAACCAGCGTAAGGACAGCAAATATTGTCATCTCCGTTGTTAACGCATCGATCAATGTTTATAACAATTTTTGCCACAGTAAGCCTTTCAAGATTCTAATTTTTTCAGAAGCTTTTCTTGAATATCCAACCAAGCATATTTCCATGATTCTTCAATTGATACTGTCGATGATCCCAATAAGGTTCTCGGTCTACCAAACCAATTTGTTTTCGGAGTTTCGGTGTGGATTTCCCACTGAATGCCAAATATATCTGGGCGACATTTGGCATCAGGATAGATCATCTTGACATTTTCTTCATCTGTCATAATTGATTATATCACACAAAACACCAAAGGCCAGCTAAATTTTAGCTGACCAGCATGGAACAGTTTCGAACCAATTACAGTGTAAACATCAATAAAGTTTGTATTTAATACACTGAGATTACATGTATTATATTGACACCCGATGGATTATGCCGTCTCTTGCGAAGACCGTCCGTGAGGACTTCGGTTTCCCATCACATCCACTAAGCCCTTTATTCAAGGTATCCTAGTCTGTCAACATCGTCGCCTTTTTTGAAGTCAGGCAGTGGACTTGTCTGATAAGGTTATTCTACGCTCTCCATCCCGTCTGTTTTGCGAACAGTTCGAAGCCGCTAAGCCCCTACGAAATTTCCTGCACAAACTATCGCAACCTTGCGAGTCTTGATAGACTTGATTCTCTTGCGAGTCAAGCATTAGACGATTTTCGCCTTATCACGGAGCAGACTTTGCTTTTTGTAAGAAACAGTCAGAATCGAACTGACTACCCTCTGTTTAATAGACAGATGCTCTACCAATTGAGCTTTGTTTGCAACCCACATCATGTGCTGCTCCAGTTGCCAAGCCAGATTTTGTCCAGCCTGATACAACACATGACATACCTTTCTTCTGCGGAATACTCAGTGGTACTTCACGAAAAATGTGCTTGCGCCCATTCTCCGTTCATACTGCATTTCAGCCCTAGCTTGCGAAGGCTCAGACCAAAACACTACCCTTTCCATTACGGAATAACAAGTTGATACGATAGGAAGACAGCATCACCTGTTTCTTTTCAATTGCCAAAGTTCCCTATCCCGAAGGCGTCGGCTTATAAACAATTGTTCTTTCCCTATCACTTGCGTCCTCTTTACAACCACCGCTTTTTTCAGTGATCGCCGTCTCGCGACGGATGGGAGGCTTGCATAGACGGACTAATTGCTTAGCGCAAGTGCGTAGGCTTCCTTGCTTTGGGCACCTCACGGTGCTTATCCTAATGGGGCTATGCCCCCAATCTTGTTTTCAAACATCTTTGCGAATCACCATATGATTCGGTTGCGTCAACTCAGCAACATTTCAATTCTACACATATTACATTTGTTTTTCAAGCAAATTATGTAGAAATTTGGACCCGTCCGACCATCCAATCATTTTCTGGATTGAAACAGTATTTCTTTTATCTTACATCTTGTTCAGTAGTTTGTCAACTACTATTTTACTTTTTTCTTCCGACTGTTTTTGACCAGTGCGCAAAACGACTATATGCACGATCAACGGCACCTTCGTACCTTTCCATCAGAAAGATAACCAATAATACAAATAGCGAAACACCTACCAATACAGTAGCAATCATAAATGCTAAGCCTAGTGGCATGTATGTTTCCTTTCCAACTTTCTTAGAATATCGTAGTTTGATTCGTTTGTCAACTACTTTCTGAAAATTATTTTTCGATCTGCTGTAAATTCCAATTCACCGTCTGCAATCATTCGTGACAATGAGCTTCTCACATCATTATCATAATACGGAGGGACGTGATCGCCTAACATATCCAGCAATTCTGTTGGATGCAATGGATTTTCTTTATGCATAAGGACAATCTGCAAAATACGTGTTTCAACTGGAACAGGGTCGCCTTCTAAAACCCATTTCATTATTGGTTTTTGAACGAATTGTCCCATCACTTGTGTTTACTCTTTCGATTGTTTTCGGCCCACTTCCTAATATCACGAGCCGCTTTCCTGTATTCTGCGGGAGAGTGCGCCCGTACAAATTTTGTATCAATGTCAGCAATCATCAGTCCGATTGCCTGATATTCTTCTCTCATGTCGGAAATCAATTGAAGTTTTCGCAATGTCGGTAACTTTGTATATTGTGCCAAACTTGACGTAATGCTTGCTTCCTGTGAATCCATGCGAATATCTATACGTTTCATGGACCGATCCTTATTCCGTCTCGGTCCAGAATAAACTGGACCGATTCGAGGTTGTGCTTACTTCTTTACTGCATGTTTGATTTGCGAAGCCGCGTGGGAAACTCCCTTTACCGCACCAACTACAAGATACTTACCTGTGCCATAAACATCTTCAACAACTGTCTTTGTCACCTTGAATGTATCCACCGAAACATGCTCAACGATCTTGCCTGTCTCCTTGACAACTGCCTTTCCGCCGCTATAAACATCGTCGGAAGCGAATGCAGGGGTTCCGCTCATCAGAATTGCAAATGTTGCAAAAACAAAAATCTTCTTCATTATTTTTTCCTCTTTAGAAAATTGGCTTGCACGATCCTAAAACTTGATTGTACTCAGCCGTCATTTGTTCAGGTGTCCATTGGTAATGAAACGCCCACCTGTTTTGTTTGTTAAAGTTGCTCAATCTCGTTCCTAGCAACGTATGTCTGCTTATGTAATAAGGCAGATTCAGCTTCTTGAAGTGCATCAAGTATAGCGAATCATTTGATTCTACCATACCAGAGGGGGTATTTGTCAAACTATGGCATCCCGCTGCATAACGAATATCCAAATTTGGGTTGAAAATCATTCTCTTATCGAAACTGACCGCTCTTGCACCGTTTTGATACACAAATGGAAGATTCTCGTCTGGTTTCAATTCACAGTTTGGTACAATCTCATAGCCTGTGACCTTTGGAAGCGTTACACCAGTATTTTTGTAAAACTCTAATCTTTCTGAGAGTTGGGGGTGAAATAAAAACTCATCCACATCACATACAAGAACCCAATCGGCCTCGCCGCGTGATTCTTTATAGCAACTCTGCTTTATCTCCACATAACGATGCTCGTTTATTTCGTTGTTGCTACTCCATGAACGAATTTCAGCTTTCGGACATGCGCGAACAATTTCAGGAGTTCGATCAGTTGATTCGTTATCGTAAATGACTATCTTATCGCAAAATTCTGAATAGTAACGAAGAAAATAAGGCATAATGACTTCTTCGTTCCATGCAATGGCGTAGACATGTATTTTCATAGGAGTTTGGTAGCCGGGGTAGGATTCGAACCTACGATCATATCTTTCTTGTAAGGAAAGCGGTTTGGGCCACTCACACCACCCGGCCATGTTAACTAATCAATTGTACTTCCACAACTTCGGCTCCAGTGAATCCACCGAAATAATCATCGCTGACATATTCTTCGTATGGCTTACCAGCATCATTCCAAATCGTAACCATCTTGTGACTGCCGCTCTTGTACTTGTTCAGAGCGGCACAAGACTTGTCTGCCAACTTTTCGTCACGATACAACTCTACAAATTCAATCCTGCCAGTATCGGAACCAAAACTATCGCCCGTGTCGTGCAAATAGTATAACAGGTAATACGTCTTGTTCGGTTCTATTTCAAACATGCAATCAATATCGCCATATGAAGGATGAACCCTGATTCCGCGAATGTGATGCGACGTGTGGGTAGAATCCCTGCCCCACGAATCTTCGGGATCAGCATACGATGTTACGTCTGTGTACGAATCATCTTCAACAGAAACGTGTGTGATCTTTGGCAGAATCTCGTTAATCTTCTTTGCTGCCTTCTTCTGCTGCGTGATCTTTGACATTTGAAACCCTTTCAAATCCTGTGTTTGACATCAAAAACTTTGTCCCATCTGGACAGACAATGTATATCTCCGAAACTTTTGCCAGCTTTCGAATAATATCTTGATTCTCAAATAGAAGTTTCAAGTCTTTCATATTGGAGTTCTCGGCGGGGATCGAACCCGCATTATCAATTTAGGAAATTGAAGTCCTATCCGTTGAACGACAAGAACAAAATTGGTAGGGGAGGAGGGACTCGAACCCCCAAGGCTCTTTCATTTTGAGTGAAAACTGTCTGCCGTTCCAGCTTAACCACTCCCCCATAAACTTTCGGTTGTTTGCTACTAATAGGTATTGTTTTCTCTCTGCCCTCTTGTCACTATTCCGACATTCGGTACTTCTTTGCTACCAATTGACGTTCATCATTACATCAGTATTTATACGAACTTCGCCAAGTAATTGAATAACCACTGGTCGAAACTTCCGCATTCGTCAGTATAGCCTACAGTATAGCATGCGGAGACGAGTTTGTGTGCATCTTTTAATTGACTCATTGAGTCTGAAAATTGTTTACCAAAATCTTTAGTTTTTTCAAGCCATTCGAAAAATGAATCGTCCAAATCAGCATCCTCGTCTTCAGGTGCTGGATCAACTTCAGGTTTCATGGAGAAAATGAAACTCGGATCGTTACAAATAACTAACCCGTAATCTCCAGTTTTCATTGCATTTCCATCTTGAGTTGCTAGCACTAAAAAGAAATCAGGCAACACTTCTTTGCCATCATTCATAAGAATTGCTTTTGCGCTGCATTGCTCACACATGTTAGGACTCGTTTATACCTTTCATATACCATTCAATAAAATCCATGACGAGTGAACCAATTCCACTGAATATTAGTGCAATCGAAGATACTAGCGTTGCCAATATCCACCAATACGGAACATGATGGCTGATTGGAATCTCCGCTTTTATCAATAGACAACACGCAACGCCGTAAAGTAAAAGTATAATCAATCCGCCCAAAGCGAATAAAAATCCGTTCTCAAACAACTTTCTCATACTTCACTTCCAAAGACTTCGAATTGCAAAAACCATTTTCCAAAACTTTAATTGAATCTCGTCAATGAATGCGCCTTTGACTTTCGCATCGAAGTTTACGGCGCTTGGTACTCTGCCGATTCCCGGCAATTGATCGAAACCCTTTTGTCCATCTTCGCGCTGTAGTAGACGCCATGCGCCATCTTTGATTCTAATAACTTGGCCCGTAAAAACTCCCTGAGTTGGATTCGTACTTTTCTTCCAACCATCACAAGTGCATTTGTATGGCGATACGCGACCATTACAAGGTTCGATACATCCACCAAACCACACAGAGCCTTGTTTGACTAATCGATTTGCTTCTGCACCTGATCGCGCCATCTTGAGCAATACTAATGCTTTTACAAGTCTCATGATTTTCTTTCAATTAGCAAGATAGTGAAGCGTGACAAAGTTTGGATCGGCATATGCTACTTGCTTGCTTGTTTTATAAACCAATTGAGCATTGAACTTTTTATCTTCAACTGTTTTGCCTTCCGTGTAGGCATTTGTTCCGCGAACTCGTTGAAGAACAACATAATAATTGTCTTCAAAACGGGTTAATACAATTCCTTTATCTTTTGCGTTCGGTCCAATCTTTTTGGCTGATTCGTCGGACAATTGGCTGTAATCCATAAAATATTCAATTTTATGTTTTTCAAAGCCGACTATCTTAAAGAGAGTCAATTCTCCATTCCCGAAAACAGCAGTTACAAAATCATTCTTTTGAAGTTCGCGATTTACGGCATCGGGCAATGAGGTTAGCTCAGTTTTTGTCGTTGTGTTAAAGTATAACGATTTCTTAGCCATACATCCATTATACCAAAAATCACAGCAGGAGTCAATTAAAAATAAGTCCTTTGTTTTGAGTTGGTTGGCCCTGACTGAATCGAACAGTCATCTCACAGTAATCGGCTGTGGGTATTTTCCATTATACGAAGGGCCAATAATCAATAGTGCAACATTCTCAAAAACTCTTTCATTACAAAGTTGTATGCGTCAATCCATGCTTTGTTTTTGTTCGGGCTGCTCTCTTTATTTGTTTCCAGCCATAATCCATTTGTTTTGCCGTTTGACGGAACTAAAATTGAGAACCGAGTGCCGATTGTCTCGCACCCGTACGTGTGTAAAATGGCATGGGGATACATTTCCAATACCTTTTTACGTGCATCAATCGCTTTTCTGCTCAGTTTCATGGCTTATCTCTCGATAGAATTTCAGCAATCGTTGTAGTCTATTGCTGTCTGATTCTCTGTTGTAAGCATGCCTACAGCTATCAGAACAGAAGCCCCAATGATCGGCAAGTTTCCGATTTCTAAAAAATCGTTTAAAACAATACAGGCATCGGTATTTGTACATACTACTATTTACAGTGGATGTTGTATTTCCAATGGTATAAATCTTGACAGTTCCTACAACAAAAACATAACCGAAAAGGAGAATTGATTTTATTCAATTCACTTTTAGGGCCGAGTTTTGTGTAACAGTACAGACAACGATATATAGCCATAATGTTTTTGGTAGGCGCGGTTGGATTCGAACCAACGACCTGTTTCTTATCAGGAAACTGCTCTGAAACCGGGCTGAGCTACGCGCCTATAAATTGGCTGGGGGTGAAGGATTCGAACCCTCATAGACTGATTCAAAGTCAGTCGTCCTAGCCATTGAACGAACCCCCATTAAATTTGGTGGACAGTAGAGGATTTGAACCTCTAGTTTTGTTATTTACTACCCTTCAGAGGTAGTGCGTCTGCTCTATTCCGCCAACCGCCCATATGTTTCTAAAATGGTACACAGGGTAGGAGTTGAACCTACAGGATTTTGGTGTTTGCATCTTCTAAAAATGCTGCGTCTACCGACTTCCGCCACCTGTGTATAACCTTTCATTTTCAGACTGTAGTACCAATTGTCAGCGCATAAAGATTCAAAGTCTTCTGCTTAATTGCCTGAACAACGAAATAAAAACTTTTTGAAGAAGCCAAACCCTCGAACCTTCTTCGTGCTGGATTCACCTTATACTACCTTCGCACTTTTGTTGTTTCAAGCGAAGCACCGCCATTCTCCAGTTTCCCTTAATATTTTGTCGATCCTGCTTTCTGATTTACATCAATGCCTATCTTTTTCAAGTGCCGCTGGTGTGCAGAGGAAACCTCGACAAAATTTTGGTAGCGCGTAAGGGAGTCGAACCCTTCTTCGCAGATTGAAAGTCTACTGTCCTAACCGATAGACGAACACGCCATATAAACTTGGTAACGTAGAAGGGGATCGAACCCTCTTGTCCGAAGACGCCAGATTGAAAGTCTGGTGACCTGCCAATTAGTCATCTACGTCACATAATCTTGGTAGTCCCAACGGGATTCGAACCCGTATTTCTTGTCTGAGAAACAAGCTGCCTAAACCATTAGCTGATAGGACCATATTGCTCAATATTTATCGGCCCGTAGAAGGTATTGCACCTCCATCCTTCAAGTGGTCCGTAAAAACCAGTATGAAGGACAATCGCTCCGCAGTTTACGCTACGTTCAATATACGGGACATCTTGTTACTAAAGGCCGAGGGCTTGGGATTTCACAAGGTTCCGCGTGGGTCATGACTCCCACAGTCGTCTATCCTTCCCTCTTGGCAATAATTCGGTAACGGCTGGACTCGAACCATGCGCTGCCCCCTTTAGCGGGGAGTGCTCAACCTGCTACACCACAATTACTTACTTTATCGCCTCAACTTTCAAAACTAAACTTTGCTGGATGGTTTGTTCCATCTGTTAGTTGGATGGAGTCCTGACACTGGTTCCAGCGACCAGTTCAAATATGTTGGCAGGGGTGACAGGGATCGAACCTGCTATGAGTTTCCTCGCCAGTTTTGGAGACTGGTGTCGTACCATTACGACTACACCCCTATAAAATCTATGGCGGGAGATGAAGGACTTGAACCTTCGGTGTGAGATTTATCTCATTCGGGTTTGGAGTCCGATGCTGTCGCCGCTGAGCCAATCTCCCGTATTAACCTTCAAACTTTTCCAGAATTTCCTCACCCATTCCAACTTTGATAAGTTCTTCTGCTCTTGCAATTCCTTTGACTTTTGCCTCTTCCTTGGTTACGTAACCTTCGGAAAGTATCGTCATTTGAAACCATGCTTTCGGTTTGGCTGTTTTGTAATGACCTCTCAATGCCCATCCCTTTTTGGTATCTGGCGCATCGAATGTATAGATCAGGTTAGACCAAAACTCGTCAAACGATTCCATGTGTTTCCTTTCTACTTGGTAAGATTATCAAAGAATATCTTCATTTTCTCAAAATGTTCTTTGCAAAGATTAAATCCTTGCAATTTGTGGTCGCCTGTCTTATTGCATTCTGGTAAATCACAAATCGCGTTCTTCTTTGACATAATACCTCTAAACTTATGGGATAAGGACAATGCGAGTGTCGTTATCCCTGCATCTGTTGAATCATCGCATAACAGGTAAGCAGGAATTGAACCTACTTTTCTGGCTCCAATCGCCAGTGTCCTAGCCGATAGACGATTACCCTAATTCAACAAACCTAAAACTTTTGGCGGTCCCGACGAGATTTATTTGGTATTTTGATAAATATTGATATGCCCAATACCGCCAATCTCGTTTGTGATTATTGCAATTCAACTTTTGTTAGAACATCTAAAGATATCGCATCATCCCGAATCGCTAATTCTAAATCAAAATTCTGTTCTCGAACATGTATGGGATTATCCAATATAACAACGAAAACGGTTACGTGTTTACAATGTAACAAACTCTTTCAAAAACAAGCACATCGAATTAAAAAATCACCTAATCATTTTTGTGATCGTTCATGCTCAGCCAAATATCACAATGTTCATAAAACTATTGGAACTCGGCGTTCAAAACTTGAAATTTTTCTGGAATCTAAACTTCGTAAGTCATATCCAGAATTGAAACTCCTGTGCAATGATAAATCTGCCATTAATTCAGAACTCGATTTCTACTTCCCAGAGTTACAACTTGCAATAGAATTAAACGGAATACTCCATTTTGAACCCATTTATGGTAATAGCAAACTGACTCAAATTCAATCGAATGATACTAAGAAATCCTTTTTATGTCATCAGCAGCATATCAATCTTGCTGTTATCGACTGCTCTACATATTCTCATCTAACTGAAAAAGTTAAAAACAAATATTGGAACATTGTTAATAACCTTTTAGCAAATATGGCGGGGAATATGGGTAACGATCCCACCTGATATTCCTGATCGACAGTCAGGCAACCACTCCATGCAGTTCCATTCCCCGTAATTCTAAAATTTGGCTCACCCCCTCAGAGTCGAACTGAGAACCAATGCCTTAACAGGGCACCGCTCTGCCATTGAGCTAGAGGTGAACATTTAAACCGTATTACTAATCTCTATCATACTTTGTTTTCTTGTTGAATACAAAACCTTCTTTTGAAACATGCTCGTATTTACCATCAACTATCTTATACGATGCATCACTTTGATCTTCATTCCAGTGTCTATTGCAAACTGGGCAATCAAACTCTATCCAATACGAATCGTCGTTGCGATCCCAATTTCCGCTATTGCCTTTGTACTCTCCAACTAAACCTTCGTGTGGACAGTTGTCTTGGATGTGCGCTTCTAATTTTCTAAGTTCGGTAATACTCCATCTCAACTTTTGTAGTTCTTGTATTGTCATATTTAATCTTTACAAGTAAATTCTAAGTAATCCTTTGCCCAACGAATATGCTTTTGTTGCTTACTTTTTGGTGCAATTAATCTTAATCGAGTTTCATATGTTGTTGCCTCGTTGACATCAACAAAATAAACTTGATTCAACTCTCTACAGTATACAGCAAATAATTCAATCTGTCCACGATAGTTTTGTTTTTTACCATTTGCTCTATGAACTGTTGAACTGCACGAATCAAAGCTAACAAATGATTGATCTTTTCCTAATCTACCCGTCTTACACTGAATACGAACAAATACACCATTATTGTCAACTACTAAATCATACCGGTTTTTATCTCCAAATGGAGTTAATACGGTTTTGCCTAGTTTTAGCAATTCAGCAACTACAACTGCTTGAGTTATATCGCCTATTTCCTTAGTATTCATTTCTTCCTTTAAAATTGGCTGAACAGGTGGGAGTCGAACCCACATCGTCTTGATTAACAGTCAAGCGTAATGCCGTTATACTACCGTTCAATAAAACTAAACTTGGTGGGCAGCATGGGATTCGAACCCACGTCGATTTGCTTAAGAGGCAAACATAATAGCCGCTATACGAACTGCCCATTTGAAACTAAACTTGGTGCATTCGGAGGGATTTGAACCCCCATCAATTCGATTAAAAGTCGAGTATAATGTCCGTTATACGACGAATGCATTTTTTAAATACTTACTTGCCGCAACAAATAGTTTAGGATCATCATTAAATAATCCAAGAACTCTATTACAGGTATTACAGATTGCTCCTCTAAACTTTAATGTTTTGTGGTCGTGATCTAAAACCAATTTCTTTACTTTTCGATTACAAATCTTACAGACGCCATTGGCATCCTTTTTAATCTTTTCTATCGTTTCGTTTTTTGTACCTAATTTCTCTCGCCAACGATAGATTTCACGTTTTTCCTTTGTGCCGCTATAAAAACTTTGGGAAACTCGACAACACCAAACTTTCTTGTTCGATTTTAGAACAATTGGTATGTATCCACAATGTTCGCATATCGCCATTTTATTTTGAACATCGATGTTTGTTAGTTTATGTACCCGTTTACCCATTTTCTTCCTAAAATGTAAAATCCTCGCCGTAGCGAGGATTTGGAAAATACACAAATCCTCGCTTACAGCTTATCTTCCTGATTATTCCACACGGATGCGGAATCAATCTTGTTGATCTGTTGTTTATTAATCGAGATGTTGCTAATGTTCTTCATGACTGTATTTATCTTCTCACAATGCTTTCTTTTTGTCAAGCACAAAATTTATTTAATTTTTGCTGGACTGAACGCTGTCTGCATGATTATTTATACAGCTAAGCAGTCTCTTTGTCAAGCGTAAATGTATTTATCCTTGAAAAAAGTTTTTGGATCAGTTTTGGCAAAATTATTTTTGGTCCTGTGCCGCCCTCTGATACGCCTTGTCAGCGATTCTCTGGAACAATGCCTTTGTTTTCTCGAAGATAGACTCAAATGCCCAACGAATTGGATCGTTCAGTAATGTCCATGCCGCATTCCACGGCCAAAAAACCATCCACCCAATGATTCGATCTGAATGTTCGTCAACCATTACGGTAGACGGCTTCTTCGAGTATGCAAAATCTTTCTTTGCCTTTTTCTTGATAAAGACGGACCACTTGCCGATTGAATATACTACGCCAGCCAACAGATATAAAAATAGAGAGAAAATAAATTCTTTGGGATTGTGGCGAAGCCATGTGAAGATCGGAACGTTTCCGAAAAATTGAAGAATCAATGCGGTTGCAATTGCCACTCCTGTTGCCCAACCGGGCGATGCTTCTTCAGAGAGGCAAACAAGTATGGTGAATGAAACGACTATCAACGCCCAAAACCAAAACGTACCTACGATGAATAATTCGAACATGTCTTTTCCTTTTCTGTGTTATTTTTGTTTTCGATTACTTCCACTAGTTTCTTTGTGTTTTCGATTACTTCCACTAGTTTCTTTGTGTTTTCGATTACTTCCACTAGTTTCTTTGTGTTTTCATCGAGACGCCAACCGATGATAATTGCAGCGATAATTATTGAAACTGGTATCATAACCACCCCAACTTTCTGAATTTTTCGATACACGGCTTCCATATTTTTGGCTGTAAATTCTTCAATTCTGAAATTGGATACCACTTCCAGTTTCCAATTTTGTGCGGTTCATTTTCTTTTGGTTCGCCGCTGACATATTGCCCCACATAATAGACAGTGAGATAATGCTTGTCTTCGTCTGGGTGCAAATCTTCTGTGAATCCAATCAACTCAACTTTGCCAACTTTTAAGCCGCACTCTTCCAACGCCTCTCTACGTGCGCATTCTTCGGTGGTTTCGTACAGTTCAAGTTTTCCACCGGGTAAACTTAATTTGCCATTCCCAAAATCTGATTCGCGGATTCCAAGCAAAATGGAATCATCTTTCTGAATGATCAATCCTACTCCGATTTGTGGTCGTTTGATTTTTGACATGATTGACTTTGTTTTGGGATAATCTGGAGAGGGACTCGAACCCTATGATTATTTGGGTAGTTAAAAGCTACCTTGGCTCCCCGCCAGCGCAACAGATTATCCCAAACTTGTTAAATTTACTTTGATAACTTACCTATGATTCTATCAGCAATAATAACAATTACCAATCCGAAAAGAGCCGTCGCGCCAAAAAGATTTGGACTATGAGATGCCACGCCTACGGCAATCGCCGTTAGGAACATACAAAATAGGCACAATAAAAAATCTCGAATGTCCATGTTAGTATCCGCTTGGAATTGTGATTGGAAGGCCGAGGGTACGAATAACCTTTGCCATTCCACGAGCGCGTTCTCGGGCCATGTTAGCTCCGCTGGAATTGCCATCGAAAGAATTTTTGACAGTATCGACCAAACGAGAGAACTCGGCTTGAACTTCAGTCACGGATTCAAGAGTTACTTTGACTGGCTGTGTTGCAATTGGATTTTTAGGCATGATTTCCCTTTCTGTTATACGTCAAGTTTTTGGGTATGCTTGTGTACAAACTCAAAATTACAGACTGTGCAGCGACCCTTGTAAAAACTGTAATATTCGCCGTTCTCAACGCCTTGACTGTAATCTTCGCGGAATGTTTGTGGTTCAGATTCGTCTACTTTTTTCGCCTCTGCAAGTTTTTCGATAAGAACATTGTATGCCTTAATCGAAACTTTTCCATAGGCTTCATTTAACGCCGTTCTCGCGGCCTCGACTTTGTTTGTGTATGTCTGAGTACATTTTGGGCAAACTGTCCAATTATCGGCCCTCATCGATTCCCTTTCTGATTATTTCGGCGGATAAATGTGAGGATGTTTCAGGATCGATTCAGCAGCATGAATCCATGCGGCTTCTGGTGTTTTGTCAGGCCATGCAAACCGAAGTCCTTTGGCCGCAAAAATTTCGTAGTTAAAAATACGAACAGGAACAGGACTCGGCGTTGAATACTCATCAAAAAATTGCTTCACAACTTTTGCTTTTGGAAAATGATTGCGAACAATTTTGATTGCTTCAATCTTTGTCATCGATTCCCTTTCAAAGTTTCAGCAATGAGTTGGATTGATTACCAACTTGACTTGTACTGCAACGAATCCCGATAGCATAGCCCCTGATTGTTAGGGAAAATTTTTTAGGACCTTTTCGAACGATCCTACTATGTATCTAACCAGCCCATCGTTGCCCCATAGATTGTATGCAAGCGGTATATATGCCAGCTTTGTTGGCTCCGCTGATATTTGCTAGATGCCCATTGTCGCCAATGGCAATATCAATACAATTTCAGTCGTCCTATGAAACGGCAGTCCAACACTGCCAGTCATTGCGATACAAACCAAGTATACTAAATATCCACTCGGATGTCAAATAAATACGGACAATTTAGTAAAGGCTTTAGAATCACTGTCATATGGACACTTTGAATCCCATTTTCATTTATCTGAATGTAGTCCACCGTCTCAGGATCGATATTTGATTGCTTGAGATAATCTGTTACGGCTTTCGCCATCTCCTGCTCATTACGCATGTTCATTGGCGAATGATAGCAACTTTCGCTGGAAAAGTCAATTGTCATAAATATCAGTGAGGATTGCTATGCTTCTACACGAAATCGAAACAATCGACTTCATTTCAAAATCCAACCAAACCTTCAATACCCTCAAAAAAGATTGGGCGGAATTGATAAAGAAGTTTCGTCCCTACCTTCTTGGTACTATTAGTGGAAAGTTTAGAATAGGTGCGGTGGATGGGTCATTGAAGGGGACCTCCTCGAATAAACTTGTTGCTGTTTATGATCGACAGGCCAATAAATATGCAGCTTTTTTGCAGCTTGAGAAGTTTTCAGCCAGTGCATATGCTGAATCAGTTGTAGCAGCCGACCCTGCCTATCGCGGAATCAATCTTCCTGTACAGTTGTATACATTTCTTGTTCAAGAAGAGGGAATGATTATCGTATCCGATGAAGTACAGACGTTGGGTGCTCGTTCGATATGGGAAAAGTTGGCCAAGACACCCGGTATTGGCGTGTACGGATATAATGACAAAACTGGAAAAGTTTTCCAAGTAGACATGGACGATCTATTCAATGAAGATGTGTATGACGAGGGTTTGAATCAGGAAATCGAACATCTTGAGAATGAAGAATACGAATTGCAAGACACAAGAGACGAACGATATTTTCAGATAAAGAAAGAACTTGAAAAGTTATACGATGCTCGTACCGAAACCAATCATCATATTCGCCTGTTCGCCGCGAGGGCAAAGTAATGTTGCTTACTGAGATTGGTCATGCGGGTCATGTAAGAAAAAACGGCGGAATGTTTGCCGAAATTATGCATGATTACATCTCTTTTAGCAACCGCCACAATAAAAAATATAATGTGGAAGGAAAAATCGGTCGATTTGAAATTCGTAGCCTGCGAGTGAAACCATTTTCTTCTACTTATCTTTACTATACCTTATTTGACACTAAAAGAAATTGTTATGCCGCCGCCGTTACACTGGATCAATTTGGTAGAAATGCTCGAAGTTGGCAGGTTGCTTCGTTGGGTGTCGAGACTGAATATCAGGGGATGAATTTATCAGTTATGATGTATTCGTGGATGATAACGAAAAATAATTTAATTTTAATAACTGGCATGGAACAATCTGCTGGAGGTAAATTGGTTTGGGAGAGGCTTGCACAAGTACCCGGAATTTTTATATTTGGTTACGATGTGGAGGATAAAAAGTCATTTCAAGTTGACCAAAATGATTTATTTAATGAAGATGTGTATGCTGACGAACTAATTAATGAAAGAGATTATTTAGAAAAAGAGTATAACCGAATAGAAAATCAGTTGGATAATTTAGACCCTGATGTTGTTCCAGAATCTAAAATAAAAGCTCTGGAAAAAACAATGAACGATTTGTCCGCGCAGATAAACTCACTGGATACTGATATCACAAAAGTAGAAGATTATATTCGTCTTGTCGCAATAAAAAAGCATTGACATCCTTTGTTTTCACTGCTATACTTGGCTCACATATCAAATTTGGGCGTGTTTTATGCTGCTTACGCAAGGTCGCTGGTCACAAATTCTCAGTCTGGAGCCAATTGGCTTCCGCAAAGTAAAGTTTGGGTGGTACAGCGTGGCGTTAAAAGACGACCTTGCAATTTACACACTCATTTCACCAAAATTTGAAACCAAATGGGACGCAAGACGTTGGTTCAAAGAAAACCGAAAAATTCAAACTAAATAACAATACAGATTTATGGCGGATATAGTTCAATGGCAGAACGCTTGCCTGTGGCGCAAGTTGTTGAGGGTTCGAGTCCCTCTATCCGCCCCAATTCAGGAGACACAATGGGAATTAAGCAATACCGAATTACATCGCAATGTATGGACGTTCTCCCACAAGAGAACGATTGCGTATTGCCTGACGACGATCCCATTCACGAAATTCGTGCCGCTCAATTCATGGGCGGAATCGGTAGTGGACAGAACGAAGATAGAGGTTTTATCAGAAAAATGTTCACAATCGGTGACGAAGAACAGGAGAGACATGGCAATGCTTAGCGTCAATTAACACGCCGCATAGAGAGGGCGGCAATGCCATGTCTCATCCAAAAAACCGTGCCGAAAGAAGGAATCAACGCGAACGAGTCATCGCGGCTCGTCGCTTCGTGTATCTTCATATCTGGTATCAGTGGCAAGATAAATACCAGTTCATGCGAGAAGTCTCTAATCCACTTATAAACATTGAGTATGTGTACGAAAAGTACAGGCTGACAAAAATTCCGTTCAGTGGCGTTCAGGAATACCCAGATTGGGGGAAGTACGCTAAATGGAATCTTGCATGTACCTGTCGTCATTGTCGTAGGCAAAAGAAGTGGAGTAGACAGACAGCTAAAAATAGACACAAACTTAAAACTACCGATGCCGATTGGGAATTGCAATACTCAGATGATTAAATGTTGTGTTTCTCTGGAACCGTAGAAATAAAAACCAAAGCAACTGCCGTAACGGTTCTCACGTTGATGAACAACTCCTGTGGAGACTACTTAAATGCGAGTTTGAAACAGGAGAATTGGATCAACTAGTTAGGTATTGATTAAGACAATATCGGCGGCAAACAATAATAGAAGGCTCAGCGTTCGCGCTGAGTCTTTTTTATTGCTCTTTGGTCAGAACACACCGAAAAACCTAAATACAGGCATGAAAGACCTTCGTCTGTACCATAAAACCCTCATCGCACAGCATATAACGATCATTGCAGCTGTTATTTTCTTCTGTGTTGGTGCGTTTTTCGTAGGGAAGCAGCTTATTGCAACCCTTCAAACAGTTAATACCGCTGGAAATGATGTGCATGAGACATTCACGCTTGTAAACAGACCTCGAACAGGAACTCTTGCGGGGATCAACGAAGCGATTTTTGGTGCCAGTGCCTTAATGAAACACTCCAATGGCATTTTGGATCACGAAGAGAAGCAATTAAGCACTCTGGATAAGCAGGAAGCAGTTCTTTTTGAAGATTTACACAAGATTGCTGTTAACGCGAACGGAGGAATAACCAACCTCAATACAGCAACCACAACATTGAACACGCTTTTGGGAAATATTAATAAAGCAGCACTGGAAGCTCCTCAACTTGTCGATAATATTTCAGAGTTGGCAGATAATCTATCCAAAACAACCGTGGATGCTGATAATACCCTGAATAGCAAAGACGTGAAAACGTTATTGGGATCGTTGGCTGGAACTTCAGTACAGGTTGAAGTAATTACCTCGAACGCGGCAAAAGTCACTACGCATCTTGAAAAAACGATAGATGCGCCACCAAGTATAAAGCAAAAGATCGAAGGAGCATTTGATCTACTTTGGAAGATTGGAATGTTAGTTCGTTGAAATTTTGTATAAACACGGAGAAAATATGAGCACACCAGCAGCAACAATTCAGCCAGTATGTTTAGGACGAAAAGCAGTTATAACCGACTCTCGAACTCTCAAAATGGGAGCTTATATTGGCCCTGATCTACCTCCACCTCCTGCATCTGTAGATTGGTCAAATGGTCAATCTTCTGGCTGGGGGATGATGCTAAACAATAAGTTGGGATGCTGTACTATATGCGGTTGTGCTCATGCCATTCAACTTTGGAGTAAAAGTTTGGGAACAGAAATTACAGTTCCAGATAGCTCAGTGTTAGCAATGTATGAACTGTGGGATGGATACAATCCTTCCGATCCAAACACTGATCAAGGCGGAATTGAACTTAATGTACTCAATCAGTGGAAAAAATCTGGCTTTGCTGGACATAATTTGTTAGCATTCGGTACTGTAAATTATCACAATGTACTTCAGGTGCAGCAATGTATTAATTTATTTGGCGGTTTGTACATTGGGCTGGGATTGCCTATCTCGGCTCAACGACAGGATGTGTGGGATGTTGTTTCTGATCCTGTTTCGTCTGAACCTAATAGTTGGGGCGGTCATTGTGTTTATGTATGTGGCTACGATAAGTATGGAATCAGTTGCATTACGTGGGGTGCTGTTAAAAAGATGTCAGTTGCATTCTTTCTGAAGTATTGTGATGAAGCCTACGCCCTTATTGGTCAGGATTTCTTCAATGCTCAGGGGAAAAATGTTGCGGGTTTTGATTCTGCGTTACTTTTGGACGATCTATCGCAGATTCGTTAAGGAGTTTGGTAAATGGGCGCGTCGTCTAATGGATAAGGCACTCCTCTTCCGAAGGAGTAGATAGCAGTTCGACTTTATAGGTCAAACAACAGCTATTTTTCGCTAAATATAGGCAGAAAGGATACATGAACATGACCAGAAAAGAATATCTGCGTCAATACAGAGAAGATAACCAAAAACGTATTTCTAAACAGAACAAGAAATACTATCAAGACAACAAGAAACGTATTGATGCTCGTATCAAACTATACGAACAGAATAATAAAGAACAAAAAATTTTGCGCAGAGCTAAAAAACGAGCAATCGCTGATAACATTCCATTTGATATTGACGTTACGGATATTGTGATACCATCGCATTGTCCTATCCTTCAAATACCTCTTGTAAAAAGTAGTAAACATGCTTCTGATAATTCTCCTTCGTTGGACAAAATTATTCCTTCATTTGGATATGTAAAGGGCAATGTACAAATAATTTCTAACAAGGCAAACAGGTTAAAGAGTAACGCATCATTAGAAGATTTGGTTCAGTTAGGAAATTGGGCCAAACGGCATTTAGAGGTATGATATGGCTTTTGAAGACGCATTTGAATTTATGATGGACAATGAGGATTACCCTCGTCAATATAAAACCGTGCCCGACTCTCCACCGGGAGCCTTTGCAATCAGTGGGATCAACAGCGCATCGTATCCGACACAGTTCAATACGATTAATGCTATTCCGCAAGCACAAAGAGGGCCAGCAATCGAATCATTCTATCAGACAACATTCTGGAATCATTGGCTTGACCAGTTAACATCAGTAGAATTGGCAAAGAGGGTATTTGACAGTGCGGTAAATATGGGTCCTCATATGGCTGTTCGGTTATTACAGACCGCAATCAATTCTATTGTTCCATCTGCTGTTATTGTTGACGGAACATGGGGTCCAAACACTGTAATACATGCAAATGCTATTCCAGCACAAGGACCGATTAATATTGTTGACGCTTTTCGGGAAGTTAGGGAACAACATTACAAGGATATTGTTGCTAATAATCCAGATGATCAAAAATATTTGAAAGGATGGCTTGCCAGAGCAGGAAAATAAAGAAGGCCGCTTAGCGGCCTTTCTTTTGCTTTGTAATTTCTGCTTTCTCAGGTAGGAAGACTTCCAGATGATCTGATGAGTATGTTGGGAATCCTTGTTCTGCTGGATTCGCTTTTACACCAAAGGCTTTATAAGAATCAAATGCTACCATGCTTTTATTCGCTGCTTTGGCCCACGCTTTCAAGTCCGTCCATAGATACCAACCGCTACCAAGATCATTTTCACCTTCATGTGGAGAAATGTGGCTGTAGATCGGCCCGTCCCACCAAAATGTTTTTGGTCGCATCTTGTCCTTCAATTTTTCCGATGCTTTTTCACGCAAATCCCAAAGATGTTGATATGCTTCTCTGAAATCTTCGTCTTTGTCTCTGCCTTCTGCTTGTGCTTTATCATATGTGGCTCGTATTGCATCACTTCTTAAGTCAGCAGGTAGCAATGGTTCAATCTTATGATGCGCAAAGAACATATCGAACGCTGGATATGGAAATGCCCACATGCCGCGATTTACAGGAGGCTTTCGAATGATTATGTTTTGCTTTTGAGCATTAATAGGGCCGATGCGCTGCATAAGTAATGCCCCTTTCTTGAATCGGAAGTCTGTTTTCTTTGTGAACTTGTTAGTTGATTCCTTCATATTATTTTTTGGTCTTAAATCTAACCAATATTGACCACCTCTATATTTGACTGGGTATCTCTGGCTTAATCTATCCCACGCTTTTTCAGCATCAGGCGATACTCTGTGCCTAAAATCAGATGTTAAATATTTTCGGTTTCGTTTACGGGCCTCGGTAATTGCCCTCTCATATAGTAATTGTCCAAGTCCAGTTCCTCGCCACGCATCATCAATATGAATACGTCGGATTTGTAAACTGTCCCATTTATCAACGTTATCAGGGTTTGTATCTCCAGTAGATGAAAAGGTAGAGGCGTCTAACCAACCGGGTGATTTATTTGGATCAAATCTGTCCGTCTGATCGAAGTAGGTCATTATTTCTAAGCTAAAGTCTCCGCTTCTGACCTTCCAACTGAGTTTGGAAAGTTCCTCTTCGCGATTATTGTATCTTGAGTAATTAAAATCTGGAGATTCAGTTATCTTTCCATTTGAACGCAGAAAAGGCGGGCGTCCACCCTTGCCAAGTTTGAAGTTGAATTTTGCAGCGTGTTTTACGTCTTCACCGGGATGTATATCACAGGTAATAGCCATCATGAAGCGAGGATCGTGTGCCTCTTCTTCCGTTTGGGGGATGTAACCTCCCCCTTCCGTAATAAATTCAGATGCTCTCATTAGAATGGCATATCTTCGTTGTCGGGAATTTTGTTTGGCTCAGGTTTGTGAAGCCAGTAATCACGCACGAGGGTATTGAACTCAGCAAACGACATGTTGCCAGAATGTATCCAGCCCCAAATAAGTTTCATGGCTTCAGTGTTGCCCATGCCCTTGATTTTATTGAAGCGGCGTTCATAGTCTGGATCGCCAACAAACGGTCTTGCCTTATCAACACCATATGCTTCGTTGATACCGCTCAGTTTCTTTAATTCATCTAGGTTCATAGTAAATTCCTTATGCGCGATGGAAATCTTTTTTGGCGGCAACGTCATCAATTTGTCCATTTAGTTTGAAATTGATGTAGCTGTCTGTTATGAAATGATCAACAGCGGCCTTAATCTGTTGTTGATCGAATTGAGGTACGATTCTATCCTTATAGATGCCCATTGCAATGACATCGCGCAAAGCATTGCCAATTCGGTTGTCAAATTCAACCACACCATGCTGTTTGCCATATTTCTTTGCATATCTGTCCAGAACGGCATCAGTGTAGCTGGTGAGAGTTTGCTTTGGGGTTTCCTCTTGCTTCTTTGAAAACCACGCTTCGTTTATTGTCACTTCATTAATCTTCATAAGTTCTTGAACCTCATTCTCATTTAGTCGTCTAGTTAGGCTTCTTGCTATTTCCGAAGTAAACGGATACGTCTTGATAATTTGTGCTGGCGAAACAGGCTGATCCATCTTTAACCACATACCCTTTCTACCAAACTGAGTAAGTGGATCGTTGTTGTCCTGTTCCCATTTCTGATTACTTCTAAAAAATTCAACTACGGATATTTTACCGCTTCCCATCTCACTATTGAAGCCCCAGTCCATTCTTGCCGCGCCACGTAAGGCATCTAATTCATGATCGTAACAATAAATTTCACCAGAACCATACCGTTTCTTGCTTCCCGATTGAACCCAATTCGTTGTATTCATCAATGTGATTCCCTTCTTTTTAATTGAAGGAATCTTTGATGTATGGGTTACGTGATACAGAACATCAGTTGGTTTTGCATCCTCACAAATAATCTCGCGTAGTCTCATGCCAGCTTCCTTAACCAATGAATGCACTGTTTCAGAAAAACCATAGCTAAAAGTAATAGCTTTGTCATATTAAGCCTTAGTGGAACATCAAATACGTTCCGATAACGGATGGGTCTGTCGCACTGATATCGCCTTCACCGGGGAATACTGTTACATTCCAACGTGGTTTGTCGCCTAGTGTCTTTGCCATCTTTTTCTGCATAAATTCATCGTATGAAATGATAGAATCCATTGGAATTGCAAAATGCTTCGCAAGACGCTCCTTCAAAATGTCAAAGGAATGTGCATCTTTAACTTGTGTAGCTCCCGAAGGACTCTTAACTAGCTTTCCGCCCTGCTTAAGAACCAAATCATCAAACATGGACTTTGGAACAACTTGGATGTGCTTACGGGCTTCTGGTCCCTTAATATTAACCAGCCTGCTCTGTGTTGACAATGCGCCAGCACTGAAGTTAAGAATGAAGTTTTCTGGCTTGTTTGGATCGTTGGCTACGCTGGCAACCTTTGTATAAGCGTAGAACAGATTGTCTGGAAATTCTCTTGCAACTGCCCATGCCATGTTCATATATTCAGGACTGAAAAAGTCTCCTGAATCGTGGAAACGAATGGCAACCTTGACATCGATTGGACCTTCTTCAGTCTTACCTGTCTTGCTTTTTGCTGAGAACTTATCCCAATATGCAATGGCCTTCGAAATTTCGTTGGATAATTCAGCCGCAAAACCCTGTGGATCGTTCAATAGATAATTCAAAGTTTGGGTCTGCTTCATGAAAACGTCTGGATATTGAATGTAACTGCCCTTCATAGCGTAACAGAATGTTTTGCAAGCGCCAGCACCGGGACAAGTATCAACAATTACAAACTCGCCAGTTTGCTCATTCACAGCCAAACCTTTCAAAGCAGGTAGACCAACGTTGTAATATTGATCAGCGGTTCCGTTGCTGTGCTTCATTTTCTCGTTCTTCTTCAACAAGCTGCTTGGGCGCTTCATGATTTCTTTCTTGAGAGCTTCCAAGTCATAATCCTGACCATTTTGATTCTTAATCTTGATCTTCTTGTCATGGATGTATGGCATTGTATATGGATCAAGTTTGGTTTTGTTCTTGGTTCGAATGCGATTGAGATAATCCTGCATTTCTGGATCACTGGCAACTCTCGTTCTTGCACCAGAGGCAAAATCAGCTTCGTCGAGGATGCTTTCGTCCAGACCTTCGTCGCTAATTTCATCGGCTTCTTTGTTATCTTTTGGATAGCCTTTTTCGACAAAACGGTCAATATCAATAATAGTGAGGCCGTTCAGCTTGTTTTCAACGATAAACTCTTCAAAACGCATGGTTGTATCCTTAGTTTGAACTGTGCCAGTATTTATGCAGTTACATAAAAGTAAGGCATTGTTATAAATACGGTATCGAGGAAATCATATGTATGCAATCTATCAACAAATTATACTAGCAATTCTGGCACATTTGCAGGCAATTTGGGTTGCCACGAGTTTGTTTATATATGTTGCAGCCGCTAACATGCCAAAACCGGGTGTAAAATGGGACAAGTCGGCTATGTATTCGTGGTTTTACGATACAATCCAGACCGTGCTTCCAATGAATCGAGGAAGTCACCAATTGATTCAAACACCTCAGTTGCTCGTTTCTTCCCAATCGGATGGAGAGCAACCAAAAGCAGGAACGCCAAAGCAAATTATTAAAACGCCACAGATGACGGTTTCGTTGGAGGCAAATTCATCGGAGCCAGAAACATCTAAAAAAGAAGGATCGCCAACACAGGCCGATATTCCAATGCCACCTCGTTATGGGGTAAAATAAAGGCAAATATTCCATAAATACAGAGTGCGATTCGCGGTGCTACAACACCCAATCGCCCTAACACTGATGTGGAGTGTCAGCTATGTCTATTTACATATCTAAGTTTTCTCACGACAAGAAGTTCTATGTCTATGAATATCTGCGTCTTAATAAATCAATGCATGGTAATGTCGGAACTCCATACTATGTCGGAAAGGGCACAAGAAAGCGACTTTACGAAAAACACCAAAAAGGAATTTCAGTTCCAAACGAAACCGAAAGAATACTAATCGTGGCAAATAATATGAATGAGGCAGATGCATTTCAACTTGAAATGTTGTTAATTTATTTGTATGGGAGAATTGATCTCGGAACTGGGTGTTTACGAAATAAAACTTTTGGTGGTGATGGCACTTTTGGTTTACTTGTAACACAAGAAGCAAAAAGAAAACAATCATTAGCTAAATTGGGAACTAAACATTCCGAAGCAACTAAAAAGAAGATGGCAGATACGCGGAAAGGAGAAAAGAACACCTTTTTCGGTAAATCACATTCAGATCAAAGTAAAAAGATGATTTCCAAAAATAATGGAAAAGGTCAAGCAAAAGTAACTCCAGATCAAGTAAGGGAAATACGTCGATTATATGCTGAAACAGATATGACACAACGCCAAATCGGACAAATTTTTCACATTGCAGAATCAACCACCAATCAAATAATCGTCAAAAGATGGTGGAAAGACATAGATTAAGCGTTGCTTGCTAAATAATATTGTCCGTCAGACAGATGGATTTATGAATTTAGATTCGTAGTCGGTTAGAACCGACAGAGGTGATTATTTTGGGTAGACCGATAAATGCACAAAGATTTCTTGGAGCAACTGCTCCTCATCAAATTCAGGCAACTGTTTGGGGTACTGCCGATTCTGGCTCAACGGCTGGTTATCTAGCACAACAAAATAGCCCTCGCCGTTTCCGCACAACCACAATCAATGGATCAAGCATTACAACTTTTGTTAACGGTCCCGGTAATCTTGTCGCTGGAACATCGTTTGTTAAGGTATTTCCACTTAGCGGTTCTGCTCCTACTGTCGATGCAACAGGTTCAGCAAAGCTAAAGGCTGTCAGTTTGGCAGTTGCTAATGGCGGTGCGAACTATCAGGTTGGTGACACAGTTACCCTAGTCGGCGGAGCATTTACAGCAGCCGCTCACACAACAGTTGCAACTCTTGGCTCTGGTAACTCCATCGCGACCCTGAACGCAATTGCTGGTGGTACAGAAGGTTATACTGCGCTTCCAGCTAATGTTTTGGCAATCGCAACAAGCACAAACAGTGCAAATGGACACGGTGCAATTCTCAGCGCAAACTTCGGTGTTGAATCCGCATCAGTTCTAACAGGTGGTGCTGGTTATACAACTGCTCAGTTCCTTGTTAACGGTGCAACAACTGCTCCAACATTTACTCAGCCAACAGTTACAAACGGTGTTGTTGCCACAGGCGCAGTTACCGTTCTAACTCCGGGTGTTGTAAACGTCAATCCAACTGTTACAATCGAAGAAGCGACAGGTGCAACAGAATACGTTAGCACTCTTACATCCATGAATTATCTGAACACCTTCCAAGGTAATCAGTATCGTTGGTTGTACAGAGGTCAGGCCGTTCCTTCTGATTACGCTGCTCTTGGTGTTAAGTTGGCTTACCTAGATACATTGTAATTTTGTCCTAAACAAAAAGAGAGGCGAGATGATCGCCTCTCTTTTTTGTGACCAAATTTAATAAATAACTATGTGAGGTCACACCATGCCATTGAAGACCAAAGATTTAACAGTTATCGATAAAAATAAAGTTGTGGAGCTAGAAACCACATCGAACACAGAACCCCAACATTGGAATAAACCTTTTTGGCGTGGAGTGGCATCTTCTGAATTTGGTGTCGGCAGTACATCCAGAATATCTACATTGGCTATTATTGCAACTACCTTAGGGACCTTGATTTACCTAGTGTCAAAGAATGATAGAATACCAGATAATTTAATCCAATTGGGGTGGTTTTCATCATTGCTAATTACTGCTGTGTATTCTCCAGCTAAACTTGCAGGGATATTCAAATCGTTTGCGTCTAGGAAATAATCTCGCCAACAAGTTTGATCTTGTCCAGAATCACATCAATATTGATTGTGTTCCAAACACCGGGATGCAACGGTTTTGGATATTTGTCTAACTCTGCCCAAGCATATCCGCTATGTTCTGAGTTTAAGATAGGTATGAACTCATTTCGAATCACGAAAATGAAAGAATGGTATGTGAACTCTTCATCCATGCTGGTAAAGGTTTCCAGAGGAATATGTTTCAGGATAGTCGGATATGATCCTAATTCTTCAGACAATTCTCTGTGAAGCCCAGTCATAGTGTTCTCGTCTGAATGCAGTTTTCCACCGGGCATCCCCCATGTTTCTTTTGTGCGTGTGTTATTACGCAATAGAAATAGGAATCGTCTGGTGGTTAAACTGTAGAATAGAACACCCGCTGCAATCATTAGTATGCAATCTTCTTTTGCGATTTTGACCATTCCTGAAAACTGGCTCTCGCTTCTCGTCCAAGCAACTTAACAGTTGGTAACGTTCTTGCTTCTGGCTTCTTTCTGAACTCTTTGTAGATGAACTCATCATCAAAACCAATTAACGCTGCTTCTGCCGCGCTACATCCATAGTAAATCTTATCCAATCTAGCCCAATAACAAGCAGCCAAACACATCGGGCACGGTTCACAGCTTGTATAAATCTCACAACCCTTCAGAGAAAAGTCACCAAGAATCTGGCAGGCCATACGGATAGCTACAATTTCTGCATGGGCAGTTGGATCAAATCTTGATGTGACTGAGTTTGATCCATAGGCAATGATTTCGCCGTCCTTCACAATAACTGCTCCGAAAGGACCACCTTGATTTGAAAGTACATTGCGAGTAGCCAGAGCAATTGCTTTACGCATGTAGTCTGATTTGTTCTGCATATTACACCTCTGAGGTTATAAGATCAGGATGGTTTGGTTGAAAGTTTGTGACGTATTCTCCGTCAAGCATGTGACGATACGCCTTCCATCCAGTATACTTTCCATATCTCACGTTGTCACCTGTTGCCTGACATACATGCTCAAATGGTGAAGCATGTAGTGGAGTGTGATAACGAAGTCTATCATGTAACTTGATATCTTCACCAAAATCTCTGGTTCCTTCCTGCGTTAGATAGGAAGTTCTGGCACAGCGACCAGTTGAAATTTGCACCATCGTATTATATAACAATGTTGGTGATGGTGCCCATCCATCTGCTTGTTCGCCCAGCCATCGTCCAATATCACCAAATTCCTCTTCGCGAATGTATGGAGTATGCCATTCTCCAATCTTGAGAGTTTTAGGTGTTGATGTGAAATATTCCTTCTGCGCCATGTATGCTTGCTTCTGAATATCTGGCTGTGCATCTGGATGGCAGCGCAGCGCAAAGTAGTTTGACCATGCGGCAGCATCGCCAGTTACACAAACAGTAATCCAAGACCAAGGCTCAATCAATCGGTTCACAATCTGCTTGTGAACGTTTAGATCGTCGGACGCTGCCATTTCAGAGGCAATACGAACGGCTTCGTCTCTGGCTTCCAACCACTTTGCAATGGCGTGTTCGCGCTTTTCACCTGTAAGTTCTTCGGCGGCTTGCATACCGGACTGATTAATACCCCAATGTTCAGGAATGAATGGGTCTTCCATTACCTTCTGAACAGTTTTTTTGAATGGGATAGCGCGACTGCTGGATGCGTTACGAGCGAAAGCACAATGAGTCATCATCTCCGCATGGATGATACGCGGGTGGGTTACTTGAATAGTAGTTAACCGCTGCTCATTACAAATAGAATCAAGAATCATTTTTGCTTCATACATAGTTATACCTTCTAATTCTTTATTTGTATCTCTAATTGTTTGGATGGGTCTAATTTATAGAATCCAGTTTTGGAGAAGTTTTCAATATCGGTAAATGTCTCATTACAACATTCACAGACCCATTTTCCAGTGTTAGTTTGGGAGAATAATAATTTGATGTATCTCCCTCGTTCTAAAGGAATGACCAAATATTTTTTCATTGTTCGTTCAAACCTCTCCATGTAACGCCAGCTTCAGTCAGCATCATTCGAGAAATCAAAATAGACTCTTCCCAACGTTTAACTCTCGGATCGTTTGGATCAGCTAGGTAACCAACGACTTCCTTGACTCCTCGATTAATTGCAAACTTGGCACACTCATTACAAATCGGCGGCAAAGAGAAGCTTGGATATACATAAAGAGTTGACCCTATAGAATAATCGCCTGCTTTACTGATGGCGTTTACTTCGGCATGTGCAACTAGTTTATACTTCAACTCTCTATCGTTGTATCGTTCGGGATCATCGTCAACACCTTCTGGAAAACCGTTATATCCGATGAACTCCTTCTTAAAATCATAATTGACAAGAATTGCTCCAACCTGAGTGCTCGGGTCTTTGCTCCAACTTGTTGCTACATACTTTGCCAATTCTAGGTATCTTCGATCCCATCTTTCGTTACATTTCATTTAATTATTCCTTTAGGCGTCAGTGCCATCAACCCACCAACAAGCACCACAACTCATACATGTATATTTGTAATCTGTGTATGCTCCGTCTGATGAATCCCATTCTTGATATTTGACTTGATCGCTTCCGCAAGAACGGCAGGGGTTTTCACTCATTCCGCTTGTTTCGAATGTGCCATCAACATCATGATACTGTTTGTTGGTTGTCATAATATAATTGTTACCTTTATTGTGTTTCTTCTAATAATGCCATATGAAGAGTTACCAAAATTGAATAAGACAAGGCGTGAGATTTACGAAATGTATAACCTTCACTGGAATCTCTGTCCCATACTGACTTTGAAACAATCGACCACGGTAAGCCTTGCAAATGTTTCTTACCGGGACGGATGATAGCAAGAAACATCGCCAGATGCTCAATGCTCTTGATAGGTTCAGGCAGATGTCGAATCATATCTGCGTAGTTGCTGATGTGAACCAACTTGTTGACAAATTCCTTATCGAGTAACTTTGACCAATTAACTTCTTTGGCTAGAAGTTGTTCAAGATGTTTCGGAGATTTCACTAACTTATATACTGACTGATTCAGAATATCTAATTTAAAGTAGCCCAAGGTTTCCGCTGTTTTATAATCAATGCTGGCAAAACCAGAAATAGGATTCTGCGGGATTGCCGTCACATAAATTCCGCTGTTGTGCTTTACCCTGTCTTCAAGTATAGCAGGAGTGCAATCAATATGTGAAAGAATTTCGTTGCGATCCGAAAAATCTAAATCTACGTCTGCTTTTATCATAGTCCTGATTTATTACATATCATCGAAATGTCTTCAGTTTCGTTTTTCATTCGTTCAAGTCTGATCTTCCAACGTGACGGATCGAGCCACAACCACACTAATTCTAAATCACCCTGCGATAAATTACTAAGCCATTCTCTACCGCTTTTGCAATTAAATACTGCCCATCCACTAATCCATCCTTTACGAACATCCGTTAGGATTCGCGCTGTTGCGGCCTCTTTAAAATAGTTTTCATAAGGCTTTCCAACTTCATCGGCCCAAACTGCCATCTTCTGTACACTGCGTTCAAATGCATCCCACGGGTCTTCGATGAATACATAATATTGCAACCAGCAATCGTAAACTTCATCTTTATCCCATTTATCAATCTCAACATTGAGCTTTAGAAGCCACGACAAATATTGTCTGGGATTCATGGCATGAATGTCAATAACAAAATGGCCCCAACGCATACATGCCAAATAGAAATCGCTTCTGCGAAAATCTTCTTCTGTATTCTTGTTGTGTTTACCAAAAAACATTTGTTGAATGGACAGAAACGCTTCCAAACCAAGACGAGCAAATGGAGCATCTTTTTGTTGGTATCGTCTACGCTGTTCACAAAGATGGCTCGTGACTCTTTTTTCAGATGAGAATACTCGCGTACAATATTGGCACGGAAACTCGCCTCTCTTGCCAAGAACGATTGGTTCTTTCGTCTTTACATAACGAGGCTTTCGTTTCACAGTGCCTTTAGTTCTTTTTCTTGTTTCCCGCACTGCCTCAACCATTCCTTTATTTCCTCTTTAGTATTGAGTTGAATCATCAAGTCAATATCACTTTCTTTTTCGTTTGGTAGCAACTCCAGCAATATGTTTTTAAGTGCCGACGAGCCTTTGCCTTTATTTGCCCCCAACCAATAATGTCGTTGCTTACCAATTCCCGGTGAAACTGTGCAACATGAAAGCCATTGTAGCTTCTTGTGTTTATTCAGGGACCATAGATGGGCATTAACAAATTCGTTTGTGGCAACAGCGTAATATTTTGAAATATCGTTGTTACCTTCTACTGTCGAACCCCATCTCATTAGAATGTAAGGAGAGAATACTTTTTTCTGGTCGTCAGTTAACCGATCATAGTAGTCGTAATCCTTACGGTCAAACGCGGCCATTTCGTTGTGAATTGCCAACGGATCGCTGTAATCTTTTTTTGATTTAGTTCCCATCAGTATAGGTTTCCGTCTTCATCAATTTCTAAACAAGCGCATGCCAGAACTCCAGCCAGTTTGTAGACTTTTTGATGGCACAGAGGACATTCATCACCCTCTTCCATGATTTTCATCTTAACAGGTTGTGAGTGTTTATACAATTCATTCATGACATTCCTGAAAATTGCTGTTACGTGATTTCCTGTTGCCCCTGAATAACCTGAGTATTCTTCAGGAACACCCAAATCCCACCCTTTAATTGCATCCCAAATTGCGTTCCAAACTACATCTTCGAGCATGTCTTTGGTAGGGTCTTCGTAAAATGAACTCATTAACCTGCCTCGCTGAGTGGCACAACCTCAAGAGACTTCGGCATATCACGAACAATGTAGATGCAATTTGGTTTGTTGATCGGCATCAACGGAACACACAAAAGTTGACCAGTCTTCATCTTTGGCATAAACCATTTGATAGAAGGCAGAACATCTTCAACTTCTATGTGCAAATATTCTGGTCGGAAGCTGCTGACTGGATTCATTGAGAATGCTTTGAAATGTCTGCCACTGAGACTAGTTACTGGATTGATTTCTAAATCGCCGTGAGATGGCTCCCCGATCAAAATTTGGTAATCCGCTGGCACGTTGATAAAGTAGCTCGTTGGATTGCGACGGGAATTATCAATGGTCAAACGAAGTTTGATCGTCGGCGCGTAGAAACTTTCGAGCATGATTAACGGCACACAGAAGTAATCCTTCGCTCCTGTGGCGTTATCGAAAACCCAAAAATAGAAATCGCATTGATCAGGGATTAAATTTAAATCCACTGGATGATTGTCTTCGTTGAGAATGAGCATTAATTAAGTATAGGCTCCAAGCCTTGTTGCAGTCAATGTATTTATTCATCAACAATTTCAAATGTTAACCTTGCCAATCAACTTTTGAAATTGTGAATGGAAATTGTTGTTCAGCATAAAATTTTTTTCGGTTCGTAAGATGGCGCTTCGAGAATCTGCAAGAAGAACAAATATCCCAAATGGTTGCGTGATTTTTGTCAAAACTTGTTCTAAGGGCGCGTCCCACAGATTGGATTGTACGAACAAAACTCTTCCCCGGTTCAAACAAGAACAAATGATTCAATCTTGGAATGTCAATACCGACTGCCGCAATACCAGAAGTTGCAATGATAACCTTTTTATTGCTCACAGCAACCTCATCATAGTGTTCTCTTCGTGTTGTTGATTTTGTAGCACCTGACAGAAATATGCTGTCTGGTATCATCCCTTCCAACACCTTTCCAGTTTCTTTTCTACCGACAAGCACCAAAACATTTCCAGAATTGGCGGCAGTCATAACCAAATCAGCAACGAACTCTAAACGTCCCCGTTCTGTAACCAAATAATCATATTCAGCGGCATAGTTTGTGAACTCGCGAGTATCGATCATTTGTAGAATTTTCACATCACAATTACTCAGGATTCCTTTCTCCTGTAATTCTGATGTTGCAAGTCGATGAATGACCTCTCCAATGGCAATTGTTAAGTTAACTACTTGATGCGGTTCTTTTGGTACAGTTCCAGTGACAGCCCACCGAATAGGCACTTTGGCAAATTCACGACTTAGCATGCTGCTCAGTTTTTCAGCAGCAATTCCGTGGCATTCATCAACAATAATCGCAACAACTCCCTGTGTGAACTGTTGGAAAGTAATGGGATCACCATAACCAATATCAATTGCTGACTGGCGTAGCTTTTCCAGACTTTGCCATGTGCAAATCGTATGAGTTTTGAAAAAATCCTTTCGTTCTCCGTAATAAACACCGACATCCAAACCCAAAATATTATAATAGACTTCTGTTTGAGTAATCAAATCCTTGTTAGGTACAATAATGATGCTTCGACCATACTTTTCGATCTTTTTGGACAAAACAGCAGTAACTAAACTCTTTCCACTTGCTGTTGGCAAGCAGGCAATGCCTTGCAGGTCTTTTAGAAAAACATTAACAGCTTCGGTCTGGTGATCCCGCATGATAATTGGTTGACCGGCCATAGGATGTCCAGTTGGCCACATATGATTGGATAAGTAGTTATTATCAATGGAATCGAATTGAAAGTCTCGATTATAAATTCGTTGGTCATCTAACTCAATTTCATAATCCTGCGATGCCAGATACTCAATAATTGGACCCAAAAGATTAATATAAGTGTCTCCGCCCATTGCGAAGTAAGCAGTTTTTCCATCCCATCGGCCAAGTCTTACTGCTGGAGTGAAACGAAGTGCTGGATTGAAAATTTTGCTTCTATTGTATAGGTTTCTTCTGATTTCTGGCGGAAGACCAATAAATTTGCAATTTACTTCATCTAGTATTTGTAATTTAGCAGTGTTCATAGGTTCTAACGATTATAACTGAGGCTAGTGTGCGATGCAACACAAAAAGATAAATACATAAGATTAGTGTACGGAGATTCTGGTATGGATACAGCAAACTTTTTACGAGCACTGGCGAACGTAATTGACGCGGCCCAAAATATAAGCTCAGAAAAATCGGACGGTGCTGCTGTTCAGTCATCAGAAACAGATGTAATGGTTCCGCCTCTGCAACAAGAACTAGAATTAATGAAGAAGATAGCTAATGTTGAATCAGTTTACGATGGCTGTGAGTGTGGTCAAGAAAACTGTGAATGTGAAAAAGCTGCGGTCGAATCTGACTCTTCGGAAAATGTCGATGATGAACTAACCGTCCTAAAAAAGAACGCGGGACTGGGATTGGGTCTGTCTGACGACAAACTCGAAGGGTAAGGATGAATGTCTTCGGAAGTATATCTTCAGAAAATCTGGTCTAGCCGCGTAAATGGCGCTAACGCCAACGTATTTGTTGGTGAAGCTGGACGGCTATTTTATGACCAAAACACCCCTCTTATTAGATTATCCGATGGTGTAACTCCCGGTGGAATTATTGTCGCAGGCGGCAATGCAAACGTATCTGCGGGACCGCAGGGTTATCAAGGTGTGGCGGGTGCCCAAGGACCTCAGGGTGTAATAGGTGTAGCTGGACCACAAGGAACACAAGGTAATCAAGGAAATCAAGGAGCTTCAAGCGCAGTAATACCATCCGTTGATTACTCACAAGTATTTTTATTGATGGGAGCATAATATGGCCTCAATACTTCGAGTTCTCGGACAGGCATATCCTACAGCTAATGTTGAAACGACTTTTTATACTTGTGCAACCAACTCAGTCGTAATCTCTACTTTTTTCATATGTAATTCGGGCCCATCTCAAGACCTAGTATCTGCAAGAATTTGTGTCGGTGGAGCGTCGTCGGATAACAAGCAACTATTATGTTCAAATTTGGTAATTGGTGGAAGTAGCATTTTAGAAATAACCGCTGGCTTAACTCTTGCAAATACGGATGTTATAAAGGTTACATCCCAAACTGGAACAACTACATTCCAGCTTTTCGGGCAGGAGAATATGTAATGGCAATAAACAGCTATCCACCCAATGAACTACAAGGGCCACAAGGACAGCAAGGACCACAGGGACAAAATTCTGGACAAATTTATTACCTAGACCCAACCACTAACTCAGATATAGTTGGTTTCTTTGTTGCCAGTCCAACCCCTGTTGCAGATCATCCCGATGCAACTTTGTCAGTATCCTCTACTGGCAATTCAATTGTTCTTCTTGGACAATTTGCTACTCCTTTGGGTTTTCCCGGTATTTTTACGAATCCTGCTGGAACAGCAACCAGAAATTTTTGGGTTTCGACTGGAGATATAACACAAGAAGCACAATTAATTGTTGAAGGTTATGTGTGTGATATCGATGGCAGTAGTCCAGTGTTATTGCTAACTAATCATTCTTCAATTTTTAGCGGCATCGCTCCTCAAATGATTAATTGGCCCGTTGTAATTTCAACATCATTTCCAATGGTAGTGACCGATAGAATAGAATGGAAAGTATACGCTCAACGCATGGGCGGTCCAGACCCATGCAATGTCACTGTTTATTTTAATGGTATAGAAGATCAAAGTTTTATTCAAACAACCATTACTTCAGGAAGAGTGGGGCCACAAGGAACACAGGGAACCCAAGGAAATCAAGGCGAACCTTCCACTGTGCAAGGACCGCAAGGATCAACTGGCTCGACTGGTTCACAAGGAAACCAAGGCAACCAAGGCAACCAAGGAACACAGGGATCACAGGGCAACCAAGGAAACCAAGGCAACCAAGGCAACCAAGGAACACAGGGATCACAGGGCAACCAAGGAAACCAAGGAAGCACTGGCTCGACTGGTTCGCAAGGAAACCAAGGCAACCAAGGCAACCAAGGAACACAGGGATCACAGGGCAACCAAGGAAACCAAGGCAACCAAGGCAACAAAGGAACACAAGGAACACAGGGATCACAGGGCAACCAAGGCAACCAAGGAAGCACTGGCTCGACTGGTTCGCAAGGAAACCAAGGCAACCAAGGCAACCAAGGAACACAGGGATCACAGGGCAACCAAGGAAACCAAGGCAACCAAGGCAACCAAGGAACACAAGGAACACAGGGATCACAGGGCAACCAAGGCAACCAAGGAAGCACTGGCTCGACTGGTTCGCAAGGAAACCAAGGCAACCAAGGAACACAAGGAACACAGGGATCACAGGGCAACCAAGGAACACAGGGAACACAGGGCAACCAAGGAACACAAGGAACACAGGGATCACAGGGCAACCAAGGAAACCAAGGAACACAGGGATCACAGGGCAACCAAGGAACACAGGGAACACAGGGATCACAGGGCAACCAAGGAACACAGGACTCATTTTTCATTCAGGGAACACAATTCTCTTTAGGTGGGTCTGGAACTGGTATTCAAAATGTTCTAGGTTTACAGACGGGAACGTTAGTAAATTCTGCAACTTATGAAGTCACTGCAATTATTGGTTCGCAACTTACCGCTGGAACTCAGGGTCTTCAGCTTGCATTACAATGTTCCGTGGCTGGTGCAACTGTCGCTGCGTCTTTTGTTGGAAGTCAGGGCGCTCTTGCTACGACTGGAACAGCGAGTGCATCTCTAGGCTATCTAACAGGACAAGGTGTTCAAGGACCGCAATTTAACGAAGTTGCAGGATTGGGTATGGCAGAAATAAAAGGAATCGTCATTACCCCAAGTACAGGATCGCCTGTTATAGGAATCCAAGCAAAAGGCGTTCAAGCAACTGCGCTTGGATGGATAAAGGCAAACTCGTATTTGAAGGTTACAAGAATCTCATAATGAAAATCGCAGTAATCACGCCGACTATTTCACATCGATCCTATCTTTTGGATCAGTGTAAACAGTCGGTGTGTAACCAAACAACCAAAGTTCCTGTATTGCATGTTTGGGGCGAGGACGTTGCTCGCGTTGGATGTGGACAAATGCGCAATAAACTCATTGCATCTTTGGATTCATCATATGATTGGGTTTCATTTCTGGATGACGACGATGTATTGCTGCCGCAGCATCTGGATGTTCTTTCACAACGATGCGATTCCGCTGATATTATCTATTCGGATTGTGAAACAGTGGGCTGGCAGAAGAGTTGGGAAATAACTTCATTCAATCAGCAAAGATTGTTTGAACGCAACTATATTCCAGTTACGGTGTTGATGCGCAGAAGCACCTTTGAAGCTGCGAATGGGTTTGCCAGAATTTTTGCTGAGGATTGGGACTTGTGGAAGAGATGCTCACTCGCTGGAGCAAGATTCGCATTCGTCCCTCAAGTTACTTGGCAGTACAGAAGATTTGGCGATAGTATGCTTACCACAGGTCAGATTACCTTTTAAATAGCAATCCATCCACACGGTCTATAACCATCTTTCAAGGACAGAAGATGAGCCTTAGTCCAAATCACACCTTCTTCGTTTTTATCCGTATCATATAAACGTAATGCTTGAAATCGAACTGGTGTATCAATATATTTGGCTAGACGATCTTCTGTGTAATACTTGAAAGAGTTAATGTTCCAGAACGAAACATGTGTTGGATCTTGGTAGGCACCGCGCCCATCTGTTGAAGGAACTTGTATAAAAGCAAATCCACCGGGGGCTAACACACGATACAATTCCTTCATTGTGAATAAATTGTCCCTGAGATGTTCAAACACATCGTAGGATCGAATTACTCCAACTGAACTATCATCAAAAGGCCACGGCTTATTCAGGTCAGCGATAATATCAGCATCCTTCAAATCAAGCGTTGTGAAGTTTCTTTTAGCGGCCATTCTTCCGCCCAATTCTACTTTCAGCAAACCAGAACGATCAGCCCAAGCCTCAGTCAAACGTTCAATGTATTGATCGTAGATTCTGTAGACGTTGTTCTGAATTTCGTCGTTGTTCTTCAGCCACGTATTGTTTCCGTGAACGCGATAAACATAGAGTCCACGATTGATGTGATGGAATTTTGTCACTTCATACATACGGCACATCAAATCAAGGTCATCAAGGATGCGCATGTCCTTATTGTAGCCACCGATGGCATTATAAACACTCGCCCTAAAAGCACGAAGATGGTTGGGTGCGAACCATATTCTACTGATGGATTCAGGGGTTGGCTCAAAGGAAATGTGCTCATCAAGCACATGTCCCTTATAGTTAACTTCTCTGAATTTCCATCCGTAACGCTCATCGAAGCGTTGAATCTTCTGGAAATCGCCAGTGGCATGAATTGTGTTTGAATATACGAATCCTACTTCTGGATCGATGAACGCTTTGAAAACCTCTTCAAGAGCATTTTCAACTAGCAAATCGTCGTGGTCAAACTCCAGAAGAATTTCTCCCTTTGCCAAAGAACAACATTCGCCCTTTAATGGTCCGACCCAAGGAGGAGAAAATGGAGACTCAAAAACTTTTACTCGGGGGTCATTAAATGATACTGGAGGACAGCCGTTATTGCGAAGGATGATCCATTCCCAATCAGTGTATGCTTGATCCAGTAACGATTGATAGGCTTCTTTCAGAAAGACATCAGTGTGGGCGGGTGTAAAAACTGAAATCATTAACGTACTCCTTGCGTAGTCTACGATTATATATAAACATCAAAGACTACGCAAGAAGAATGTTTGGTTATCCAATTATGCTTAGACTTGTTCCACAATCGCTGCAAAACTTATTTGTGGCTTTGTTAACACGACCACAAGTTACGCACTTTGGCTTCACATCAACTGTGATTGGTTTTACAACTTTGGTTTCGCCGATTGCACCGATCAACTTCAGAACAATCACTTCAGATGATTCGCAAGCAAAATCCGAGGCACGATAGAAAGTTTGGTTGCTTTCGCTACCCGGTACAGTAATTCCAGCTTTGTTTTCAGGCATTGAACACTGTGCGAGCATAACGCTCTGGTTCATCTGAGCAGGAGCCGCGCTTTTTGTAAACTCTCCCATACTACGAGTTTGAGCACAGTTTACGGCTCCGAATATTTGGCCTGATTGAGCACCGCCCAACGATCCAGACGAGGTAGTAGATGAAACCAATCCGCCTTGAATATTCGAATTATAGAATGTCCACTCGCTGCTCCACGATGGTGCTGGTGTGGTTGTGATTATAACAGGAGGATTGTACCACGGATGGTTGTGCCAGTAATCATAATGGTACTGATGAATGACAGTTTGTGGAGCTTTGTATATTTTTTCAAATTTATATTCAACACGAACCAAACCATCTTCTGCTTCAATGCCACGATGCTTTTCAATATTTGCTGTGCGTTCGATGAACTTGAACTTGTTTCCCTTTGAGAGATTGCCGTTCTTGATCCAGCGTTCAAGGTCCAGCTTGCCGTTTGGTTGAAGGATCAACCATCCATCAGTGGCTTCCACACCATCAATAGACACACGTACTTGTGCTCTGACGCTGTTCATATTTTTGAGTAGGATTGAATATTCTGATCCGAATGGAACTGCTACTTCTCCATCATTCTCACGAAGAACTTTTCCATTGGCTTTTATAGACGTGACAAATTTACGATGATACATCATTGTATTTCTCCTTTAACCGCCCACAGACTAAGAGCGCGAACAAATTTACAGCAAGCCTGTTTGGATATGATGGGTATTCCCATCAATGTTATTTATGCTTGAAAATCTATGATTGGAGTAATTTTAGGAGCTTTATTTTTACCATATAATCTTTTGTTTTCTTTTTGCTGCGCTATTGCCGCTACTTTCCGTGCTTCTCTTTCTTCGGATGTAAACTCTCCTCTTAGTTTTTGAACACGAACACCAATTATTCGTTGTCCCTTACGTCGATCTTCATAAACGTTAGAAAACGATGATAAAACCGAATCTAAGTTACCTTTTGGATACACTCGTGCTGATTCTGGTAAAAATCTAAAAAGTTTTTCAGCTTCATTATCAATAAAACTAAACCATTCCCCGTTTACTTGGCAATATCTATACTTGTCGTGCAATTCCTTCTCTAGGGTATTATGATCTACCGCTCGCCAAACGCCGATAATTTCTATTTTGAATGGAAGTAGAATACCGAGGTCTTTGATCCGAATTTCAGGTGTTCTTGACTTACCGATTTTGTACCATCTAAAAACTTTTGTTCCAATTAGATAAACGTAACCAGCCATATTTCCTCTTTAAAGTAATTTTTATAGATTAACATATACAACACACCTAGTCAATAAAAAACGCATCCCGAAGGATGCGTCTTTGGATAAAATGAATTTTGGTTAGACGTGAATGGCGTTTCTGAACACAATTGCAAATACACATAACCAAATAAATGTTTGATAATATTACACCAAAGCAGACCACTTTTGCCACAAAGAATAGAAATGATAGCTACAACAAGATAGGTCATTGCAAATCCTTTCAAATCTTGAAATTAGTCGCAGAGACTAACTGAGCAGTTAATGATGAGCTTTTTAGCTGTGGTATCAACGTGGCTTACACGATCAGAATTAGAGGCACGAAGACGAGACTGTAGACTTTGGCTTTTGGTGCAGTGCTTACTGGCGTAAAAAGCCGCAATAATGGCCTCAGACACGGCAGGAGTAATATCGCCAGCATAGGCAATGTCAATGCTGTCCTGCCAATCATCTGTCCAAGCATGCTGCCTGTAAGAGCCTTCAACTTGCGTCCTAGTTGCCGTCAGGAGTTTTCCACCGAATGCCATATTGTTTCCTCTCACCAACAAATCTAGTATACCAAACTTCCGAATAAGAGTCAAGCAGAAAACGAAAATAGTTAGGTTAGACTCGAAAAATGGCTTCTGCAAGTTGTTGATTCCATTGGTTGAAAAAATCTGTTTTGACTATTTTTTGATGGTTAAGGGTTTTTGACGTATCCTTGCTTGCTCAGCGTAATTATAAATTTGATAAATCCTTTAAAATGATGGAGTTGCAGGCAAAAATAACCAAAAATAGTTGTTGACGGCAACACGAAAATTTGGTATACTTATTACATGGTTGAGAAAGACAAAACGACTGTGAAGCGCAAAAAGCGCACCGACCGTACTCACATCATCTATCGCCTTGCTGTTGCGAATATGGAGTACATTGGAATCACCGCCAAAACTCAATCGACGGTTTTGAAGTCTGTCCGTCTTCGTTTCGCGAAGCATGCAGAACGTGCCAGAAACGAAAACAAGCCGTGGCCTCTTTACAAGGCAATTAGGAAGTTTGGAATTGACCAGTTTGAACTGGAAATCGTTGAAATTCTCCGTGGCAAGGCTGCTGCTCATGCTCGCGAAGTTGAGCTAATCAAGGTTCGCAATCCCAAACTTAATCTGGCGAGTGCAAAATGAAAGTTGGCGATTGTGGTTGGGTAAAAATTCATGCTGACATGACTCAGAAATCTTTTGGTCAGATTGTCACTATTGTAACGGGTGGTGCTGTTACTGTTTTTCTTGTTCGATCTTCTTACCATCACGGCGCAATTGCTCCTTATTTTGAGGACGAGTTTGAATTGATAGAAAATGAAGGCGAAGCAATGGCTTTACTTTTGGAGTATGCATGATAGATAAAAATGGTCATGCGCTATCTATCGGTGATTGGGTAAAGTTCCGTCCCTCCGAAAAATTCCAAATCTATTTTGGAGAAATTGTCGGAACGTGGCAGGGTCAAGAGTTCAATAAAGTTGGCGTGTGCGTTCGTGTTATTAATTATCCTCACCCACCTCAAAAAGATGGAACTTGGCATATGTATGATGCTTCCATGACATTCTTGACCAAAGAGCAATTATTGTTGGAACTTTTGGAGAACGCATGACTGAGTGGCAGGGTTTTGAACTTCCAGATGGATCATTGATTCGGTATCGTGACAATGGCGACGAACGTATTGGATCGATATTCACTAATATGTATCACCAGAAACAATTTTTAGACATAAACCCAAAAGCCAAAATGTCAAATTGGAACATATCGCAATGGGAAATGTATTCAATAGCAACAGAAGCCGACGCAATGCTTTATTTGTTGGAGAACGTATGACGAGCGCAGAATTTAAATCGCTGAAGCCGAATATGATTGTCTATCATGTTGAGGGAGGCAAAAAGGTTTTCGGTCATGTGTCTGCGATATATCGCGCCTATCCAAACCTTTTAGGTTTCAGTAGATTTAAAGATGCGTGGGCATCTTGGATTCCAATAGACGATCCAAAAGATTTTCATATGGCATCAGAAGCCGAATCTTTTTTGTGGAAGCTGGAGAACGCATGAGCACATTGATTGGTCAAGATCGTAACGGACAATTGGTTGAGGTTGGCGATATTGTTCTGGTCATAGATCAGGAGATTCCAATTGAATTGGCAGTCATTCTTGATTTTCAGTATCCATTTACGGACCCGATTGTTCTAAAATTTGCAGATGGTTCTGAAGTTCATAGGCAATCGGCAGAAATTGAGAAGGTTTCAAATGAAAAAGCTGTGTTGTGGAAGCTGGAGAATCTATGATTAACCTTAATATGCTCCCAGATGGAACACTCCTTTGGTACGAACAAAACGAAGACAAGATTTTGGGAACATATTCCAAGAACACTGGCGAGTTTGTTGTTAGAGGGGTAGTTGATTCTCGTACAAATGATGCGTGGCCTATCAGGAATTTATCAATGTATCGTATTGCGACTGAATCAGAAGAGATGATGTTGTACATGTTGGAGAACGCATGAATCTACTTGGACGAATCGTACTGGACATTTTCGTGTTTGGGTTTCCTGTGCTTGCCATCGTTGGATTTGCCGCAGGCTGGAGAATTGTGAAAGTCGGCGGGCCAAAATTTGATCGTGAAGTGAAAGACTTTTTCACGTCCAAGGAAAAGTTGATGCTCAGAAAGTTGGAGTCATGAATATTGGTGATTACGTTAGGGTGCATTTGGAAACCGAGGCGAGGATTCGTGTTGGACGTATAGAAGAAATTGAAAAATACAGTGAATGCGCGTTTCCATATTACGTTCGATTCTCCGCCAGCAGAACTTGCTCTTGCTCGCGGAATGAACTAGAGATAATGTCTGAAGCTGAAGCAATGCTATACATGTTGGAGAACGTATGAAGATCGGTGATTTGGTTTACGTATTGTTAGACCACAAACATCCAGTTGTGGGGGAAATTATTTCCCTTGAGCCTGAGATTCGACTGAGGAATCTGTATGGACGAGAAGCTCCGTTGTTCTCTACAAGAGATACAATTAGGTTATTGACAGACGGCGAAGCGATGCTCTACAAACTGGAGAACGCATGAATCCGAAGATTGGAGATTTTGTTCGAATTAAACAAACTGGAGAAGTTGGGCTTATTGTTAATTTGTTTCCAAAGGCCCGATACCCATTTTTGATTAATACTCAATCTATTGGTAATAACATGTATATGGAACGTGAGTTTCAATTTGCCACAAACGAAGAGGCCATGTTATACAAACTGGAGAACGCATGAAAAGAAAAACAAAGGTCGGTGACATAATTAGATTGTCATTCGCAGATTCGTCCATACTGCCAAGAATCGGACAGGTTGTTGATAAGAGAAAAACATTTTTCATCGTTGAAATTAATAAATGGAGATGGCTTGTAAAGCATACCGCTTATGGAGGGAAAAGATATTACATTACTCATTTGACGGACGAAGAGGCGATGTTGTACAAGTTGGAGGATGCATAATGTTTAAGGTCGGTGATTACGTTCGAATTTTGACGGGGCCGCGAAAAGGTATGATCGGTGAAATAACATCCACATATGGAAGTGGTATGTATGTTCATCCATTCTACATGTATCCATTCGAAGTCGAATACGTTTCACCCGAAGAAGCAATGGTCTACAAACTGGAGAACGCATGAGGAAAGAAGACGGACTTGCGTTGCCAGAGGGAACGTTTTTATTTTACGATAATCCTCGTCTTGGAAGAAGTTGGTACGGTACTCTTCGTTTTGAGAGAGATCAGTATGGACAGATTGAGCCTTCGTTCGAATGGACGAGGAACGGTGATAAAAAATTCTGGCCGTTGAGGGCATGGAAATTATATCGTCTCGCCACTGATGAAGAAGTTATGCTATACCTTTTGGAGAACGCATGAAGATTGGTGATTACGTCAAAGTCAAGCTGGAAATTTCCAAGCAGGTTCGAGTTGGCCGCATTGACTGTATTTTGAATAGTGGACTCTTTCATGAATATCCGATTCGTGTTGCATTTCCAGATGCAAAATTTTGTTCATGTACTCGGAATGAAGTGAAGATTATCTCAAATGAAGAAGCAATGCTTTGGATGTTGGAGAACGCATGAAAGAAATAGATGCCAAGCAGCTTCCAAAAGATGCTACAATTTTTTATAATCAGGGTGGTCGTAGCAGAGCTTTTGGTTATATAGAGAAAAAAGATGGAGTATTCTATTTCATTCCAGCGTATTTTAGAGATAGCGATGTCGATTTAAATCGATGGCGCATTTCTGCATGGTATGCCTACGAAGTAATGTCCACAGAAGAATTTGTTCTTTGGAGATTGGAGAACGCATGACATTCGATGATATGTGTGAACTCGAAGAAGGCACTGTTTTGTGGTGTGAAAATACTAATTGCCCTATACTTGGAAAATTGCATTTTCATAACGGCAACGAGCCGATGTTTCAACACAATTCAGTGGGATGGCTGATCAGAGATGCACATTTATATTCAGTTGCCACCGACGAAGAGGCCATGTTATACACATTGGAGAACGCATGACAAAGGAAGAAATTTGGAGTCTCCCCTCAGGATCATATCTCTGTTGTACAAATATGTTTGGTGATGCAAGGTTTGGACGGATTCGAAAGAGAAAAGATGCAAGAATCTTTCATACTTTGACAGGGGATAGCAAGCCATTGTCATTTAAAATTAGCAGATTTGATTATTATCGCGTAGCTTCAAAAGAAGAATACGTTCTGTGGAGACTTGAACGATGACTAAATCTCCGCTGGATTTTGAAACCATCGAGGAAGCCGAAGAGTTTATTCGAGGAGTTGAGGATTTAAATTTTCTTCCTGAAGATTTACAAATCATAGCTGTACTCGGCGATCATCATAGTTATGAAAAAATCGTTAATCCAACCGAAAAGGTTAAGTTGGCTGCTGTAATGGGGTTTGGTCGGAATATTTTCTTCATGAAAGACCCCAGCGAAGAAATTTGTCAAACAGCGGTTTCAAATGATGGAGATGTAATCAAGTACATCAAGAATCCATCGCTGGAAACGCAACTCATCGCTGTTGCTAAAAGACCGTTGGCAATTGCATGGCTCAAAAATCCATGTGAGGAAGTTCAACTTGCGGCTATACACAAAGACAGCCGCGTGATTGCTCACATAAATAATCCAACCGAAAATGCATTGATGTTGGCCAAACTAATAAACTAAAAATGCTCCCTAAACTCAATCAGTTTAGGGAGCATTTTCGGTTTATGTGCTAGTTACTTGTTTCTAACAAATCTAGTAATTCCTAACTTGGAAAGAGCTTCCTGAACCATTTTAGTTTGACGAATGCAATCCTCAATGGAATCGTGTGTGGCTTCTGGCGCTTCGATGTAAACCAAATCCAGTAATGTGCGGCTATCTCTTACCGCTCCATAACCCCAAGGAACTCCCTTACCGTATTCTGCAAAGATGTGAGTCAGTAGGGTAATATCCAGCGTCGGGCCTTGGCACCAAATTCTATTCTTCTGCCAGCAAAATTTAATGAGACTATCCAATGCTTCTGGTACTGGAACACGTCCTACATCATTGAAAATTTTCGCTTGTACTTCTGGCGAGCGCATAGTCCACCACCAACACGTATCGTCATCCTGACTTCTATGAGCCTGTTCGTCAAGGGACAGAAGCAAATCCAATTTTGGGTTTGTTGTAAAATCAGTAGTGATTTCAAATGGGTTGAACGCAATCGCAGAAATGCTCAAAATCTGGGCGTCGGGTTTTACGCCCATTGTTTCTATATCAATAGTTATATCAGTGAAGTTCATATAACGATTATGAATCAAACAAAGTTTGTTGTCAATTGATAATATAGAAATTTCTCAAGTAGAACTGGAATGGTTTTATGGTCCCAATACGGAATGATAAGCAGAGGAATATTATTTTTAATACAATATGTTTCTTTGATTTTATCGCGCTCCTGAATTTGGCGAAACATTTCATCATCAGAAACAGATTTGCTGCCAAAATTGAATTTATCATAATGCTGTTTGCCATGAAATTCAATCATCCCGCACAACTTTCCATTGCGAAATAATCCGAAATCGAATGGTAGTGTATTGACATTACGGCAATTCTTTATTCGATACTGTGGCTGAAACGAAATGCCTAATCTTTCTAGTTCTCTCCTAATTGATCGTTCGCCTTTAGATTCTCTACACGTAGGGCATCCTTGCCCATTTAGATGCGCGGATGGTTCTTGTTTGAAGTCTCCGTGCTTAGGACATACAATTAGAACTTTAGTATGCATATCAACGTAGACGCATTTTTCATATGAAAATTTTGAATTGTGTTTTTTATTACCTCTATCGATGAATATCGGCAGTGTCAATTTATCGTCGCGTCTTGCGCAAATCAGACACCCATATCCTTGTAAATGCGCCGTTGCTTCTTGCTTGAAATCTCCGTGATCTGGGCAAGTTATGATTACAGAATTATTAGAGCCTGTGTAAGATGTTCTTTCGTAAGTAAATTTATAATGATGAGTTTTTCTTGCCTTCTCTATAAATTCTTGATTACTCATCTTTGAAGTTCCGCCGCATTTTGGACAACCTTGACCATTGATATGATTCTTTGGAAGTTGCCAGAAATCTCCGTGGGTCGGACAACCAATACAAATTTTGGTGTGATTATTGAGATAGACTACTTTATCGTAATTGTGTTTGTTCCGATGGGTAGGTTCTATCGACCCAATAAATTTTTGTAAGTTTGATCTACTAATCATATCTATGAGTTTTGGTTTCCGCCTTCATCAATACGAAGCAATGTTGACAAGTTTTGAATAATCGGTTCAATGTTACCTGAGCTATTCGTAAAGGAATTTGCATTATTTACATACTTATCTCGCAAAGTTTGACCAGTGCCCGGTGTCAACGGAGTTCGTTGTTCAGTGCTTACATATTGCCAGATTGATCCAGAAAATCGGTATAATCTAGCCGGGAAATAGTCTTGTCTAAGTATATACTGGCCCACTGTGGGAGTCAATGGAAATTCATTAGCGACAGTGACCGGATAGCCATTTGCTGCTTCGCCGTTGTTCACCAAATGTCCTGTAAAACGTTGCTGAGGGCTTGATCCTACTGGCAATGTTCCCTTCTTTGGATTACCATCAACAAATAATGGTGCGTACAATGCATCCGTATTGTATCCGCTTTCTGGCACTTCAAATTCCGCCTGTTTTACAATCGCATCGTTCATTCCCTGATAAACCTGTCCTGAACTTGTGATATTGCCATATGTCGTTGTGTTTCCATTAACAATGATCGGGTTACCGTCAACTCCAATAACGGGTTGATTAAGAATGTCTTGATATTCTTGAGCATCGATCAATGGCGTACATTTCAAACGCCATAAATGACTCCACCAAGTAGGACTGAAACCCGCCGCTGGACGAGTTCCTTCCTGCACGACATAATAACGCTTCAATGCAACTGGAATAGTTTCATCCAGACTGAAAAACTCCTTCAAATTTGGAAGTTCCAGAACATCTCCGCTCATTAGCTTTCTGCCAAATGTATCAACCATGTTCTTTGTGTGCATGGTAATATAGAGCGTTCCTGCTGCAATCATTAAACCAAATTGGGTCAAATCCAAGTCCAAATCCTGAACATTGTAATGGCAACGCAATCTATAAATGTCTTTGGCATACTTTCTATCGCGATTTTCCTGAAATAGCAAGTCTTGGATGTTCATTGCGCTCAAGTTTGGATAGATCGGTTGAGTGGCGTCATCCACGATGTTTGGATTTTCCGCTCCCAGATATTTGTGGACGTAGGTATCCACTCCCCCGACTGTGAACTGTTCGTAAACCAGTCTGTCGAACCAAATATAATCCAGCGCGGTTTTTTCATTCTTCCAAAGACTAATTCGTGGCATACCTGTATTTATCGATGGCTAATAAATACAAAGACACATGGAGATACGATGCCAGAAGAAATCAAAGGAAACGTTGTAGACCTTAATAAGCTCAAAAACAACCTATTCGACTATATCAAGCTGCGTTTGGGCGACAAAATGGTTGAGGTTGAATTGGACCCTGAGCATTATGAGAATGCATTGACTCGTGCGGTTGAAGTGTTCCAAACTCGTAGTTCTGCGGCAGTTGAGGAGAGTTTTGCCTTTCTAAAAACCCAAAAAGATGTGCAGGTTTATACCCTTCCAGAAGAAATTCAGTATGTTCGTCAACTTTGGCGTCGTAATTTGGGTGATATCGGAAACGCTGGCTCCCAGATTGATCCATTCAGCCAAGGATATTTGAATGTCTACATTTTGAATAGTGGACGTTCGGGTGGATTGCTCAACTATGAATTGTTCAAAGACTACGAATTTCAGGTTGATCGTATGTTTGGGGGTCAGATTGATTTCAACTTCAATTCGATTACTAAGAAACTTACTTTGATTCGTAAGACATATGGCAACGGTGAAACTATTCTGATGCAGACATACAACTTGAAACCATTGGTTCAGTTGCTTGTTGACTATCGTTCTCTCACTTTTATCAAAGAATATGCATACTGCCTCGCAAAGCACTCTTTGGGAGAGGCTCGTGAGAAGTTTGGATCAATACCGGGACCGGGAGGCGGAACGACTCTCAATGGTGCTGCGCTCAAGGCAGAAGCAATGGCTGAAATGGATAAATTACACGAAGATATTTCGAATTTCCGATTTGGCGAAACTCCAACTGCATTTATTATTGGATAATGCTTGCAATCAATTTCGTCTCATAGTAGACTAGGAACATATTCATGAAAGTTGCAGAACTATTTGAGGGTGTGAACACCAATATTCTCGTTGTTGATGTTCAACCGGGATACCGCCATCATTGTAATCGTATTGCTGGAAAGGTTTGCAATCTGCTAAACCAGCAATCAGGCAAGAAAGTTGTAATGTTCAACAGCGAAGAATTGACCAACGACACGCTTGAGGATGTTCAGCAATACTACATGGATTATGACTTGGACCCTGAGTTGATTGAAGACGGTTCCATCAAGTTTGTGGAGAAGGAATATGCATTTTTTCGAGATTGGATGGATAATGGTATTAGCGACCATATAATCATTAAAGTAGTCCGAGCAATGGTAATGCAAAGGGTTAATAGTAGTGAAGATTTAGATTTATCAGACATATTATATGAAGATGAACTTGAACAAGTTGATGATTTGGAAGGCGGCGCTATTTATTTACCATATTGGGCCAATATTGCCGAATTGAAACAACTGAGTCCGTTTTACATGTGTGGCGGTGGTCGTAAAGAGTGTCTGCGAGAAATCGAGCTAATCTGCAACGCATTCAACATTAGATACAAACGAATAGATTCACTTATATATTAAAAGGAACAAATGATTATTGGTTTGAATGGCCTCATTGGGTCTGGAAAGGGCGCGGCATCGGATTATCTGCAAACAAAACATAACTTCCAACATCTTAGTTTTGCAGATTCGTTAAAACATGCAGTTTCGGCGATTTTTGGTTGGTCGTTTGAAATGTTAAAGGGAGCGACACCTGAAAGTCGCGCATGGCGTGAGCAAATTGATCCGTGGTGGGCCAATAGGCTTAACATTCCTGACCTTACACCTCGTTGGATTCTACAACAATGGGGAACAGAAGTGGGCCGTCGCAGTTTTCATCCTGATATTTGGGTAGCAGCCCTCGAAAACAAGATTGTAAATTCGATAGGCGATTTTGTTATTGACGATTGCCGTTTTGCCAACGAAATGGATATTATCCGTAAAAATAACGGAGCACTAGTTCGTATCAATCGCGGAGCATTGCCAGAGTGGTATGGAACTGCACTCAGTCAGTTGTCTCTTCAGAACGTTTATGGCAATGATCCAGATTATGTTGATGTGATGGCAACAAAATACCCCGATGTTCACGTAAGCGAATGGGGATGGGTTAACCAGCCTTTTAACTATGAAGTGGAAAACAACGGAACACTGAAAGAATTACACGCCAAACTGGATGAAATCGTCGAAACCGAAGCGACCAAATAAGGTCGCTTTTGTTTTTGACCTCTATTTATCGAAAACCCCCAAAAATCAAAAATGACCTTTCAATCAATACCTCGTTAAACAGCCCTGTTTGATAGTAGATTGCTAAATATCTTCAGACGCAGCATATAGTCCTGCATAAGGGACACATGTAAGTTTAACGAGGAGAATCCATGAGCACACAGCAAATCTCACCGGGAGTTCAAGTAACCATTGTAGACCAGACACAGTTCACGTCTGCTCCAGCGGGTACAGTCCCATTTATTCTTGTTGCAACTGCCGAGAATAAGCTAAATCAAAGCAACACTCTTGCTCAATTCACAACTGCTAACACAGCAGGACAAATCTTTCTTGAAACAAGCCAACGTAGTTTGGTTAATGATTTCGGCGCACCAATTTTCGAGAATGTGCAGGGTACTCCAGTTAATGCCAGCGAACAGAATGAATATGGCTTGATGACAGCATATTCCTCTCTTGGTGTTAGCGATGCTGCATACATCATGCGAGCACCAATTGACTTGAACGTTCTTTCAGGTTCATTGACTGCTCCAGTTGGCAACCCACCAAACGGAACACTATGGCTTGATACAACAGCCACAAGCTGGGGACTATTCCAGTTTGATGCTGCAACATTGACATTCCAGCCAATCGTTCCAACAAATGTTTCGGGTCAGGCAAAGTTGTTCGTTATCGATAACCCTGCTCAAACAACTGGAAACATCAGCAGCCTACTTTCATTCTTGGGAGCAAACTGCCAGCCTCTTTCCTCAATCGGAAAGCCGGGGGACTATGCAATTGTTCCAGCAAACGACAGCAATCCAGTTTGGTTCCAGAATAGTTCTGGAGTTTGGGTTCTTGTTGGATCAAAGGCATGGCAGGATTCAGTTCCCGCCGTTGTTGGAACTGTTGCAAACCCAACAGCCGTCACAGGTAACTTGGTTATCAACGGGACAAACGTTGTGTTCTCATCTGCAAGTCTTTCATCAATTGTTGCGAACATTAATGCAGCGGCAATCGCAGGTGTAAATGCAGTTGCAGTTTCAAACCGCGTAGCTTTAACAGTTGATCTTCTTGCAAACGGAACTGGAAACGCAGTTGTTTCTGGTAACGTCACAGCTAATATTGGAATCACATCGGCTACTTACTTTGCTCCAGCCTATGAAGCAAGCCCATTCACACAGATTCCTCATTGGAATCCAACTGATCCAACACCAGAACCAACAGGATCGGTTTGGTTCAACACAACGCCACAGCAGGAAGGCGCAAACATTATTGTTCGCGAATACGTGAGCAGCAGCAATTCATTTGTTGTCGAGAGCGTAACAATTGCAGATAATGATGCCGCCGTAAACCTAGTACTCGATCCAATTGGTGGAGGAATCAATATTCCAACTGGTTCGTTGTATCTTGAAACTGGCGCATTCGGCTCAAATGCAGCATCTTTATTGCTTGAACGTATTGCAGGTGCCACAATCGTTACAGGAACAGTTGCAAATGCAGCCATTCTGAACGCTTCAACACTCCAGATCAACACTGCTGAAGCGGGTGTCGGTTCCTTCTTGGGTAACGTCACAGTTACTGTTACAGGAACAGGCGCATCCAACCTTGTTGCCGCAATCAACGCAGCATCAATCGTTGGAATCGGTGCAGGTTTGACAACAGATGGCAGAGTATTCATCGAAAATACAACAGGTGCAACATTCTTCCTATATGATGGAACCAATACTCCTTTGGCAACCGCTGGAATTACAGCACCTGCCAAGGTAAGTAACTGGGTAGCACCAGCTTATGTTGTGAGTGCAACCGCACCTACTGCTGATCCAGCAAATGGTTCAATTTGGTACTATGACGATCCAACTGTTGCTGATATTTTGGTTAACATTGGAAATGCATGGGCCAGCTATCGCACAGTTTCGGCTGATGTTCGTGGTTTCAATTTGACCTTGACTGACGTAAACGGACCAATTGTTGCCTCCAGCGCACCATTGACACAAAGCAATGGTAATGCTCTTGCTTTCGGTGATCTTTGGATCAATACCTCTGATTTGAGCAATCTCCCAAGCATCTATCGATTCAGCACAGGTAATGTTTGGACTCAGATCAATAACACAGATCATACAGGCGCAAATGGAATTATCTTTGCTGATGCTCGTTGGTCTGCTTTCGGAAACGTCGATCCCGGTTTGGGAATTTTAACACCAATCAGCACATTGCTGACTGTTGCCCCTGCCGTTCTCGATCCAGATGCGCCAAGCTATGCTTTGTATCCTCGCGGTACATTGCTATTCAATACTCGTCGCAGCGGTTTCAACGTAAAGGAATTTGAAACCAACTACTTTGCACCATCTAGCGGAGCGCAGTTCCTTGACACATGGGTAACTCTAAGTGGAAACAACGAAAGCGGAGTTGCTTTCCAAGGTGCTTCAGCACAACGCAATGTGGTTGTTAAGGCAATGATTTCAGCATTGGAGAATAGCTCACAGCTTCTTGATGAGTTTTACAACTTCAATCTTATGGCTGCACCGGGCTATCCAGAATTGTTGCCAGCATTGGTTTCTATCAATGAAGCTCGTGGTGAAACAGCGTTCGTGGTAGCAGACAGTCCATTAACATTGGCTGCTAATGCAAATACCTTGAACACATGGGCCAACAATCTCAATCAGGCAACAACTGATGGAGTCGATGGCTTGACAACATTCTATGATTACGCTGCCGTTTACTATCCAGCAGGTTTGACAACAGACTTGAGCGGCAACAACATCGTAGTTCCAAGCAGCTTCATGGCATTGCCAACAATTATCCAGAGCGATGCGGTTTCCTTCCCTTGGTTTGCACCAGCGGGAGCAAGACGCGGAGTTGTAACTAATGTTTCCTCTATCGGATATGTAGATGAGCAAACTGGGTCCTTTGTTACAAACAGCATTTCGAAGGCATTGCGCGATATTCTATATCCTGCATTTGTAAATCCAATTACCAACTTTAATGCTGGTGGTGGAATCCAGATTTACGGACAGAAGACTCGCAGCGGTCAGAATACTGAACTAAGCCGCATCAACGTGGCTCGTTTGGTTATCTATCTCCGTCAGGCTTTGACTCAGATTGGTGGTCAGTATGTTTTCGAACAGAATGATTCCATAACTCGTCACGGTATTGCTTTCCAGATTGGTGAGTTTCTAAAGAGCATTCAAGCTAAGCGTGGCATCACTGACTACGCAGTTGTTTGCGACTTGACGAACAACACTCCAGCGACAATCGACGCCAACGAACTATTCGTGGACGTTGCAATCGCACCAACCACAACAGCGGAATTTATCTATATTCCAGTAACTTTGGTTGGACAGGGTGTAATTACAACAAGCACAGTAACTGCTGGCTAAATCCTAAGGTTACGATAGAAGAGAGGCTGAATTTCAGCCTCTTTTTTATGCTCATTTTCGAAATTTATGGTGATTGACTAAATACATGCAGAAGAAAATCTTCTGGAGAATAGAAAAATGGCTACTGCATCGCTACTTAATTTCACCGTTCCTCTCTCGGATATTGGAGAGGCAGCTAGTGGACAGGGCTTGATCATGCCAAAACTCAAGTACAGATTTCGTATTCTGTTCATTGGGTTTGGTGTTTCAACTGACACTACAGAATTGACTAAGCAGGTTATCGACTTCAAACGTCCTTCCGTAAAGTTCGATGAACAGGTCATTGATGTTTATAACTCCAAAGTACACTATGCTGGAAAGCCAGCTTGGGACCCAACAACTGTAACCCTCCGTGATGATATGCTGGGAAACATTCAGTCGTTGGTTGGTCAACAGATGCAGCGCCAGTTCGATTTCTTGAATCAGGCTTCAGCTTCCTCGGCGTCTGATTACAAGTTCGAAATGCTCTGCCAGATGCTTGATGGTGGAAATGGACTCAGCGAACCAACAATCCTCGAAACATGGGACTTGGTTGGTTGCTATGTTAGCAATGCTGATTATGATTCGCTTGATTACAAGACTTCAGACCCGGTAACAGTCAAGTTGAACATCGTATTCGATAACGCAATCCAGACTCAGTTTGGTATTGGTACTGCTGTTCCTCGTACCCTCGGCGTCCTAGCAACCTAATAGGAACGTTTTGAAAAGGCCCGTCTTTGTGATGGGCCTTTTTCTTTTGGGCTAAATAATAATATGGGAACTCTTGGATCAATTTTAAGCACAGGAATTAATGCTGTGAAGCGTCAGTCGTCTGACCACTTCACTACCTTGCGCGATTATCAACACGCAAGCAAGATTTTTCGACCAAATAACAGTTCTCTACTACCAAAAAGCAAAAATTGGTTTCATATTTTCTTTGAATTGGACCCAGCAGCAATTACAGCAGTAAATACTGCTCTTGCTGGAGCCGATGCTAACTTCAGAATCAATTGGGACCCAGATAATTTGCCGATTCTCGGCATTCTGGCGAAAACAGTTAAACTACCCGGTTTTAAATTTGACGTTAAGAAAAACAACCAGTACAACCGATGGAGTCTGACAACGACAAAGGTCAATTACGACCCCGTTGAGATAAGTTTCTGGGACGATACAGTCGATACGATTCGCGGATTTTGGTATGCGTACTATCAATACATGGTACAAGACCCTAATTACGTCAGCTTCCAAGCCGCTCAGAGTCAGGGTATCGCAATTCCCTTTCAATGGATGCCAAGCATTCCTAATTTGGAGACTCTATATAGTACTCCATCAAATTGGGGAGTAAATTATGGCTTGGATACTGTCTCGTCTTCGGCAAACGTTAATGCTGTAGTGAGTTCTGCGCTGAACAGAACCAATCCATTCTTCAGAAGCATAAGAATTTACCAATTCAACCGTCAAACAAACGCCGATCCTTCGATTGGCCCACAATATTCAGAATATGTACTTGTAAATCCTGTAATTTCAAGTTTTGCCCATGATACTGTTGATTTTTCGTCTTCGGAATACATGCAAAACAAGATGACTGTAGAATTTGAAACGGTTCTTTACAATGCAGGCTTGGTTAATGATGATGAAATCGCAAGTTGGGATGCAGTGTTACAACGATTCTTTGATAACACGCCAAGTCCTCTGGCAGGAACAAATCCAAACCTTAACGAAGCAAATCAATTGGGTTCTGTACTCGCATCTTCATTTGTTCTTGGAACGGAAGCAGTTCAATTGGGCAGGAATACAGGCCAAGCAACTACTGCAACAGTTTTGACCGCAGCTATTGGCACGGCAACCACGATTGAATCAGCAATTAGCGGCCCTTCAAATCTTCAACTACAGGTTCCAACAGTTGTAGATGGTTATGGAACATCTGGTCAGCCGCCAAGTCTTCCAACACAGCTTATTCAGTCTGGAATTGTGCCGCTCATCGCTACAAAGGCAGGTGTGTAAACTATGGCAACCCTACAAACCAACAATAATGCTATAGAACGCAACAGTTTTGATTATGCTCGGGCGTTCGCCGAGACTCAAAGTACCAATCCAACTATTGTAACTGAGTTGGAACAATCGTATGTCCTTATTTCGCAGAATTTGGGGATCAGTGTATTCGACTTTATTCGGCTTTTAGAGAGTAAAGGCGATACGGCTCAGCAAGCAGTGTTTCTGGCTGCTCAATTAAACAGTGTTCGTCCTCGTAATGCTCTGTTGGGAGTGTCACCAACTAACAATACTCCAGCTTTTGTCTCGCGGGAGATAGCAGCATAGGAGTAACATGGCAAACAAATTCCACAAATCGTTCTACATCATTAAGAACAAAGCTAAGTACATCGGGCGCAGACAGCCAATTTGCAGAAGCAGTTGGGAAAGCACCTTCTGTATCTTTTTGGATAACCATCCATCTGTCTTGCAGTGGGCAAGTGAGAGCGTTGCTATTCCCTATCGCGATCCATTGACCAATAAAGAGAAGCGTTATTATCCAGATTTCTTTATGGTTTATGTGGATGCTATGGGCCAGAAGCATGCTGAGTTAATTGAAATCAAACCAGCTTCTCAAACGGGCCAAAAAAAGACAAAGAGCAAGCTGAACAATGCTCAGATTATTAAGAATCACGCAAAATGGAATGCCGCGCTACAGTATTGCGCGAAAAATGGAATACAGTTTAGGCTTTTGACCGAAAACGAGATATTCAAAGCAGGTAAAAAGTAGGTATAATATAAGAATGAGACGATTGTCAACAGAAGAGTTTATTCAAAAAGCAACAGCTATTCATAAGGATAGGTATGACTATAGTGCTGTTGTTTATACTCAATCAAAGGAAAAAGTAAATATAAAATGTAGCATACATGGAATGTTTCAGCAAACTCCAAATCGTCATTTGAACGGAGACGGATGTATCAAATGTGGGTTTTCCGCAATGAAAACAGCAAGGCGCATGACGACAGAGAATTTTATCAGAAACGCGAAAAAACGTCATAAGAATCAATACGATTACAGAGAAACCAAATATGTTAACAGTAGAACTAAAGTTTGGATTACGTGTAAGAAACACGGAAGATTTCAACAATTAGCTTCTGCTCATTTGTTGGGTATAGGATGTTTTGAATGTGGTAGAAAACGGGCTAACGACTCACTTTTGTTAGATACTTCCCATTTTATCAAAAAAGCGCAGTCTGTGCATGGAAATAGATTTTCATATAAAAAGTCTAAGTATAAGAACATCACAACAAATATTTGTATAACTTGTAAAATACATGGAGATTTTTTACAAAAACCAAACACTCATTATGCTGGGGCTGGCTGTCAAAAATGTCAGGAATCAAGAGGGGAAAGCGCAATTAGACGTGTTTTAGAATCTAAAGGCATTATGTTTGCTAAAGAGCATCGTATGCGCGGTTGCATTCTTAAACGAGAGTTACCATTTGACTTTGCAATTTTTGAAAATCAAAAACTAAAAGGGCTTGTTGAGTATCAGGGGAAACAACATTACCTGCTTGGAAGTTTTGGTTCTAAATCGGATTCTATAGAAACACAGAAGAAGAATTTGCAATTGGTAAAGCGCAGAGATAGCGCAAAAGTTAGATTTTGTCAAAAGCGTAATTTACCGCTACTTACTATACCGTACTGGGAATTAAAAAATGTTACCAGTATTTTGGGTCAATTTATAAGTAACATATTGACACAGAAGGAAGACTTATGAAAATCAATACGAATCTTGAAGATGAGTTCAATCTGTCACCTATGTCATTGGACGAGTCAGAAGTAAACGAAGAAGCAGAAGAAACAGCCATTGAGCTACAAAATGAACCGACTACCATTGCTCATTATAAGGAACTTGACAAAATTGAGGCCGCTTTGCCACAAGTATTTGGTTTGGATGCTTCAGATAAGGAATTTGACGAATTGGCAGAATATGGCATTCAGGCTCATAAGGATTTGATGGAGCTTTCAAACAATATTGAACAGAGATTCGCCGCAGATGTGGCGTCGGCTGCTGGAAACATGCTTGGACACGCCATCAATGCCAGAACCAACAAGATCAAGAAAAAGCTGGATATGATTACACTCCAGCTAAAGAAGCAACTGGCCGATCACAAGACCAAAACCCTTGCAGAACCAGAAGAATTAGAGGGCGAGGGACAACTTTTGGATCGAAATGACATCCTCGCTCATCTTTTGGGGAAACCCGTTCAAAACAATGGAAAATCATAAATACAGCAGAGGTAATGCGATGAAAAAGTTCAGCGAATTTTTGGCGGAAAGTGTCCGTAATTACGAGTATAATGTCAAGTTGGCTTTCAAGCCTGACAATGAAATGATGGGTGCAATCGAAAACGCATTGCAGAAGTACAGCCTTGTGTCGATTACCGCACCAAAAAGTCTCCCAATCCAGCGCGTTGACAAGGACTTTCCCGGCTTCAAAGCTCCAGAAACCTATGTGTTCACCGTTGAACTTGCATACCCTTCCAGCGCAAACATGATTCGCCACACCATCGCCTCGGTTGGTTTCCAGTTTGAACAGGTTGCCGTTAGCTCACCTCAGCATGACGCCAGCATGGATAAGGAAGATAATGATGTTGCTGCAAATACCAGCGACAAAGCATTACTTGATCGCCCATATGATCCACAGAACAACGAAGAAATCAGCGGTGAGAATTTCGGCGATAATTATAATGATCGTCTAGTTAAGAACAGCATCGGCAGCACAGATCAGATGATACCTCGCGAATTTAAGCGCACAAATGGCAAAACTTTGAACGATAAAGAATTTAAAATTGGCAAGGAGTCTGCTGTGGGGTCTAAACAGAATAAGATTCCTCCTGTGAAGTCTTTTGCTCGTTAAATTTTTGCAAGCGAATTGCGCGGTTTCTTTTTGAATTAGGATTATTTTCGCCTATAAAATTAGCACGAAGTCGAGCTTTGTATTCATCCGAATGAGTTTTGCCGAACATTGGATTTTTATGGCCAATTTTACTGTCGGATATTTTCTTTTTGGCTGCATCCGTTCGTTTTTGTCCAGTTCTCGATTTGGACATTTTCTTACGAGTTCCTTCAGAAAATTTCATTCCTTTTGTTGTGGCAATTGGTTTCTTTCCTTTCTTAACATCTGACATCTTTTTCTTAGCCACCGCGCTCATGGTTTTTCCTATAGCCGATTCTCGCATTTTTCTTTTAGTTTCTTCAGAATGTTTCCATCCACTTATTCCTTGACCGCCATTTGTTCTATTTCTTAGACAGCCAGTTCCTAAATCAAGTCTACCAAAAATTCTAATAAGGGCTATTTCTAGCGAACAGGCTTCTTTATTTGATAAACCATCAAAAATCTTGAGTATAAATTTTTTGTCTTTTGGTGGTTTAGCTCCACAATTGGTATGTGGATGATGTGTTCTATATTTCTTTCCTTTACCAATATAATAAGGTGTTCCTGCCTCTCCGTTTGGTGAAGAGTGCTCTCTTAGGTAAGCATACACATAATAAATAGACATGGCTGATACTCCACTTTAGTATTAGAGCGATTGGGCCTGCCAGCCGCGAACCGCATAAGTATTTATCTCAAAATCCACAGGTTACGCTAAATATTACTGAGGTTTCTATGAACAATGATGATCTAAAGAAGTTGCGAGACATTTGTACAGAAGGGGCTACGGACAATGGTTCTCATCAGTTTATTTTTGGCGATTCATTAGAAAAAGCAGCGCAGCATATTAGTAATCAGGCATATCAAGGGAAAACAAGAGAATCTTTTCTGAAAGGCGCAGAAAAATTACAAGGTATCAAGACACTACTGATTTTTATGCGAGGAGAAAATGCCCCTCAGCATTTGTTTTTAACTGCATTGGTTGCATTGGGGAATGAAATAAACAGGCTGTATACCGCAGCAGATTCGGTTTCTAATAAGGAAATATAAAATGATTGGCATGGACATGGGCCGCATACTTACGATTTTCAACAGCATGAAGAATGTTAACATGAGCGGCACCCCTGCGGCTGAAGAACCCGTCGAAGAAATCGAAACTAAGCCTTGTGCTGAATGCGTGAATTGCAGCGGTACGGGCCATCTCGATTTGGGATGGGGAGAAACTGTTCCCTGTTTGGAATGTCAAACAACGGGAAAGATTCTGGAATACAGTGATGGAGTTGATTCAGGTCCAATCGGTGACAGTGGAGCGGAAGACGAAGGTCCAGCAGGTAAGTATGGCGCTGGAGAAATGTGGCAGAAAGATGAAATGGACTTTCCTCCTGAGAGTTTTTTCAAGACAAAAATTGCTGGCGAAAAGAAATCCGATCAGGATGTTAATGATCACGACTTAACTGTGGACGATCAACTTATACAGGATCATTTGGAAGAAGGCACCGATAAGTTGGATGAAGAACGCGAAATGTGCCGCAGATGCGGAAATCCTACAACTGCACCGGGTATAGGGTTGTGTGACGATTGCTACAAAACTTCATATGAACATTCAATGGATAGAGTGAATCAAGTAACTCAAAAAAGACGCGCTGGAGATAGAGTTGTTGAGACAGCACCTCCAGATCAGGAAGATTGGGTTAAGAAAAACAAGTCTCGATTCAAGAAAGAATATGGCGACAAGAAGGGCGAAGAAGTTCTTTACGCTACGGCTTGGAAGAACCACAATAAGAAAAAGACCAACGAAGGTGAAAACACCGTGAAGAAGACAGTCGATGAATGTAATGGTTGTTCCGCTGGCGCTCCTGCCCAAGATCGTGATGCCGTTTCCGTCAATGCATCTTACAATAGTGACATGGACGAAAAGAGTGTTACTGTTACTGCTCGTAATGGTAGTGCTGATGAATTGATGCACATTCTCAAGCTGAGTGGCATTATGCCCGGTGAAGAGAAGACTGAGATTGCTCCTGAGCCACAGCCAGCCGCTGTTACTGGATTGTCGGCAGTAGTTGTTGGTGAAGGCAAAGAAGAAGTAGCAGCATCAATTGAAAACAAAAAGAAATATGAACACAAATTTAAGCCGGGTAAGAGTGGCCGTATCTGCGTCCATGCTGGCTCCCATTCTCATTGTGGAAAGGTAGCAGATAATTATTTGCATGTTGGCTCACCTAAATGGAAAGCGGATAACGATAGACTACAGAGTAAATTGAACGAAGAGTTCCACCCAGACTTGCACGACAGTGACGCCGAAAGAGATTCGATGTTCTGCGACAGATGTTTTGGTTATCATGACGGTCCGTGCAAGGAAGAAACAAATTTCGAAGGATTGTGCGATCATTGTGGCGATAATGAAGCAATTGACGGCACGAAATTCTGCCGTGATTGCCACGAATTAGGATTTGGTGAGGATTGGTATCAGGAACAGCTTGAAAAAGAAATGGCTGAACGCGATCCGTTTGCTATTCACGAAGGACACATTTACGAATTGGATACACCTATTTGTTCCAATTGTGGATCGCCAAGAGAAGCAGGTATTCACAGCGGAGCAGATGAAGAAAAGCTCTGCGCTGATTGCTACAAGTATGCTCACATGGATGAATTGACCAATCCAGCCGACGAAGGTGCATACGATTTTGATAGAGACACAAATTGGGAACCAGATGATTTCGAAGAAATGAATCGAAATGAAGCCAATGATTATACAAACGAATCAAAATTGAACGAAACTTCTGGTTATTATGTCACTGGATACACTCTAAAATCCAGTCAAGATAACAAATTTCGCCAGTGTTTTGTTAAATTAAATTTAGAAAGAGAACACTCTCTTAGCCCAAATTATATTCTTGTATTCGGTAAACAATTTGCAACTATTTTTGATGATTTAAACGAAGCAAAAAAAGCTGCTGCAAATGCTAAATCAATTTATAAATTACATAGCGTTTCAGTAAAGCCACAAATGGCAGATATTATTGAATTTCCTAAAAAAGTTCAAGAGAAGGTAACTAAAATGAATGAATCACTATCACCAAAAAGAGAAAACACTGGTTTGAACGGTGCTCCTAAGACATGGCAGAATGAACCAAACGAACAGATGGCAGGTTGGAAGGCTCTCGTTCAGGATACCGAAGGATTGAGTCAGCCTCATGATATGTTCAATGCCGTGAAGGGTAGCGACAACATCATGACTGTTGCCTCAAAGAAGAGAGAAACAGAAAAGCCATCGGGTGATTTCGCCGCCAATGCTGTAATTGTTAGTGCAATTGCCGAAAAATTACAGAAGAAGTTCGATGTGCTGGAAGAATCAGATGATTCAGTTGAACGTATGACATGCTGCAAATGTGGCAAGAATACTTCGCGTTTCAATTGCAAGTGCGGTCACAAGATATGCTCAAGCTGCAAGGAAGCTCCAGCAAATAAGAAAAAGACTGTTAAGGAAGGTACACTAACAGAAGACCGTTGCATTTCGTGCGATGCCCGTATACCATCTGGCAGCGACATTGACCAGTGCAAGAAATGCTACAAAAAAGATCACCCAGAAGAAGGCAAGTCTAAAAAAAAGGTAACTGAAGCTAATTCCAGTAAAGCCGTAAACTGCTGTTCCTGCGGTAAAAACGGAATTGCCAAAAAATCCGAGAAATTTTCCAAATCTCATTGGACTAAGGCTCCAATGGAATGCAAGTCGTGTGGTCATAAGATTTGTACTCGCTGTAAAACACCTAAAAAGAAGGTAACTGAAGATGAATCTCTTTCGATTCGTTATTCAAAGAATCTTCCTGAGAAAAATACAGCACCATATACTCTATTGTTTACTGCAACTGATAAAAGCGGAGTAAAGAAAGGACATTTGGGTATTTGGGCTGACTCTGATCAGGAAGCTATTCAGAAAGGAATTGCAAAGATTGATCAGGAAAATAATTACGTCGGCAAAAAATATCAATTTGCTATTATTGGAATCGAAGACAATTTTGGTAGTCCTCGACGTAAACAAATTTATCCCGACAACAAGGTTGAGGAATCAACTGCTTCTAAAGTAGCCAAGCAGAAAGAAGACCATCCAGAAAAGTATTGCAAGACAAAGAAGTGCCTCTATCGCACTGATGCTGACTATTGTCCAAAACATAAGCCAACAAAAAAGGTAAATGAATCTGGAAACTTCTCACAATATTCAGATGAGTTCTATAATAAGGTTGCTGAACAAGAAAAACCAATGGAAGAGTTTTTGCGCAATGCTGGTTGGGAAAGCAAGGAAATTGTCGCACCTAACCAGAGAAAGCAATTGATGTGGTTACAACCCGGAAAGCCTTGGAGAGAATATAGTACTTTGAATGCTTATCATACCGCAAAAGGCATGACTGAATCTAAGAATACTAAAGAACCAAAAAAGAAAAAGGTATGTTCTGATTGTGGTGGTTGCCCTCCAACTAAGGGTAGCAATTATTGCAAAAAATGCGCAGGTATGAACGAATCCAAACTTGGCGATCTTTCTTGGCAGGGGAAGAATCCAAAAAAATTCTGGACCAAAATAACATACAATCTGGATAAGATACTATTCAAATTGTTTTGGGGTGAAACCTTTCCAAAGGATAGACCTCACTATGATACCAAGACAATTACAAAATATCTGAAGGACTATAACTTATCGGATGAGCAGATCAAGAACATTCGTCTCTGCGCCATTACAGCAATGAAATCTGCCATTAAGGATGCAGGTATCCCAGACGATAAAGTCTACAAGCTTCAGGATAGTTTTACAATTTACAATTTCATCCCATCTTTCAATCGCGATGAAGAAAGACAGATGAGGGACGATATTGATACAGCCGCTCGACACAAATTTGAATTGCTTTTGAAGAAATATGGTCACGAATTAACGGAGTCTACAATGAAACCAATTGAAGTAACAGAAGAAGTATCCAAGTCGTCAGCAAAGAAGCTACAGGCAGCATTAGATAACCTTGAACAGAAGGTAAAGAAGTTGGGCGCACCTCCTTCTCCACAGACAAAGATCACGCAATCAATGGAACGCTTCACTGATAAGATTGCAGCTATCAAGGCAGCTTTGGCAAAGAGAAAAGGCGAAGACGAAGAGGAATCTTCTGAAGACGAAAAGCCAAAAGCCAAGAAGTCTGAAGGCGACGGCGAAAAGTCTGAAAAGAAACCTTTCGAAAAGAAGGAAAAGTCTGAGAAGTCTGAACCTGATGAAGAAGGCAAAGAAGCTGAGCCAAAGCCAAAGGAACAAAAAGAAACCGCCAGCAACAAGCCAAATACAAACGGCGATGACAAGGCACCTGTTGGTAAGGTTAAGGATATTGGCAAAGGAATCTATGAGTCTGAAGTTGAAAAGATGCAGGGATTCCGCAGCATGCTTGTTGAAGGTTTTGAAAAAGAGTAACGAGGGAACATCATGAAGAGTTCTATTGATCTACTGAAGGAATATCGCGATCTTATCGAAGGGAGGGTATCTGTAAGCGAGGATGAAACCCCTCAAGAGATATCGCCCCGTGCCGATTTGGACAATTTCATGACCAAATGGGGATTTGTAAAGATCGACGATCCATTACATCACAAGTTGCAATCCTATGTAAAGCGCAGCGTCTTTCTGAAGGTAATGATTGATGATGAAGATGATTTTTGGACAATTGAAGATGTAAATTCAGAGGGTGAATACCTCGAAGATGGTATTGGTGTCGAATCATTAAAACAAACTGTCATGAAATTGATTCGTGCGGCAAAAGGTCTTCGTGAAAGCACCAACAACATTGTCAAGGGATCATGGATTCCTCGTCATGATGAAGGACAGTTAACTTGGAAGGACAGGGATGGAATTTATCTCGTTCTACCCGGTAGCAATTCGGCATATGGCAGCAATGATGGTGGATTCAGTTCAGTGGAAGACGCCGAAGAATTTAACCAAAAAGAACTCGGCGGAAAATGGAAGGTTCAAGTAAATGGAGAACCTCCACAGCATGGAAAGTTCAATACCTGTTCTGAGTGTGATGGAAAGGGCTGTCCAGAATGTGAGTTCACAGGTAAATACGATGTGGGTGTAAACTCGGAACATTACCTATAAGGGAGATACAATGCATAAGTCAAGCAGTGAAATTTTAAGAGAATATGCCAACATTATCGCTGAAGGTGATTTGGGCAATCCATATAATAATACCGCCGAAGATACAGAAGACTTCAACTATGGCGAAGAGGGCGGTCCTATGCGTGATGCTATCAATCAGAATGCCGATGACGAAGAAAATGGCGTTGATCTTCCAGATGAATCCTTGATGGAACCAGAATCTAAAGACGATTCTGAATTTCTGACATATGATCAAGTTCCAGAAAATGATCCTGTCATTAATCTATCCCGCGATTTACAGGTTGATTCCGACAAGATCAGTAGATGGCTGAGCAAAAACAAATATGAATTAACTCCTGTTGGTGGTTTATCTAATAAGGAAGGAAATATCTAATATGGATCGTCGTCTTACTGATTTAGAAGGAACTAGCCTACCAAATGGTACTCCATTGAAGACTTGGCCTCGTCCAACTGGCTCTTTTCACGAGTGGCGTTATGGAATCCTTGAACTCAGAAAAGGTCAGCCGTGGTTTCAATCCATTGCAGGTGCCGCATGGCCCATTCAATATTGGGATGACTTTGCTTTGGCATCGAAAGAAGAGTTTGTGATGAAGAAACTGGAACATGATAGAAGGAAATTGGAATCCTCCACGGACTTCTTCAGAAAATATTCAGATATTATCTCTGAAACTGAGAATAGCTAATGAGAGAAATTTCAAAACTAAGACCTCGACGCTTTCCTGTTAATGAGGCAAAACAGGATATGATGGTCGCTGATAACGAAATAACTAATGGGTTAGATAGCGATCAGTCTGCTGCTTTACCAAATGCAAGATGGTATGATGGCGGGACGCCATATTTTCATTATAGAGCAATGGTTATGGCTGCAAGTTTGCCAAATCCACCTAAAATCGGCGTCTCGTCGTTCTCCCAAGATATGCCGTTTTCTTCTGGTTATACTCAAGCCGATGATGACATAATTTCAGCAGCAGCAAAACTGTGTGGCTATCCGGGTAAACGGCTAAGTAATTCAAGAAGTATGGAAAGTGATGAAATACATAAGGTTTCGCCTAATAATCACAATTCTGGTAAGCATAAATAATATCGGTCGCGGATCACTAGTCCCACCGATTCTAATGCATACGGAGCATCAGCTATGCCTATTTACTGCCAAGAATTTCTTGATCTAATCCAATCTATTTCCTTTGATAACAAATATTTAAAATGGTATATAACTCTATGTGCCCAAGCGTCCTTGCGAGGATCAGATCGTTCTGTCATTAATCATAACATTGGATATGTCGAACAACATCACATTATTCCGAAATCTTTAAAAATTGTTAACGAAAAAGTTGATAAAAATTTAGTATACTTAACACCCAGAGAGCATTTTCTTTGTCATAGATTTTTAGCTAAGATGTTCAGTAATTCGTTATGGAAGAAGAAAATGAACGCTGCGGTTTTCATGATGTGTAATACTACTTACATGATTTCTAGTCGGCAATATGAATTTCTCAGATTCCAGCATTTCAAAACAAATATACCATCGATACATACTCGTAAGAAAATGGCAGCTAGTCTGAAAAACCTTATATGGATTAAAAGAGAACAAACAAATGAATTTTTGCGAGTTTCATCGGAGAAAGCTCAGGAATTTTACAAACTAGGTTTTATTAAAGGCAGAAAACCTCGAATCAATGCTCCAGTACATTCCATAGCAAATAGAAGAAAAATATCAATGTCCCATATACTACGAGTTAAAATTACTTGTGAATATTGTGGTTTGGTGTGTTCAAAACACATGCATACGAGATGGCATGGGAACAAATGTAAGGCTAAATAACTATATGGGAAAAACGTTAGGCGAAACAGAACTAATTAAGCGTCCTCATAAAAAGACTGTTTACACAAAACAACAATTAGAAGAATTTCGTAAATGTGCAGACCCCGTAACTGGGCCATTTTACTTTTTAAGTAATTACTTCTATGTACAACATCCAAAACAGGGCAAGATGCTGTATAAGCCCTATTCCTATCAGATTCGTCTAATTGACGCTTATCACAACTTCAAAAGAATAGTGGCTATGATGCCCCGCCAGTGTGGGAAGACAGTTACCGCCGCTGGTTATCTTCTTTGGTCTTCCATGTTTAAAAGCGACCAAACTATTCTTATTGCTGCCCACAAGTTCTCAGGCGCATCAGAAATCATGAGCCGTATTAGATTTGGCTATGAAAATGTTCCTGATTTTATTCGTGCTGGTATCACAGAATACAATAAGCAAAGCATTGTATTTGATAACGGGTCAAGAGTTATCGCACAAACCACAACAGAAACCACAGGTCGTGGTATGTCCATCTCCATCCTATATTCTGATGAGATGTCCTCAGTACGTCCAACGATTGCTCGTGAGTTCTGGACTTCCTGTTCTCTTACATTGAGCACAGGTGGTAAAGCAATTGTCACATCTACTCCAAACAATTCAGATGATCTTTTCGCAGACATCTGGCACAATGCCAACAAGACTGAGGATGAGTATGGAAATACTATTCCGAACGGACTTGGTTCTAATGGCTTTAAGGCCGTAACTGCAAAATGGAGCGAACATCCCGAAAGAGATGATGCATGGGCAGATGAGCAGAGAGAATTGGTTGGAGATGAACGTTTCGCCAGAGAAATTCTGTGCGAGTTCATCAGCTTTGATGAAACTCTAATCAATCCATTCGTCCTGAATCAACTACAAGGAATTGATCCAATTGATAAGCAGGGGACTGTGCGCTGGTATGTTAAGCCCTCAAAGGGAAACATTTATCTGCTATCTCTTGATCCAAGTATCGGAACAGGCGGCGATCCCGCCGCAATTCAAGTATTTGAAGCCAAGAGCAATAGACAAGTTGCAGAATGGACTCATAACAAGACACCTATTGAAGCCCAAATAAAACTGCTCACCGATATTACCAAATATTTGGTTAGCGTCACTGAGAATAGTAGCAGTGTTTACTGGAGTATCGAAAACAATACCTTGGGCGAGGCTGCATTAGTTGAAATTCGACATGTTGGTGAAGAGAACATCCCCGGTATTTTCCTGAGCGAACCTATAAAGATGGGTTCTGTTAGAAAATTTCGCAAGGGATTCAATACGACAAACTCCAACAAACTGAGTGCATGCGCCAAATTGAAGAATATGATTGAGCATAAGAAAATGCCAATCTACAGTCGAAAATTAATCAGCGAATTAAAGACCTTTGTCAGTGTTGAAAACACCTATCGCGCAAAGCCGGGTGAAACTGACGATTTGGTCACAGCCCTAATCACGTTGGTTCGTATGATGGAAGCTCTGAAGAACTACATCCCAGAATTGTCAGAAATTCGAGAGTTGAATGAGGATTCAAATATGCCTCTGCCGTTCAGCATGTCAACAAGCTCTAGCTCCTACTACTAAATATAGATATGAGCCAACAATTCTTCTACGACGAAAATATTCGAAAATGGATGTACCAAATTATCCGATTGTTTTCGGAGTTTACCGTACAATTCGGCCTTGATTCCAACGGAAACCAAATGTATAGCACCGTTCCTGTGATCTATGCCGATGCTACTTTTTCTGCTGCCACTGTTGCCAAGTTGAATACAGAAAACACGATGGCAAATTTTCCAATGATCAGTATTTGGGTGTCGAATCTCAAATTTGAACGCGCCAATACATATACTCCAACCTTTGAAAATACGCTGGCAGTTCGTACCCGTCAATACGATGCTAATGTGGGAGCATATCTTCCTACACAGTCCAATGCTTACACGGTAAAACGTTTTATCCCCGTCCCATACACCCTTCAGGTGAAAGTAGACATCGTAACCTCTAATACCCAACAAAAATGTCAAATTTTGGAACAGATTTTGCCTTTATTCAACCCCGCTTTGGAAATTCAGAAGGTTGATAATTATTTGGATTGGGAATCCCTCAGTTATTTGGAGTTGGATGACGTTACTTGGTCGAATCGAAGCATTCCAGTTAATCAGGGAAGCGATAGCTCATACGATGTATGCACTCTCACATTCCATGCACCAATCTGGATGAGTTTGCCAGCCCGAGTAAGCAAGATGGGAGTTATTTTCAAGGTAATTGCAAATATCAACGGTGTTGCTGGACCAGATTTACAAGATATTATCTTCAATACGCGACAGGTTGTAACATATAATAATTATGGTCTTCTTGTAAACAACGGCCAGATTCAGATTTATCAACAAACAAATTCAGTTAACGGATTAGCCCCAGACGTTCCTGATGCTTTTTGGGGTTTAACAACCGCCAACAGCACAGCAAATCTTGCGTCAGTATCCAGCAGTCCAGTATTTTATGGTCCTCCTTTGGAATGGACTGGAATCCTTGCGGCCTATGGAAAGTTTAATAATGGCGTTTCAATGATTGGTTTATCGTATGATAACAGTCCAAATGAAATTTTGGGTACGATTACTGTAAATCCTATCGATCCGACAATTTTGTTTTATAACGCCAATACTGCCACGCTGCCATCGAATACCCTTCCAGCCATTAACAGTGTTGTAAATCCGCAGGAAGTGGCACCCGGTATTGGTCTTGCAAATGCAACTATCGGTGATAGCTATTTGCTCACGGCAAACATAGGGACGATGTGGCCGTACAATAACGCCAACAGTAATGCATCGGCCAGTGTAAATGACATCATTACCTATACTGGAAATTCTTGGGTAACTTCGTTTTCAGCATCCGAAAATGTCGGCAACATCGAGTTTGTCGAGGATAAGTCAACAAATCTTCAATACCAATGGAATGGAAATATTTGGATTAGAGGATGGAATGGACCGTATGATGCGGCTTCTTGGAGAATGATTATCTAAAGTTATTCTGATTTTGGGTGGGATTTATCATCCAAAGATTTAGTGGCCCGAACAAACTTTCCACTATTTCTATTACGAATACTGCTTAGCAACCGCTTTTCAAGGTCTTCGGCGAGTTCCTGCCCATAATTTTCCTGTACGGTTTCAATCAGCTTGATTGCGCTTGCAATAATATGGGAGCCGCGAGCCTCAATAACGAGGGATGTGTCCTGCGAAGGGGCCAGTTCTACCAACTCTTCCAGCAATGTCTTTGTTTTGCTATTCATGCAGGTATTTATCATTCTTTAGATAGATTTTGATAATATAGCCTGACAGCCTTGCTCAGCTTTCGTTTAGTTTCTTCAGTCTGAGCTATTCCTTTGTTCCAAGGAACTCTTCCTTTAGTAGCCTCGGAAATTTTAGTTTTAGTATCTGTTGAGTGAGATATGCCTAAATTCCAAGGAGTTGAACCTGTCTTTGAGGTAGAAATTTTTTGTTTTGTATTTTCTGACAGTATTCTACCAGCCAATGATTTTGCTAGTTTATTTCTAGTTTCGGCTGAAACCATCTTACCTTTATGAGTTTTGCTGATCTTTCTTCTACCCTGTTCTGTTATTGGTTTTCTATATTTCACCGACTCTTGTATTTTTCGTCTAGTTTCAATGGAGGGATTTTTTAGACCTTCACCGCCATCTGTTCTATTTTGCAAACAGCCAGTTCCCAAATCTACACGTCCGAATTTTGCAATCTGTTTAATCTCCTCAGTTAGTGCGTCGTTTTCGTTTAAATTAGTAGACAGAAATACAATGTTGGACTTATCTGAAAGTGGAGATACTCTATGTTGATTACTAAATGCTCTGTTGCCTTTTCCCTTGCCTATATAATATGGAGTTCCAATATTACCATTGTTGCTATTCTTAGTTCGTAGATAAGCGTATACATAGAAGTCAGTCATGTCGATATTTATGAAAAATGGCACACGATCAAATCGTGCGCCATTTTGTAACTAAGTAATTATTTTGACTTTCGAGCTTTGACTCTAATAGGTTCACCAATTACTGCTCCCCCTTCTTCTCGTTTGGTATAAAGAACTGCATCTCCTTTAGAATCGAACCATAAAATCCATTGTGGATTTTTGCAGCCGGTTCAATATATCCTATAGTTCCCATGCCATTTTTTTCATTTCCATATTCCCCAATTTTAACACCAGATTTTCCTATTCCTATTTGCATTTTATTTCTCCTCTTTATGTAGTGGTCGTTGTTACTCTACACAAATATCAATATATCTTTAAAAACATCCGCCATCACTGTGTCTGTGGCGTCCCAATGCATAACTTTCAACATGCATGAAGAAATCCAGAACTACCTCTTTGTTGGTGAGCCATTGTTCAAGATCAGATTCCCACGTTGTCCACCCCAAATTATCAACCATTTCTTCGAGAAATTTCATTAAATCATAGGAATCAAAATGTCTGCATGATCTACTGAAGAATAGGAACGAGTCATTATGCTCGCATTTATGTAATCTCTGTAGAGCGGCACGAGCCTCGTTGATAACTTCTATACCTTTCTCAGAAGCATGCCAAACCTTTTCTCCGTCATAAAAACCAACAAGAGTGTCAATGGCCAATCTTGCAGTCAGCGCAATCCCCAAATAATCTGGACCTCTTCCACGAAAGCTCATATTATACCAGATGAAAACGAACAACAGTTACTGGAGATTTTCCAGTAATGTCTGGGTAATGACGCATCATACCTTGGATAGCATCATCAACATCCTGAAATCCATCGTCCTGTAGAACCTCCAAAGGACAGGTTTCCAGAGTGTAATGCTTAACTGATTCAACAACTGCTGGATATCCAGCAATCGTGATATTCTCTGTGAAGTCGCGATATCCCTTACGAAGGGTCACGCGCTTCGATCCATCAAGAATACCATCGATTAAATCATCTGCTAAACGTAGCGTTGTTTCCTGTATCGGTCTTAATTCTGCCATAATTACTCCAATAGCTTTGTAATTGCTTCTTCGATTTCGGTTTGGTCAACATATCCAACAATAGACTTGGCGAAATATCCGTTGTGAAAGAATAGCAATGCGGGAATACCTCGCACATCATAGTTTGACGGCGTAATAGGGTTGGTGTCAACATCCATCTTTGCAACCTTGACAGTTCCCTGATACTTGTTTGCAATGGCCTCTACTGTAGGGGCTATAGCTCTACAAGGACCGCACCAAGCGGCCCAAAAGTCCACCAATACCAATCCCTTTGCTTCCAATACCTCTTCCTTGAATGTTGCGTCAGTTAAATTCAGCATAATTACCTCTTATTCTTGCGCGTACCTAGTTGGATAATCGTATTGTGGATTCTGCATCTGGCATGCGGCATTATTTGTATTACTATGCACCCAAATTAATGAGTCTGTTTCATCTCCCGAAACACAATTTCCGTCGGGATGTATTACATTTCCAGTTGGCGAAAGATATGCTTCAGGATGTATTACTTCCCCCACATACTATACAAGTTGTCATAATGTCCTCTTAAAATCCTACCTTGTCTTGTTGTCCATCACCCTTGATTTTATGCTTCATTGTCTTGAGACGATCCAAAACAACATCATAGTCTTGGTCAAGGCAACGAACTGCTGCTGTCATTTCGCGAAGGTGCGCAATGCTCAAGCCCTTAGTATCGGCAACCCATTTTTCAAGTTCTTCAATATCGCCGAGAATATGCTTGAGATAAGTCTTGCGAGCTTCGGGAGAGGGCATATCAACCAAAATTCTTTCATCAAAACGGCTTGGACGATTAACAATACGTGCACCCAAACGATCAGGATAGTTGGTTGTGGCAAGCATAACGATTCTATCAACTTGATTCTCGCCATCCAGCAAAGCAAGCAAATCGTGCTCACCGAACTTCTCGATAATTTCGTCAATATCTTCCATGATGCAGATAATGCGACGTTCTGGTTCAATACGACGCAATGCTTCTAATCCCATTGATGTGATCTTTGGGTGATCACACATAATAACAATGCCTCCGTTGTCCAACAAATACTTGTTGAGAAGCGTGATTGTGGCGGTTTTTCCGCTACCGGGAGGTCCAAATAAAAGGATACCTCTCTTGTATAGCAATCCGTGCTTACGATATCGTTCTTCCATGTCCCAAAATTTTGCCATTCCAGCCAATACCTTTTCGCTGGAACTATCAGGCAATTCCACCAACGAATCGGTGATTACCTTGATCTTTTTGGCATAGAGTCCGTTGTCATCCCGATCAAACACATAAACACCGGGAGGAATTGATTCTCTGGTTACGCCAGCGGGACGAAATGTATCGTTCGCTCCTACTTGCCATTGGCGAAATTCAAAACTTGATTTACTTGATGCTGTGCACCCATCAATTTCATCCCAATCATTAGATGGGCTGGATAGGGTTTTCGCGTTCATTTCTCGTTGTCTGTCGCTGATTTCTGGTTCATTAACCAGCATATCGTTAAGAATCTCGTCGTCAGTTTTTCCATTTATCGTCATAGTTTTATAGTGACACGTCTTCCATGCCAGCCGTGCGTAATCTTACTACATGGCCGATCATAAAGTTTTTGGATTCAAGTCCTTTTAGAATGCCCAAATATCGATTTCGAAGCAGGGCTACTTCGTTTATTAAACATTCGTAATCAACCACTTCCTGTTCGCCATCTGTGTACTTTTCAGCATCGCGACTGGTTAGTGCTCTATTATAGCCTTCCATATATTGCTGGAAATGTTTGCGGCGAATCTTACGAAGCTGAATGTTCATATAGTTCAGAATCGCTTCGATTTCCTGTAATTGATTAAATCGGTGTTCAGTAACACCGGGAAGATCAGCTAAATTTTTCTCAACATTGCCACGAATAGCTATTTCCTTCTTTGCCAATTCGAGTTCATGTTCATAGTAATTAATGAAGTTTGGTATCTCGCCGAGATTTGCTACGATTTTATTATAAAACATGATTAGTCTTCGTACTCGTTATTGAAGTTGTCTTCGCCGTCCGTAAAAGCATCTTCCTCTTCAGAAATAGCTGCATAAGCCTCACCCAAATCACTATCAAGGTCTGCAATAGCTGCTTGTTCTTCTTTGCTTAATACTGAGGAAAGATAGCTGAAAAGTTGCTCAGCGGCGGAAGCCTGATCCCTGCGTGGAATATAATCCACAAGCAATTGCCAACATTCTGTTATGAGTTCTGGTGTTTCCTTTGTCATTTTCAATACCTTTTATTAGATGTTTTCTGTGGTATGTAGATTCATTATAATCCAGTGGATGTTGCCTGTAAAGCCTTTTTCGATAAATACAGTATTATGCTTCTTGACGAACTCAGCAGACCGAAAATTGGAAAAGATATTGAATCGACGGCCTTTGATTACTTCAATCAGAGAAAAACTGCCACGTCCAGTGAACAAGCTGAAGCTATGCAACTCGCCCTTCTAAAGAAGCTAAAAGTAATGGGCTGGAAGAAGATTGGTGAAGGCACTTACAGCTATGTATTCGAGAACAGCGAGAAACCATATATTCTGAAAGTCAATAAGCGAGAAGATAAGGGTTTCATGGCATATGCTGAACTAATCAAGAAAAGCCGAAATCCTCATTTTCCTAAAATCAGTGACCGAAAATCTTTGGAAGTCGAAGATGTTGACGGTTACCGTCGAATCTTTCAAGTCTATCTAATCGAAAAGCTACGTGTGATGCCTGCAAGAGAAGCAATTGATGTTTCGTATGATCTGGAAAGAATCGTTCTGTACCCATATCACACATTGGAGCAGGTATTCACAAACTCTGTTAGAGGAGCGGTTGGAAACATTGGTGGAAAAGTTCCAGATTATCTTCGTCGTAATCCTCTTTTAGTTACTGCCTGTCAAATTGTTGGCAGGCACATGAAAACTTTTGGCATGCGTTCCGATCTTCACGAAGAAAACATTATGGAACGCGCTGATGGAACAACTGTTATTACTGACCCTTATGCAACGATTGCAGGCTAACTATGTTTCTGAATGAACTCACAAAATCGTATCCACTGGACCCGCAAGCTATAGATGCGGCTAAGACGTTTTACAAAAAGATACCTGATTTGCCAGTAAAAAATGGTAAGGTTGATGACGACGCCATTGACTATGAAGCGGATTTCGAGCTAGTTCGTAAAATGAAAGCACTCGGTTGGACTGAATCTCATACTGAGGGCTGGTACAGTACTGTATTTGTAAAACCTTCCGAACCTTATGTTCTAAAAATTAATAAGCGTGTTGATCGTCCGTATGCTTGGTTTGCTCTGCTGGCTTCCAAATTTCCAAATGAACATTTTCCTAAAATTGGTAATGCAAAGATCATTAAAGTTCAAACAATGAATTATCGAATTTATGCAATTGAAAAGCTATCACCATTCCAAGACAAACTTGATGCCAAGTATATTGCTGGATTTTGCAAATGGTCAGTTAAAACACAAGACGATCTGCAATATCAATTGAACTACGGTAAGCAAGTTGAAGAAAGTGTTGCTGGTTTGCGTGGTCAAACTGCTGGTCTAATTTCAGCATGTCAGATTCTCAAAAAATATGGAAGTGGTTTTCATATTGACATACACAGTAACAACATTATGCTTCGCGGCAGAACCAGTGTCATCACTGATCCATTCACACCTATTGAAGATGCTTTGGATAGTTAACGAACAAAGAACTTAGGTATTGAACCGTGATACCTACCGCTGAATCCATACCTGTCTAACTTTGAAAAATTATCGGACTTGACGCTGTACAGTAATGTTATATTCCTTTCTGCAATTTCTAAAAGGTAGAAACATTTTGGATTTGGAATCCCAGCCCTCCAATTTTGGGTTAACTGTGCTCTGAAAATATGTCGATAGTTTCTCATAGTAATTGGAGGCGGCGGGAAGACTGTCCCGCCACAGGTTATTTGTTATTCCGCGACAATTGCAGATACTGGCGCAACAATGATCTTTTCCTCGTCAAATTCCTTCATAATCTTGTCAAGGATTCCGTCTTTGTTGGTGAGATATTCTTTACGCCAATACTTGTGCGCTTCACCGTTTACGTCAGTGTATACATAACGATTGCCTTCTTTCACAATCGTCTTGTATTGTTCGAACAACTCAAAGAGTCCAGAATAAGGGTCCATTCCAGTTGCATATGGAATCCTTACTTCCATTGTTTCAAAAGGCTTGTTGTATCGCGACTTCATAATCTTGCAACCAGCGCGAATACCCAAAACTTCTGATCCCTTGACTCCCTCTTCGTCTTCCTTCAATTTCAATGGCTTCATTGCAACTACGATACTGCTTGCAAAAACGAAGCCTGAACCACCGCTGACAATTGCATCTGGATTGTATGGGTCTTGGCTTGCATATGTGTGATTCGTCGCAACCAAACCTATATTCAATTCTCCAAACATATTGACGCAATTGGTAACAAGAGCCTTCAACTGCTTGGCCTTGATACCCATATCGCCCTTCATGTTGCCAGATTCGAATTGTTCAACGCTTGTGGGCGAGAGAAGCATACCCAAACTATCCACAACGAATAGAACGAGTGGTCTTTCCTCTTCTGGAATTTCTTTGTACTCCTTGACGAAATCGCTGACTAGCTTGGCAACATCATTTGTCATTGACATGCTAAGTTTAAGCATTTTTTCTTCGCTCGTATCAACACCGAATGCCTGTAGCCAAGGCTCGTCCAAGGCGTTTTCGGTATCAACAAGGATAACAAAGATACCCAAATCCTGTGCGTTCTTTACAATGTTTCCACTGACGATCAAACTCTTTCCTGATGCTGGTTCTCCTGCGAAAACTGTTACCTTTCCAAGAGGAACGCCAGCGTCAAAGCGTCCAGAGATTCGATAGTTCAGTGCGTAATTACCAGTCGAAATCCAAACATCTGGATCGTGGAAACCAATGCTAATTCCGTCAATACTTTTTGTAATGGTACGTCTAAATTTTGAAACATCAAACGGCTTCGCCATATTATTTCTCCGAATATAATGTAATGTATGAACGAAGCCGCATTGCTGCGGCCTCGTTATTTGTGGTATGGTTTATGCCTTTGATTCAGCTTTTGCTTCTGCTGTTTTCTTACCGCGCTGCTTAATCATCTCAAGGATCGCGCTGGCAGACTTGTTCTCACCTGCTGGAGCAGCAACAGATTCCGTTTCAGCGTGAGAAGTTTCCTTCTTGCTTGCTTCGGTCTTTGTTTCTGTCTGAGTCGAATCGGTTGTACCTTCCTTCTCAGTTCTTGCTCCCGCTGGGCGATAGAAGCTACCCCAACGTTCCTGATCGTAAGCTTCACCATTGACTGATGCTGCAAACATTTCACGAATGATGTTAAGTTCTTCTTCGGATGGCTTCTTGCCAAGGAAGTCGCTGAGATTGCTCAGACCGTGCTTCTCGATGGCAGCAAGTTCGTCCTGTGTAAGAGCAGATTCGCGGCGAGCATAAGAGCTAATACCGTAATCTGCATACTGGCCCTTTGTTGACTTTGTGATACGGAAGTCAGAACCTGCCTCGTAATCGCAAGGAAGATTAATCATTTCTGCATCCATCAAACCAGCCTTGACCAAGTTATAAAGCTGCTTGTTCAAGCTGAAACGACGAATTGGATTCTCAGGAACGGAATCTTCTTGGACTGCGCTCTTACGAACGAATCCCTGCATAATGTATTGTGGCTTCTTCCAGTAAATGTTGGCCTTTTGAGTAAGAGCCTCATCACCGCTTGCCTTGGCTTCCTTGTACCATGCGCGAACTTCACTGAGGATAGGGCATCCCTGTGGATATAGTTCACGACCAAACATTTCAACGCAAGGTACGCTGACTGTTACTTGTTTGGTTTCGCCGCCCTTGATACCGTTGAATGGCAGCTTGATCTGGAGTTTTTCAACCCAGAAAAATGTGTTGTCTTGATTGCCGTCAGGAAGGAAACGGAGTTCAGAAGTTGTGTCGGGTTTCGCATTCCAGAATGGAAAAAATGCGTTGTCGAAGTTTTGACCTTTATTTTTTTCTGCTTGAGCTAATCTCGCACGAATGGCTTGAAGTGTGCTATTAGGGTTTCCCATGATGATTCTCCATATATACCATGTAATTTAATTAGTGTGACCATGATTGTACTGCTTCCATGTTTGTCACTCTTTATCAAGAGTAACATTGTATTTAGTCTGAGTCAACGAGTTTTTTGGTTGAAAACGAAAAATAATTTTGTACTCGGTAAACGAAAACTTCAAAGCTAAATACTTGACGTAACAAATGCAGTCCACGAGTCGCCAAACTCTGACTGCCCTATCGGTCTGGGAGGACCAACAGCACATGCGTATTTACTTCTCTAATTTCCTAAACGCTGTTTCTGGAACAGCGTCGGCTGGCGTTCCTGTAGATATTGAAGGTTATTACTCAGAACTCATAAATGGTTGCAATACTAAATTCCAGCCGTTTCATCGTGCTATATTTTACTCAACCAACAACGGAAATGCCGCACCTGAATGCACGTTGGTTGTTCAATATTATGGTAGCGAAGATGATAAATTGCAATCCAAAAATTTGACTGGCAATGTCATTTTTAGTGGATCATCGTGCGAAGACATCCGTCAAAAATTTTTGAACCAAGCCTTAGAAAACCTTACAAAATGAACATTTACTACATTTACGCATATCTTCGTAAAGTTCAAACACTACATGGAGAAGCTGGAACCCCCTTATTACATCGGCAAGGGGTGTGGTCCTAGAATGTATGTGAATCATTCGGATTGCGGCGGAAAAATACCCAAAGATCGTCGTTTCATTTTGAAGATTTTTGAGAACTGCTCTGAAAATCAAGCGTTTGAGCTAGAACGAGCGTTGATAAAGATATTCGGTAGGATCGACATTGGAACTGGGTGTCTTCGTAATCTTACGGATGGTGGAACTGGCTCTAGTGGTAAAATCATCACCGAGGAATCTCGTAAACGAATGTCAATTGGGCAGAGTAGGAGAACTGAATACCCAAAAGGTTTGCCAGTATCGGAAGAAAGAAGACAAGCTCAAAGAGAAAAGATGACTGGCAAACCAGCATGGAATAAAGGAAAATCTTGGTCTAAAGAGACTAGACAAAAGTTATCAGATTCCCATATGGGTAAGACTAGCCCAAGAAAAGGTGTTACCTTATCTGTTGAAACCAAAAGAAAAATTTCAGAATCCCTTAAAAAGAGAAACCAAATTATCACCACTGCGACATAGAATCTATTCCGCTTGCGTCATTTGGCATAGCAATTGAACGAACACCGCGAGGTTGAAGTTTTGGTACTTCCTTACCTGCATCATCAACATCTCTTTCTGGTGTACTCAGCAACGAAAAGGGACTCAATTTGCCAGTTGTATTTTCGTGCTTTTCAATTTCTGCTGGCTTACGAAACTTTGTACCAAGATGCACATTTGTCCAAGTTAAAGGACCTGACCATCCAGTTGAAGATGGTACATCAGCTTCTAATAGTCCAGATTCCTGTAATAGGTCATCAATAATACCCTTGCTTTCTGGAAGTTCTTTTTCATTGTTCTTAGCTGAAATTCGTCTGAGTTCTTCACGAAATTCTGGATTACCCATGAAGAACGCTTCAAAGAACGAACGAGAACCAAATCCCTTATCTTTGAACTGACCATTTCGAGTAATTATCCAGCCGAGTTTCTTGTTTTCGGCAGGCCCAAAGATAACTGAGAAGTACGACTTTTTCCAAATCTGATTGTCTGGATTGTTGACAATTCTCTCAAAGTCTAAATCTTTCAACAACTTTTCCATAATCAACTTGTCTTGATTTGCTTTGGCTTCCTTGCCTTTAAAACCAAACAGTTCAGTTAATTGGCTTTCTTTTACGGGACGATTTTTCATAAAATTAGTGTGAGCTTTAGATAGTTTTCCGTCGGTATCAAACATTGGCTCCCATTGATACTCGTCTGTGGTATCCTGTTCTTCATTATCTTCAAAATCATCCATATCTTGAAAATCTTCATTTAGTGATTCGCCTAAATATGCTTTCGCCATCAAATGACCCTTATAGAAATCATCCGTGGCAAGCGTTTTAACGTAGTCTTCAAAGCTGCCATTTCCAAATTCCGATGTGTCGTAGCCTTTTGAATCTGGTTCAACAACATACTTCTGCCAAAGATCAGTGAGATATTGTTTCAATTCTTCGGGCGACTTTCCTTCTGGTTTGTCGTATCCTCTGGCAGCAAAGTCTTTTGCCTTGGCGTCCCGTTCATATTTTGCCAGATACTTCTGAAATTCTGGATCGTTGTCCAATTCATTGTTTTCAACGATCTTCTTGAGTCTGCTCATTTCAGATTCAAGATTCATCTGTCCTGTGCCTCTAATTTCATCAGAGGTAGGAATGGAGCCGTTCATACCTCCATACTCAAAAGGGCGGTAATCCTCAGCATCTTCCTTGGCTTGGTGAATTAATGTTAAGTCTTCCTCACCAGCAATCTTTCCAGCGTCTTCTTGTTCTCGACGTGCGCTATTTCCGCTGTATCCGCATATGTCACAGCCTTCTCCGCCACAAGAAATACATTGCTCGCCTGTGAATTTTTCAGGTGTGTCTTCAATATCTTCATTTACTTCGCCAGTTACTGCATTTCTATCTGAATCTTCAGCACGTTTCCAATTATAATCTTCCTGTCCCAATTCTATAGCTTTTTGTTCTTCTGGTGTCAATTCTTCTTCATTATCAACGCCGCCGTCCATAATAACATCTTGGCCTTCGCCTTGACCATTGGCAGCATTAACCCACTTTTCAAATTCGTCCTGTTCTTTTACCTTGCCATGTGAACGATAGGCTCTCATAACATGTGGAAGCGCAAGCTGGCTCTCTTCATCCAGAGATTCACCATCAAACGCATCTTCGAACACTTCATCATCAGCTTCTAATTCTCCAGCGGTTCCAGTCAAAGCTGGGCTGTTCTTGGCATATCCACCCTTTGAAGAAAGGCTTGCCAAAGTCTTCTTGATTTCGAGGTAACGCTCTCTTGTAGCAGCGAGGATCGAAGAAACGTAAGGCTTCGAAGCAGATTCAGACTTCTTCTGCTTATGATAAAACTTGTTCAGGGAAACCATTTCTTCGACAAGCTGGCAAATGTCACGGCCAACATTATCGTATGGAGTTCCGCCATTTTCAATGTGACGAGCCATAGCACGAGCCGCTACAAGGTTCTTGAATGGCAATAGGAAACGTTCATTCTTGGCATTGACCAAATAAATTCTGGCAATGCGGCGGCTTCGGCTGCCGCGAACTTCGGGATCAACTTTTGTGGTGTGCTTAATGACGATCTTGATTGGCTCGCCGTCCAGTTTTTGGTGGCTTGTCTTAGCTGTGCCGTCAATAGGCAAAAACGTGCCTTCAAACATAGGCAAAATGTCTTCAGTGACAAGTTTCAAATCTTTTTCGACATCGCGACGATTAATCTGACTCTTGTTAATGTTTCGAACATCAAAACCGAGTAAATGCATTTTAGCGAACTGGCGAATATCTTGTAGGAAGGCATACCATTCTGTGCGAGTCTCTGTATCGGAGTCGCCCAAGTCCTGACCAAAATAGATTTTAAGGGAGTTTGCGCTCTCGCTGTCGTCCAACAATGAGACAACCACAGTGCCTTTATTTTCCCCTTTTTTATTAACGAAGTTGAACGAAAAGACCTTTATTTCACCGGGATCGTCGGTGAAATGACCAGCTTCATCAACCGAATCGGCTATGTCAAAGCGATCTTTTAGAAGGTTAATCAAGTCTGAGCTACAATTCTCGACGGGAAGTGGGCACATTTTAGTTTTTCTCCAGTTTTTTAGACTCGTAGAATTTCTTACGCGAATCCAATATTTTCTTTCTAACTTCGGCAGTCCATTTTTTCCCTATATGCGCCACAGCAATTTTGTTGCGTGCTTCTAATGAATGTGTTTTACCATACATAGAATTTTTGGAACCAGTGGTGGCATTACTAATTTTTATTTTAAATTCTTCAGTTCGTGTTTTTCCAATTTGGGACTTTGACATTTTGGCTTTAGATTCATCTGAAAAGATTCTACCTGTCATTAATTTTCGCATCTTATTTTTATGCTCAGTAGTATGTTTCTTTCCAGCATGACCGAATGTTCCTTTTTGACCCATTCGTGACTCGGACATTCTTTTTCTGCTTTCTTTACTAAAAACCTGCTTGGTTCTTGCTTTTCGTATTTTTTCTTTAGTTTCTTCCGATAATTTGCCTTTTCCTTGCGCCTTAGATGATATGTTATAACCAAACGTTTTATTTGTTGTGTCAAACTTCGTGATATACAGTTCTTCAATCTCATTCAATTTATCTGACGATTCAATATTAGTTTCAATTACTTCAAATACGAAAGCATTTACACCATGTTTGCGTATGGAATTATAAAGTGGAAAAGCCGATCCATTACGAGCAAAATAGCAGTGTTTATTCCATCGTCTACTAGCGGGTTCTTGGATAGTTTGACCGATGTACTTCTTTCCATTGGTCAAATTCGTTATCTGGTAGATTGAGCCATTCATAACAGTATTTAGTACAAAAAGACAATGGACGGGTTTTTGGGCCAACCCGTCCATCTAAGACTATTTGATCTTACCAAGCTGTATAATTCAGCGCCCTCATAAGATAATGGACGGAGTTTTAAACAATCTCTCCGTCCATCCTGAAACAAATTGGTTTTGAAACCGAATAACATCTTCGGTAGTAAAGTACGCTTACTATTAAGTATTATTTGTGTCCATTGTGACCGTCTTGATGACCACCACCGTGGAATCCGTTGTTTCCTCCGTGAAAACCTTCACCATGACCCTGACTTCTGTGTTCGTCGCGGGGATGATTAAATCCTCGTGGTGCGGGAGCGTGATTCCAGATGTGAGAATGATCCCATCTGTCGCGATCACGCCATCCATAATGTGAATGGCACCATCTATCATAACCGCGTCCGTGCCAGTGGTAACCATACCAAGGTCCAACTCCGATGAAAAATCCATCGATAAACCAGTCAGAACTATAGTATCCATATGGAACGCAGTCGTATGGATAATATGGATAATAACCCCATTGGCACACTGGCTCAACGTATACCGGTGTTTCAACAACTGGACCTACGCCTACCCCAACGCCAACGCTGACTTGTGCCTTGGCAACCGTTAGACCACCGAGCATAATCATCAACAATATTAGGTACTTTGCGTATTTCATTATTTCCTCCGTTTATACAGCATGGCCTATAAGTGCTGGAGAAAGATGAACCATTTCTGGTGTAACCTTATAAACGAAATCTGGTTCAACATTCAGCAGGCTCAAACCACCTTTTAAGCAACATGCTGTTACAAATTCGCTGCAAATCCATTCATCACTATTATGCCATGATGTATGGGCGGCGATTCCCAAAATAGTCGAAAAATCATATGATTTGCCAATTTGTGAGTGGGCAAATGTTAAAATTGCCTCTTCTGTGGCATCATCGACGGGGATAGCATATACCCTCTGTCTTTTAATCTTGCTTGGCTTAATGTAATCCACAGCACGTATTTTAATACCACCAACGGCGCGAGCACCCAAAAAAGTACCATCGGGAAGTACAAATTCAACATGTGACCAAAGACTTCCGCCTTGGAACCATGATACCGCACCTGAAATTACATCAGTTTCGGTTACAAATCTCAGTTTTATAACGCCCATAACTCTCTCCTAGTATAGACACCATTTCAGTTGAAAAGGTGCGCTAATATTTAGGAGTCGAGTAGTCTTTCAGCTAGACTTTTGGCATAATCGGCAAGGAATTTGTTGGAATATATTGACTTTTCATCAGTAGCTTTGTGTTTTTCTAAGTCCTTCAGGATATGTTCGATAGTTCCGGGTGTAACTTCGTCACGTATTAGTGTATATAAAAACGGTATAAGATAATTGTCGGGCATTTGGTTTCCTTTTACGTCCATAGTTTGTGACGAACTTTGATGAGGCGAATCATCATTGATTCTTCCTCTTTTTCGTACTGTTTTTCAAGTTTGCTGAGGAGTTTATGGGCTTTATCGCCTTGTTTTTTCAATTCTTCTGAATAATTATCCCCATCAAGTACTGCCCACATAATCGTATGTTTGTCATTCGTCTTTTCAGATGCGATTCGACGCTTTTCTTCGCAGTAATCATGAAATCCAGACACCTTCATTGGATCAGGGCGATTTGGATAAATGTCCTTCCACCAAATATAGAGGGCGAGAACTTCCTTAGCTTTAATTGCTTGATCGGTTGGTGTTCCATACTTCGGATCGTTCTTGTCATAGCAACCATAATCTTCGTTGTGGACCAGAGCCATTTGCCATTTGAGATTTTCGATTCCAGCTTCGCGACTTCTCCAGTGCATGAATGGAAGTTTGTAACGGAATGGAACTTTGTAGTTTTCATTATGCCAGAAAATTTCAGCGGCAAGTTCAATTTCAACGAAATCTACAAGAGTATCAAACATGCAATATAGGAAGCGATTGTCAACGTCTCTCCATTGTCCTCGTTTCAAATGTTCTTTGTGCGCGACAAGAGCATGAGTTTGCGATACAAATCGATTATCAAGGTAGCATCTGGCATCATGAAATTTGGTTGGAATATAGCTCACAACTGCTTGAATACTATTCAATGCAGAATCAGCCAGCCAAAACCTGAATGGATGCGCGGCTTTAGCCTCAATGCGCCAGTTGGCCCATTCCGCACCAGTGCCGCTGGCTGGTTTGTTAACTCCGCGAATCCAATTTGCAAATTTACTACTTGACCAATATCTTCCCATTTTCTTTCCTCTTGTCACGCCTATAACAAATCAACATGATTTGAATAAAACAATACACTGCCCCGGCAATTATGAAGCCAGCAAAGCCAAAAGTCAGAGCCAGCAATATTGTTAAATCCCACAAGGTTGTGGTCATAGTTGTTCAGCTTCTTGCGTTTCCATATCAAGAACCCCAGCATCGTTCTTTTTGGTTTCGTCTTCAAGGAATTTGAAATTCTTGAGTTTGAAGGAATCACATTCGTCCAGACGATCAATACGTACCACAACACCCTCCGCTGGAACTTCTTTGTTGTTGAACGGACACATCTGATCGTAGACGTAACGAGTCTCCAGTTTGTTCATAAACTCATCCCGCCATCTCGCAAGGCCATCTTCGCCCCATGACGATACATTTGGTGCCCAACCTAAAAATAGAGAAACGGGTCCATAGAACAATTCATGCATCATTTGAAGCCCGTATTTATTGCAAAATTCTCTCACTTGTGGAACAGAAAGTTCAAGTGTTTTTCCGTCCACATTTGTAGTCTTAACACGATAAACGATAAACTTGTGTTCGCCCTTGGCACAACCATAATGATATGGGCGTCCACCAGATGCAGCTTGAATCGCTCCCCCGTCTGGTTTGTAACCAACAATCTCTCCATAGACAGTGTAGCTTGCTGGAATCTTGTCTTCAATCTCCTTCGCAACAACACCCCAAACATCTTCGCCAAACTTTCCTCCCACGCTTTTAACAACCTTGCGTGAACTATACGCGAACTTGTATGTTGCCTCTTCGAGATGCGCTCCGCATTTCTTCATCAACTTTGAAATCCAGCACAGGTTTCTGTTGACAAGTAGCTTTCCGTAAATGGCAGAAGTTCCATGCCACTTATCGCTGATGCTTACATAGTCAGTTGGTTGAATTTTATGGATATTCTTACGAAGATTGTCAGTATCAAAATGAAATTTGAATTGTCCATCTACGATACTGTTCTTCAAAGAAAGCGCCTTGGAATTAACATTGCCACTAGAAGAACCACTCTTCCCAACAATATACTTTTGACAAATATCATGTCCGTCTATCTTATCAAAGGCATCTCCTACCTTCAGTGGAATGCTTCGTCCGTCATTGTGACCAAATACATATTCCAAGCTGCTCAAAGGAATCCAGAACCCCTCGCTCTTAACCCTGAGAAACTTTGCACACTTTATTCTGCGATGCGTTTCTAAATATCCAGTTTTTGATGAATCTATGTTACCCATTTCGGCACGACGATATAGATTGTTTGCAGACACAAACTCATGACTGAGTTGGGTTTCAACTGGAAAGAAAAGGCCGAGTTCTCCAGATTGAGCATCTTTATGGACAATTACGTTATTGCCAAAAATGATAGCAGACTTGATACGATCTGCTTTCGGAATCTGGACAAATTCTTTAAGTGACACAATTGTAGCACAGTAATTTTTGTTTTTTGGTTCTTCAAGATTCATGCGACACCTTTTCTGTAATTGTAGCAAATTTCCGAATGATTTGCAATAGGTTTAGGATAAATACAAATGCGATTCGCGGTGCTGAAACACCCAATCGCTCTATCAAGGTCTTGGAGGACCGACAGCATATGGCTATTTACCTAGAACAAGATTCAGAATTTATTCCTACTTGGTTATATGTAAAGCAACATAATCAAACTGGATTAAAATATTTCGGTCAAACCAAATCAGACAACCCATATACTTACAAAGGTTCAGGAAAATATTGGCTACGGCATCTATCGGTGCATGGAAATGATATATCCACAATTTGGTGTTATCGTTTCACCAACAAACAAAATTTGGTTGATTTTGCCACTAGATTCTCAACACAAAATAATATTGAAAAGTCTAAAGAGTGGGCAAATCTAATGAACGAAAATGGTCTTGGTGGGTTTTCTAGTGCATCAAAACAAAAGGCACTGTCACCAAAAAGTAGAGCAAAGGCTGTTAAAACTAGATTGACCAAATTGAAATGTGGGAAGATTTATCTCAACACCGCACAATACATTCTAATCGATCCTGTGGGTAATAAAACTGTTTTGGTTGGAAGATCAAACTTAAATAAATGGTGCAACGATAGGGGATTCACGAGAGGCGTTGTCGAATGGATACTTTTAACTCAGAAGCCAACATCTCGTGGTAAATTGAAAGGTTGGACAATTACCTGTCGCTCGGCCCGTTGTGACTGGATTTGAGATACGGTAAAGTCGCTAAATACAACGTATCATCATTCTATATGGGTATGCAATGAATATTAGAGAAATCAAAAATATAGCATCTCGATCAGCCATTGTAATCAAAGGTGATCCCGAAGATATTGAAGAAAATGATAATGCTGATGCGTTTTACAATGACATAAGAGATTTTTTGCAAGAACTCAATTTTTCAGTAAGTTTTGATGCTGGTTTGGAACACACATCACCAAAAACCGCCGATCTTTGGATCGGTCACAGTCGAGGAGCAGATCGTCTTAGATTTGCCTCTCCCGGTATTTGTTTGATTGGTCTAAACACGCCCCAAGCCGCCGAAGGAGATGATTTTCCGATCATCAACAATGTTCGTGATCCTCTATCTCATATGAAATATGTAAATGGAAAGCTGGAAGATACGGAATCGGAGAAATTGAATGACCGATGGCACTATCTTTTTACAAATGTAATGAAAAAGAGATTAAAAGAAATTTTGATTCAACGAGAATTACTTTGATTTGTATGCCTCTGAAAATCTTCGAAAGCAAAAACTCTGTTTCCCCCACCTTGTTTGAATACAAGGATTTCCTTTTATTTCTCCGCAAGTAGGACAATTTACCAGCAATGGATCAGCCTTAAATTCTTCATCTGTTGGAGTCCAGTTCATATGATGGTCTGGAAATGTATCAAAATGTCCTTGTTGTACTTCTGAAAAACAAGTCGGACACCACTCGCCGCTTTTTCTAAATTCTTCTTCGGAATTATATATCATGGTCAACTCTCTTCTGTTCACATAAACAACATTCTTTAGAACGATCATAGCACGAACAATGGTATCCCATATCACTCTTTGGGCATGTTTTGTGAACGCTGTATTCCGCCGATAGTTCTTCGTCGCCCATAAAATCAGCGAGTTGTGATTCTTTCAGTGACATTAGAAATTATCGCATTCTCCTCTCACTGGAATAACTTTGACTCCATTTTTTCTCCAACAATCACGGATGACAATTGGACGGTCATCAATAGCCAAAAAAATCTGTTCTTTTGGCATCTTAGCAAGTATATCAGATTTCACATTTACATCTGGACGGCTGTCGCTACCGCGTCTCATGAACAAATAATCATATGGTATGGCATATTTATCCAGCCAAGAAATTGTCAAAGTTTGGTAAGTATCTGGACGACCGGAAACTATACATATAGTATAATCCTTTGCTAATTCCTTTACCCATTGTATCACAAAGTCGATTGGAGAATCGTCCCCCATTGCCAAAAAATATGCATACCAATTTTTCTTTTCGCTTTGTAAGAAATGTTCACGATGAGTTCCATCGCAAAGAGTGCCATCCAAATCACAAATAACGATTGGCTTGTTTCCAAAATTTATCATGCCAGCATTCAAAGCCATTCCATGAATAACCGCCTTGCCGATTGGCTTTGGGCGCTTTGAGTCGCGATCAACACACGTTGCAAGATCAGTCTTCGTATCTTCAATTTCAAACTGAACACAACTATTGATATTAATACCGACATTGTTTGAAAATTGTCTCCACATATCCTCGTGCTTTTGAGTCAGATTTGTGTCGTCAATGACCGGTGTTAGTTTGTTTCTGAGAAGAACTTCTGCAATAGCTCTCTCGATTTGTACAATTATCTCTTCGCGCTTGCCTGACCAAACATTGTCAAACACCATCGCACGTAGATCGTCACGATTGATACGTCCAGCGTTTCCACTGTCCTTTACGAATTGCTTTGCGAAGGTGCTCTTTCCGCTTCCCGGCAAGCCCTTCATCATTTTTACTTTTGGCATTTATTTTCCGTACCTTTTTGCTGCTTTCCAAGCAGCCAGTTCTGTTTTTCCAGTTCCAATGTCCTGACCATCCCTACCCGGAAAATCACATATTCTAAATGTTCCGTCCATCTCATAACAATACGAGCATGGAAGAATCTTTTTTACCTTTTGCTTATATGACAGTTTCACTTTTGCTGGGCCTTGATTACAAGTTTCGCAACCGATACTGCCAGAGATGCAAAAAGATTTTCGTCTCCTGCCCCCTCACGGACCCTAACTCGAAATTCAGGAGGAATCATTTCAAGGATTCCAATGAGTTCCTTTTTAGTTTCGCTTTCCTGTCCGTCTTTTACGGCTTCAATCGACGCTGTCTTTGGTTTATCCTTGCAAGAATCGCAAATTTCATACTGGACAGTTTTGTTTGGGTCAGGACAACGACATTGTGTGATGGTCGTTCCGCACTCGCTACATTTGGTAATGAAGTGGCTCATAAAACTCCTACTCAATAATGTGTGGGATGAACTGACTTGTATTGCCAGTCACTAGTGAAGCATCCTCACGAATGCCCATGCCAGCGGATTCTCCGTCAACAACCCAACTACCAATCACAGGATACCGATTGTCAAACTTCGGAAGAGAAGCCAAGCCTTGATAAACAAATGGCGCATCATAGTCACCTTCCGTTTCCGTTGTAGTAATTCCGTGCTCCACAACCTTGATGTTTGCTCCCTCTCGTGAAATGAAAGGCTTGCGAACATATGATAGATTGTGTCCAACAAAATAGTTCTCGTCAAAATATGCGGGTAACAAGAGTTCATCATTTGGGTACATTTCCCACAGTACCGCAAGCAATGCCTTGTTTGACCACATCATCTTCCACGCGGGTTCGATGAACGCACAGGCAGAGTTTGGAATGAACTTACCAAATTCGTCCTGAATCAGATTCTCCCACGGATAGAGTTTGAACAATGTACGAATTTGTTCATTGTCCAGATCAACCAAATCTCCAGTATTGGCATCATGCCCAATGTCAGGAATTGCAATTGTTCGTACATCTACTCCAGCCTGTCTCGCAGTTTCCGCAAGATACGCGATTGTCATACCGTCTTCGCGATTCTCCAGTGCTGCAAAATGAATTGGTGTTTCCTGAATGTATTCGTTAATGTCTTTCCACTTTGCAACAAGCCTTTCATGCAAAGAGTTGAACTGGTCATTGTTTGCAAAACGATCCTGTAGCCAATACCACTGAATAACAGAAGCCTCCAGCAAACTTGTCGGGGTATCAGCATTGTATTCCAACAGCTTAATGTTTGTTCCATCATAGGCCAAATCAAATCGACCATATATTGCTGGTGGCTCAGTTTCCCATGTATGACGAATCAAACTTTCAGCTAACGGTCCAATACCCATCTTCGAAAATAGATTATTGTCGATAATGTATTGGCCTGCTGCGAGGCACATTTCCTGTAAACGATTGGTTGCGTTTTCCAGACGAGTTATTTCAGGCATGGAGAAAGAGTAATAGGCGCTCTCATTCCAATAAATTCCATCGTCAGTTGTGTGATAAAGCAAACCTTGTGACTCAACCGTTGATTCCCAATTGCTACGTGGAGAAATACTAATCCTCTTCATCCGTGTCCTCAATCTCTCTTAGATGTTCACACAGTCCCAATTCACGAAACATTATGCGCGAATAGTTGTTTGGCAAATCAATTGCTTCGCCTTTTCGCAATTTATCGTAGTCTTCCAAGGTAATTACTGCAATATCACCTGCTTGTCGCATTATTCGCCGCCACTACTGCTGTGACCACCGCTGAACGAACTGCCAAATCCGCCCCTTGAAACCGAAGAATACGAACGTGCGCTGCCATATGAACGGATCGTGCTGCCTGTGGACGAATATGGTGAAACGTATATCACAGAAGGACTCACTGGACGGTATCCGCCGCCATACACATAACCGGGACGACTATTGAATGTTCCGCCGAAAACGTAGTGATAGATTAAAATGTCGCGGAGCAAATGATCGTCATTTGGATTTTGGCCATTGGCCGTCTGTGGCTGGGCCTGACAAAATCGGTCATCAACAATTTGGTTGTTCTTGTCAACGCAAGATTTTACGTCTTGCTGCTTATCATCGTCACATCCAATCATGGACGCGGCGGCTGCTAGGGCGAGAGCGCCCAAAATAACTGACTTTGATTTCTTCATTTTATTTCCTTTGCTTGAGTTTAACTATGTGAGGAATAATTATATTTTCTACCCAATCAGTAACCCATTTGGGGTCTGGTAATTCCATTATGTTACGACAACATCTATCGCACATAAAAAGTTTAGTATCTATATGTTGATGGGTTTTCTCTCTACCGCACAAAATACAAGATTCGTCAAAAGGTGTCATATATAACTATCTTACTAGATTTTGAGTCAGAAGTCCACCAAGAAAATGTAAAAGTTTGGTATACATTCCGCCTGCGTACAACCAAAATACAAGTCCAATGAAAAAGATAATGACTGACATTTTAAGTGGCATTGCAAATTTTGGTGTCTCTTGAGGATATAGAGGCATGTTAACTCGTTTCGTAAAGAAAAATAGTATGAAACCAATCAACAGAAGTAGGATTGAAAATATTTGATCCTCAGTCCGTACTGGAGTGTAACTCTCCAGTATCAGGCCAAGGATCATGAAAAAAGATGCTGCGAGAAATGTTGGAATATGAATTGTATGTTTCATCACATTTCTCGCAGGTTATGAAAGTTTGGTTTAGAAGTCCGATCCACCGCCGCTGTCAAAGCTGCTGCTGGAATCGTCACTGAAACTGCTGGAATCGTCTTGGAAACTAGCCTGTGAATCGTTACTATCCTGATAGTTGCTCGAATCGTCTTGGAAACTAGCCTGTGAATCATCACGAGATGGTTCCGAATACGAAGGTGATGTATATGCTGGTTCACGATATACTGGTTCAGAATAAGATGGTCGAGACAACGCTTCTCCAAGAAGAACACCAGTCAGCAAGCCGCTTGAATCATCGTGATAATGGTCTTCGTGGATAATGGTTGTGGAACCCTGTTGTACTGGAGTCGAACTGTAGGACGGGGTTGGAGCATAGTTCGGCTCACGGAACGAAGGAGTTTCAACTTCGGGCGCGGACTCTTCAGCAACAGAACCATATGAAGCATTCTTTGCTGCCTTTTTACGAGCCTTCTTCGTAGCTGAATCGCCCTCAGTTGAGATTCCCTTGAGTTCACGGAGAATGCTGTTGTACTGAGATGAAATATTCTCGTAAGCTTCTTTGCTCAGCGTGTTGTCAGATGGATCATATTGCAGAGAACCACTTAGATTTGCAAACTCAGAAGCAAGTCCGTCCAATTCAGCCTGTGACGCGGATACCTTCACACCCAAAGCAGCCTTCTCTCTGAGAGCATCGGTTAGACGCGCAAGCAAGCTAGTGACAGCATTCCGAGCGGAAATTGCATCAAGCTGGGCAAGTTTATTTGCCCTATGGATGCGACCATAATAGATAACCAGCCAAACAATTCCGCCAATGAACACAAGACCAAGTAACAGTTTCAAAAATGTGAAAAATCCAGACAAATCTGTCGGTTTCGAGTTCTTGATAATGACAGTTTGCGACCCACTTTTTTGGGCAGGCAAAGATGCAGTCTGCACGGCAGAAATTCTCTGTGTTGCCTGACGGATGCCGTTCGCAAGACCTAAACCAAAATTACCAGAAGCAAGAAATGGACCAACTGAGTTTTTCTTAATCTCTGCCCTAACATTAAAGTTCAGAGATGTATTCTGATAATTTGGGCCGGGATAAATCCCAATAAGGTGCTTGGGCGTCATTGAAACCATGAAAACAAGAATGTTGCCCTTAAGTCCACCCGCCCGATTTTGCCACGAATTGCAGGACTTTTGCATACGACTAAGGAAGTTTTCTTGAGTATCGTTTGCAGAAAGGTTGTAGGTGATAACATGCGCGTCAACTGACTCGCGTTCAAGTGCTGGCAAAGCTGTCTGAATCTGATTAATATCAGACGGACTAAGAATCTTTGCAGCATCAACGACTGACGCATTGCAATCTACCGTCTGTGCCAACATTGGCACAGACGATAGGGCAATAAGAGCAACAAGCGAAAAAATCTTCTTCATAAGTTTCAAAACTCTCTTTCTTGAGGTTTGGTTAGAGGTTACTTGATGGATGCCAACAGAGCATCAACGTCAGCGCTGTTTGTCTCTTCCTGTGCTGGCAGAGTTGAAACTGCTGAATCAAACTTCGCGCTGGCAACATCGTTACGTGCTTGCATGCGCTGAGTAATGTTGTCGATTGAATGCGTGTCGGCTGTGTTCAACATCGAACCCATCGAAGAGATAGCATGTGCCGCTGCTTCCTTAGACTTGCTATCACGATCAAGGCGCTCAAGTTCGTGAACACGAAGAACAAGTTGATCGTGCTGATTTTCAAGACGCTGCTTGATGTTTTGCATCTGTGCAACAGTCTGAGACTGTGAAGCAATCTGGCTGTCGTAAGAGGTTGATTGTGAAATTTCAGTGAGAACAAGCGATGCCTTCGAACGAGCCAGATCAGCCGCATTTGCATCGGTACTCTGCTTCAAGCGAGAGATGGTTGCCTTGTCGGTTTCAATCTTCGCATCGAGTTCGGCCTTTTCCCGCTTCATTGTGCGAAGTGCGCCGTCCTGTACTGCAACGTCTGTTGCATAGTGAGTCAATTCCGCTTCAATGTCGCGAACCTGTTGGCGAACGGCTGAAGGGGAGTTAAGGTCAATAACCTTGTCGAGAAGATCATTGATGTTGCCGCGAACTGTGAGACTTGCCTTTGAGAAGATACTCATATGTTTTGTTTCCTTTTCCTTAGAATTTGGTTATGCCATTACTGGCGATTCTTGTTCTGTAGGTGAATCACAATGTTGCCAACAATTCCAATAATTGCCAGCACAGCTATGATACCCAATAATGCCTTATCTGTAGGATTCATAATGATCCTTTCTTAGCCCAAAAGTGTCTTGCGCATTCCAGCAAGAGTTACAGTGTTGAAGACTTTTCCATCCCTGAATCTCAGAACATATTCTCCAAGATCATCGAGGTTTGGAAGACGATCAACCAACTCGTATCCGATTTCTGGATTTACAGCCTTCAGGAATCCACGCGCCGATTTCTTCACGCCGCCCTTGTCAGTCTTTGGGTCTTTGAAGAGTTCAACCAATTCTCCATCAACCACAATAGCTGTTGCCTTGACTGCATTTCCAAAACTGTCGCGACTGTTGAACTGGTATGTGAAAGAACCAACCCCCAACACAACGTTACCGCTTGCAAAACCCTTGTTATACAGACCTTCAAGAATTTCCGCTGCTCTCTGGAGCGTGATGCTGTCTCCGTAGATCAGGCCGATGTGAGAATCCAAAAGTTTGAAACCCTTGTCCGTTGTAGTTCCGCCAAAGATTTCCCACAAGCATTCAATTGCTCCCTTGTACTCCGGGCTTCCAACTGGTGCGTCAGGATCGCCAACGATGATCTTCACTGGATCGCCGCTATCGGGACGGATAACCACCTTGCCTTCGCGACTCATGATTACATCCTTGAGTTCGACGCAAACCTTTGTCACAACTGCCCAAAAGTCATAGGTATCTGCAACGTAGCTTATGATTCCATCAGGCTGAACTTCCGAGAACATGCGCTTTGCGCTCATCACTTCAGCATGATACAGATATTCATCTTCCGTCAAATCAGGGAAAGCGTTTTTCAATGCTTCCTTAGAATCTTCGCGGAGTTTCTTCATTTCCTTGACGAACTTGAGGATTTGCGCGGAGCTAACGGCATGCTCACTTGCGCGAACGGACCCGCCAACCAATTCATTGTCGGAATCAGCGAAGTAATAATCTTCAAGATAATCAATGGCCGATTCGGTATCGGTTCCAGTGAAACTCAACAGGTGAGCCGATCCAGAACGCGCCCCGTCTTCGATTCCAGACATGCCGCGATTTTCAAAACCGTGTGCTTGCCACTGAACAAATTCCTTCGAAGAACCTGTGAGTTCGGCGTACTTGTCAAGCAACTTACGATATTCGTATGCAATAGTTGCGTTTGTGAGTGGCTTCCAAAGCTGAGTGCTAACAGCCGTCTCAATAAAGTTTACAAGCCAGTAGAAGTCTGGAAGTGTATTGAACCATACACAAACCGGGACGCGCATGTTAACACGAGCGCCTTCAGGAAGGGAGAAATATGCCAACGGCAAATATCCAAGATCGTGCAAAGCAGCAATGCGATGGGCGCTGACCTTTCCCTTGCCCAATGCGTTATCCATTCGGCGCTGATAGTGGCGAACTGCTTTTTCCTTTGGAAGATCGAAGAACGATTCGTTCCACAACTCAACCAAATATTCCATTACAACTGCGCCTTGGTGACCGTAGTTGACGACCTTATCGTCAAAAGACGGAAGCATGTTTGCCCATTTGCTAGAACGCGGGGTCATGTTCGAAAAGACGAGCGTCGTACCGCTTGGGTACATATCCGCGTGCCCATCTTTGTAAAAATCCTTGCTGGTTGTTGCTCTTGGCTTAAACATATTCAAATCCTCTCATTACTGCAATTGTTTTACATCAGCTTCCTTGCAATCTTCCGCAAGTTCATCGCCATTTATTTTTCGCCTACATACAAAGCCTTTCTTTGAATGTAAGTATTTGGGGCATTGTCATTGATTTTGTCTACTGCTGCCAAAGCTCGTTCTTTTGTTGAAAAGGTTATTTCGATTGTTGATGCAACAATGCTGCTCAATCCGCCTGTTGCATATGTCGTAATCAAAACACTGTGGTCTGGTGAATATGAAGACATATTAAACTCTCACAATCGTAAGGTTTGGGTTAGTTGTGTCAACGTTGGGGAACGGATTAGCTGTGTAGATGTGCTTGATTCCCGCTTCAGTGATTACGGCAAGACCCTTCGAAAAGATTCCGTGGGTGACGTAAAGTTCAATTCTTGGTTCAGTAACACCGACTCTGTTACTGAATGCTGTTACTTCAAAAGTGATTGCCTTTGCCAATTCAGTGAACGTTCGTCCACCATCGCAAATGTCGTCAACAATCAAAAATGTTTTTGTGTAATGTTCTGCTGGAATGTGAATCTGTGTCCCAGTGATTTCTCCGTTCTTCGGATCGCGAATTTTGCTGGCAGTAATCATGGGAAGATTGAATTTCTTCGCAACCTTGCCAACCTTCTTCATTGCTCCAGCATCAGGAGATACAAGAATATATTGCTCTGCTGTTCCATTGACTTCGCGATAGCGATTGCGGCCAAGAACGTTTCCAAGGAACGTCTCAGGCCCAATGTTGTGAACGCGATTGACGAGAGCAAGCGAAACATCACTGTGAACATCCCAAAGTTCAACAGAGTCAAAGTTGAGACTGTTGATAATGTCGGCAATAGGACGAACGCCCAATGCTTCTCCTTCGGCACACACTCTATCCTGCCTTGCGTAAGGAAGATAGGGGCAAACGAGATTCAATTTGACATTTGGTTCGATGCGACGAAACGCATCCACGAGCATAACTAATTCCAGAACCTTATCGGAATCAGTAAGATTGGCAGTGATTGTGACGGTGTTGTGTTCAGTTTTCCAGCTTGTGATTCGAACGTGGATTTCCCCGCCGCTGAACTTCAACATTGTGTATTCGGGTAAACTTCCAACCTGCTTATGAGGAATCGATGCGTAAATTTTAAACATTTCGCCCTTTCGTTACTTTCCTGCCCACATCAAGTATAGCACATAAACGATGACGCCTTGCAAAATAAACTCGCCAGTAGCACGAGCGGGATTCGATGTTATGCTAAAGCCACATTTGTAAAAGTACTCCCATCGACCATAAAAGATCATTGCCATGAATAACGTTGCAGAGAAATGTAGTGCAAAAACCATTACTTCTCGAATCCAAGAGCAACTTTCTCTTCATGCGACAACTTGTTCAATGCAGACTTGCGAAGTTCCGATGTTACCTCGTCGCTGTATTCAGCAAATGATTCGAAAATAGTCAGCGATTTCTTCTGTACATCTCCATCGCCGATCCCCATAGTTCCTCTGCCGTTTGCCGCTCTGTTGGCATCAATATGATGAGTGAAATATGCCACATGTAGCATCGGTCCACGGCCTTCGATATTGTCGGCGTTTTCCAGAACTTCGTAAACATCAAAGCGTTTCATATTTCCCTTTCACTGTATTCAGTATACGTTCGATTTTAAAGTTTGGCAAGTAAAAACCAAATTTTAGATTTTATTTACAGTTGGTGTTCTAACTTCTCGATTTTCAGATATTTCCCAAAGTTCATCTACGTTGTAATGAGGCTGATAGATAGCGCGACCTTTATACAGAAACCACTCGCGAGTCCGATGCTCCATTGACGTGATTGCACATTTGAAAGCAGTTGCAACTATTTCGCTTTTGCTCATCTCGGGTGATAGAAACCAGCGGCGAGTATGTTGCAATTCAATAGCACCTGTAATAGTGTCGGCTTCCAAATATGTTGCGGCCAAATATACGGCTTTGGTTGTGTTTGATTCAACAACGACAAATGTATAATCCTGAAAATTGCATTCAGAGACAATTTCTTTCGCTGTCTGAATCCAGTTTTGATTTTCCATAACAACTCCTACCAATACTTGTGAATGAAATGTGCAAGGATAATTATTCCACCGACAAGCATAGATGTGCAAAAAGCAAACCACAATATTGCCATTGTTCGCAGAATATTTGTTTCAAGGAAAAGAGCATCGCAAATCTTTTCGAGGAATGACCGCTTAAAAAATCGACGGTCAATTGCAGGACGACTATTAGTGTTGTTAAACATTAGTCGTCCACCTTGTAGAATGCCGCGACGTTTTCAAATTCATCAACACTCAGGTTAATGTCCGTGAAACAACGATCTTTCAATGCCAGAGCGACGTATTCAATCTTTTCAAGTTGATAAAGCCAATTGGAATAACGTTCTTTGGCGTATCTAAGATCGTAGGAGGAGTCCATAAGATTTTCGGCGCGGTTTATAACGTCCTCTTCAGTTGGCGTCACGAGAGGTCCGAAAATCCAATACTTTTTTCGTGGCGTTCTAAACCTATCATAGACTTCTTCTGTGGATTCTTTACGCTTCTTTTCGATGTATTCACGAGTGTCAGCGATTGATTCCAGAACCTTGTCCAGAATAAACTTGTTTGCCATTATATCCCTTCCTTCAAACGAAAATATTGATCCGCTCCCAATGGTCTTCCAAGCAGCTTTTCCTGTAGGAAATATGCCGCCTCAGACAACTTTTGAGCAGACTCAAACTTGTTCTGTTTTACAGCATTGATGATGTGAGTTTTGTATCGCGCTATATTGCGCTTTTGCTGATTGCGCACAATAAGCATTTCCTCTTTTGAGAATGGAACAAAGAACTTTTCGAGGAAGGAAGTGCGAGCCGCCGAGGATTGCTGTCCGCTGTGTCCACCAGTTACGAACGCGACATACTGACCGAATCGAGTGTACAAGCCATGATAGCTAGCAACAACGATGCCATCATGAGCCTTGACTCGTTCGATAATTTCTTTTTGTAATTTTGTCATTTTCTCTTCCGAGTACTCAGCATGGCAATGCCCGTTCCGTAAAGATCGGCGTTATGGTCAAACTGCATATCTTCAATTTCCTCAACAAGTTTTTCACGATCTTTGGCGTTTTTACGAGCCACTGCACGAACGGCTTTCCGTTCATGTTGTGCAGCTAATGTTGCAAACTCCATAATAGCACGAATTGCCGCCTTATTCCACGGTTCGGGGAAACGATGTAAAGAATGCTTCTGAATTAACTGTTTCACGAGTTTGTTTTTAGTTGGCATCGTTTTTACCCTTTGAAATTTCACCTTTTGCAATAAGGTCGTCTAATTTTTTCCACGTCGCCAAATACCATCTAATAGTGATTGGACGATTTCCAGCCATCGTTCGAAGACTCGCGATTGATCGAATTAATCGAATGCGAGTAATAATATCAGATAGTGACATCAGTTTCCCTTCAGAATTTCTTCCACTGCGTTTAGCTTGGATTCAATGTACTTTTCAATTCATTACCAAAAAACCTCAACAAGATAAAGCCCCTCAGGGATAAGATCACGATTTACAAGATCAGTAAAAATGATGTGGGCTAAATAATCGCCGCATCCCACCTTTACAAATTCATCCAAACATTTTTGCTCATATAATGACAGTTCCTGCTTTCGTCCGATGAATTTAGATTCGCTGTCATTACTCAATCCCTGATCCGAAACAATCTGAAATTTATGGCCGTAAATGTGGGATACAAAATTATCGAAGTCTTTGTAATCAACTGATCGAATTGTTTGTATTACAAAAGGTAATTGCGTCATTATTTTGTACCTTCTTTCAAAATTTTCACATAAAGATCGCTGGCAGTTGAGCATAAAATTCTGGACGCATCTTTCAAACCGTTTTCGTACCAAAACCGCCGATTGTCCATTAGTTGATAATGTGCGCGAAGAAAAAACTTTCGAATCTCCGAAAGAGATGAGTTGGAAATAATTTCATCCATTAGCTCAAATCCTCCATAATCAGACTCGTGCAACCAGCAGCCTCGGCTAGTTCATATGCCTCGAAGCGGAAAAAATCTTCTCTCGGCCTTCCGTAGTGGTAAACCTTGTTTTCCTTCAGCCACGCCTGATACCGCGTTATGCGGCCTTCAAAATCGGGAGTCGTGTAGCATTGTGGATATTGAAACTCGTATGGAAGGTCCGCATCCGTCAACAGTTTGATTGACTCAACAAGATCGACACGATAGGCCATTTCAGTATCCTTTCCAGTTAGCTAATGAGATGAGTGATGAAATGCGAGATGCCGATGGCAAGCAAGGTGGCGAAAAAGCTAATGATTCCCGCTGCCATAAAAGTTGCTTTTACTTCGCGAGCAACAATTTCTTTATCATTGCTGCGCAACTTTTCTCTATCGACCACTGTGCCACAAATCACCATCGTAAGCACGCCATAAAAACCAATCCAGCCTAAAAATTCGTAGATCATCAATTACTCCTTATCCATTCGTCCGAAAAAATATGCTGTACATACACCAGCGGCAAAAAAGTACATGTCGTCAAACCACGTAATAAAAGAATGATTGGTTTGAAAAACATAAATGGCAATGCCAAGTCCAGCGCCAATGATTATACTAATTGCTGTTCTGGCTCTCATGGTTACCGAGCCTTTCGTTTGGATGGTACTGGCGCAAGCGAATTTGTGCAAACCATGCCGATGAATTTACCAGCGGAAACACTGCCAACATAGCACATTCCCATCGTATTAGCCTTGGGAGCGCCGTGCACGTTGATAACGCGCACGATAGCGCCTTCGCCAAGGCCATTCACCGGGGGATTAAGAACGTCGAAAAGAACAGGGCTGTAGGAGTAAATCGAATTGACGCGAACCCTGCGATTTGACATTCGTTTATTCCTCTCACCAACAAATATAGTATACCAAACTTCATCATTGAAGTCAAGGGCAAAGTTTGGTTTTGGCCGATATTTGGCCCCTGCGCTTGTGTTGATGGACATGTATTTGCCGTTTTCATCCTTGTTAAAACATCCACCAAAAATCTTTACATTGTGAAGCTCTTTCCAGCCATCAACTTGATCTTTTAACTCTAGTGCTTTTCTTTGCTTGACTTCCCAAATATGAGAATGGGCGTTTTGAAATGCCGTAGGAATTTCGTCCATGTAAACTATGTGACTCATGACCACTCCAGCATGAACAGTACATATTCAGATTTGCTTTTAAATGTGAAAGTGAGTATATCAGTCCCCCAAACTGCATTAACTTTGATACCGAAATGTTCCATCCATTTTTGGCAGGCAAAATTCAAAGACTCCTGCGCCGATTGACTATCTTGTTTATATTTTTTGGGGATGGTTGAAAGATAATCATTTGCCTTCATAAATGCGCTTCCCATCGTTTGAACATCAACTGTTAATGACTCGTCATTCATGACCACTCCAACATGTACAAAACATAATCTTCTTTGCTATCAAACACGATGTATCCATAACGCTCGTTTTTCTTTCCTTTGTTTTTATGAACAAGAATAGCACGAAAAGCGTCATGATATCTTTGATTCAATTCTTCCTGTGTCATTAGTATAAGTGTATCTGCTCCAAATAACGATTCCCATGCATTCAAGTGGGCTGAATAGATGGCATCAAATCTCGCTCGATATTTTTTCATGTCCACTCCAATGTCGTTAAAACAAATGATTCCTTGTTTTCAAATTCAAGGTAGTACCATCCTTGTCCGCGTTCATCATCTATTGTTAAAAGCCTAGCGTTGCATTTATCCTTGAAAAATTTAACAAGGGTGTCATCGTCGTAATTAAATGAGAACTCGTATCGGCAAGCGTCAATAACATGACACCATACCTCGGGTATATCAGTTACCTTTACGAGTTGTTTTAGATGTCCCATTTAATTTCGTACCAATGACGCATCCACCCCGCCAACCAAGAATCCATTTGTAATGATAGTTCAGGACTCTTTTTTGGGAGAGGAGAATTGGCTTCAATCGTCTTCAACACATCAAGTCTTTCATTGAGGATATCGATGACATTGTTATATGGCAACTGTCCATTCTTGATTTGCAGAAGAAAATCAACATATTCTGACGAGAATGGAAATTCCAGATTCTTTCTGGTCAGTAACGCAATTCCTTCATCGACGACCCGCAAAGCATGCATTGTTGCTTTCCAGTCAACGTTATCGATAGAAGCAGCATCTGCGCGACTTCCATATTTGTCAAGATGTTCCTGAACAACCTTGAGGCTCGTTTCAAACGTGCTGGTGTAAGGCAGAACCTTTTCCAATAGTTTGATGCAAGGCTTCATATTTCTATGATGGTCAACGGCATACTCGGTGATCTGAAAATATTTTGGAAACTTTTCAGCAACTACAGACGCCTTCATCAAGAATGGCGGCAGATAATCCAACGGTCTAGCTCCCTTAGTTGAATTACTGATTGCTTCCTTAAACAGATTCTCAGCAGCACGAACAGCATTCAGCCGTTCGCCCTTGAAAGAGTACAGAGAAGCCTGATTCACAGCATATCCAACTAAAGCTGCCATGTTGGATGTAAGGAATCTATTCCTCAATTCTCGGCAGAAGCCTAGAAACAGAGGATCGTGCAAAACCTGATCGGCTTTAGTAAACTCAACAGCATATGCCAATTCCAAGGCATACGTTTGACCACCCAAAAAGTCATAAGCAAAAACCTGCACAGGAATGAACTCTTCATCCATGTCCTCGGCAGAGTTGCGGGTATTCTTTTCAGTGTTTGTCTTTTTGACAATATTCTGGATTCGCTTGCCGACAAGAATGTCATTCAAATCAGGCAAAACAACATGCTTCAAGTCCACGTCAGACGTTGGGGTCTGCGTTCCATATAGAAACGATCCATATCTAGTTGTAAATAGTTTTCTCATGTTGCTCCCATTTTAGCAGAAACGCCATAAAGAGTCAACCGAAACAACGAAGGGGTTAAATCTGAGGTTTTAAAGGGGTTTCGTTGGGTTCTTCGGGTGGTTTCGCAGAGGGGGCATCGCTCATAACCTGAGGATTATATCCGTGAAAACCAGTGTATGGAAGTGCTTTTTCAGTAGTGAGCAATTCCTGCTCTTTTTTGATCAATGTTTGTTTCAGTGCAATATCTTCGCGTTTTTGCTTTTCCTGATTATCCAACAGTCGATTAATTAACTCTTGCTTTTGTTGCGATATATCAACTTCAGAAGTCAAAACTCGAATTGCATTTGCTTGGATTTTCTCATTTGATTCAATAGAGTCAAATCTTTTTTCCAATGTCAATTGCTGCTTAACAACATATCCAACGCTGCTTGCCAGTGCAACTAAAATAGATGCTATACTGGCCGCTGTTGCCAAACGATTTTTCAAGTCTGCTTTCATGATTGGTTTTCGTGTTGCTTTATTTTCGTCATTGCGTCTTCGGCCAGTTTAGGTAAATCATGCCATGACCAAAATCCATTTTCTTTCGGCCCTTTGTGCAATGCATTCGCCGTTTCTGTGAGAAGTTGAGCCAATCTATTACGAATTTTATCCTCTTCCTCAAGATCAGATTGTCGTTCAAATGCCTGTTCTTCAAGTCTAGTAATTCTATCAATGAGCATGGCAACTCCAATTACTGGAAGTAGCATGCTGTATTGATTTTTCTCATTCAACTCCATGACTTCCTTAGCCAATCCTTTAAGATCGTCGGGAATGTTCATGGTTGCAAAATCAGCAATGTTTAGGTAGCCGTTGTCACCGTTCATTTGCAACCTCTGCAAGGTTCTCGCTTAATGTTTACGTGAAGTTTGGCTTGGTTTTCGTCAATATCTGGATGTTGCTTAAAATAAGCTTTAACTTTTTCGTCCGTTTGGCGCAACTCCTCAATACTACTTGCTTCATACAAATAAGTATTGTTGACAAAGACTTCAAATTTGAGTGCAGACATAATTCTCCTACTTCCACATATCGGCAAGCGTAGTATGTAAAATTGCCAATGCCTCACGACGAGCTTCGACATACATGAGTCCGCGAGCCACAGCGTCGTTGGGTCCAGTTTTATCAGTTAATCTTTCGTCGGGCAAATTTCCACCCAAACGTGCAATACTACGAAGCGTCCGTTCCAGTTCCTTGATTCTTTCTTCCTTCTTTTCGAGTGACATATTTTCCTTTTTGATATCCTTGTAGGTTTCTGACAACGTTCCGTTTCTTTCAGCCTGACGCATGATTTCTTTTTCTTTATCCGTCAACTTTCTTAAGAGCAACGAACTAAAAGGCCAGATTGAAAATACTCCAAATTTGGTTGAGAATGCAACTAAATTGTTGCTCACATATTTTCTTGCCATGTATTCTTCTCTCATATAGTTACTCGGACTCCTGTGTGGCGTCGTATGTATCCGCCATAACCATCATCTGAAGATGACGAAGAATCATCCTCTAACATTTTGAGCATGAGTAATTGATCTTGTTCTTTCTGAGATAATGGTCGCCACGCAAAATGTTTGCCGCGATGGGCCACAATGGTTACGATCAGACCGTTTACACCAGCAATCAAAGAAGCAAGTATCGTCCAGACCTCACCTTTTTCATGCTCCAACGTAGTTCTGAAATGATGATTGTATTCTCCCATCAGAAAAAACCAATTGATAAAGGAACACATAAACCATACATATAAAAATTGCTGTTGAGTGATATGAATATGCATTATTCTTCCAACTTTCGCAGCATTAATCGCTGCTCAATTTCGCTGTGTGTTTCTGGTCGCCACGCCCAATGTTTGAAACATCCTGTCAATAGTAAAGGTAGTGTGGCAGCGGGTCCAAAAATAACACATAAGACAACCAAAACTCTATCTCGAAAAAATGGTTCGTTGTCAGTGGTGTAGCTCCTGAGGAATCCGCTGACCATCCCCCAATTAAGAGTATCACATATTATCCACATAACCAAAAATAAAATAACGGAGTGATGCATTGAACCTCTCAATCTGCGTAGTACTCAAGAGTTTCAAGCATATCCCACCCGTCTTTCTTACTTTTGCCCCAGAATCGTCGGGTCCAATGCTTAAAACCAAACTGTTGAAATGTTGCAATGAATGCCGCAGGGCCAAGAACCAAATCAAACAGGATGAATAAAATATCTGTTTTGAGTTTTCGTGAACGCGGATGCTTCCATGTCATATAACCATCTTGAAAACCCCATGCGGCAAAACCAAACGCCAACCAACATGATGCCAGTATGTAATAAACAATGTGTGTCATGATTCCAACTTGTCTAAGAACCTACGTCCTTTTGAATTGTATTTCCAAAAACCAAATTTGGATTTTATACCGTGTTTATGATCCTCTATCATTATTTCCAAAACAACCCACCATGACAATAGTCCACATATAATCATAAGGCCGAGAGCGTCTTTGTCTGGACCATCCAGAGTCAATAGATTTTTCGGCTCTCCGTCCCATAATGAAAACCAACAAAATAGCCACGCACTAAAACCAAACATCAGCCAAATTAGCCCAAAGCCAATGAAAAGTGAAATACAATAGAGTACCTCTCGCATCATGACTCCAGTTTTTCTAGGAATCTTTGCCCTTTTGATTTGTGTTTGTTTTTCCAGTTCGGCAATAACATATTGCCCTCTTTCAGCATCATCGATGTTGTTACCAACCCACAAACTATACACGCAAGGGAACAACACCAAAGCTCGCGTTCTATTTTACCATTTTCGAAATAGGAGGTAAACAACAGCAGAATATATGTAATAAGACCACACGTAAACCAACATACGAGGAATGCCAAAACAATCTGAGCAAATGTCATAATTCAAACTTTCTGAGAACGTGCTCGTTTTTGCTTTGATACATTGTTCGATCTGCAATAAATCGGAATAGACCAATGATCAATAGCAATGGACCCACTACAAATATTTGAGGAATGAATCGAGAAATGTTCACCCAAACAACTTTCATATTCACGCCGGGATTTTTTAATCTCTGCATCAGGACGCCGAGAAGGATCGCTGCAAATCCAGAACCAACCCACCAGAATAAAAACCATGCACCTGTTTTCATGATTCCAACTTTCTCACAAATTACCCTTTCGCTATAGACCCCAACAATGACTTCAACAAGTCTTTCTTATTCTCTGTCGTTCCTCCGATTGACACTGTATCTGAGGACGATGCTTCTTTTTTGTTTCGAATCTTTGCCAGCATATTGCTTCCAGTCATTGTTGCCTCATCAACTGGTGCCTGTGTTGAATTTGTTATTCGAAGAGAATTTACATCGAAGTCCAAATCAACTTTGCTTCCAACCCCGCTACTGTTACGAGTCTTCATAAATTGCAATTGAATTGCGCCACGTTCCTTCATACTGCGGCTAGTGAAAATTCCAAACACATTATCAGCAGTGAACAGTTTTGAAATACCACCAGCAATTGATCCTGATGAAAACTCCAACTCGTCAAAACCACTGCGATTCAATTGGGATGCTGTAGCCAGTAGTGCTCTTTGTTCGATTGCAAAATTTCTCAACTCTTCACAAACCAGCTTGTCCTTTGTGAATACGTCAGCAACATCAATTTTTGCCCCACTTGGCATAATCAAATCCAAGTAATCAAGGCAAACAAAGTCTGCTTTGAAATCTTCCTGAATCGCCAGTTCTTTAATGTACGCCTTGATCTGATTTACTGTACTCTGTGACGGCAGATACTTAATTTTTAGTCGGCCATACTTCTTTTCAGCCATCTTAATCCTGAGTTCAACATCGTCAATATTCTTGTAAATATCCTTGCTGCAAACACCTGTTACCATGCTGTCCAATCGCATTGCAACAAGGTCTTGACTCAATTCGAATGTGATGTAAATTCCATTGAGTCCTGACTCGATCCAATTCAGAGCCAGATTTTGCAGGAACAAACTCTTTCCAGTTCCAGACGCTCCAACAAAAATATTCAGTTCGCCGCGATTTGATCCACCGTACAACTTCTCGTCAATGTCTTTCCAACCAGTGCTAATCTGACCATTGCTGTTTTTTAAACGCATCAAACGACCTCGCGGATCACTGAAATATTCAATACCTAAATCTCGCGTAAGGCTTACTTGAACTGCGTCTTTAATTAGCTTTTCAACTGTGTCAAATTCGCCCTTCACTAACAGATCGGCGCTTTCTACAATTGCTCTTTCCAATTCTTCGCGCTTAGTAAATTGCTCAAAGTTATCCAGAAACCATTCTTCATGCCCTTCTCGAATATCGCTAATCAATTCAAGATTCGTATTCGCAACAGCATTCACTTGTTGAACAGTTGGAATAGTGTTGTGAGTCTGAACATGTTCCTGAATAAATTTTGCTGCTTTGTATAGGCTTCTATCGAAATTCTGCGGATTGTAGATGTTCTGAATGCGTGTGTATAGATTTCCGCTACTGAGTAAAAAATTAAGAAAGACTTCTTGTACTTCTGGTCTTGTTTTTTCTGATGACATGTATTACTGCCGCCTTGAGTATAATGTAAAGGTACTCTTTTATATAGTCCTTTCAAGTATACTTCTACGCAGTGTAAACAGTCAATGATTACTTCGCGGGTTTCTTTCCTAGCTTGTATGATGCAAACAATTTCTTTCTTCGGTTCTCTTGCCAAACACGATAAAAAGATCGCAGCAACAAGATCAAACTACAAATTCCGACTGCTAGGGAAGTGAATTGAAAAATTTGGTACAAGGTAATATGCATAGTGTTCACCATGATAGCAAAAATTCAACAGAAGTGCAACCAAAATTTATCTTGATTGCTTTGAAGCCTTTAGTCGCTGCATCAATAATTTCTGTTTGGTCTTAAACAGCACGGTATTGTTTTCATTCCTTTATTCCACGGAACCCTTCCACGCATTTTATTTTTAGTTTCTTCGGAATGGCGTTTTCCAAGATGAGAATTGGACATCTTTTTCTTTGATTCTTTGGATGCTTTGTTACCTAAATTATTTTGACTACCTATCAACGAAGAAGAGATTTTCTTTTTAGTTTCGACGGAAACTAAATGACCAGTTAGAGTGTTTCTAATTTTCTGTTTGGTTGTATTTGACGGTGGTGTTCGTAGCAAAGTGGCTGTTCTAATTTTATTTTTAGTCGCTACTGCTTTGTCTTTTCCATATATTTCTTCATAGGAACGTCCCTTGTTCCTGCCACACTGGACGGCTGACATTTTCTTTTTAGTTTCTTCAGAATGAAACTTATTTTTGAATTTTGCTTTACCAAACCGATGACTTTTATTGAGTAGCAAAGGATTGCACCAAGATTCAAAAATTTTGAACTGTTCAAAATTGTATGCATCATCTCCGGTATTAAACTCAGCCAATATTATCCAATCATATTCATCAAAGTTGTTGCGAACAATATTACACGATGTTCGATACATTGGAAGATCAATGTCAGACGGCACATTTAGTTTTACATTCTTTTCTCTATAACCGATGTAAAATTGTTTTGTAATTTTGTGGATACACAGATATACATATGGACGAACTTGCGATGATTTATAAATATTCATGCTGTTGCTCCAATAAGCGATAGGGTAGTTGGGGAGGCCAATCCCGCGAACTACATCTATTTATAAGGGTTCCTAAATTGTTGCTGTACCCTTATCAGAGCCGCGTTATCGGTTGCATTTTTTAGCAAATGAGTAACACAAAATAACGAACCATATTTTACATATGCCGCATTTATGTCTTTGACATCCCATTGTGGTATACTCACACTCCACCCATTATCAATAGCGGTATCAATTACACTATTATTTCGTATCACTTTTCCATTTTTATCTATTTTGGGTTTATTTAGCCCAGCCTTGTCAAGATCGGGAACAACAATGATTTTCTTTTGAAGATCGCAAATCATTTCCGTTTGCTCGTCGCTAATTTCGTTGTGCATGACGGATAAACATTTCACACTTAGCGCATCCAGTAATCCTTCAGTGACAAATACCCATTCATGCTCTGGTTGAACATATTCCATACCAAACACAAATTCACAGGTCTTTCTCATGATATATCGCATCCTCTCGGCTGGATTGATCGAGCGAGCAGAATAGCCGATGATTGTATCGTGAAGAATGAATGGCAGAATTACGCGGGAACGATATACAAGATCAGGAGAAACAAGAAATGGAAAATCGGCGGGTGTAAAACCGCGAGTCTTCAAAAAGTTAACATGTGCTGGATACTTTGAAATATCATTTTCCAACAGCGTGCAATCTTTGGGCATTTCAATTGCTTTAATGTCACGGCGTACAATTGCCCTCGGTTCAAACCCAGCTTCTTTTGCTGCGCGTAGACTTTCCAACTTGAGTTGACTAATCGTACTTTCGTCTACATTTAACCATTTAAGAAGATTGATAAACTTTGGATACAGTGGCTTGCCCGGTGTATATGAAGCTGTAGCGCCACAATTAAAACAATGAAAACTACATGATCCTGCTGCGTTATCGAATTTCATTCCGCCACGCCCGCGTTTGTCTGGACTTTGACCGCGATGTTCACAGCACGGAGCATTACGAGACAGCCAGCCGCTTGGAGAGGTTTTAACTCTGCCGCGATGCCAATAATCGTATGCTGTTTGGGCGATAATGTTCATTCTTGTGAGTATAGCACAAAAAACAGGTCGCGTCCACAACGAACAGCGACCCACCCAAACTGAAAAAGTCAATTACTAAATACGGATGTTGCCCCCGCTAATGTAAGTCGCGACATTGGATGGGCTTAGGTTTCCAGAACGAGAAGGATCAATGGAATCCAGAACGAAACGAATTTGGGCAAAGCTGCCCGAAACAGATTGAAACACCAAACCAGCGGCATTTGCATAAAAAGTTGACGATACATTCGCCCAATCGGTGGGCAATGGAATTGAAACCATTGTTCCCTGAGCGACGATGTTTCCAGTATAGAGAACCAAATTTGCGCAAAGAGTTGCCAGAGTGCTGTTCATTGGTCTGTTTGTTAGATCGATTGGATTGCTAGTAACGCCCACATCAACAACATCCAAAAATGTTACTGGTGTTGGATCGGGATATGCAAGAACTGGACCTTTTGCCAGCGTTGTTGTTAAACGAGAACCAAAGTTGTCATTGATGTAAATTGGATAAATGTTAAGATTTGCGTCAGTTCCAGTCAGCGCAATTTCATACATACCAAAATCCAACGGTGCTAGTTCGCTGGGCGTAAACACGATTTCAACTACTCCATTCGTCGAGTCAATAGATGTGGCGTTTGCAGTAATCAGTTCATTCTGGGTGTTTGGCTCGAACAAGCCGCACTGAATTGCAACATTACTGTTGGCAAGATTGATGCGCTTCTGGTCTGAATTTAGACACTGAATCTTGATCGGATTGTTGACACCTGAATAGAGAACTAGCGGAGTACTATACACGGTTCGGACCTCATTATAGCCTACGACTCCAATACCACTTGTTGCATCGGAGATGCCGACAATGTAGGCTAATATCTTGGTTTGACGGCCTTCAAAATAGGCTTTTACGGTCTGCATACCTATATTTAGCTTTTATAAATACTTTCGGCAATCAAAACATTCTAAAGGGAAAACATGACAAGCAAGCTCTATCAAACACTTTCGGAAAAATTTCCATTCATTTCAGTCATACTTTACGGGGATTCTCAGGACGAGTATGTTGGTATCATCCAAAACGCGGACAATATCATTACCAGCATCTACGATTTCGGTCTTTTGAAGTCCGACGAAGAAAAACACCTGTTCCTCGAATTGGGCGAAAAATGGTACTACGAGTCCAATCGTCAATTGCCCATCAACATCTATTTGAAGGATGAATGGCAGTCTTTTGACAAGGTTTTCAAGACTTTTATCACAAAGGAACTTCAAGTAATTCACGGACCATCCACAAGCCTATCGGCGCTCTCTCAGAAGAAAAAACGCCGGTCGATTATGGTTGTGAAGAAGTTGAGCTAATTTTCGTACATTGACGAGCTACGAGTTTCATGTCGAGTTTTTCGGCCTAGATGATTGTTTTTTTGAATGTAAACCAACTTGTTCAGAAGATCGGGATGCGTTCTCATCAAAATTTTCTTCTGTTTTCGCAATCTGGAATCCATTCTCAGAGGCTTATCATATGCAAACTGCCACGTTGAAAAATTCCTGATTGGATAGTAACCATCATCCACAATTGTACCAACGAAGTTCATCTTTTCAGAAAATTTCTTGTTCGGTTGAGAAAGGCGGATAATATTCATTGTCTCAATCGCCTGATTAAATGCCGGGGCTTCGTTTTGTAAAATGTTTCTTGTGAATCGATGCTTGTCATTATGTGCTGATCCGCTAACCACATTGGTTCGCTCGGCCATCTTTTCCATTTTGTTTAGATTCGTTTTGTTTGCTGGAAGGATGACAACAGAATACGAATCAACTCGTTCATTATTTTTACCAGTTCTCGCGCTAAGCTGTCTGTTATACTGTTCGGCTGTTATTCTTCCAGCAGCCAATTCAAATACTTCAGGCAAAGCGTATACTTTTACGAAATGTCCCCTTTTATCATAGTGGGCCACGCGCAGAAATGCCTGAGCCATGCTATTGTAGCACGAAGTTTCTGAACGATAATCATGCCAAAAATAAAGCAGGTTGTGAAACCCAACCTCAGTTGAACGACTACATGTTCTATCAATTACAAGCAACGTCAATACGCCAACCTTTGCATCTGGCGCGTCATCTTCCCACTCGTATGCTGTGGTTTTGTCGATAAATTTGCATCGTATTCCAAGATTGTGTAATTCTTGAATCACAGCATGGTTGTTTTTGAGTTTAATACGATCTTGACTTCCGCCAATGTCTCGTAGAACTGAAATAATTTTTCCAGTTTTCTTTCCGTTTCGAACCCAATCTTTGCAAATGTCAAGACCATGCGGAGTTAATCCATCATTGTCATAAAACTGTTCAGGCGCAGTTACAAGTTTTTTGTCTAGGAACCATTCTGCTCCGCGATATGATGATGGCGGTAAGAATGGTCGAGGAGCGGGGAAATTTTTGGAGAACTCTCTACAATAAATTAGTTCTTCATTTGTGGCTGAATAATATCTGAATCGAACCAATTCGCCTAGTTTTTCTGTCTTCCGATAAAATGTTCCCAGACATTGTTTCTTGGCAGTTCCGTAATCGCTTTCGTCAATATGCACGTAGCAAAGAATGCCAGATGAAACTTTAGCCTTAATTTTTGCAACCTGAATCGAAATTTTGTCCATCGAAGACACGATCAATGGTGTGATTCCATAGCTTTCCATTTCTTCAATTTGCTTCTTAGTATCTTTGCGCTGGAGAGCAGTTACATAAAAATGATGACATTTGGCAAAATTTCTAGGTCTTGCCTTCGTAAACAACGATGCAATTTCAACCATGATTCTTTTGCCCGATTTGACTGGAGCTAGGATAGCCTCGTGTCTATTGGCCGTCGCTATATATTTTGTCGTGTGGTCGTACAATTCAAAACGATTTGTTTTAAAATACAAAAGATCATGAAGATTTTGAGAACTCATCGAATATCTTTCCTTTCATGTATGGCAATTTTAAGTATACACCCAATCACAACTATTGTATATCAAAATTTTGGTTTAGGCCATCAATCTCTTGATCAATTTGATTTATCTCTTCAATGGCCTTTTTCACGGCTCCGCTTAAATCTGTATCCACAAAGTCACGAATGATCGTCATGATTTCATCTACGGCATCGGGAGGATTCCAAACTTTCAAAACAACATTGTCATCTTCGCCATTACCATCTGGAACATCCAAACGCGGAAGGTTCGGCAACACCGCTAGAATTTGCCAAATCTTGTCTTCCACTTCTTTGAGAGCCTGTTTTTGAATTGGAACCTCGACCTTAATTATAGCCGCCTCATTCAAAAATGGTTCAATTGGTTGCTTGGCTCTCTTTGCCATCGCAATGTCTTCGCTGATGACATTCAGGCGAGCAAGATTGATTTCCAGAGCAGCAATCAAAATCTTTCGATGCGCATTCAAATCCAACACTTCGTCAATCTTGTCTTCAGGCTTCGTTTTGTCATGGCGCAATGCAAGTCTGCGCTTGTACTCTTCGGGATTCGCTTCGATTTCTTTTATATCATGCATATTGCACCAACTTTACTAGCATTTTTACAGAATCAGTTGGACATTCAATGTGATCCAGTGCATGAATGTCACCTTGTACCGCTGCCATTTGCACTTCTTCACATGGCCTCTTGATGTATTTGATAATTGTTGGTTGTTCTGTCACTGCCGCTATTTGCGCTTCAACACAAGCATATGGCATGTACGCAATTGCATACGGAGCACAACTGACAGCAAAAAGTTGCATTTCTTTTCCAACGGGTGTCATATATTCCAGAACTGACAAATCGCGATCAATCGCATATCGCTGAACATCTTTGTGTGGACTTTTGATGAATCGAATGTTTCGCTGATTCTTTTTTACCGCCGCCATTTGAACGGGCAACTTTGGATTTCGAATCAGCTTCAAACGAAACGGTTGTTCGAGCACAGCCGCAATCTGTTCCTCGACTGTTTCCATGCGAGGAACTTTTTCATACGTTTCTGTGCTGAACAATTTTCTTGCCATTACGACCACTCCATTAAAAATAAAACATATGCTGCTTTACTTTTAAACTTGATAAACGTGTATCCCTCGCCGATAACGTCAGATCGAATCAGAGTTGCATTATATCTGTCTTTGTATCTCTGATTAATCTCTTTCCAAGACAATCTCGCCGAATCCCCGTTGACAACAGCTACCCATGCTTTAGTATGAGCGGCATATATGTCTTCGATTTTAACAGTTACACTCACAACCACTCCAACAGAAAAAGCATGTATTCCGATTCTGATTTGAAAACAACCTCTCGGTATCCACTTTTATCAGCTATCAATGTTACGTTGTATCTCTGATTAAAAAAATTTTCAATGCCTTCGCTGATAATATCTGGACATGATGTTTGAAAATCTAAAACGGCAACATCCCATGCTTTGCCTAATGGCTTGTGTACTCCCCAATCTGCTTTTACCGTGTAACTCATCATTGCCTATCTATTCCGCTAGCTTAGCTAGCATTGCAATTTCGTCAGTTGGATTCTTGATATAGTGAATGGCTTTTCCATCTTGATTCACCGCTGAAGATTGTGCCTCTGGAGATGGAGTCTCAATGTATTGAATATAGAGAGGGTGTCCATCCAATGCCGCCAACTCTTCATCGACTGACGGGCGTTTAATGTATCGAATTGTTGATGGTTCTTCGGCAATCGCAGCAAGGCGGCTTCGCTTTGTCATGCACATCAACGTCAAACGAATTACATTCGGCATTATTTCCATAGGAACTCCTAAACTGTTAGTAGGTGCATCATGATTTCATCTTGTTCTGCTTTTTCAATGTCTTCAACCTGCATCCAAAATGGGGTATAACCATCATGAACAGCGACCCAAACACCGCCATACTGATTTTCAATTTCATCGGGCGATTTGCCTTTATACTGTTCCAAACTTATGAAAGTGTCATAGTTTGGATGTTTGCCAATACTTAAAATTTTCACGATGTATTTCTGCCCACCCCGAAACATTCTGACGTATTCGCCAACCTCGAAAGTCTCTTCCATTTGACACTCGCTATCAGTTTCCATTTTCGTGAAGTTTTCCAATAACTCCATGATTTGACGCAATCTGCAATTTCAATTCTTTTGGGTCAAACTTTTTTCCATCTGTGATAGCAATAAGAATTGAATTTGTTTTGCGAAGATTTGTGACTAAAACATTTTGAAGATCGCGAGTCAAGGTAGCCTTTTCCCGATAAATTCTTTCAGTTTGGGCCATTAGTTCCGCTTTGATTTCCGCAAATCTCTCAGGAGATGCGGAGCGAATTTCTTCAAATGTATCTCTTATATCCATATCTTTTCCTTTCAAATGCTTCAAAACTTTGGGATGGCGATTTTCTAGCCATCCCAACACTTGCCAATTATTCTCCGTATGCCAGCGGATTGCCCATCAGGGACATCTTCGCAACATCGGACCACTCTTCATAATCCTCGTTGAAGGTCTTCACCAGTCCAGCCAGCTTGATAACTGTGCGGAGTGAAAGTTCGTTGAAGCCCTTGGCATTCTCGCGAAGGAACTCCATGATTTCCTTGCCAGCCTTCTTTGAAAGGTTGAACTGATCCAACATTCCATGATTCTTCACAAGGTCTTCGATGCGAAGCATCTTCTCACGGAAAGTATGCACAGTCAAATCAAGAAAATGCGCACGAGACATGAGAGCGGAGAGGTGACCACGAAGACGCTCACCGCGAACCTTGCGGAAGTTGATGTTTGAAATGAAGATCACGCTTCCTTTAAACTCATAACTGTTAGGAATGTCTTCCTTCGTTAAGGTATGAGAAGCAACATTCCAATAAATCATACGTTTCGCTGAAGTGTCCAGCGCCGCCTTCAGGATGTTCAACGCGGTTTCGTCTGTAAAAACCATGTCGCAATCGTCCAGAACCAGAACGTCATTGTCGTTGCTAAACTCATGCAGCTTCATGTACAGACCAATCGGAGTCATGGCACCCGACACAATCTCGTAACGTTTAGGTGTATCTTCAAACTGATCAATCATGCCAGCTTCACCAAGAGTCTTTTCGACGCCGAAAGTCTTTCCAACTCCCGGTGCTCCAGTGACGAACAGAGCGCGAATATCTCCGCGACGTGCGCCGAGTGTGAGCTTGTTCAGAACTGAAAAACGCTTGTTTACGCGAACTACAATCTGCTCGTCGGTTTCGGTGGTTTCAACATCAGGAATCGAATCATCTTCCAGAAGAGAAACAGCGGCAGTTGTGGAAGATGCAGCGGCATTGCGACGAGCAATGGGAGACTTCTTAACGGGATTGAACTCGCCGTTAATCGTAAAATCCTTCTCAGAGCGAACCTTGATGCGAGCCTTTGGACGGCCATACAACTTCATGCCGTCAACAGTTACGAAACCTTCGCCAGTCTTTGCGCCGACTTTGTAGCCTTCAAGAATGGTAAAGGTCTGATTCTTGATGTTCTGTCCGCGAGACTTGCCACGATTAATGGTTACTGTCGCCATTGGTCGTTTTCCCTTTCGATACTGTGTGATTTTGACTTCGTTTCGGGAGCTTGTTTGCCTCTCCCCATCAACATGTATAGAATATCAAAGTTGATGGCAAAAGTCAACCAAATTTTCAGTTAGTTGTGGAAATTTTCGGATTTTCCATCTTCCAAAGCGAAGAAAGTAGAGGACTTACTGGCGTAATAGCCGGGTCATCGATAAAGCCAAAGATCGTTGAATTGTACGTTTTGACCGTGATTTGTTTGCGACGGCGAATATCAATAACCATTCCCCGTTTTCCCCACGGTTGAACGTCAACCACGCTGCCAACTGTAATCATCGCATTCCTTTCGACTACCTACATAGGATAGCAAAGTTAAGGCTAAAAGTCAACCAAATTTTTAGATTTTAACCCCTCAAAATGAATGGTTTAGCCAACTCTATACTGCCCGAAATGATAATGAAGATCGGAAATTGCGACCTCTTCAGCCTCGGTCATAAACTCAGCATCGGCAACCCGTTCTACCAGTGCATTAAAATCCTCAAACATATCGTCTGGGATCATATAGATACGGCCATCGTCGTCCATCACTCGGATTTGCTTTTCCATCGAATCTCCTTGCCAATGTATTTATAATAGCAAACTTTGGTGGAAAGGTCAAATGAAAAGCCCGAATCATCTTCGGGCTTCTCATTAAATCAAATTGGTGTTTTCTCATAAATTCAAAGTTAAGTTAAACTGAGGCTTACATATGGATACCCTCTCTCGGTTAACTGCGTTCAGGCTATGGCCTCTTTGCTACGTTCTAAAACCTTATGTAATGACTATAGCAAACCTCGATCAGAATGTCAACCAAAAAGTTTAGCCTTCCAAATAAGCAAACACCGAAAGGCAAAGAATGAAAAGCACAACCGCAATTGGAATACTGAAGTACATTGAAATTTCAACCATTGGCGGAATGAGCAAACCCAATCCAACAGATACGATAGCAAACATCAGATAGTTGAATAAATTGGATTCTCTCGGCATCGGTTCCTTTCAATTCTAGGCCAGTATACCAAACTTTTATTCCTTTGTCAAGGCAAGGATGCCGAAAACCCCTTAAATCGCCAAAAACGTCAAAAACAGCTTTTTTGCGCTAATAGAATCAACAACTTACAGACGCACTTTTTGGGTTAAAGGTCCAACATGTGATCTAATGCCACATGCGCCCAATACTTCACCACGTCGCGAACCTTGATTTGATTTACAACATTTCCAGAGACAAGATTCTCAAGTGCCCATGCCAAATGTTGTGGAGTGATTCGATACATTGTTGTGCAGAGGCAACCTTGCTCAGTCAGATTGAAAATCGTCTTTCCAAGTGGAGCGTACTTTTTCGCAAGACGATTCACAAGATGAATTTCGGTTCCGATTGCAAACTCTGTTCCAACAGGAGCAGCATCAACAATCTTGATGAGGCTTTCTGTCGAACCAACGGCATCTGCTTTCTGGCAAACTTCCCATTTGCATTCTGGATGAACAATCACTTTGATGTTTGGATGAGCAGCACGAACATCATCAACGTGACTCGCAAGGAATCTCTGGTGAACGGCACAATGTCCTTTCCACAAAAGAATTTTACTGTGGTCATAATCAGCTTTACTCAAACTACCCTGTAGCGCCCACGGATCATACACAGACATTTCATTCAAGGGAATGCCCATATTGTATCCAGTATTACGTCCAAGATGCTGATCTGGCAGAAATAAAATTCGCTTTGCTTGCTTGAATGCCCACTCGAAAGCACGTTGCGCATTCGAAGAAGTACAAACCAACCCTCCGTGCTCACCCACAAATGCTTTGATAGCAGCCGTCGAGTTCATATATGTAATCGGAAGTGTTTCATCTGCCAGATGAAGCTTTTCCAATGTTTCCCAACACGCTTCAACTTGAGAAATTTCTGCCATATCAGCCATCGAACATCCAGCGTTTAAATCTGGAAGAATAACAATTTGGTCATGGCCCAAAATATCTGCGCTCTCAGCCATAAAATGAACGCCACAATAAACAATGTACTTCGCATTTGTTTTCGCGCCATCTTTGGCGAGTTTAAAACTGTCACCTGTGAAGTCCGCAAACTTGATTACTTCGTCGCGCTGATAATGATGCCCCAAAATGACAACAGAATTACCCAGCGTCTTTCGAGCCGCAGCGATTCTATCGTCCATTGTATTATCGGGGTATTGCAGGTAATTTTCCAGTGTGCAAACTTGACCAGTTGCCATGTCTCAACCTCTCATTCACAGTATATCAAAAATGACTGAAATGGTCAATTCTGGCGTATCTCTACTTCTTTCAAGTCTTTGAGTTGATCGTAAACTTCTGGAGCTACGTTGATACAACCCATTGTTACACCCTGTCTCTTTTTTGGGTCATCGCTTGCAAGCCTTTCGGCACGGTGTTGTGTGGGATTACGCAACCACACACGATGAATTGCAAATGCATAGTTTTCTGTTTCTTTGAAAACCAACACGTCGCCGCCATATCCCAATTGTTTGGTCAACATATGGCGTACCTCAAAAACACCTGTCGGCGTTTTGCTTCCTACCAAAGCGTGATGGCAATGGCCTTGGAAGCAGATTAACGCCGACGAGAGAATTACAAGAGCAGTCATTTACTCACTGATCTTCTTTGTTTCGGTTGGTGTTACGGTAATAGCAGGTGTTACTGTAACTGCTGGAGCAGGTGCAGGAGTTGCTGCTGGTGTTGGAACAACGATGATAGCTGGTGTGTTATTAACTGGTGCTGGAGCAGGTGCAGGAGTTGGCTCAGGAACCATTGCGAGGCAATCTTCCAAAGTCAGCTTGGCACGTTTTGCTGCGTCCGTTGAGCAAAGCAACTTTGCAGCCGCAGTGAAGTTATGCAAGAGAGCAAATTCACGCGCTGTTTCGCGAGTATCGCAACCCTTGTCAATCTTGCCGCCGCCCAGCGATGCGCCGAAGAATGGCGAGGAAGCACCCGCTGAATAACTCTTCACGCATGGAGCAGAAGGAATTGCATCAGGAGCATATGCCATTGGAGTCTGACGAACTTCGTTGTAGGATGAGCTAACAGATGTGCTGTTACCTGAACCTGTGCTGTTGTTTGAAGATGCAGCAGAGCCACCCTGTCCACCTGTCGCAGAAGCGTTACCGCCTGTTGCTGAAGATGAAGAGTTTCCGCTGTTGCTGACTCCCGACTTGCTGGAGCTAGAACTTGAGCTAGTATTTGTGTTGTTGTTCGTGGAATTTCCAGAGTCAGTTACGTTACCGCCCTGTCCAATTCCAATTCCAATTCCGACACCAACACCTGTTCCTTCGCCGCCGTTTCCGCCCTGTCCACCTTGACCGCCATTGCCTCCCTGACCACCATTACCTCCGTTGCCAGTTCCGCCGTTACCTCCGCCGTTGTTACCACCCTTATGACAGCTTGGATCGCTCTTACCGCTGGAGTGATACTTGTTTCCCTTGCCACAATCTGTTCCGCTTCCAGTCGTATCAGCAAGCATAGAAACTGGGAATGCTGAGAGAGCAAGAGCAAAAACTGAGAGTGCCATAATCTTTGTGAATTTCATATTTTAGTTCCTTTCATTTCTTGGTTTGGGTTATTTGTTAATAGCTGTAGCCTTAACTTTATTAGCTACAGAAGTTTATCGAACTCTGTACGTGGCTGTACTTGAGGGGGTTTCTTTGAACGTAATTGCACTAAGCCACGCGGTTCCGTTTGTCTTTTCTAAAACTATCGGAGAAAGAATCTCAAAAAAATGCTTTGCAAGATATTCTGAAGTCGGTGCTCCTCTGATAATGTATGTCTTACCAAAGTTCGACTGTCCTGCCCAAAAACTTTTGTGATTAACTGAATCAACAACATCATTATACCAATCAGTAAAGATATGATATGGTTGGCGTGTTAATTTCTCATCATATGCCATGTTGATAAACTTTGTATCGTGCAATGAAAGTATAATTCCATGATCACACAAAGCATCAACATGATCCATTAAGATTTGTTTAAGAAATCCATAATCCAAAATCATGTCAGTTTGAGGACCATCTTCGATTAAATCACCTGTTAACTCCGCGATGATCGTTCCGCGATGTCCGTGCAGGTTTTTACATTTTGATTCGTGCTTTGGTACTCGATGTGCGTAATCAAAATCTATTTCTTTGGATATTGACTTCTCTTCAATCATATTTCCTTCGTAACAGGTTTGAGTATAGTGTGACTGTTATCACATGTCAAAATTATTTTTTGGCTGATCGGTTACGAGTGTGTGACCTAATGGTAATCAACATTTCGTTATGAAGATCAGCGAGAGCGCCAGCATCATTTTCAGCATCGTGCGGTCTGCCACGAAATTTCAATCCAACGGATTCCAATGCTTCTGATAGCGGCAACTTGTATTTCTGGTTGTATGCACTTCGCCACAAAATACCAAAATCCAAAATGCCATTAATTGACCACGGATTAGGACAGGAATATTTTGCGCAATGTTCGGAGATTGGTTCGTAATCGCTTCCCCACGCATATGTAATTTTGGTTTGCGGAGCGAACTCTTTCTTAATTGTTCGCATAACTTCTGGAAAGTAGTGGCCCTCATCAATTATTTTTGAACGAGTGATTCCTGTCAGTTTTGTGCAATAGTCGCTGACCTCAAAATGCTTACTTTGGGGTCTGACGAAATAACTTTTTCGGCGTATGATCTTGAGCGTTTCGGATTCAACTTCTACGATGCCCAATTGTATAATGTGGTTTGTTTGACCATGTGGACAGTCTCCGTTCTCCCAACAAAGCATCTCTGCATCCAAAAACTGTATTTTCATAATTATTCTTTCTGCCAGTGGCGTATTACTTGAAGTATAACATAAATACAAATGCGATTCGCGGTGTTGAAGCACCCAATCGCCCTAACGCTATTATGGAGCGCCAGCTATGGATATTTACTCCGCAAAATTTTCCCAAGACAAAAAATTTTATGTTTACGAATATCTTCGCGCACATAAATCAAAATATGGTGATATTGGAAGTCCCTACTATGTAGGTAAAGGAACTGGTAGTAGAGCGTTTTCAAACGATCATACCACCAAACCGCCAAAAGACAAAAACAATATTCGTGTTTCAAGTTTGATGAACGAAGCTGACGCTTTTCAAAACGAAATGTTCAAAATTATGTTGTCGGGCCGTATTGATCTTGGAACTGGTTGCTTACGAAATAGGACTGACGGCGGCGAAGGTTCGTCTGGAGCAATTCGTACTCAAGATACAATTCGTAAATGCGTAGAAGTTAGAAAACGAAACAATTCTTACAAACGAACTAAAGAAGCAGACAAAAAAGCCAATGCAACAAAATTTAAAAATGGAACTCATCGTCGTAGCAAAGACTCTCTTATAAAACAAATCAATACTAGGCGAGAAAAAGGTAACTTGAATACCTGTACTCTTGAAAGTAGAAGAAAATCAGTAGAAACACGAAAAGCAAATGGAACTCTCGGTCGCACCAAGGAATCTATAGCAAAAGGTCTTGCCACACGAATATCAAAATATGGCCCATTTGCAAAACCAAAGTTTGAATTGTATTTGCCTTGTATTCTTTAACAAGGAACAAGGCTAAAACCTCGGAGTAGTTTTTAGGCTACTGGCACCGCTACGCGGTTGAGAGCAACTGTGTAAGTTGCAATCTCGGCATTGCGGCCACTGTTGTTCACAGCAATTATAGTTTCCATTCCCTTAACGTCAGGCTTGGTACTCGGTTCGTAACTAACGCTATATTTGACCCGTCGAAACCTTGGCACCCACATTTGAAAAACGTAATACATAAATTGGTGTAGGTGGCGGGAATCGAACCCGCGTCCGAATCAGTATAACGTGAGTCTCTCTCACACGAACGTCATTCGCAAAAACATCTTTACGAATGTTTAGGACTTTTCAGTCCTGAGCTTCGATGCGGCCTTCACTAAATCCGCATCATATGTCACATGAAACTTTACTTCAAAATCTTCAACCTTCTTTCCAGTCTTCCCATCTAAAACTTGAGTCCGTTTCAAAGTGCTATTCAACTTTCCATCGCACTTTGTATTCTTTTTCTTCAACTCGTCAATGAAATTGAGAGCCTCAGAACATTTCGCAAAATCTTTTACAGTGAGGTTCATTAGTTTGAATACCTACGTGAACCTTTCCGATCAGTCAACCACTCCAGATTCACACGCTTCGCAGTTTCAGTATTCTCACCAGCATCAACAAGTTTGTTCCAGACAGTCGCAAAATTTCGTGCGGCATCTTCAGGAACGTCAGCAGCAATAAACTGTCCAGTCACACCGTCAAAAACATCAACAGTGTCCATTAGCGCGTTTGGGTTTTGCGCAGGAACCAAAATTACGTGATTTCCAGCTTCGCGCAACTTTTCTGTGATTGCTTCATCAAACCATTTCGTCATTTCGTTCCTACTTTCCATTCATAGTTAGTTCGATTGCAAATTCCTTTTATATGGTCTTCGTAGCATATATTCTTTTACTTCTTTGCTTGCCCAATCTGGTTGAGAATCAAGGTCAACCAATAATCTGTTATGTCCAGCACAAATTTCACCCCTGTAATTATTCGGATTTATTTTCTGACCATCATGGTAATGATCCGAATTGAGACGATTTGATTGAACTAAACAATTCGGAAATTGACAAACCCGCATCGCTCCCATTGCTTTGATTTCTTCTACTGTAAAACTTCCCTTCAAAAATCGATCAAATCGAACATTACCACATTCTTTACATATAAATTTTTGCCTTCCGTGTTCACATATTTGTGATCCTTTACATTTCTTACAATGGCTTTTTCGCTTTCCGTGTTCACATATTCCAGCGCCACAACATTCCTTACATTGATATTTTAATCTGTTATGTTCACATATTCCCGAGCCATTACATAACCTACATCTAGTTCTTTGTTTTTTGTGTTCACATAAACCAGAACCATCACATTCTTTACATCGATCTTTACGTCTTCCATGTTTACAAGTAGTCATGATGTTCCATTTTCAGTATACAGCTATTTATTGCCGTTGTCAAGGTCAGTTATGACCAAAGTTTACATTTCCAGAGAAAGTAACACAGCCCTTTCTTTTGAAAGCTTTACAATCTGTGCAGAATTTTTTGAGATTGATTTGGATCGTTTTCCAGTTGAAAGACTCACTGATTTTTCGTTGATTTTAGTGATTCGCCCAACTTGAAGATTGGTGTAGTTAAAAGTTGCGTATGCAACCCAATCTCCAATAGTCAACTCTTCGCCAAGAAAATCTTTATATTTGGTTGGCAACACTGGTTTCGGTGGAGCAATAGTTTTTCTCGCTCTTTTGTCTGCTTTGTTTGCCTCAATAACTTTGGCGATGATTTCATCTTTTTCAGGAGATAGAATGATTACATTCTGCGTTTTTCTCCCCTCTTCAATAACGAAAATTACTTTGTTTCCAGCAGGATGGGCGTAAATCACTGTGCTGTCATTTGAATCTGGAGAGACTACATAATTGTTTGCCACTAGAAGTTTACGAATCGAATCTTCTTTGAAGGAAAGCAAATTAGCAAGACGAGAGTAACGAACATCTCCAAATGTCCCTGAAACTAGATTTGTAACGGTAAACGTCGGATCATAATTTGTGATGAGGTATAACTTTGTTGTCTTACATTTTGGACATGTGTACCTAGTAGTTTCAAGTTGATTCCACGAACCCCGCATAACATATGCAGTATATTCAGATGAAAATGTATGTCTGTATGGGCAACGCAATAATCCAAAAGCCATATGTTTATCCTTGTATGAACATTTGCAACATTGCTTGTTCATCTGTGAGTCGTATGATTTGTGTTGGCATCTTTTTAATAACGGTTTTCCTAGTTCTAACTCTTATGTGAACGCTTGTTCTGGTCAATTTTTCAACTTTGCCTAAAATAATTTTTCCATTATATGTGCCGCCATAACCTCTTATGTATCCTGTGCTATATGTTGTGGCAACCCAATCTGAAGGTTTTAGTTCGTTTCCGATGGCGTCTTTAACGACAACCTTTTTACCTTCTACCAATTCTGTCGGAACTTTGAAAACTTGTGCTGAGGTTTTTGTAATTGTTCGGCTTTTTCCATTGGGTAAAACCACAACGCTATTTGTGTTAAAATCAACAACCTTTCCAAAAATAGATTTTCCCGTTGCTGTCTTATAAAAAGCAACCCAATCGTTGATCTGTATTTCCGATCCAACACAATCTGTCATCATTGCTCCAATGCCATGAGCAAAGATTGCTCTGGCGTAAGTAAAAATATTTGTTCGGAAGTTTTGTACGGCAATACAATCTTTCCCTTTTGAATTTTCGCACCGATGAGCATTTGATCATCAGTATGCCACGAATTTTCTTTGAATTTCTCAATTGCCGTCACACGGCCAAACGACAAACTTTTAGTTCCCCACGCACAAACCCAGCATCCAACTGTTACATCATTTCCTCTTGCATCTTTCATTGAAGCAATCTTTGGCTTGGGTTTCGGTGCTGGTTCTGCCGCCTTGGCTGCTTTATCCACCTTCGCACATTCAATCAGTTTCGGGAATAATAGATCATCGGAGCAATGCAAGCCAATATACATTTCCGTTGTTTTGCGCTTCCGTGAGAACTTGAAAAGTACATATTCTTTCAGTTCGTTTTCCAAAATGATTTCAGTTTGTCCTGTTTTAGTTGGCGCGAATCCGTTTGCCTCCAATGTATCCAGCAAAGAATCCTTTTTATAATTGCCATACGTGGATGAACCATAATTGTAGAACAATTCCTTAGCAAAGGTAACAACAATCATTTTTTTGAATGTCAAGGCAGGATGAACATAATTAGCCAAAACTTTCGCATGTATGTTTGCGCAGTTTGGACATTTGGCAGTGAAACTATCTTTCGATGAAATCCAAAGATGTTTGCAACCATATGTACATTCGTAGAGACTATGAATCTCTTTCTTCGTATTTGAATTTTGAAATGGAGTTCGAACTAGAATCGCTGGCATTAGTCAAAATCCTCATCGTCCCAAATTTTGCTGTTTCCATTGAAATGCTTGGAATCAGGATACAGAACAATTTCTTCCTCTTCATCCAACACGTCCCGCCACGTCTTTTTGTAACGGGATGGGCGTTGGTTCTTAGGAGTAATCACGAAGGATGCTTTGGGTGTACCAACACGATCACGCGCATTGCTCTTAACTGCGGAGACTTTGCTGAACGTCTGCTTTTTTCTTGACTTCGCCATAGTTCCCTTTCTTAGCAACCGTGAAATAAAACAAGGACAATGAAAACCCACGCAAAGACAGTCCAACGATAATCCTTGTTGGCCTCATACTCATTACGAGGATTGCGTCTGCGATGACCGAAGTACGCAATAACAAAGATGATGAAAATCAGAGTCAGCATGTTTACCTTTCTTCGTCCAAATTGATTTCGTCCATACGTCGAACATCAAATTCGTTCAGACAGATGAATCGAGTGCCATTGAGATTCTTCATCCACGAAAAATGCCAATGCCCAAAAAACCATATCTTCGGTTGATACGCTTCGAACATTGCCGATAACGCCTGTCCAGTGCGAGTCGGTTTTACTGACTCTTCTCGGTACGATCCATAATTGCCAATGTTGAAACGAGTTAAAATCCACTGAGTTGCTTGATTAGGACCATCATGAGTAATCACAACATCGGGCTTGTATTCCAAATACAAATCAAACGCTTCGCCCAATTCCTTGATAGTCAATTCCTCTTCAGGCCACCAAGAAATACCCTCGACTCGCATAGCACGATCAATGCTCCATGCGCCACTCAGATAAAAAACTCTGTGCCCGTCAATCTCAGCCGTTCCATAGTCACCCAAATAGTTTGGATGCGCACGACAGAAAGCAGGAGCATCATGATTCCCGCGAATAAATTTCATTTGCTTCGGAAAATCTGGGCTCTGAGATTTTGGAAACCCCAACCCCAAATCACCGACTTGAACAACAGTTTCATCTGGAAACTGTGCTTTCAACCGTTTCAATTCCTTTCTGAATCGATCCAACATTCCGTGTACATCGCCAACCAAAATCATAGTATGCTCCAGCCTCTAGTATATCAAAACAAAAGAGTTGCGTCAATAAAAACACAAAACCCTAAACCTATGAAAATACAGGGCTTAGGGTTTTGTTTTTTGGTAGAGAGCTACTCGCCAAAAACTATTGGATTTGTCTCAATGATTGGTGCATCTTCGGGTGTTGGGACTGCTCCGCGTTTGTAATGTAACTTTCCTTGTCTCAATTCTTCCAGTGCAATCTTTGCAAAACGATGTGGAGGAATTTCAATTCGCTTGAAAGGATTAAACTCTGAACCAACATTGCCCACTCCCTTGCGAATCGGCGCTCCATTCATTAATTGCCGGGTGCGATGCATAATAACCTGAGCAAGTTGAAAGCGACTTCCTACTATTTCTTGATGCTGTTGAATTGTATTTGCGTCTTTTGATAACATTGGACCCTCAAAATCATTCGTTAGTTGCTGTTGTGGTTTCTTTCTCGTCTGTTTCTTGACCAGCATCATATCCTTTATTAAAGGCTTCTCGAATCTGACTGGTCAAATATGCGCTTACCATAATGACTGACATCATCGTAATTGTGTTGTATATTTTCGACACTATGATAACTGCACATAGAAATGCCGCAATCCAATTGTGAGTGTACAGGATGCCGCATTCCAAAACAAATAAAGCGAGAAGTTGTGGTATGGATTTGTGCATGGTGGGGACAAAAACTCTATCATGCCATCAAGCATCTAAGTTTGGATATTTGTCAATTTCTTCAAGCAGCTTATTATACTTGTCCATTGCTGCTGTTTCTTGCCCAGACATTTTTCCCCGTTTCCATTTGGAGTGAAACGATACTACTGGACTGCGACTTCTATGCCTTTAGGCTCCATCGCAGTCCATAAAACAATTTGGTGTTAATACTCTCTAAGTTTGTTTCAATCACTTATTAATTTCAGTTAGTTTACTTCTTCGCCGCAATCACCGCCGCTGCCTGAGCAGCCGCCTTCGCACGGATCGAACCACCCCGAGCAGTGCTGACGATTGTCTTCACGATGCTCTCTTGCGCTGGCGTTTCAGTTGTGTTTGGATTTGCCTTTGTGCTAGTCGCGGTAGACTTCACAAGGTTCTTTGTGGCAGGACGGCCACGCTTTGCAGGTACAGCCGTGCCATTTAGCTTGGCAACTTGCTTATTAATGTAAGCGGCCTTCTCATCAAGAGACGCGAGATTGACGCCTTCTGGCTTTACTTCCTTGAGATACGCAATTGCTTCCAGCTTTGTCATAGGCTTTGGCAATGAAACAAGCACAAATTCCTTATGACCGGCCTTTGTCATAACTGCTGGACGCGCATCAGGATCGTTGGCAAACCGCGCCTTGTAGACACCGTTGGGGTCTGCGCTTGAGCCAGCATATTTGAATGTGCGATTGTCAATGTTCATAGTTTTCATTTCCTTTGTTAGGCTTTGCCTAACGTTATGTGAGCAACTTTGTTGTCTCACGGTTGAATTTTGCATCTCGAACCAATCAGTCGTTGGATCGGTGCGCGTAGCTTTGGTATCAGAATAGCATTATGAAGTACCAAATGTCAAGAGTTTTTTCCGATTGTTACTGAAATAGTCTTAGTTCTTTGTTTTGAGGCATCTACAGAGTCTCTTTTTTCCAGCCGATAGTTAAGTTCAAACATTAGCTTGTTTTTGTACAATTCCAGAGCAAAATCCATCGCCCAACCCACTAAAGCGGCACTCCAATAGATGATTATACAGACCAAAGTGAATCGAAACCATCCATCGTGGGGAGTTTTCGTGAACTCGGCGGTCTGAATCAGCCAGCCCGTCATTAAAAGCATGTACCAATGTTCTTTTAGAAAACGCCAAACTTTTGACATTTGTGTTCCTTCCTGTTGCCAGTATATCAAATTCTGGTGTTCCGTGTCAACCCCAAAGTTTGACAATAAACAATTCAAACTCTCAACTTTGACACTTCGATAAATATAGAAGCCGCATAAATACAGCAGAGGGATCGTTAATGCCAATTAAACAGACTTCAAAAATCCAAGTTCGTTCGGGACTTCAGCAAAACTTGCCACAACTGGCAAAAGGCGAATTAGGTTGGGCCGTTGATACGCAGCGTCTGTACATCGGCAATGGCAATGTTTCTGATGGCGCTCCATTTCAAGGAAACACTGAAATTATCACTGTCGTTTCTAGCCCGTCAACACCTATCAACATTCCCGTTTCTGGCACTTTTCAGCAAACACCTGATGGTATTCGTACTGTATTCACAACAACTGGAAACGTGGCACCAGAACCTAATACGATGATTGTTTGGGTTAATTTTCCCCTCGTACCGGGCATTGGTTTTACAACTACTGGTTCTCAGGTTACCTTCACAACCGCACCGGGAGCTACAGACAACCTCTTCTGGCAAGGTTGGATTTCATAAAGAAAAAGGATGGCGATTACTCGCCATCCACACGGAATACAGAATCGCCCGAAGGTTCAACCATTTTCCAAATCATTGTATCAATCTTTTTGCCGTCCAACAAACCAAACAAAAGACCTGAATACTTACGATTTTGTTCCATCGTGAAGTACTCCGCCATCTTCTTACGTGATTCCTTGTAAGGTGTAAATGGGTCAAGTTGAGGGCGATTCACGTAGATCACGTTCACTGCGTTGTAAATCGCTTCATACTTTTCCGTCAAGGACAAAACAACACCCTTAACCCACGTCTTAAACGTATCAGGCATACGCGCATCTGAAAGCCAACCGTTTACGGTTTCCATCTGTCCGTCACGCAACAATTCCCACACAGAACGAACGTTCAAACCCGTCAGAATCTTGTGAAGACGAACATACTCATCAAACTTGACCTTAACTTTCAGGCCAGTTGAAGGATACGTCAAAACATAACCTTCACGATTCTTGTCATTCTCGGCAAGTGACTCGGAAAGCGTCTTACGATATTCCTTGACGACTTCCAAACCCATCGCACGACAATAATCCTTCACATTTGAACGCGAAGCCTCCACACCAGTTTCGATATTCACCGCTCCCAAAATTACCAGACCTTCAAAATCATAGTCCACGACAATTTTGTTCTCGGAATAAATTACTTCCGAAACAAGCGTATAATCCTTCAGCAACGTCAACGAAGGATATCGCGAACGCAACCAATTCGTAGCCCATTCCGCTTGTTCTGAATGGAAAGCACCGCGAGTTGCAACGTGATTTAAACCATCCCACGCGAACATCGTACCCATTGAACCATCCAACTTCTCAAGGAAAATTGCCTGTTCCTTCGGCAAGTTTTTCTCTAACGTTTCGGGGTGACGATCATCATTCAGATTCCAAAACTTTGCAAATGGACGCGCAACAACCTCATTGTTGTCCATGCAATACACAAGACCGCGAGACAAATTCATCTCGTTACCCCAAATCAGCTTAGGGTCGTACTGTGCTTGCGGCGTATAATTCAACACTGCCAGAGGATACTGACGGTGAATTTTACGCGAGATGTAGCCTTCGTGAATCAAACGATTCAAGTTCTCCACATCCATGATTTGTGACAACTGAATCATTATATTTCCTTATCTTTTCCATTTGGCGTCAATTGACGAACATAATTAAGCTGAGTCGTCTGATTGCCCTTGTTCTTGATGCGTCCCGAAATGTTGTACGTGTTGCCCTTCGTCCAATTCTTTTTGTCAAAGAAAAACACAACACGATTTCCAAGTACGTTATTTACAAGTGCGTTTACCGCTGTCGAATTGAAGCGATCCTTGTAAATTGCATCGATGACAGTTATATTCAGATGGACCGTTTCACCGAGATGATTGTCCAGCGGAATGCTCTCATTCGTTGCGTTGCTGAGTGCTTCGCGCTCTTTGTTGCGCTGAATGTTGCGCTCATAGATCGAAGGAAGCGAAGCAATGAGCATAATCATTGGCCCTGCTTCGGGAACTCCCTCAGTTGTAGCAGCCTCAACAGCAGCCTTGATAAAATCCTTCGCTGTGCCTTCAAACACAAGCGTAATCATGCTGCAAAAATATTCGCGGACCTGTTCGCCTCGTACATAATCTTCAGGAGTAATATCAGAACGGTCTGACGCAAGCATGACCTTAATCATGGAACCGTTTGGAAGTTTTGTTGCGTTCGGATCAGTTTTCGGAGGATTCGGATTCGCGTAACTGCCACGAAAATTTTGCGTGTTTGTGCGTTTCACATATTCCCCGTTGATTCTCTGGGCAGCAACCGCAGCCGCGAACACATCAGCGCGATTGTAAAACTTTGGCTCTACGTTTTCGTCAACCGTTTTCATTACCTTTTCTCCAATTAAGAGCAAAACCACGCTTCTTTGTTGCAGTCACCGTTGAACGACTTGATTTCCGTTACCATCCTGCGAACATCTTTCGCAGTGTACGTTACCATTTCATGAGTTGAACCTGTATATGTTATGTCTTTTTCGCGCAACCGTTTTATGTACGGAGTCTGGGTTGCTCGCATCAACCAAGTTCCAAGACGTTCACATGCAGCGCGTGAATCACGCACAAGAAAAGTGTAATCATAATGCGTTCCTGAGAAATGCGCCAATGTATTGATCGGCGTTTTCATATACGTCAAAGGTCCGATAAACTCTTTCATTACCTTTTCTCCCATAAATTTGTCATAGTTCACAATTCTGTTCATCTTCTATGACTTCATCAAGTTCACGAAACTTTTGAGGTAAAACGCCATCAAAAGCATCAATTACGCTTTCTGGAAGAGTAACATTTTGAAAGTTAATATCAAACGAATGAAGGATATGGCGAATTACATCTTCGGCCAACCCAGCAGTTCGCATGGTTCCATCTACATACAGGGCATATATATCGCCCTCCAAAGTATGCACAACTTTGACATCAGAACTGCGAAGAATCATCTTATACCCCTTCAACAACATATCCAGTATACCAAACTCGCTGAATTAAGTCAAGTATATAAACACTATTGATTTTAAAGGGTTTAGAGACAGAAAGAGCGGGGCGCTTTGGCCTCGCTCAATCGATTTGACAAAAACTAAAAGTTATGCCTTTGTGTAGCTGACTTCTGAACCCCATCTGTCACGGCGACTCACGCTATACTTGTTCAAACCATCGCGGGTCTTTTCGACGCGAACGTTCAAACCAGCTTGACGAAGTTCGGACATACGTGCTCTCAGGTTACCGATACCAAACTGGCTCTTTGCCTGACGAGCAGTGAGAGTGCGACCTGTTCCACGAAGATAATCATGGAGGAACACATTCTGCGTTGTGTTAATGTTTGTAAATGCCATATAGTCTAATTCTCCTTATCAAGCAAATGGCTTGATTTTTGTAATTGTTACCAGTATACTGCATCTTTTAAAAACGAGTCAAGCTAAATATTAACATCACGAAATACAGGAGCGTTTTATGCCATATGCTATTATAGGAACTTTGGTGTTTTTGGCGTTGCTCGGTGGAATTATCTTTTACGCCATTCAACAGGCAAAGAAACAGGATCAGGAAGAATTAAAGTCTTCCGCTGAATTTGCCGAAGCTTGTACTTTTAAGGAACCTGAAATTGCAGAGGAAGCTGTCAAGATTGAATTGGCAATGGAACCAAAAGTTTCCAAAAAACCTGCCAAAATGAAGGCAAAGAAAAAGTCCAAGAAACCTGTTAAGAAAGAAGTTATCGTAACTGAAACTTTTGAATTTCCGACCGTTGCTCCAAAGCCACGCAAACCACGAGCAAAGAAACCTACTGTTTAACAGCGTTTTTCGCTATTATAATACATAGAAGTCGGTCAATATATTCATCGACTGTTTCGTAAGGCGGTTGAATCTTGCAATTAGGATCGCCGCCTTCAAGGTCGCATTCACATCCTGCTTCATATCCATGTCCAGCAGTTCTACGCCACAATTCTTTCGGAACTTCTATCATTCCGCGTCTTCCTTGATTTCTGCGACCAAGGGAAAAGACTCAGCGCGAGCCTTTACAATAACCAAATCTCGCAAATGAGAAGCAAGCTCTTTTGTAAGACTATTCACGACTTCGCCCTGTCCGACAGAATCAATTCGAGAGGTTATGGCCGCAGCAGCATCATATGGGTGACCAAAAACCTCCATTATAACGCGCACAACAAACTCCGCGCTGGTTACTTCGTCATTAAACAAAACAACGCTGTAGCGAGGTGGGCGCTTGAGGTCGGTTTCAACTTTTACTTTGGTTAGAATATCGCATGCAGTTGTCATACTTCAACAATACTACGATTTAGTCTTTTTGGCAACCGATTTTTTCTCAAATATTTCGATTTTTGGTATTTCCTTTTTATCTACACAGTTGCCGTGAAAAGTAACTTTGGCCACTCTTCGCTTTTGGTACTCTGGAATAATGTATAAATGTGGTAACATGATGGCGTCACAAATAGATCGAAGACCTCGAACTCCAGTTTTTTCAGTTTTTGCTTGATGTGCAACTCTTTCCAAAAAGTCGTTGGTAAATTCCAAATCTATCCCATCCACGTTAAAGTAGAATTTGTATTCAGCTAGAATGTTGTTCTTTGCATTAGTAAGAACTTCCAAGAGTTCAACTTCAGTTAGCTCTTTTGTGTGGGTTTTCATTGGAAATCTCCCCACAAATTCTGGAATCATACCAAACTCTACGAAATCTTCAGTGACATATTCGGCATCAAGATTTTGGGTAGCTGCAACTGCGGCATCTCCGAAGCCAAGTCCCTTCTTTTTCTTTAATCGAGTAGTCACAATGTCCGTCATTCCGATGAACGCACCACCACAAATGAATAACATATTCGAAGTATTAACTTCCACTACCTTTGGCGCTCTTTTTGAGTCTGGATTTAACGTAACTGGTATGACCGTTCCTTCAACCATCTTCAATAATGCAGACTGGATGCCTGATACTTTAGCTTCCGATGCAGTGGCGCGATTCTTCGTAGTGATCTTGTCAATTTCATCTATGAACACAATACCATTTTCGGCTGCATTGATGTCACCATTAGCTTCCATTAGCAAGCGTGTGATGATAGTATCAACATTTTGACCAATATATCCAGCTTCAGTAAGAGTTGTGGCATCTACAGCTATGAAAGGAACATCCAGAAACTTTGCAACGGTACTCACCAGCAGGCTTTTTCCACTTCCACTCGGCCCGGTAATCATTAAGTTACTCTTATTCAGATCACTTCCTTCGTGTTCGTAGAGCATCCTCTTATAATGATTTACCACGCTGACGCAAATAGCCATTTTTGCCGTCTCTTGGCCGATCACAAACTGGTCCATGAACTCTCTAATCTTTATACTATTGAGTTGTTCAACCAATTGCTTCTTTTCTGCCACTTGCGAAGGAACAATCTCAGACGCAGGGGTGCTCTTGAGCAGGCCGTTGAACAGGATTATGCATTTGTCGCATATCGAGTAGTCACCGCTTACGACCATCTTGAGGCTCTCACCTCTACTTTTTTTGCAGAAAGTACATTTGATGGGATTTTTAGTCATTGTTAGGCTGATTTGTGTTTCTTAGTTTTGAAAAGGCTTTTGAATGAGAAATGATTGTATCTATGAGCATATACCAACCACAAAATAGAAGCAGCACAAGTCAAAAACAATAAAGCTCTGTACTCGTCATATGAGACGCACAGAACAACAAACAGGAAAAAGACAAGCATTGGAAATTGCTTTACGGTTGCTCGTATCATTGCTACTTCCTATTACGAAGATTGTTACCACTCAATGATACTATTTATGAAAACTGTGCGAATTTTAGGGTTTCAATTTGGCTTTGCGCCTAATAGCGCGGAAGGTAGCCCTTCTAGCCTTTTTGACGGCCTTTTCAATGCGGTGTTCCTTGCGAACAGAGGACCATTTGTAGGAAAAACGCTTTCTAATGTAGTTCAGGGTATGAAATACTGGCTCATTCCCATTTATTCCATCCGAAACAACCAACAAACCAACACATTCTGCTTTTGGCGCAAAATCTTTTACCTCGTAATAGATATTTGCTGCTGTTTCGCCAGATTCAACGAAGTCATCAACTATAACATAGCGTTTTGACTTTGAAAATCCCTCGACTCTGGATACGCTGTGAGATGTTGCCTCTCTTTTGCGAACCATTATAAGGTTTTTCTTGAGTTTTGTGGCAATAATAGGCGCAATGATAGCTCCGCTCATTCCACGGAATGCAATGGAGTCAAAATTTTTCTTTGGAAGTATTCGGATGGCGTTATTGATTAGATGGCGCAGTTTCAGCGGAGTTAAAAGATACGCCAAATAAGGTGAAACAATATTATGAACCGGGCGTCTGGGCATGCGTTACTTTAATTTAACCAACACGGCTGTTGAATTATCATCTCGCTGAATATTCGCCATTGCTTTCACTAAGTCTTCCGCATCAGCACCCTTTTCAATAAAATCTACAACAATTGGAAGGGTATCTCCAGCAATATGAGACGGGTCCATAAGACCATCGGAACAGATTAGAATCCAACTGTTCTCGTTCACAGGAATGTGAAAGATTTCAGGTTCACGTAGGAGAACTCGATTTAAATCCCTATCTCCCAATGCGCGACTCATTTGAAGTCCCGGTCCATCAATTTGCCATTTGTCAAATAGGTAACCGTTGACGCTTATTTTGCCGCCACGCGCTTCGGCTGCTTGAGCTTCCGCCAAATTTGTTCGAACATTGTGTTCTGGAGACTTCCAGATTTGTCCGTTCGCATCCTTTATGATAACTGGACTATCGCCCAAAACTGCAATATGAGCAACGTTATCCTTCAACCACACGATGCTTGCTGAGGAACCACAGGTATGATCGTTTGTTAACGATGCTAATTTGTTATAAATTTGAAGTAGTGTTGAATCTGGGTCTTTCTTTGTTTCTTTAGAAAGTGAATGAAACTCGCGAGGTGCTGCCGACGATGCAATTTCTGCTACCCATTTACCGCCGTGTCCGTCGAACACGCCAAGAAGAACTCCAACTGTTTTCGTTATTTTGAAAAAGGATCGGTCTTCTTGGTATGCTCTACGATTTTGTGCTGAAAATTGTGTTACTTCCATGATGAACTACTTTCTATGTGAATTGCCTGTTTAACTGGTAGTACGATACTACTAATTGATATTTTATGTATTGGGGCAATGTGGTCTAGTTTCTTATGTCAAGTCAATGTCAAGTATCTCCAAATATTTGTGCCATTGCACATGCGTTTGAAACTTTTTGATGTTAATCTTTAATCGAGTGTTCGAAGTATTTAGTTTGTTGTTGCCTTCTGCTTAATTATCTCGGCCATATTAAGAGAATCCGAGATAAGTTGCGTGATTCGGCCCATATCGCTTGGATAATCATACGGTGGAGGGGCAAGTTCATAAATTTCTGTCTGTGCCTGTTTTAGTCTTTCAATTAAAATGTCAACTGCTGTTTTCGCTTCCATTGTTGGACCTCAATTCTTAATATTTGGGTGGTATCCTGAATCTTTTTGCGTCTTTAGCTTGCTCTTTTCTCGCTTTCAAATCGTATATCAATGCCAGAATCAAGCCAATCACTGTGAAGAAAGGAATTTGAATTGCCAGTAATGACCAGCTAATTGTAATACTGCAAATTAGCATTATTATCAGACCTGCTACAAACATTACAAGTGAACTAAAAAGCCAAGGAAAAATGATCTGATGGTTTCTATTCAAAAAATTCATTTCTGCTTCTTCGAAGCTATCGGATGAACGGATTCATGAGCCGACAATGTGAAAAATATGCCGCTTGCAAAAGAAGATAGACCGAGCATAACCACAAGAACAATTCCATGATGAGGAATATGTAGCAACGGTCCTGCTAAAATTCCAGAAAGCAAAGCAAAACACATCCATCCAATCAAATATTTTAGTTCCTTGCTCATGTATTACTTCTTTCTGTTCTTTGCGCTTTCTTTCTCAAGTTGCGTCACAAGTTTGTGAATGCGTCGTCCTGCTTCTTTTCGTTCGACGCCCAATTTTCTTAAATTAAGCCACGAATTTTTACAATCTCCACTGCCCCAACATTTATCACAAATGTCTGGGGTCATTGCCGTTGAAGCAATAAAAGCGTCCTTTTGCCAAGTCGCCCCACTACCATATAATTTGTATCCTGATCCATTGCAATGATTACATGGATGTTGAACTACTTGCTCTCTCATAAAACCTTTCAGTACGTATGTTTGTGTTCTCTTTGAGTATAATAAGGTTTTCAAGAGTTGTCAAGGAAAAACAGGGATGGTTGCGGAATTGAACCGCAAATTATTTGATGCAACAAGTTAATATTAACGGTCCACGCCATCCCTGCATATTTATAAAAACAAATATAGGAATCGACACCACGCCCAAACATAGCCAGAGATAACGAAGAATGCCGCGCCAGTCAGAACAACCAGCGCGGATTCCAGTTTGGTCATATGCTCAAAATGCAACTTCATATGATCCTTTCTTATTCATAAGATTCTAATGCCGCCAATAGAGGTTCAATTGGCGATGCATAAAAACCAGACGAGTTGAGACAGTTGAACTCAACCACTTTGTATGTTCCATCTGCCATTAGGGCAATGTCCATCACAATATTCTGAGATGGCATCCACTCTTGTGCCATTCGGTTCGCCTGAATCCAAACCGCTTCAGAAATTGGCTCACGAATACGAAGCAAACCATCATGCTTGTATTGAGAACCTGTTACGACTTTACCGTTCACGATAAAGAAACGCCACTCCTGAACGATCTTTTGAACTGGACTGATTACGAGTCGGTCATCATCCTTCAGATGCTCATTCTCAATCATCCACCACTCTCTATCGCTAATGGTCGGAGAAGTTCGAGAATCATACTCAAGAACCATTCCAGTCAGGACTTTCGGATCGGCAGACTTGATGAAGACTGGCTCTGTAATCCAATTCTTCCTAAGGTCACCAACAGTCAGGTAAGACTGAGCCTCGTTCAAAAGGTCTGGGCGTTTGCCAACCCAATTTTGTGGATCAAACCATGCGTTAGTGAAGAACACACCCGGCTTGATTGGAAGATGTTCAGCAATTTCAACAAGACGAGTGCTGCCGTAAAACATTGTCGGACCCGACACATCTATATCGTCCATGCCAACAATGTTGTCTGTGAATGGGATAACACCAATTGCGTGACGAGTGCTACCGCGCTTGTCAATGGCCTCAACCAATGGCGCGACATTATTGTCCAGACACGCGAACGTGACGCCAGAGTTTTGAATTAGCCATTTCATTGAATTGCCTTTCTTATTTCTGTTCGGCCAGCACATCAGCGAAATATGCCATCCACCACCAATCGGGGATTCGGTCAAATTCGCAGTATTCGTCTGGATCAGATGAGTTGCGACGATTTATGTCTTTCTCAAGTTCCAGCTTATCTTCATCTGAAATGCCGTTGAACATTGTTTTGTCCGTATCGTTACAACCATGATTGCCATACGTTTCAGATGCCATATCAAGCAATCGAGACGCCAACAAAAATCCACCCTTGTTCATTGCGTTTCCTTTCTACTCAAAAGACCAATATCTAACTCGGCGTTTACGAATACGAAAACCGTCTATCCTGAAGTTGTCAACAAAAAAGTCAGATATAGTCCACCACAGCAGACAACCAATTGCCCACACGCCAATACATATCGCCGCTAAAAGAATTAAGAAGCTAATGCCTAAGATAATATCAAATATGATTGTGAGTATTGGTGCAATGATGTCAAACATGAAATGCCTTTCTGAGAGGTTGGTAGCCGACCCCAGATTTGAACTGAGATAGCTAGTTTCGAAGACTAGCGTCCTATCCGTTGGACGAATCGGCCATAAATTTGGTAGGCAATGAAGGAATCGAACCTTCGTCTACGATTTAGAAGATCGTCGTCCTGTCCGTTGAACGAATCGCCCATAAAACTATTTATGCGATGCTGAAATACATCAGAATCACATATAAAACTTTACATCCATAGTGAAGTGCCTGATCGGTAGTAAAGCCAAATCTGCCGTCACACTTCAAAAAGTCAATGAACATATGTAAAACAAGTTCAAGCATTGCCAAAAATAAACTGCCTGTTACAAGCCCGACCATACCTGCATGAATCAGAGCATGACTTAACAGCATGATCTGCCACGAATAGCCGGGAATCGGATTCTTGTGATTCTTCCCTTTTGAGAGAAACTCGCCCTGTAAAGGAAAATCGCAAATTTCATGTCCGACAATCAACCAAAATAGAATTGGCATTAGTTCCTCACGGGGTATTTCCAAATTCCCCATCAAGCCAGTTGATAGCCGGGATTACTACTGCAAAGCCAAAAATGACGTTGATTATAATCCCCAGAACGCCTGTAAAATCATACCACCATTGATTGTTCCACACATATTGCATGTGATCATACCACAGGTTGACGTAAATCAGTACAATTGTTGAAACGAGAAGAAAAATCCATGTGCTCAGTTTCATCAGTGTATAATGCTCCCCGACATTGTTGAAACGGTATTCATAAAACCCTTTCTTTATTCGCTTACAATTTCGCTCGGTGCCTCGCTAGTCGGTTCGCTTACCTCAGATGGTTTCTGAATCAAATGTAGTAACCAATTCACTACTAAAATCGAGGTTGTCACAAAGCTAATAAAAGCAAAAACATAGCACCAAATCAAGGTCAGTCTAAACCACCAAGCCGTTGAAATTGGTTCGGAAAAAGTATACATCCAGCACAACAAATATGAAAATCCTATCGAACTGGCAGGCAATAATGTCAACAAATACTTTTTCATGGTAACCTCTCAAAGTTGGTAGGGGATGAGTGATTCGAACACTCCCGTTGCACCAATCTAGTGCTCTCCAGTGTTTATAAGGCACCGCCGCACACCAATGCTATCCCCCACAAATTGTTGATACTGCTACCAATATAACAAGTATACCATTTGGTAGCAACTCTGTCAATAACTATTTATCTGTGATTCCTAACGCCTTGATGTTTATTACTGTGAATATATTATTCTGCGTATCATAGATAAGTATGTCTCCCGGTTTAGAATGAGACATAATCTCAACAATTGCTTCATTCAATATACCAACCTCGCGCATATTTTCTAACATTTGGGCATGTTGTTCTTCGCTGCGAAGTCGAAGTATTGGTTCAAATCGTCGCGCATTATCATTGGTGATATGAATGCCAGCACGTAGATGACAATGTAAAATGAAACTATACCAGCAAACCAGCCAATGATCTTAACAACACTATCCTTTCTTTTCTTTGGAATGCTGTTTTTCTTAGCAGTATCGTATTCAACCAAGCAATAGTCGCACATGCGAATGTTATCTTCGATATTCTCGTTTCCTCTTACTCCGCCTTTTGCACCGCGACAAATCTCACAGTTGTCCAATTCTTTAGTCATTCTCATTCCTATCTATACTTTCAAGATATCTGCACCAATCGCCATCTCCCCAATCAGTCATTGTATCAGACGAAACTACTGGCTGCACAAGTTTGTGAGTTCTCTCAAAAATATCTGGTTTTACTGGATAAAATTCTCCAGCATCTCCCTTGACAATCCAATCGTCCTTAGATGCATGCATATCACCATCCAAAGTTCTTATTGTAAGATCGCCATAATAATACATCACTGGAGGGTCTTGGCCGCTCAAAGGGTCAAACTTTGTTTCAGCATTTATCCAATCAATAATTTCTTGAGCATTTTGATATGTTTGCTTGAATTGAATAGCATCGACAATGATTGGAACTTTACGGAATCTTTGGATCATGAGATTTTCCTTCCAATATCATTATACCACTGAACCAATTATTATTTTTCTTTTTCTTTGTGAATGGTATGATATGCGTTTGGAAAATGTAATTTGGTCAATTCCATCCCATCATCGTCGCCTTCAATTTGCGGATATTTTTCAAACAAACGAACGCATTGTTTACAAGTCTGTGATAATCCCTGTCGTAGATTACACCAAATATGATGGCAGTCCATAAATCATCCTTAATAGATTTGTGACTTATTTATCTTGACTAGGTTACAATAGGAGAAACCTTCGTCACCAAATCAGCGTTCAATAAAGTGACCTTCGTTTTAAACCTTTTGAGTTCCTCTGAGACGAGGAATCATCCAATCCGCCAATATAAATCTATTTGAAAGTTGCCACGCATCTTTGACTTGAGGTTCGCAAAATCTTTTATCGATTCCCGGCCAATCCTGAAATACGGCTGACCATGCTTCGTTCTCAGTTTTAGCGTCTACCATAGCAACAATGGTATTATATTCCTTATCCTTGCTATGGAAACCGCTTCCTGAACACCACCAACCCAAAATTGCTTCATTGGGAGGATACGTTAACGGCCTGTAATCCTCGTCGTAGCAATACCATGACATCCAGTACCTATTCATTTTTGGCCCCACTGCTTTTCTGCTATAACAACTTTAAGATGCTGAATCAATTCATCCATTGAATCTACTACAGGCATTCCGTTAAGGTGAGCAGTAATTTCGACATTCGCTTTACGATAAAATCCCGGCTCACAAAGTACAATACCCGGCTTGTTAATGTATTGTCCCAATTCCAACAGAGTGATTGGAGATTTACTTTCAGCAGTCATCACGAAAACTCGATAGTCGGCAACTTTCAAGTAATGTTGTTCCCACGTAACCTGTGCCACAAATTCAGAATTGTCCAAATCCTGTTTCCAATTTTTATCCCAATTGTCGCGGCGGGGATTGTACAGAATAACACGATAATCATTTAATGCTGTGACTAAATTTTTCTGCCAATCCCAAACTGCTCCCTGATCGATACTGCCGCCTAAGAAAATACTGAATGTTCCTATACGATCAAATGGTTGAAGCTTCTCTGGAGCCTTTACTTCCTTCATTAAAATATCTCCTTGCAATACGGTACATTAACAGGATTCGAGATTCGGGCCGCTTCTCGTATTCTGCCACATTTCGGACAGGTGTAAACTGCCGCAGGAAAACTGTAATTGCATGGGATGGTAAACAGTCCAAACAAAACTTTTCGTCTTCCCTTACATAAAATAAGTGTTCTCATTTCCAATCATCCTCATCTTTTTCCTTAATATGGCGATAATACGAAACACCAACCACAAGAATAAAAAGCACAAATGCCACATTCCCAATCTGATCTGGTGTCATCGCGGAGTTCTGAGCCTCGCCAATCTATAAAGTTCTTTCAATTGCTCAATATGATAATTTGCTTCATGAACTGACATTGGACTACTCAGTTCTGGATGACATTTTTCTCGACTTGTATAAACAGGGTATTCATCTTCATAGAATCCCCAAATCTCATTGCTATGCGAAATTACTAAATCTTTTTGGAGTTCCTTGATGTGATATGCAAGGGATTCGACAAATTTTCTGGGCAAAACAATAACTTCTTGTTTCTCGTCTGCCGCATCCAGAAAAGTTTGGATTGGATCATCACTCCAGAATTGATTAATGTCCCGCTTTCTCGGCATCGCGGCTCGCTTTCCTTTGTTCTTTTTGGATTTGCTTATACGCCTTTTTGCAGGGTGTCACGATCCATGCATCAACCCACCAAATAACCAAACCAATTACAACACCATTCCAAAAACCATCCCACCACTGTGTATTAAAATCTATCATATTTGTTTACCTGCTTTCATGAATGAGACTATGGCATACGAGTTTGGGACATAAACAAACTCCAGTCTTTATTGTAGCAAGAACTGGAGTCGTGTACAAATTGAATTTTTGGTGGATGCGGCAGGGATCGAACCTGCGACAAACTGATTAAGAGTCAGCTACTCTACCAACTGAGTTACGCATCCATTTAAACTTTCAGTGATTCTCGTATCTTCCAATATATTAGCAAAACTAGATTTGCTTCGCAAGCCACAACCAAAGATTTAACTATAGCAATACAAATGGTTGTGTGGAGAATCAATAAATTATACGCGAGTACGAACACTATGCCAGCGGCACATGCTTGAAACCAATCCTTTACTTTAAACATGTGATAAACCTATGCAAGATGAAGTGCTTGGATGGTTCACAAGCTATGCATCTATTTATCGTTTCTATGAATCAAGAGTAGAAAAGAAGTCACTCCTTCTTCGTTTAAACTGCTTGAATCTTGGAAATTTTCCATGTTGGCGTTCAGCAAGAAAGTTTCCAAGAAACTGGTTACCTAAAACAAAACAAATACCAAGGACCGCTCCAATCACAATTGAATTTGGATCGATAGTCATTCAGCCCTTTCTCACAGACTCACTTGTTTTGTTACCAGTTCGCCACATCCCAAACAAGTATTTGTGTAGGTTGTGCGAATCGCTCTGATAGTTCTCGGTTGATGCTTTTCGCCAACAGTATACAGCCATGGTGTCAAATCATTTTCCGCATCATACACATTCACTGATCCTATCTCTTTCCATTTGGAAGGATCGTATGAATGACGGTGAAATAACCGCGCAAAAATTTCTTTCATTCCGTAACCTCTGGCGCTAATTTGAACCACATATGAACGTATTTCATGTGAAAAACTTGTGTTTGCTGAATGCCGTCAACATCCCAAATCTTCACTGTCATATAACGGCCATCTGGAGTATCGTACAGAACATACCACAAAGCCTCGGCTGTACGAGTAACAATCGACTTGTGTTGTTCCAAAGCCTCTTCGGTCACATGGAACAACTTCTCAAACTCAACTTCTGAAAATTTACGAGGGCCTACAACAAGAGTACTCATAGTTTTACGCCTTCATTCATCTTCTCGCGAAAAATTTCCTCGGCCTTTTCAGGAGACATGGCAATCAGCATAGACGCACGATTGACAGCTTCGGTGATCTTTTCAACAACGCCAATTTCACGAGCCTTTTGCAAAGCCTCACGCGCTGCCTTCTCAAACGATGGATTTGACATTTGCTTCATTTAGCCCTACTCCTTTTTACAGAATATCGTAGTCACGCCAAACGCGAACACCAAAAACATTTTCCTTGCTGCCGTGGTAACCGTTTTTATAACCAGCCTTCATAATAACTCGGACATTTTCACGAGTTGCACGGTTACGAATCAAATTCATCACAGGTTTAATTTCACTTGCAACAGGAACTGGTACAAAGAAACTATCAGATGTGCCAGCCCTCATTTTCTTAAAAGGCATCTGCGCCAATCCAACGAGATTTCGGGCGCGAGTCGGTCGTTCTTTTGATTCGAGTTCAAACATCTTTAGCCTTTCATCTTCCAATAGTATATCGAAGTTTGGCCTGAATGTCAACAAAAAGCTGGAGTCAAATTCGACTCCAGCCTAAATACAGCAAATTCAGTAACTTAAAGGTTAAAAACAGGATATCATAACCAGTTTCATTTGTCAAGTATTATTGTATCCATTGCACGATTACTATTCCTGTTGCACCATTTCCGCCAGAGGTTCCTGAATTTGACGATCCTCCGCCTCCGCCTGAACCAAACGCTTCTCCGTTTGAACCATTGCCAACTGATCCTCCATAGAATCCGCGACCACCACCACCAAAAATACTGGCTCCGCCAGTTACGCCTGCTGATGATGAATTTGAGGTTCCTGTTGATCCGTCTCCACCATTAACCGAATCGGCATCTCCGCCTGTAGGAGTTCCACCAGCACCACCGTAATTTGCATTCGGAGAGTTTCCGCCAACACCACCTCCGCCGCCTCCACCAGTCACAGTTGAAATTGTTTGAGTTCCGCTGGCAATTGCTGAATTATTACCATTTCCGCCGCCTGTTCCCGCTGATCCTATTCCTCCAGTACCAACAGTAACAGCAATCGTATTTCCTGATGTATATCCAGTTGACAGAACTTTCGCCGCAGCGCCTGCTCCACCACCTGAACCACTAACGCCCGATGCACCACCACCACCTGCTCCACCACCTCCGACTATTGTCCATTGAAATGCGGTGCTGGTTGTAACTCCCGCTGGAATAGTAAATGTTCCAGAAGTAGTAAATGTCTGCTTATGCAATGTTTGGGTGAAGCATCCCAAAGAACTTCCAGTTGTTGATATTCCAATTGTTGCTTGACCCGCTGCGCAGGTAGTAGGAGAAGATGCAAATGCAGTTGCTGTTCCTGCATTTCCAGTAATAGCAATTGCCCAAGTTCCTGATGCGCCTGTTCCTGTTACGCTGGGCGCTCCGATAGTATTATATGAAACAATAAAAGCAGTGGAACCATTATATACTTGTGGCGATGATGCTCCCGATCCACCACTATTAAAGGTTAATGTGCTTGCAACTGAACCAGACTGCCCCGTAATGTTTATTGGCCATGTTCCAGATGCTCCAGAACCAGTAGTTGACGGTGCGCCAAAGCTATGAAAGTCATATGTTATTGCAGAAGAACCATTAAATGTTGTACCGGGCGCAGCACCACCTGATGCTGCTGCGGTCAACGCATTTGTTGTCGCTCCAGTACCTGAAATTGTATTACATCCAAATGTTTGTGTTGAATTGTCAAAGGTTAATGCATTTGACCCACCACTACAACTTAGAAGTGTCTTCCACGAACCTGTTCCTGCTCCAGTTCCAACAAAAATTTGATTTATAGCGTCAGAAAGGGTGATGGAAATTTGGGGTGTTGTTGTTTGATTAGCAACATTGAGCGCAAACATACTATTTGAACCAGTTGGAGAAACCTGTGTTACTGTTCCAGTTCCAGCCGAAATTGTCACGCATTGAAATACATGAGGTGTAACTGAATCATTATACTGAAGTGCATTATTCAGACCGTGACAAGTTGGCACTGGACCAGTTCCGCCATATAATGTCCCCAAAACACCCTTTACCTGAATAGGTGTTGATGGGCCTAAATTTATTTGTTGAGCCTGAGCAACGAAGGGGATTGAAAGCATCAAAACTGCCAGAACTGTGAATAATCTTTTCATTGTTAACCTCTTACCCAAAAATAATGATCTTTCCCGAAACATTGATGTCAGATGAAATCCCATAAACATTAGCTGAATCGAATCCTGCTGCAACATTTGACGTATCAAGCCAGAATTGCCCCAATGAATTTGCATTTGTCATAGTAAATGTTACAGCAACGGGAGTATGACCAACAGAATGTCCAAATACAAATGGTCCAGCAGCAGACGAAACAAAAGAAGATACTCTAATATTAGCTGTTCCCGATGAACCCGCAGTTCCTTGATTTCCCTGTGGTCCTGTAGCTCCAGCAGTGCCTTGATTTCCTTGAGGACCAGCAACACCTGCAGTTCCTTGATTTCCCTGTGGTCCTGTAGCTCCAGCAGTGCCTTGATTTCCTTGAGGACCAGCAACACCTGCGGTTCCTTGGTTTCCCTGTGGGCCTTGAGGACCAGCACCAATAAAAGATATCAACTGCGAGATTGAGGCACTTTCCGTGGTCGAATTTTGAACAATTGGAAAAATTGCAGTATTCGCAATCGATCCCGCTGCGGGAAGTTGACTAATTTTTATAGACATGTGTTGAATACTCCAATCGTGATTCTGTTATATTTATGCCAACCAAAACAAAACCGCGAATCTTTCGACTCGCGGTTCTGGCTATTTCTATTAATTGTATTTTGGTTATCCCAATGGTTGTTCGTATGTTTCGAAGAAAAGGTACTCTCTCCACATTGGGTCACTCTCGCCCATATTCCTGAGAATGAAACGACTTGTGTGCGAACTCAATGGTTTTGGTGTGTATCTCAGCTTCATATCCTTCAATTCGCTCAACAATTTGTCACCCTTATGCTTGTTACAAGGCATACAGCAAGTAACAAGGTTTTCCCATGTATTCTTACCACCACGGGAACGCGGGTAAACGTGATCCATTGTCAATTTGCTAGTTGGAAAGACTTCTCCGCAATATAGACACATGTTCTTATCACGATTGAAGATGTTCTTTCTCGTGACAATCTGTGTCCTGATTGGAATATAACGGTACTCCAAAAGCCTAATAACACTCGGCAGAAAGAAGTCAACCGTTACCAATTCACCCGTGTGTTCGTCCCACATTTTACCACTGTAGAACATTTTATCCTCGTGAACCTTTTCAGCCTTAGCCGCACCCTTGACAATGAGTTTCATTGCCCTTTTGGCGCTGCAAATATTCAGCGGCTCAAAAGCGTTGTTGAGAACCAAAACGGGTTTTTGACATAGGGTAGACATTTTGTACCTCTTTCTGTATTATTTACTGCTCCAACTTCCGAATCATTTGTTGCTCAATTGACTGCCATGCGGCATTCCATGCACGAAGTTTCGACTTTTGCCAGCCACTGAGGAATCTCCATGACTCAAGTCCAATTATCTCAAAATAGGTTGTTTTGAATACCTTGTTTGGGTCCACATCATTTTCTGGTGAAAAATATCCAATGATAAACTTCGCTGTCGCAGCCCATTCCGATGAATATGAATTTGTATTAGAGTCCAAATCCTCAGCAACTAATGCATTTGGATAAATGGCCCGTACTTTGTCCTTCGATGTTTGTCTTTTCATTTCTCAAACTTTTGAAGCATTATTTGCTGAATCATAACCCATGTGCTTATCCAAGCTTCGTCAATCGTTTCGGACCATCGTCCTTTTAATCTGAAATGTGAATTTACCCTCTGATAATCACCTGTAATCATCAGCAATTCTTCCGATGTAATGAGAGTCGGCTCTCCGACTCCGTACAACTTCAGTGCATGAACATGATTAGTATACTTGTGAGTATCCTTGAATACGATTGCGTTTGGAAATATCCCTCTTACCTTTGAAATGACATCCTGAATCTCAGTAGAAACCGATGGCATTGGCTCGTACTTCCACTCTTTAAACGTAGGTCCGACAAACCAATCGTTCGAGTCATCCAATCCCATGTGTTTTCCTTTACTTGTTGAATTTCCAAATTTCATTTAACTGCCGTTGGGCAATCGAATAGTTTCTAAACTTTTTCTCATGGGTTTTTAGCTGATCTTGTATTCTTTTTAAGCGAGGTAAAATATCTTTGTGAAATGATTCTATGACCGCTGATTGCCCATTTTTGTTTACATAACTAGTGTAAACCAAATTTTGAAAAGAGTCAAGAGAAAAATAAAATTCGGTCAATTCTCTGTCAAGCTCAATCATTTCAACAACTAACGATGGCAATCTCGATGCCCACGATAGCTCTTGCGCAGCAAGCATCGCATCAAAAATTAGATATTTGGCTTCATCCTGCGTCATTTCCGCCATTTGGCTTTGCTCCGTAGTCCGTCACATACCAACCATTGCCCTTAAAATGCAATGCGGAACTGGTCAATGGTCTTTCAACTGGTTCTCCGCATACAGGACAAACCTTTTCCTCAGGTGCTTTGAAACTCTGCAACTTCTCGTAAACATGTTCACATTTTGTGCAGCGATACTCATATAACGGCATATCAATATTTATCCTCATCGAACATGAAAATCACAACGAACACTGAGCCAACCATCAATTCGTTTGAATCCCTTGTCTCCGCATCTGTCACAAGTTTCATTGCTTTTGCGTTCGGCTTTATCAATTGCAATATCTGTCTCTTCGTTTCCGCCAGAAGTGTAAACTCGTAAGTCGCCAAACTTTTCTTTGATTTGATCGATATGAAACTCTGGCAAATCTTTAGTCAAAACAAGAAGTTCGTCAAACAGTTCTTTTATGATTAATAACCAACCATCGCCGACCTCGAATCCATAAGATCGACGGCCTTGAAACCACGAAGCAGGATAGTTGGAACGTAATTGTTCCCTCAACTCTTTCATTTGAACTCTCTTTCCAGTAGTTACCAGCTTACAATCACCGATCTAAAATCTTGATCTGATAACTTACAAGCCAACCCTTTTAATGGCAACATTTGACACAGCATAATTTTAATGTGCATTAATTTCCACTCTTCTTGGTAACCATTGTTACCACATTTAAACTCAAGATTATATTTCTTCTGCCTAATTGCGTAAGCAATTTCGTCCTGTAATTGACTAATCAACCTTGGCATATCTTTTTCTGCTTCGCATCTACCAGCTTCCATCTGAAGCATTACTCTTGTGTGGGTTTCGCGTTGGTTTTTACGATCTTCCTCCTGCCTGAGTTTTTCTTTCTCAATCCTCTCAAGCATTGCTTTATTTTCTAATTTCTCCACTGACTCGATATCAATCATACTCACCAACTTATCTCAAGTTTGTTTACACTAGGCTTCAATCGGCACACAAATCCGCTGAGTGTTAATGTCGGTATCAACAACGAAACCAAAAAGGTATCCTTTGGTGATTCGCCAATTGTATAATGAACAACATTTGACATTCCGCCCTTTACCACTCTTCTGATGCGATCTTCAATCGTTTGCAATTCATCAGGAAATTCTTGTTCCGCAGTTGCCTGTGCGTTTAGCATACGATCAAAAATCAGTTTCTGACTTTCAATCTCACTTTCTAGCGCAACAAGTTCTTCCTTATATTTCTCGTCAATTTTTTGCCGCTGAATTGCACGGACTTCCTCAAGGTTTATCATACTCACCAACTTATCTCAAGTTTGCCTTCGGTTAAACGGCATACATATCCATGCAATGGCAGAACATCCAATAGCATCTTGACAAGGTAGGTATCGCGAACGTTCCATGAATATTGAAAAGTAAACATTGATCCGCCGTTTGAAACATTTTCTCTAATATTGCATTCGATGCTTGCCAAAACAGTAGGAAATGCTTCTTCTGCTTTTTCACGATCAAGTTCAGCATCAATTAATTTCTGTTTTTGTTTGTCAGCGGCAGCTTGCAACGATAATGTTTTGTTGCGTCGTTCAATTTCAATCTGTCGTTCAATTCTTTCCAATTGAAGTTTTCTAATTTCTTCAAGTTCAATCATGCTCTCAATGCCTCTCGAATCTCCATCAACATTCTGCCAAGATGGTTTTCTCCAACTCCTTCGCACATCCCCCAATACGTGTCATTCCACGTATTATCCTCAATCAATTCAGCATCACCTGTTGCCAACAGCAATTCTCTGTAAAAAGGATGTGTGAACTTCTGAACAAGAACTTCCATCATCACATCATTCTTGATTGTCTGCCAATCAGGTCGCAAGGTAACTGTGTATCCGAGTTTCTTTGATTCACCGGGAGTTTTTGCTTGAGCAACCGCGAGTCGTTCTTCTCTAATTAAAGTCTTTGATGCTTGGAAAGCGTGTTCGGTTGTAGCGCACGAAATTTTTCCACCAGCACAATCATCGATCCAGATTGTCATGCTATCGGCTGAATGAAAATTACTGAGGAATCTAAACGGACCAAAAAAGCCTAATATACGGTTGCTCATAATACACATCCTTTGCATTAGTATAGCTCTTTTGAATGAGAGGGTCAAGACCAAAAGAAAAGGTCAGCTTTCGCTGACCAAATTCTTGAATTATGGAGCTAATGGAGGGAATCGAACCCACGGTGTTTGTATGGCAGTTTACAAAACTGCTGCTGTCGCCACTGAGCCACATTAGCTTAAATTGTTCGGCCTTTATACCATCCAACAGGAATCTCTGAATCTTTGGCCGTCTTCTTATTTATGCTTCCGTTAGTAATCCACATCGTTCCAAACTGAGTATTCTTTGGACCTTGAGAATGGCCTATTCTTGCGAGAGTTGCATATCTTTTCTTATTTGCTTCTTCAGTTTGAGCCTGTTGAATTGCCTTTGCTTGATACTTTTTACGATCTTCTTCGCTCATTGCGAATATTCCCCGTTTTAAGTCTCTAGCTCTCACTCCACCCTTCGAATTGATTTCTTGTTTTCGTTCTTTCGAGTAGCCGTGTATCCCAAGTTTCTTTTTGACAATTACCAATCCACCCGCCAACTGCTCTTGAGGTGTCCAACCGCCCTTCCCACCCAAATGAACATTATAGGTGTCTTTACGAGCAATAAATTCTTCGTTAACCAACTCTCGCTCTTTTTCAAACATTTCGGAGCGTGTAACAAAGTTGAATAACGTCACTCGTTTGAAGTTTTCAGGTCCGTACTTCTTTACAGCCTTTCGGAAGATGCGACCAGACCCTAAGTATCCATCATCAATATTATCGGTAATGTGTGTTCCGATGTATATTTTTCCATTGATGAGATTTGTGGTTTGGTACACTGTGTAATGCATTTGATTTGGAGCCTCGTGACGGAACTGACCCGTCAACTAAACTTTACAAGAGTCTTATTTTTCCAGTTAAACTAACGAGGCAAAACATCGCAGTGGTTCGGGGTGCTGTCCTCATATTGAGGCCCGTATATTGCTTACGTCTACCAGTGAATCCACTGCGGGAATGTTGGAGCCGAATAACAGACTTGAACTGTTTCCTTATCTTTACGAGAGATATATTCTACCAGTTAAAATAATTCGGCAAAACTTATATTTTGGGGTTAATAGACTTCAATGCCATATACTTCCCCGCCGATCCACGTATCCTTTCTTACCATTGTTCACCGCCGATGTAGGTATCTTTGCTGATAATCTTAATCTTGCGGCCCATACCATCACACGAATCAAACTCGTGACCGCGAATGCCTGTGTTCGGAGCGTCAAAATCATGTCCAATCGTTAGGGTCATATCGTCTCTCTCGGATGGAGCTAGTTTGTTTCTGTTCGTTTAAGAAATCTTCCTTAGCCCAAAGTCTCTTTTTCCATTCTGGTAACTGTTCGTACTTTTTCTCAGCCTGTTCAAAAACTCTTACTAACCACTTGCCTTCCATAACACATCCTAATTTGGAGCCGATTTAGGGAATTGAACCCTAGTTTCAACCATACCAAGGTAGCGTAATAGCCACTATACGAAATCGGCGTAAATCTAAAAATTTGGCTGGTCCACAAGGATTCGAACCTTGAATGTCTGAGTCAGAGTCAGAAGTGATAGCCGTTTCACCATAGACCAATATACTTTATTTAGCACACGAAACATGTCTCTTTGCCGTCCATGTGTCTTTTGCACCATTTTTGTGCTCATTTACCCATTTTATTATGTATTCCTTCAACTGTTTATGCCATTTTACTTTGTCAAAACCAGTTGGAGTCCAATGTTGACTGTCACTTCTCTGCGCATTCTGCAAATACTCGTTAATCTCACCTGTCATTGATACCATCGGCAAATAAATCCAACGAGGTGTGTAAGCAAAAGACAGCTTATCAGCAAAACACAACTGAGAAGGGTCTTTATCATGCTTTTTGGCATAGTATCGACTATGATACAGGCAAAAATCGCCCCATTTGTCGCCAAACAGTTTGCGCATAATTCCTGCGCCAAATTCTACGTGTGTCTCGCCTTCTGGTCCATCCATGTTTGGTTTTCCAAAATAGCCAAAATCGTGTACAAAAAATGCAACCCATAATCTAGGGTCTAATGGAAAACCATACAACTCATACCACGCTCGTGCCACAAAAAATGGATGTAGGAAAAAGCAGTGAGCGCCAAATAAAACGCTCTTTGTTCCAATTCTCATAATCCTCAAATGTTTGGGGATTCTTCAGAGACATAGTGTGAATATAAAACTGAAGAATCCCTCAAACGGGGGAGTCAACGGTTTCGGGTCCGTTAACGCCTCTCCACCAATCGGTTAGAATGAACCGATACATTGGGCAAATAGCTCAGAAAATTCTCTGAACGATTTACGTCTACCACTCAGTCAAAAATGGACTGAGACATTGCCGATGTAGCCCCGCTCCACTCACTCGTACGGAGTGAGACGATTAATGAAATAAATTTAATGCGTTCTTCAATGTAATTAAGGCATTCGCCGCATTACATGCCGCTTGAGAGAAACGCATTGAATCTTGTGAATCCTGCGCTTCCGAAGCCTTTTTAATTAAGGCTTCAACTTGTTTTGCTACTGTTTCATTCATTGTTTCATCCATTGGGTTTTATCTCCAAATTGTGACGTTGTGTTACGTTAATGATATTCCACGGCAAAACATTGAAACTTTTGGTTATGTGGAACGGCTTCATGAACTTATATCTAAGTATGCCCTATATTTTAGACAATGTCAACTACTATATTCGAAACGGAGGTTGAAATAGCTTACCATAATGTTTCTGAACAACTTGCAACATTTTTTTACGACCAGATGGATTTGCGCTGTGAACTTGAACACCATTCACTGGCCAAACATTGTTTTCTTCCATCCAACACAATATATCGTAACCAGTTTTTTCTTCATCAGCATAACCCATTGTTTGGGTCATATTCAAATCGTGATCAAGTGACGCAACTTCGACTTCTCCTGTCGCCAGAAGTTCAATTGCCTCTTCGTATGTTTTTACCCACACCGCGCCTATTGCGCCGTGATGAAATGGGTTTCTTTGATCGTCCAGCCACAGAAACATTTTTCTTCCTCTTCTTTGGTTGAGCTAGTTTTCGAACTTTATCACTGCTCAATGCATCCACTAATGATTTACGCATTCCCAACGGTAACGGATCATGTTTGTCGTGGTAGGTCAAATAACTCAATATTGCCGCGTCTGAGAACGAAACGGTTATCATTTTTCCACCACTATAACAGGAACGCAATCTCGTCCGCAGCTTTCTGGCGTCTCGTATGTCATAAACCTACCATCATGCTCAGAGATTTCTTTGTGATAGTCTCCGAGAATTGCAAACCATTGTCCATTCGACCGCCATACAGTATCATCACCGATTCCATCAAACTCGTAGGTATCGTACAGCATTGCATATCCGCTCTTGGAAAACTTAATCATCGCCTTAACTTTTGTATTTTCTGGTAATGTTGCGGCGGTATAATTTGCCGCAATAACTAATTTGGTTCCATGTTCCGTCTGTACGAAAGACGTGACTTTATTGTCTTTGTTGATTGGATCGGCGACTACCACAAGTGCCGCATGTTCTTTTGCTCTGCGAAGTTCAATAGGAATGATTACTAGTGATGCAACAACGATAAAAATTCCAACAGTAATCCAAAGAGTTTTCTTAAACTTTGATCGGGTGTCCCATAATGGATCGCGATCATCATGCTGCATTTGCACACCTTGCATACCACCGACTTGCATACCAGTATTCTTCGAACCAATCATTCCATTCGGTACTCCACCCATATGTTTTACCTTTTCTTTCGTATCCGACAAAACTTGGTTGTCAGTTTAAATATTTTGGCGTCATAGTTATTGCCAAGTCAATACCCGATTTTAGGGCCAAGAATCAACGCCCCTGCCACGCAACTATAAGTTGTGACATCTTCCACAGTATAACCAAACATCAAACTATTGTCAAGAAATATATCAGTGTATTAGAATAAATAGATGTAGTTCGCGGATTCGCCGTCCCAACTACCCTATCGTCTCTGGAGACAACAGCTTATGCCTATTTACTCTGCAAAATATTCACAACTCAAAGAGTTCTACGTCTACAAATATCTTCGTTCGCGAAAATCCAAATTTGGTGAAATCGATAGTCCGTATAATATCGGCAAAGGTAAGGGGAAACGCGCTTTCTCTAAACAGCATACTATAAAACCACCCAAAGATAAATCAAAAATTCAATTTATCTCGGAAAATATGAATGAGGCCGATGCCTTTCAACTTGAAATGCTACTCATTCATTGGTTTGGCAGAATCAACAAAGGAACTGGTTCTCTTCGCAATATGACAGAAGGCGGAACTGGTTGTACGGGAACTGTTATTTCCGCCGAAACTAGAAAAATACAATCTCTACAACGAGCAAATAAAATGTGGGTCAATGATGGCAATAAACAACTATTGATTCGCCCAAATTTATTCCGTCAATATAAACAAAAAGGTTATAAAAATGGTATGTTGAAATCTTCAGTGAAAGAGCTTGTTTGGATGCATGATCCTAAAACAATGAAATCTACAATGGTCAAAATTTCAAATATTTCTTCGTGTATCTCCAAAGGTTACATTTTAGGTAGACCCTCTCCATCGGAAGAAACAAGAACAAGGATCAGCAAATCTACTAAAGGAAAGCAAATTACACAAACTCACAAAGACAATATAAGAAAATCTAAGCTTGGAAAGAAACGAAGCGCAGAAGCCTGTAAACGAATTAGCGAAGGAATAATCGCAGCCAAGAAACGCAAACTCTAAATTCCGTATTGCTTTTGGGTCATGGTTTTTACTGGTTTTCTAACGGCAATCATTTTTGCTTTATGAAACTGCACATTGACCGTATCCCAGTTTACAACATTCCACCAAGCAGCAAGATATTCGTCTCTTTTATTCAAATACTGCCAAAGATACGCATGTTCCCATAAATCGATACCAATAATAGGAACGTCGCCATTCGTTAATGGGCTATCTTGGTTCGGCAACGACACAATTTCCAGCTTGTCTTTCGGATAGATGAGCCAAACCCAACCAGAACCAAATCTCTTTGTGCCAGCCTCGTTAAACTTTTTCTTGAACTTGTCAAATGTGCCAAAGTCTTTTGTGATTTGTTTGGCAATGTCTCCAGTTGGAGGACCTCCGCCTTTTGGCTTCATGAGATTCCAAAACAAGGTATGATTTGCATCTCCGCCGCCTTGATTGCGCACTGCATCCTGAATAGCCTTTGGCATTTTCTTCCAATTGGTTACCAGAATCTCTGGCGAATACTTCTGATACTTTGGATAATCCTTTAATGCTTCATTCAGCTTGTCAACATATGCTTGATGATGCTTATCGTGATGCAGCTTCATGATTTCCTCACTGATATGAGGTTCAAGAGCGTTGTATGCGTATGAAAGTTCAGGTAGTTTGTATGCCATATTATAATCTCGTCTTTTGCAGCGCCTTAATTACAGCCGTCGCCATCTTCAGGTATTCTTCATATTTCCAAGCTGTCGAAGGGTTTCCCTTCACATTTTTTAAATAACGCCAATCATATTCGCCTTCAACCTTGCACAATGTTTTTGCAACGGCCTTAATTAATTTTTCATGATCAAACTTTTTAATTGCCATGCTTCACTCCATCAACTGCTTCGCCCAATGCAGTCGTATAAATTCCCGCTGTCATTGAGGCATCAACTATATCCTGCTTCAACTTTCCAATTTGTACTGTAAGACCATCGGCGCGTTCAGTCTCTTTTCTGATTTTCTTTTTGCACTCGTAGTGAATATACGATTCAAGATTCGCCGCGTCTGTTTCCAAATCTCCGATTCGCTCAACAAGAGCCATGAGAAATTCTGGAGAGATTGGCATTCTCTCAGCGTCTTTGCTGGCAAGGTCCAAACAATGATTGTACAAACCCTGCAAATCTTCTGGCACGTTCATTATATCCATTCCTGTGAACCGCGATACGAAAATCTATGATTCATCAATTCCTGTAAATCTTGATGCGAGTGATAGACGGGCATTGTTCTTGCCCATCTAACTACCATCGCAATTAGTAATCTTTGCATTAATAAAATTCCACCACTTGATCGGCAAGTCCGTACTTTACGGCTTCCTTTGCCGTCAACCAAACATCTTGCGGTGGAAGCAAATACTTTTTTATCTGTGGTTCTGTTAGACCTGTGCAAAGTTTGATATGAGTCATTACGCGCTGCGTTGCATTATTGAACTCAGTAACCTTGGCCATCAGTTCATGTTCTTTACCGTGCGATCCCCACGAAAACTGGTGTGACAGAATCGCAGTGTTTCTTGTGATGAACCGCTTTCCCTTAGTTCCAGCGATGAACGCGAACAATCCAGCACTGCTAATTTGTCCCAATCCATATGTACAGATCGGAACGCGGCTTCCTTTCATAGTATCAATTAATGCGAAACAGCTTGGCATTTCTCCACCCGCTGAATTGAAAATCATCTTCATCATTTTCGGCGGTGTGTCCATAAGATTGCGTTGAAGGATAAACGTTATCGCCTCGCCAGTTGAGCTAGGGTCAAAATCCTTGTTGAAAAGAAAATAGTGGTGATCTTCTAATGTTGGGATGTTTGGAACTTTAACATCTTCTTGTAGGCCCAATGTATTCTCCGTTTAGCTGAAATGGCTGAGGGTTTGCCCTCAGCCTCAAAGTTACTTCTTTGCTGCTGGTGCTGAAACATTTGACGCTGCCGTGGCCTTCTTCATTGCCTTCACTTCATCTGGCGTAAGCTTAATCCACTGCTTTGAAGAAGCACTGTACACAACATCGTCTCCCCACTTATTTGCATCCTTAACTTTTTGAATTGCTTTTTGAATCTTCTCTTGGTCCTTATCCCATTCTGGCCCGTATTTTGCATTCAATTTGTTTTGAAGTTCTTTCAACTCATCCTGATATCTTGCGGAGAGGAGATTTAAATCACCGAGTACAGAAACAACCTCTGAATCACCGGGAATGGTCGAATCCCCCAATGAAATTTCCTTTGGCGTCAACACTTCGCCTTTTGGTCCTTCGACTGTCTTGACTGGTATTTGTTTTATGGTGGCATCAACCGCAGTATTATCAGACGAAGAATGCAATGCATCCTTTGTTTCGGATGATTTTGGTGTGGTCTGCGCTGCGAGAAATGAAGAAAATAACACCAATAGTAAAATTGTAAATGAACGATGCATGGATTCTCCTAATATAAACAACTATATCTCTTCATTATAAGTTCAACGCAAAGAAAGAGTCAAGTTAAAGTTTTATCTCAGTCGGCATTCCTCTTTCATCAAAGAAACGAACCCGACGAACTCCATATTCCCTTACCAAATTCATGCACTTCTCGCAAGGACGCGAACACCCATATTTAACAATCGTTTGCTGTGCATTTGTGGTGGTACGGCTAACGTACAAAATAAGATTCTTCGACTTCTCATAGTGCCAACGACGAACTAGACACATTACTTCAGCATGAACATTTCCGTTGTAAGTATCATACTGTGCATGTTTAGAAGTACGAGTCCAATCATTAAACCCAATAGCAAGCAAATTTGAACCAGCGTACAGAGAAGCCCCGAGTTTTTGACCAACAGCCGATCCAGTGCTATGCATAGATGCGGCAGTAGCAGTATCAAATCCCCTTTTCCAACTTTTGCTGATTTTCATTTTATCCATGATTTCCTACTTTCAGTGATAAATAGTTATGCAGTTCGCGAGTCTCGTGAACTCCAACTGCCCTAACGCCATTTCGAGACAATCAGCATATGAATATTTATTATGTATACGCATATCTAAGAGAGAATTCTTCTGTCAATGGTCCAGCAGGATCACCATATTATATTGGCAAAGGAAAAAGAAATAGAGCATATCAAGATCATTTTGATTGCGCTGCCAATAAACCCAAAAATAAAAATTTCATCCTTAAAATTTTTGACCATTGTTCCAACGACGAAGCGAAGTTTTTAGAAACAGGGTTGATTAAAATATTTGGTCGTATTGATTTGAAAACCGGATGCCTGCGAAATCTGACACATGGCGGAGACGGTTCTTCTGGGTACAAACATACTGCTGCAACAAAAACAAAACTTAGAAAGAATGCTATAAGTAGGCAATACTCAATCAAAACTCGACAACTAATGTCTGGGGCTCACAAAGGATCAAAAAATCACAATTTTCAAAAATGCATCCCTGAAGAATTAATAAGAAAACGAGTAGAAACAAGAAGAAAAAATAATAATTACGAAGCATCGGATAAAACCAAATTTAGAATCTCACAATCGTTGATGGGAAGCAAAAATCCCATGTTTGGAACAATAAAACCAAAAGGCTCCGAAAGCCCTTATGCAAAAGCAATTAAATGTACGGAAACAAATCAAATTTTTGGTTCTATAACCGATGCTGGTAAAATATTAGAAATACCCCGATCAGACATAAGCAATGTTCTTACTGGTCATCAAAAATCAACCAAGGGATTACATTTTGAATTCATCTAATAAAGATTTAGGTGGCCCAGAGCCGAATCCAATTTTTCTTTTGTAACTGGCCCCACGGCTGTTATTGTATGTACTCGATCTTTCGTTCCATAAAATTGCTCATTTGTGTCATGAAACTCACCATAAACAATGTTTGTGTCATCAGAAATCAAATCTTGAATTTCATTGGAAACCTTCCGAAGTTCTTTTGAGTTGCGAACAGCAAGAACAATCGCCGTCATTTCACGATATTCAACATTTGAATTTGCAAACATTCGTTCAGTAAATCGTCCTATATGATAACCTTGCGCTATCAGCCTTCCGTGAACCATCGGAAAAGACTCAACAGTATCTTCAAATAATTCTGGATGATAGCAATCCTCTGGAATATTGAATTCTGTTGGCGGCTCAATACCCTTATGCAAAAGTTGTACAGTTTGTGGGACAATCACATAAATTCTCTCGTCAAGCATAAACCCTCTCAATTCTCAAGTCTGCAAAGCAGCATTTCTTCTTTTGACCCTGTAGTCAGTGTATAGGAAGGAACATACAACTTTTTGTTTACGCCTTGTATTTCAAATAATATCCTATCCGCATGAATGACTACATTTTTAATGGTTACGACATATCTCTCTTTTGTGACATCGGCAATTCCATGAGGATAGTAAAATAGAGTTAGCCCAATCAAAAATGTATACATTCAATTCTCCAAAGTTGCAAGCATCGCCTCTTCATTTGTGGCGTGTTCCAAATACCAACTCTTAACCCATTTCGTATCGCCGTCAAAGAACGTTATTTCAAAATCAGCGTCAGTTGGGCAGTCTTCGGTGATTTTTGCCATGTAACGTTTGGATGTATCGTCTCTATGATACCAAACATAGTCGCCAATTTCGAATCCCCATCCATCCGACATTTAACTCTCCAGTTCCAACTTGTAAAGGAACAGTCTTTCCTGTGATGCATATTCCAATTGCCACGGCGGAACCCATCTCCATCTCTGTATCCCAAACACAATCTTGACTTCAGTTGGTTCAATCTCCACAATCTTTGCTGGTATAATTGTTGGCGGAATCGTTTTGGGATAGCCGCCTTCTCGAAATTCGAACAGAACATCGTCTCCAACCTTTATCTCATGTCCATTTTTATCCAGCATAAATAGTCTCCGTGAACACTTCGTCAAAATTCGCGTTTGCGGTTGGAATCGTTGCTTTGGGTGTTTTTGCTATCGCCGTTCATGTTTCTCAACTCGTCCCACGAAACGCATATTACAACCCGCCCAAATTTAAAGGTAACACTGCGTTTGTTTAACTTTCCAACTTGTACAGCATCAACTCACCTTTTGTCGGTGTCTGAATCTGGTCTGAATATACGGTCATGTAATCGGAACCTTCCCAACGAGGGTTTATCTGTACTGTGACCATGTTATAACTTATGTCTTTGTCCAGAACTTTCATCATGTGGCGAGAATCTGGTTTGAGTACAAAATACTCATCCAACGAATATACCCAAACCAAATCTCCGTTTCTCATTAGCTCACCTTAGCGACTAGTCCATTTATCATTGTCACTTCCGCATACCACTTGCGATTGGTATAAGCACACGGTCCTACGACACAAAACTTGCCGTTCGGCGTATACTCAGGCTTAAACATCGTTGTCTCGACATAATTCAAAGGCTTGCCGACTGCCGCTTTCAAATCATTCTTTGTTTTATATCCCGATACTCCCATCATATCGTTTCCTCTTTCTTCCGATCAAAAGTCCCATACATGAAAACTAAAATTGCCAACAGGAGATAGTAGATGGCCGATTGTTTATCTCCAGCATCGAAAAAATGACCTGAATAGATAACCAAACCAGCACTGGAGATTTGAAATACAAATGCTAATGTTTCCAGAATTGCTTTTTTAAACATGATGCCTCATTTCTCAAAAGTTTTCAGAACATCGATTGAAGTCTTAGCCTTCGTTAAAAAGTCAGCTTTCTTTTCATCCGTTCCAGACGCAAGAAATAACGCCAATTCCAACACTCGGATATATTTTGCGTTTGCGCTTATCTCTCGCTGAAAATATTCAGCCTGTCCTGCACTACTTGCGGCCCTTTCCTTGAAATGCTCTAGCTCTCGCATCACCTCATGAAGCTGACGCATTGCACGTTCATATTCTATGCGTACATCGTCTCTTCCGTAATAACCTCTATCCATCCCGTCAAGTCCGATTGGCATTAGTTCTCCAGCTTGGACACCATTGCATTACTTGTGTACATCTCAATGTTGTACTTGAAACGCCTCTTGGCGTCATAAATGTCCATTGCAATTTGAACGGCATTCCATGCCGCATCGATTGCATAATTCTCGTGACGATCCTGAGTCCAGCCGATAAACTCCGCAGGAAGGTCCATGTCGATATAGCGTCGTCTACCTGCCTTGTTCTCGTAAAGCCACTTTCTCAGTTTACGCGCATAAACATATCGCGTCAATCCGTCGCGATTGTACTCAGTCAACAGAAAATCCATAATCGCGGTTGGCGAACCATTCATCTCTGGCGTGATTTCTTGCCACCGTCTATCATACTGCTTTGTTCTGACGGACGACACGCGGCTAAACTCACGCGAAAAATATGCCTTCTTTTTTCCTGCCTTGTATACAACTTTGGAAGCAAACTCAAGCATCGTATCTTCAGGTTCATGCGGCAACTTGTATTTCAAGCAATCAATTAATTCGTCATTGCCCATCATTTCCTTTGCGAGAGAAACTAGATATTCTCCCACAAGATGCGTCGGCAAAGGTTGAGGATAAACCCACGATCCATCAAGCCGCGCCGTCTGATAGAGGAAAAACGGAGCAATAGGACCGTTGTCATATTTCGTGCTGTCAAAAATGAATGTGTATTTCTCAGGATTGATCGTGGAACGAAAATTGTGAACCATTTTATCCCTTCTTTGGTCATTTCTGTTTATCTGTGCTAAATACCAATAAGCAATTTACTTCGGAGATAACGAAATGATTACTGCATATGTTTATCAGCATACCAACAAAATCACTGGAGAATTTTACATCGGCTATCGTTGCGCAAATGTTTTCAAAAACATACCACCTGAAATTGATCTTCCAAAATACATTTGTTCCTCGCCCTCCATAAAATCATCAATTAAAAAGAATCCCGAAAATTGGATGAGGCAAATTCTTTCTTGCTGGTTTGATTCCAACGATGCCTATGAATCGGAACAAAAATTGATCCATAATAACTGGCATAATCCTCTTTTGCTAAATCAACAATATCAACTCAATGGAACAAAACATTTCAAAGCGCCTAAAGTATTCAGTCAAAAACATCGTGAAAAAATCAGTAAAGGACTGACTGGCCGAGTTCGTTCTAAAGAACATTGTTCTGCGATTAGCAATTCCTTGATGGGCAGAACATTATCTTTACAAAGCATTCAAAAACGCAGCGCAAAAATCACCGGGCAAAAACGAACACCTGAACAATGTTCAAATATTTCTCAATCCCTTATCGGTCATCTTACTTCTGAATCAACACGAGAAAAAATATCTATTGCAAATTCTGGAAAACAGCATCCAAAAGGATTTGATAGTCCGTGCTCAAAACCATTTCGTTGCATTGAAACCAATCAACTTTTTGGCTCACAGCCACAGGCAGCAGAACTTCTCAATCTAAAACAATCGGACATAAACAATGTTCTGAAAGGTCGCCAAAAATCTACTAAAGGATTTCATTTTGAGTTTGTGTGAGTTCATCCACTCCACACCAATCTTCCAAAGCACTTTTCCAAGCAAGTTTGGGTGTGGAAAGAATTTTAGAAATACCTATTGAACATCCATCGCCAGTTGGCAGCGCGATTTGATACGCTTTCTTTTCACACAGAGAAAAACAATATGCTTTTGGAAATATGCCTAAAACTTGCTGTCTGAAAGTTTGTTTAGTCATTCGTTTCCTCTCACCAACAAATATAGTATACCAAACATTGGGATTAAAGTCAAGAACTTTAACCCCTTTGTTTAGTTATGGTTGAGAGCCGATTTCCACAGGATTAGCCAATCATTGCCCTAATCAATTCGATTTGAGTCTCCAAAACGTGCCTAACGTTCTGATACGCGGCCTCTTGCTGAGGGAACAACTTACGAGCAGCCTTGAGCAATGGCAGGATAAACTCTTCAGTTTCAGCAATATATGACAACTGCTTTTCCTTGCCGAAAACGCCATGCATAGATTGGTGATTGTGCATTCTATCGATGCCCTTTGCCAAACTCGCAACGGGATCATTAACCATAGCAGCGTAATACTTGTCAAGCGGCTTTTTGACGCCAGAGACTTGATTGGTCATGAGTTCAACATGATTCGCATTGCGATCTCCAAACATTTCATTGATGACCGACATGCCAACATTACAATCTTCAACAACGTCATGGAGCCAAATGGTTATCATTGTTTCCTCGGGAAACATTGTTTGGTCCAAAATGGTACGCGCAAAATTTGCCTGAGAGACTTGATGCTGAAATTCTGGCGTGACCTTATCCTTGCGTAAACCAACATGCTTACTCTGAGCAAAATTCATTGCTCTGAGAGCAGTGTGATATCCACGGCCAACTTGCCAATATCGAATAGCAATTCTCATCTTTTCAAAGTCTTGCTTCATCGTAGTCTCCTAACCACATTATAGTGTACCAAACTTTATCGATAAAGTCAAGTATATTATCTTTCAAGCATATGCAGCATAACGTAGTTTTTGTCAACCCACGTAACTTGTGATGGCATCTTGTAAACTGTTTTTACCTGTGTTTCTGCGCGTGTATAACCGTCTTTCCAAGCACGACACAATCCAATTTCATCATGCCGTTGGCGCAGTCGTCCATGACGCCTTACAGTTCCAGCATTGCGAAACTCTACAACTTCAAATAGTTGAACATCGCCGCTCGCCCATACAGCAGTAACGTAATCACCAATTTCAATCGAGTGTCCAATTGCATCAATCATATGTCCACCTTCATCGGATACGCAAGAACATGCTTGTTTGGTTTACAATATGTTTTCTTATTTTTATGAACCCAAACATTATATCCGTCTTCCTCATCAAGATTTCCGCTGGAATAATTTTCTGCGTCTTCCAAATGTATCTCTTCGTGACAATACTTGCAAATAACAATGATTCCCAATTTAGCGGCAACTATCCGTGATTCTTCCTGTTTACGAAAAATATTAGTGAAGAAATTCATTTCGGCTCCCATTCATAAGTATTTGCCAGCGGTCCCGGTCTAGCTAATGCCTTGGACCAGCCCGTTTCGTCACACCAAAAAGTATCAGTGTCTTCGTGATCCCAATACCCAATTCTCGCTACATATTTTCGTTTCAGCCTCTTCCCGCAATTCTCACAAAGAACAATCATTCCTAACTTTTCAGCCATTAGTTCAGATTCTGGAATGCGTATGCTCATGGCAGTTTCCTTGGTTTCGCATATGAAGACGATGGATTGGCTTTCGATACGCGGTCAGAACAATACCCCAATTTTGAATCTTCGTGCTTCCAAGTTCCAAGTCTTCCAACTTGCTCTAATCGCCTTCCGCAATTTGCACACAGAACAACCATTCCTAACTTCTCTGCCATCAATTCGCTATCTGGAATATCAAGTTTCACTATGCGCTCCAATCAACTTTGCGGGGTGTGGCAATGAAGTTTGGATTATTTTGTTTGCAACGCATTCTGTATTCACCAGTCTTCTCGTTAAGATGTGCATATATTTCTTCATGAAACAGGTGCCGCCAAGGATGCATTTGCATCGATCTAACTATAGAAGCCAAGTCTTCACTGATCAAATAAATTCGCTTATGACAATGGATACAAATATGAACAATACCCAATTGTTCTCCCATCAAGTCGCCTTCGGATATTTCGGCTTTCTTAATTTTCGATGCCATCTTGTTTACTTCCTATTCTTGGAAAAGCATACAACAATTTGCCAGCGTAACACGCTCGCAATTTTGTTTCGTCATGAATCCACAAATTTTTATCTGGCGTATTGAACATCTTAAAATCTGCTTCATCATTCGTGATGGAGATTATCTTATTACAATTTATACAAAATCGCAGGATTCCAAATTTTTCCGCCACCAATTCATTTTTGGATATTCTAGTTTTCATCTTCATCCTCAAACTTCATAATGTCTTCGTGCCAGTCACGATAATCAGCTTCATCCATAGGAACAGCAATTCCATCCAAAGGATCGTTCCAACATGCTTTACGTCCATCGCTCTGATCACCTGCGTTGTGAACCCACATATGATAATCTTCACAAATTGGCCTGCGACAGTTCCAACAAATTTTCGTCAATCCCATAACCGCAGCAAGATACCATTCCTTTTCTTTCTGCTGATTAACTTTGAATTGTTCTTCTGGCGTCATTCGTTGTAATCCCATTTATCGTAGATGTGTTTGAATATGCGATAATCATCACTGATCTTGTCAAACCAACTAGACAAATCATCGGCTTCCAAATCAATGTTGTAAGTTTTATCCTTCACAACAACTGTGATCTTTTTTGGTCCTGCTGGAGGATTGAACATTTCTTCCAAGGTTTTAAGACTCGCGGGTGATGCGTGTGTTGAAGATTTATCGCATACGACACCCTCAGATGCCGTATGAATCCAGCCAATGACATTTCCAACTTTGTCCGAAACAGAATGCACACGGTTGCGGCAATTTTCGCAAAGGAAAATTATACCCATCTTCGCTGCGACGTAATCGTTCTGTTCCTGTTCTGTCATGGTGCTCCTACCATTTTTTGTCCCAAATGAAAATCAGCCAATAGATGACATAGAACCAACTACAGATAAAGTGGATAATAAGCCATCCAATTGAATGCCATGAGTGCCACGACAAAAATGCCGCCAAAATACCACCGAGCAATCCACCACCACTAGCTTCATTATTATTTTCCATTTAATTCCTCCATGATTCGATCTGTTTCCGCACTCAGTTCTTCGTATGTTACACCAAACTTTTTCAGAATTACTGTTCTGGCTGCAACGTACTCTCGTTCCAATTTTGCTTTCTCTTCTGCATTGCTTGCAACTTTTGTCATGTCCATGTGTTCGAACATGAGAAATTCTATTGATGACCACGCATCATTGTACGTCTTAGCTTTCATGCTTTGCACTCAAAGAAAATTTATACAACATCACAACGTTTTCGTCAACCTTCACTGTATTGTCGGGTCGAATTGTTGGCTTGTATCCACTTTTTGGCGCTCCCTTTAAAATATCAACAATCTCACAAACCACATATGGATCACCCATGACATAACAGCCAGCGGGAATATTATAATTCTTGCTCTTTTTCAAACGGATGCGCGTGATTTGACTTAACAGCATTTCACCGTTGATCGTTCGTGCCAGAAAATCTCCCACCTTCATAGTTGTGCCCATGAAATCTTGGCAGGATTCGAGGTTTGGGTTTACAGTTCCCATGTAACCATTATACCAAACTTACAATCTGTTGTCAAATGTATTGAAAATAAAGGACTTAAACACAAAGGCCGCTTTCGCGGCCTTTGTTTAGGAACATTTCGATCCACCACATTGCAAACATTTAGAACATCCACTTTCATAAACCATCTGTGAACTTCCGCAGTTTGAACATGTGGCTCCTGCAATCTTCTCTCCGTCTTTAATGTATCCACCCAACAACTTTTTCAAATGGAATAGAAAGCTGGCAAATGTCACACCTTCGATCTTGTCAATTTCTGCAACGATGTTCTTGATTCTAACTCCATGTCGAAGCAGCAATCCGATTGTTCGCGCAATCTTCGTGCTGTTGCTATCGTGTTGAAATTTCTCCTCAACTCCAGCCACATACTTTTCAGGTATTCCCTTTGTACGCGCCATCGCCAACAGACGTTCCAACGCATCATTTGTGGTGACTGTCTTTTCCATTGCGTTTGTCTGAACGAATAACGCAATCGGTGCTTTATTCTCATTCAGCGTAACTGTGACGTACCATTTGCGACTGCTTCCTCCCTCGTGATCACGCAAAACCTTTACCTCAGCACTGCTTGTATCAGGCATCTTAATGTCACTAATGATTACTTCTTCATCCATATCATTTTTCTGATCGGCTGCGGACAATACAGCAGTCATTGAACCAGATCGATATGTTGTGAGTCCCTTGATGTATCCAGTCTTATAAGCATCCAAATAAATGTTTTGAAAGTCTTCAAAACTGTAATCATTTGGGAGGTTGACTGTCTTTGAACATGCACTATCGACGGCCTTTGCAAATCCTTTTAGATCACTGACATGTTCATTAACTGAAAGATTGTCAGTAGTGACGGCCCAATCAGCTTTTTCATCCCACAATCCATGAGCCTTCAGGAAACGAACACCATAATCCTCGCAAAGAACTTCCTTTGTCAATCCACGATTTTTGTCAATTTTATAGACACCGCCGTGTTTATCTGTTCCTCGAAGAATCTGTTCATCTCCTTCCTGAGCAAACTTAAACATTTCTGTCTCAAACCACTCGCCCTGATACCAACGAGGTGTATCAGAAGCAATGTGCTCTGGCATATCAGCAACGATTACAGTACGGATGTAGCCATGCAAGAAGATAGGCTCAATTCCACCGCTTACAATGTTTGCAAAAATACTGGAATTTCCATTTGGTTGCATTGAGAACAATGAACTGTTGCGAATACCATACTTACGCATTCTTTCACGCAACGATTTTGGCAGATCAATGTTGTCCCAATATGGACTGAGAACATGCTTCTCAGGATCACAGAACTCAAACATTCCTTTTTCCTCGGCAATTTCAATAGATGCTTCAACACCAGCATGCATGAAAGCCTTCAACAACTCTGAACGGACTTCATCGGCCTTTGCTGAACCAAAACGCACTCGCATCATATACAATGCACTCCCCCAGCCCATAAGACCGCATCCAATACGACGCTTTTTTCGCATGGATTCAACATATTCTGGTAATGGAGCGTCACTGTATTGATTCACATTGTCAAGGAAACGAACTAGATACTTCACATACTTCTTTACCTTATTCAAATCAAAACTAGTATGTGTTCTGTTCACAAACTGTGTAAGATTGAGAGTTCCAAGGCAGCAAATACCACCGGGAGATAGCATCTGTTCGCCACAAGGATTTGTGCTGGCGATCTTTTCAAGATAATTAAGCTGATTGAACTTATTGGATCGGTCCAGAAATAAGATTCCGGGTTCATTGCGGTTATAGGTGCTTTGAGTAATGAGATTCCACAGCCATTCAACCTTGACCGTCTTGTAAACGACGACTGGATAGCCTTTTTCCTGCCAATCAACAATGTCGCCTTTCCATTCTTCCTTGTATTGCGCATGGGTTGTTTCTGGAAAAATTAAGTCCCACGTAACATGATCCAGTTCCAATTGATCAGCACCCATCTTTTTCAGTTCATAAATTGCCAGAACTTTTTCCATGAATGCATCAACACAATTCACGCTTACATTGAACTTCTGTAATCGGTTACTGGTTTGCTTGGCTGTAATGAACTCAACGATATCTGGATGCCAAACATCCAACACTCCCATCATTGCGCCTTTTCGAATCTTTCCTTTTGCTTTTTTGTTTACGCTTTTCAGACCCGAGCCAGATGTAATAATCTCACTGCTCTTGTCAAAAAGCTCCATGAACTTGACTGCACCGGGAGTTTCGACTCCAATTCCGTTGATGAATGATCCTCTGGGCCTAAGAACGGAGAAATTGTTACCCCATCCCCCTTCACTCTTCAATGTCAATGTCTGGGCCTTAAGAATATCAAGGATTCCAACCATACTATCTGCATCAAATGTTGGGGATGGACTCACAAAACAATTAATTAGGCTTGTTCCTTTAAATTCTGTTCCTGCATTTGCAAGGATTCTCCCACCGGGAACCACCTTGAAGTCGGTCATCATATCATAAAAGTTTTCCGCCCATTGCTGCCTGAGAGAAGGAATTTCAACGCTTGCCATAGCGCATGCTACGCGCCAAAATGATTCATTAATGTCTGTGTCTTTGTGATCTTTGTAGGTTGTTCCCCAAACTTCCTCGCTGAACGAGTCTTGAAAAAGGGTAGAAAATTCTGGACGGGTATTATATGATACTAATGCGCTCAAGTTGTTATACCTCTAATATAGTGTAAGTCCCAAACGAATGTTCAGGTTAGGTGTTTGTATTTAGGTTTTTGCCTTCGTTTTTGCTCTGTAAGTCTCAATTTCAAATGCAGAAAAAGCCCAATAAAATTGGGCTTTTTTCATAGATTCTCTATACGATTTCTGCCTAATCTTTACACTGATTATAGCACGGAATCTCGCTTTAGCTTGAATAAAAAATGTTCTCCTGTGGTGGCTTCTTCTACTTCATCATCTCTACGAATTGTTGTGTTTTGTCCGAGTCCTATATCAATAAACAATCTTCTCCAAGTACATCCCTTAGAATACGACGCATCTATGTCCGTTATTTCTCCGATTACATAATCATCTACAATGGTCAATCTACATTCCAAATCTGGACAATTTTTGAACACTGTAATATCAGGAATGTCAGTTCGTGGATTATCCCTAACCCGCACAGCATCCCCCTTTTGTAAAATTTTTGCCATAACTTACTCCAAATTCTCACATCATGTATAAATATGATGGGAGAACTTATGAAAAACAAAAAGTATGCCGAATACAAACTTTCTGGTTTGTGTGTTCGATGTGGGGCCATTCCTGAGAACGGGAAAACAAGATGCGAAACGTGCAATGCTGAACATCTAAACTATACTAAACGATCACGAGCGAAAGCCGCCAAAAATGGAAAATGTTTGTATTGTTTGGTTGCCTCCCGACACCAAAATTTTACTATGTGTAAAGACTGCCTACTCAAGCATAACACAAAAGGAAAGGAAAACTATCAAAAAATGCGGTCGGCTTGCATAGAAGCATATGGAAAACATTGTGTTTGTTGTGGTCTAAACAATCCGAAATATCTTCAACTCGATCATATCAATAACGATGGCGAAGCCCATCGTAAAGAAGTATTTCGAGGTAACAGAAAAGGATCAATGTATGCGTGGGCATACCACAATAATTTTCCTGACATACTACAATTGTTGTGCGGAAATTGTCATCAAGCTAAAACATCTTGTGGAGGTTGTTCAGCATCAGATCATCCAAAATGGGACGGTCACACAACTTTATTGTATGCCAGTTTTGTTCTCATCCAATGACCGTGCGTTTGAACATGTTTCTTTCTTACATATTTCCCAACAACCGTTCTAAATTCCCGAAACTGAAAAGTTGACGCTGGTCTAATTACATATCCTTCTTGTTTAGTAGTGTCAATCGAGGATAAGATTTTTTCTTGTAAATCGTCAGTCCATATTCCGCGATAAATTACTGGCACAGTTTCGAGGTCAAGTAATTTTGCATACATTACCGTGTCATCCCAACTTAGACAAGTCATTCCATCCCAAATACTAAAAACTTGACAGAAGGCTTTCAAATTCTCATAGTATATCGAGTGTACCGCTGTCAAATTTTCACAGCATATCCTGAATGTTTTCGGGATGTTATGAGCGATTTGGGCGTGAAGTGCCTTTATTTGGTTTCGGCTTGGATGCGGCTCGTAATCAATACTTCTCGCATGCAAATCGTTCCAATAGAAAGATGTATTCTCACCGTCCATCTTTTCAGTTACCACGACTTCGTGATTCCAGCTTGCCACAACCTCGGCAGGCAACCGCCTGTCGTCCTTTGTAGCACCGGGACTCCACGGAAGATGGTATGTTCGAGGATACTTAACCTTTTCGGTGAAAAGATGGAGCACAGGTTCCAAAACTTTCTGAACACTGAGGTCTTCGAACAATTCTCCACGAACACGCTGCTCATTCGGCAAAATAGGATTTCCCCATTTGTCGTATCTTTGATCGCCATAAAGATGTTCAGGAAGAATGACGGTTTTGATTTTTGCAGCTTCTCGCAATACTTCAGTGCTGAGCATAGTGCTCTCTGCGTCAAGATGGCAAATTCCACAAACTGTCACACCATTATCAAGATAGTATCCGCCATCATGAAACAATCTACGTTCCATAATGTGATGGGCATCTTGTCCCGGTTTTTTGCAGTAGACACACAGAGAGTTATCGCGCTGGAATACACCAGTACGGAATTGGTCGCGTGTTAGAAGTTTCGGTTCCATAATCAACTCTCACGTAATTATCGTACTGTAAAGGATTATGGTTGTCAACCAAAATCTTCAATACGATTACCAAATATTAAAAATAAACAGCGCAAGAAGAAGCCAATTACCCTCGCTCATATCTTTTGGCTTGTGCTCAAAGCAGCCAACCAACCACAAGCCAAGCAGTATAACTATAGCTGTGTGCATTATTTGCCATCCTTTGAACTGGAGCTAGACGAACTTTTAAACAGAAAGGATGTAAGAACCATAATTCCCCATGCCTGTTTCCAAGAAATAAGATGGACTCCAACTACAGCGGGAACTAGGCACCCATTCCACAGTTTCATTACAGGCCAAGCAGATACGAATCCAATTATAACGAACAGCAATGCAAATCCAGCCACTGTCAAAATTACTCGGAATCCAGATTCCATTGTATCTCCAATCTTCGCTTTCAAAAACTTCCCAACTATACTTCCAATCTTGTCTTCGATATTCATCGATGCCTCAATTCAGGCCACAAATGTGGTGTGCCAACAACAAGCAATCGCGTAAATCTGTTTATATCTCTGCTTGAAATAAAAGTTTCAGGATCGATGTACATTCCGACAACTTCATGACTTTTATTCATCAGAGGATAACCCAATGTTGGACTTCCTAAAATCGCACCATGATAAGTAAACTCTTGATTCCCTCCATCGGCGATTTTCAATGGAACGATTTCCAACATATTTTCATCAGCAGCAGGCAGTAATTCTAAACAAGCAAGATTCAAACCGAGAGGATAATACCCATGCGTCCTTAAAGTTGCCGAATGTATTTTTCCACCTATTGTAACCTCGATTGTTTTGTTCCCGCTTGGATGGCTTTGTTCCGATTCAATTATTTCGACGGCAGAGAAGGGAACGATAAAATCACAAGTAGACGTTGTAAATCCTGCGGAACGGCTTAGCACATATGAGGTTTCCTTTTTATCATAGTGATAATGCACCGTTACAGTCATGGTTCCTACTTCATAGTACCATGATGGATGAGACTCCTGAACAGGTTGGGCGAAAGATGAAATTGCGGAAACAGCTAGAAAACCAATAACTCCAATTTTCATTATGACACCTTTCTTTTTTCGTATTCCTCAGCAATGTACCAACGTCTCGTCAATCCAGTTTGTTCCGCGTCTTTGTTCAGATAATCAATTTGAGCACGAGAACAAATAGCCTTCATTCCGTTGAACGGGCTTCCGTCAACATCTTCACAAATCACGTCAACTAAACTGTGTCTGTTCGCATTCATAGATAAATGATACCTCCATCCAATCACTCCACACAATTCTTTCAGATGGCTTTTTAAACTCTCGAACGTAATATTTCTTTTCCCACAACTTTCCTCGTTTGTTGTTGCATTTAAAACAGCTACCCACTAAATTTCTCCAATGATTTGTTCCACCAACTGAAATTGAAATTATGTGATCAACGGTAAACTGTTTCACATCTCCGCCACTACCTTCTAAAACACAGTCACATTTACACCACCAGCATTTTCCATGTTGTGCTTCCCACAAACGCAAACGGTGCGATCTATACTTATTTTTTCGGCGCACGGTTGTATACGGAGCATCTGTGACGTAACTTTGCATTAAATCCAAATCATAACCCAGAATAATTTTTCCAAATTGTTCAAGAGCATGCTCATAGAAGTCTATCATAGCCCCAACGTCTTTCTCACCCATGCGTCGTCAACAATCTTGATGCCCTTCTTTTGTGCCTTCGCCAACTTGGAACCGGGCTTATCGCCAACGATCACAAGGTTGCAATTGGATCGCACATCGTCAACAATCTCCGCGCCGAGTGCTTCCAACTTTACGCCAACTTCCTTGCGAGTTCCCATGCTGAGTTCGCCAGTCATGCAAATCACGATTCCAGCAAGCGGAGCACCAGCAGCAACAGTCTTTGCCACGAGAGCAGCAGGACGGACGCCAGCCTTGTACAGCCGTTCGCAGAGCAGAACGCTATCCTTGTTCTTCGCCCATGCGATAACGCCAACAGTCTTAACTTTTCCAAGTTTCTCCAGATTCAACTTTGGCAAAGTCAGAAGCAAGGCAGGAAGATTTTTCATGTCTTCCGTTCCAAGATTCAACGCCTTCGCAATATCCTCACCTAGCGAGTGTCCGATGTTCGGAATGTTAAGACTTGCAATCCAACGATCCCAATTCGCAGTCTTTGCTTTTTGAATCGACTTTGCCATCTTTGCAACATTCTTTGCAGACGTAAAGCCAATACCCTTGATGCGATTTGAAAACTGCGTTTCAGTGTCACCAGCCAAGGCAAACATAACATTGTTGGAAAATTCAACCAACTCAGCAATATTGGTTGCTTTTTTGAGTGAAACAAGTTCTTCGGCCATTGACTCGCCCAAATTGTCAATCTCAAGTGTTTCGCGATTGCCAATATACTTGAACTGCTTAGCAGCCTTGCCACCGCAGAAATTGTTCGGGCAGAATCGCTGAATGATTTCCTCAGTCGTATCAAACGCCAGCTTCGTTTTGCAAGATGGGCAAGTTGTCGGGAAAACGATCTTCTGAGTTCCCGGCTTCGTCACACCAACAATGTACGGGATAACGTCGCCAGAACGAAGAATTTTCACAGTGCAACCAATTGACAATCCAAGTGCTTCCATGTACGTTTCGTTGCAAAGTGTAGCACGAGCAACCATTGCGCCGCCTAGATTCACAGGCTTGAGCAACGCCACAGGTGTAATCTTGCCAGTGCGTCCCAATCCATATTCGATTCCAAGCAATTTGGTTTCGGACGCGAGATTTTGTGGCTTGAAACAATTTTGGTATCGAGTAAATTTTGTTGCAACACCCAATAAATTACGAACTTTATGACTATCTGCCTTTATTACGACGCCATCAGCGATTATATCAGAATTTTCAATATTCTTAAGTGTGCGATGCAGTTCTGATAAAATTTGATTTTTCTGTACCTTCATGCCTTCGGGATGAGGAAATCCAAAATTAAAAGCTAACTTCATACGATCATATGCACTATCGGACAATAAATTATCTTCGGTTGGACAGTACATATCCCAAGGAAAAAATTCCAATTTACGAGATTTTACAATGGACAGGTCTTGCTGTTTGAGTGTTCCGCTTACTAGGTTTCTCGTGTTTGCATAATTCTTTCCACCAAGAGAGTTAATTCTTGCCAATTCAGAATTACGTATGACAACTTCTCCGCGAATCCGCAGATCGTGAATTTTTGTAATTATGTGTTGAGGGATTGCCTTGCAAACTTTAATTTGTGCTGACATATCTTCGCCAGAATTTCCATCACCGCGCGATACAGCGCGAGTTAACACGCCGTCGATATAAGTTAGTTCAGCACTGCACCCGTCAAATTTTGGTTCAATCAAAACCCAAGTTCCATAATTTTTTGCGGCATCCTCAAACGTCTCTTCAGTATAATAGTTCTCAATCGATAACATAGGTCTTGCGTGAGGAACACGCAACAAAGAATTGGCATCGACTCCAACCTGTGATAAAGTCGTGGCAATATTTGCATATTGAGGATTCATTACAATAAGCGCCGATAACTGAGCTTCTAATGCATCATACTGAGCATCTGTTATCATCGGACTACCACTATAATAGGCAGTCTGAGCATTCAAAAGTTCTTGGTTTATTTTCGAAATCGAGGTCTTAATCGTTTGACTCATATACATATTATACCAAACATATTCTTAGAAGTCAAGGCAAATTAAGTCCTTTATTTTGAGTCAGATATGATGGCCATTTTCAATATTTTCTTGATTTCTTTCTCTTTCCAATGCGGAATATACAAAATTTCCCAATTATTCTCTTGACAATATAACTTTTTTATTTCGTCTCGTTTCTTGTAGGTTTCAAAAATTTCATTCGTCTCTTTTTCAGATAATTTACCACTCCAATCAATCGGTCGATAATGCTGTTCTCCTTGAAATTCGATTAACAAGTTTACAGTATCATTGTTCATGATTGCAAAATCGAATACAAGCGGATTTTTATATCTGCAATCTTCAAATCTGTATTGTCTAATATATTGTATCGAATTATTTTGAAGCCATTTCTCAATAATTCGTTCGCCCTTAGATGCAGAACAAACAGGACATCCAGTTTTCATATGAAGATGATTCATAGGAGATTGTAAAAATTCGCCATGCGTAGGACAAATAATTATTACCTTTGTTCTACAATTTTTGTATTTTGTTTTACTGTAATCATAATAGGTTCCATGTATCTTTTTAGATTCTCCAATAAATTTTTCAGTTGACCACGGCTGTTTATTTGAACAACAATAAGGTTTTATTCCATTCAATAAAGTGTTTACTCTTTGCTCAAAATATCCATGCTTAGGGCATTTCAAAATAACTTTGGTTTTTGAACCCACCCAAACAAATTTATCAAATCCGTAGGTATCTCCGAACTTTTCTTTTATTTGTTTGACAACAAGTTCACTATCAAATTTCTTAACTCGGCCTTCGCAATTCGGGCAGCAATTTTTATTCGGGGATAGATGATGACAAATCCATTGAAAAAATTTTGTCCCGCATCTCTTACAGATAAGCGTAATTTTAGATTTACTACTTGTATAAACAAAATCCGAATAGTCGAATCTATCGCCGTGAATTGCTTGTGATCGTTCTATGATAACTTCTCGTGTTAATTTCTTATTTGCCATATATCTATTTATACAAAATATCAACATTGTTTGTTAAAATGGCATTAAAATAGCCCATCAGATGGGCTATTTGCTCAGTATCTTAAATTATTTTAAAGGATATTTGGCCTCAAATTCATCTTTCAACGCAACTTGTTTTGCTGCACATTGCCATGCCTCTTTACGAGTATCATGAGTGTGTGAGATACCGTGATAGCATCTATCAGAAACAGCGGGAATTACAATCAAAAAACCAGCCACACCGGGATCGCCGTCAGGCTTACAGGTTGCCTTTGGATAACGAGCCAAAACTTTTTGTCTGTTAGTCATAAACCCTTTCAAATCAATGGTTAACGAGATGCAGCAATGCGAATCGAATTCAACACAGATAACCCCTTCATTTGGAAAGAGTTATCTGCCAATTTTGCTCCATTCTTGAGCAAATCTTTTGATTTTTGCTTGTTCTTCGTGCAATGTTCGGATACGAATTTCTTTCAATCGGGAAGCATTCGGGATGCTGTAATGCGAATTTTCGCGCAATGATGGAAACTGAGTGTCTACCTGTGCAATAAACTCGTCTATCTTCTTTAGAAAGAATGACTTTGCATACAGCGCAAGATATTGCGGGATGCTATTCAGCCCCAATTTTTCGCGATGCTGAAACCATTCCACATGATCGTTCAGCGTGATCCGCTCTAACTCATAGACAAACAAGACAATAGCGAGTAAATCCGCCGCGCTCTTTTTCGGGTTCTTTTGTGCAATTTCACGAAAATACTCTGACGGCAATTGTCTCATTGCAAGCCCTTTCAAATCAATGGTTAACGCGAAGCCGCAACGCGAATCGGATTCATTCTCTGTACGAAACGAGTGAAAAGACCAGTGTAATTCGTGAAAAGGTCTTGCAGCGCGTCAAAATAGACGCCAGCCTCAGTCGCTACAACTTCATTTTTGTAACCGTTCGCCGTTCTACGGGCATTGACAAACTCAACTGTGTAAAGATCGTCGGGAGTCAGAGTGATTTTAACCAGCGTGATTTTGTTTTCGGCGTTCGGAACGCGAAACGAAAGAGAGTTGGTATCGCTAACAAAGGTATTTGCACCAGTCATCATGCGAAAACGACCACCACCAAGTTGCTCATAAATCGTCTGCGAAACCGTCATATCAGCCATTTGTCATTCCTCTCGACTACCTATATAGAATAACAAAGTTTGGTCAGAATGTCAACCAAAAAGTTGAATTATTTCGCTGTTTGTTTTCAGCGACTTAACTACCAGTCGTCAAATGGTATACGTTTGGATCAGTTGCGTCCTGTGTAAGTTGCTCAATATAAATGTGATGCACGTCGCCGCTCTTGCGAATCAGGGTATCAGCAGCAACATACAATTGGAGCCAAGTGGGATTCTCTGGGAGAGAAATGAACTGACTGCCATTATCGCCCCAATGCTCAGAGTAGGTCAGCGTAAGTCCTTTGCCATGAATACCTACGGCATCTGGCGTAAATCCAGCTTCCTCATACATCGACCACACTGATTTTGCGCCAAACGCTTCGCCAATATGACCCCAAAATCAATATTCCGAGTAATGTCCATCTTATTGATTCTCCAGACTTTCGTGCGTCTCGACGGTCACGATTTCAGTTAATGGAAGAGTTGACGAACTGGCAAAGGTAATCTGCATACGCTGGCAACCTTCATAAGAGCCAGTATACAACCGCTGAGCACTCAAATCGTTGACAAATCTCAGAACAAATTCGCCAGTCATGTTTTCCTCTCGACTACCTATACAGAATAACAAACTTTGGGCAGCTTGTCAACCAAATATTTAACTTTTTAAAGGCTTTGATATGTAGCGTTTAGGGCCATTGAATTGCATTTTCCAGCCAAACAATCTTCCGTTACCCTAAATGCTTCCGACAGTTGGTACGTTCCTATATGATTGTCGGGTGGAAAATAGGCAGTCTTATCATCGTGTGATTGGATTTCCAACCATGCAAGATAAGGAAAAACTGTTTTTGTTCGTCAGTCATTCAGTCCGACTTTCTTAGCAATTTTTCGGATGAGTCGCAAACATTTGATATTGATTCCTAAACAAATCACAGCAATGATTGAGATGCCGATATGAAATTGCGGTGCATAGAACAGCCAGTTGATCGTAGATGGTTTCATGATGCTCTCCTATTGAACGAAACTATTTACTCTGGCAAAGCATCTTTTTCTCGCTGTCTAGCGTATGCATAGCCCAACGACATTGCTATGGTTCCATCTGGACCGTGCCATTCAAACATACCATCGCATTCCAAAACTTCTACCCATCCATTGAGCATCAGGTAAAATTCCATCTCTTCAACGGATGAAACAAAATCAAGATTCATCGACATTTTTCTGCCACTCAAATGCATGATCTATATTTCGCGTCATAGAGTATTTTTTGAGAATTGGAGAATCTTTTGGCGGGAACCACCACTCAGTAGGATTTCCTGCTGACTGCCGTTCGTGCGTCCAGCCTAACAGTATCAAGTAAACTTCTTTTTCCTTTTTAGTCACGGCCACAATATTCACCCCTCTCGTTTTTCTTCTGACATCTGTATGCCGCAGTCAATCCGAAAATTCCTGAACTGGTTTGGTATGGACAAACATAATACGAACCTCCGAAAGTTTCGCTGCGTTCGTAAACCCATCCACACATTAGCAAATAGACGTGCTGCTCCTGATCTTCCTTAGAAAGATTGTCCATCACGGAACCTCGCTAATTTATATGCATCACGCAACAGCAAAAAACCGGGACCGCCGTCTTCATACCAAAATTCAAGATGATATGTGGCTTTCGGTTCGTCTTCCTCTAGTCGTTTGAACCCATGCAACATCACATATAATCTTTTTTCATCATCCGTTACAATATGCTCATCCATTTTGACGCCGCTCCATTTCCAATGCAACTTCCCGCGTCCAACGGAAACTGGACGGATAATTAGGTTTAGTGTATAAAATTGGAGCGTGATCTTTTCGCGGCAACGGAATCCAGCCACAAAACAATAGATAGACGTGTTCTTCTCTTGCTCTGCGTCTCATCGTCCGTCCTATTCGTAGAAAATTCTGAGGATCAAAAATGCATAGTCTGTATCAACAACCGCATTGCGCGGTGTTTTCCAACGATTTTCCGAAAGGCGTTTCCATCCTGCAAACATGAGATACATTTCTTTTTCATTTTGGGGAATGTCAGGCATATTATCGCAGACTCCGTTTCTGTGCTCTGTATGCTTTATCAAGAGACAAGGTGTAGCGATACCGTTTGTTGAATGGGCTGCCCTCTGGTGGATAATACATAGTATGAGAACTTCCCGGCCAGTAAGAATTTTTAATTGGCAAAACCCGCCAGCCATTCAAAACTAAAAACATTTCCTTCGCATCATCAGAAAGTTTCACTTCTCTCCAGCTTTTTGCATAGCGAATGCATGTTCGTCGGTCAAGTAATACGAACAAATAGAATATGCGAGAGAACCGTTCGGTGGAATCCACACAACAGGAGGACATTCTCTCGGATCATTTTCAATGGTCCATCCATGAAATAACAAATACACAGATTTTTCCTGATCTTCCAGCATGAAAACCTTTCTTAGAAGTAATAATGTCCGTCAGTTTGAACCTCAATCATCGCATCATTCCAGCGATGACGCAGAGAGGCAAGAATACGTTCCCATGTTGCAATCGCCTCTTCATTGTATCGGCCCGTCTCGCCAGAATGCAATGCAATGAGAACCTTATTCGCCTTCTCAATGCTATTCGCAATGGTTTCGACGCTGACAATGCGACTCGAATCCTTCGGATTCATAGCTGGCTTTTCTTTGATCTTCGGTAAGAATCTCATGAACACAGTATACCAAACTTTCCCTTTATTGTCAACTAGAATAAGTCCTTTGTTTTCAACACAAACAAGACTTAGCCCATTCTCCAATCTTTGCCAATTCTTCCAAGGAAGCATTATTTTTGATTGTGTTAGCTTTTTTAGAGATGATGTGTATGTTTCCCTTTTCGTATCCCAAAGAATTATTAATTCTATCAATTGATGGTGAATTTGGATTATTGGTTCTATCTCCACGAAACAGAGGAATCCCAAGCAGAGGACAAATCTGTGGAATGATGATATCAGATGGCTCAAGATTAAAAACCATATTATGATCCTTAGCTCTTTTCTTTGCTCCCTGAAGTAGCATTTTTATATGATTTTTATCCTTATTCCGAGCGTATCTCTGAGCACTCTGTTTTTTAATTCGTTCTTCATTTTTCTTGTAACGATCTTTACTACGTTTCAAAAACGCTTCTTTATTTTTCAAGTATCTTTCGGCGTTTTGTTTCTTGATTTTATCTTTGTTTTTAATGGCATATTCTTTATTCTTCTTATCAATCTTTTCCTTGTTTCGAGCATAGTATGATGCATCATATTCCGTTCGTTTACATGTCATAAATTTACCTCCATGTATATTTATCGTATACGGAAATATGAAAGCATTTCTGTAAAAATTCTTCCTCAACATCAATATTTCCTATCAACCCATCAAATGTCAAATAGTTCCGCATCCATGCTAACTCTTCTTTTGAAAAGTTATGCTTGTTAATATCAACTGCAATTCCAGTAAGATGTGGACTTGCGGCATCACCTGAGATTGCGGCTGCATTGCGATTGATTCGAAGTAAATGCCTTTGTACCTTGATGGTTCGAACTGCCGAATCAACTACGAGAGGCTTTTCAAACTCTCGATAATACGCATCCGAAACATCAATCAAAAATGCAGCTACCCACGGACGACAATAGCGCCTATTCTTCGGCAACCTCTTATCAACAGCAAGATGTTGTGACGTTGGAATAGGAACGAGAGCTTGTGTTGCAACAAGATAATCCAATTCCTTGTCATCTTTAATTTGTTCTAATCCTTCTTGCTCTGCCATTTTATTTTGATGCAGGAGAACTTCATGTGAACCATATAATGGGATGCTTCGTATAGCTGATATACTACCATCAATACTTGTGTAGAATCGCTGGTGTCCGATCACACAGTATAATTTGTATCGCTTCGACTTGAATGGTTTGTTGTTGAAATACAACACATCCGAGGGCAATGAAAGTTCGTCGGACCCATCCAACACCTTAGCAGCAACAATTGAAAAGTATTCCTGACGTTTCTTTGGAATTGCTTTTCGTCCTGTTGCATTGAAACCGAATTGCCAGTGTTTACCTGAATGCTGCTTTGTCACTGAACATGGTGAATCGGCAATACCAGCGCGAATACGATTCATGATTACTGTTGCCACAGCATACTGACCTTTAAGTGATTCCCCTCCAGCTTCTCGATATATTGTTTCAGCAAGACAAGCAACATCCTTGTTTGAAAATTGTTGGGCTTGGCATTTATATGATGACAACATCATAATCATACATATCATTAATATCTGATACATTTTTTTCATAAATGTTTTCCTTTGCAATTTTCGTTATGCCATCTATTGACAGTTGCAATATCTACTATGCGATGACAATATTTGCATTCAACTTTTGGTCTTGGAGATAGTGATTTACCAATTCTTGATTTTGAATGTTGTAATCTAGTTTCCTGTGCTACTTTCCTTCCTGTGGCATAATCTCGTTGTTTTTGTTTTGTATCTTCGGAATGCTGGATTCCTTTGTTCCAAGGAATTTTTCCAAACATCGGATTTAGCTTTCCTTTCAAACCTACACCACCCATTTTTGCTTTAGCTATTTTTCTCTTTTGTCTTTCTGCCATCGGCACACCTTTATTAACAACAGTACGACCTTTATGATACTCACTGATAGCCTTTGAAAATTCTTTTTTCAGATATGCATAAACCCGTGACGTGACCTTTATGGATTTTTGTTTACTGTTTCCATTCGCTAAGCGATGCCATGCAAAAATCATTTTATGTCTTGCTTGACCAACAGTAAATTTAGTTAACAGCCAGTGACAAATAAAATGTTCTCTCGCCGTCAAACTACATAAATTTTTCTTTTCGTTGCTTCCTCCCAAACATCGTGGCAGTATATGATGCCTTTCATAGTATTCTCCTGTTACCCTTATGCGCAATTGTGCTCGATAAATTAAACTATCGTACCAGCGAGAATATTTGTTAGTTAGCATCAGTGTCATATCTACTATTTATCATCAAAAGAATCAACAACATACAAAAAATTCATTGATGATTTGTCTAAAAGCGAAATCCCCGCAACGTGCGGGGATTAGCGCGGTTAAACTACGTTTTACTTTGTCTTCGTTTCTGGCTCCGCCACTGCCCATTCGCTAATCGAATGCAACTTCCAAGGGCTAACAATTACGCGAGGTTCAACGTACATTGGCTGAAATCCCTGCTTTTTGCTTGGGTCAGAACATAGAACCCATGTGCCTTCAGCAGTCGGGGGCATGTAAAGACCGTTCGGCTCAGCCTGTGGCAAGTTGTAATACACACCCTGATACGGATGAATTGCCTTTTCAGGATTGCTGTACTGTACTCCGTATGGCAATCCATAACCAATGGAATTGCAGACATGATGCAAATTTCCGTTCATATCAATCACATACGAGTAAGTCAAAAGTTTCTGATCGCGAAGTTCATACAAATACTTCACGTTCTTCAACTCTGTAAAGTTCGGAGTGTTTGGTAGTCCAGTTTCAGCAACGGCTTCCTGTTGAGACTGCTCCTGCTTGGCCTGAATCTTCTGGTCAGCAGTCGGCTGAGTGTCGTCGCATCCAGCAACGAACAACGCAGCACCAATGAGGGCGATTGCACCGATATAGCGACGATTCATTACTCACTCCTTAGTTGATTGATGAAAACCTGTTCATCCTCAGGCAACAGAGAATTGTTAATCTCAGACGCTTCATGCAAAATCTGCGTCTTGATTGCATCCTTCTCGTCTGCGTCTTTAGACCGTTGATAAGCAGCACGAAGGTCTGAAATACGATTTGACTTTCCAAGCACAAAGCTGGGTGTGTTCACAAACACCTTTCGCTCTGCCGCCGCCTGCTTAGGTGCCCAAAAACTGTAAATGGCAAGGTCGCCGCCAGTGGCAAGAAAACCAAAACCATACAGGACAACCATCAGCACCAAAATTCCAAAAACGGCTCGTGGAAGAGTCCAAAAACCCTCCCGCTCAAATTCTCTGAAACCATCACGATAATCACTCATATTGTTTCCTTTCCATCTTCTTTCTTTTTAACTTGTGCGCCATCATCCTGCGCAAAACCCATTCCCAACAAAACAGCATCAACTGCTACGAAAAATAACAGTACCGAGGCAACACCATACCGGTGATCATGTGCAAGATATCCACCCAAATAAGAGATACCTATTCCAAGAAATGCCAAAAACAAAAATAAATAAAGTCTCCAACGCATATTACTCTTCCTCTGGTTTGAAAATCTCAAACGATTCAATAATTATCGAAAGGACAAGCACAAATGGAGATAAGATGATTGCGGTTATCAACATCCATGAATATGCTCTGTCACCATCGCGATGCTTTCGCTTTTCCAAAAAGCCTTTCAGCGCAATATCAAGACTCAGAACAAACCATAGCGTGAAAAACAACTGTTCGTATATCATTTGTTTGTCTCTTCTTTCTTTAGTTCTTCAGTCAGCCATTTTTCCGCAAAACTTTTTGGCACTGGGGAAGACTCTTGTTTGTCTCCATTGTAGAGACACCAAACTTCAACATTACCCACTTTTGTGTGAAGACGAATGTGCCATCCTTGATGGCTCATGCTCCACCGCCGTCAATCAGCATTTGTGTATGCCGCTGCCGTGCCAACTCTTGATCGCGCTTATATATGACTTCACGCAAGAAATTCAATGCTCTGTTGTATCGTTTCAGAATGTCTCTGCCTTCTGGCGGAAGTGCTGCAATCCTCTCAGGTTGCATATTGTCTTGCAAGTCAGCAAGTTTCACTTCAAGTCCAATTTGATTTTTGGATGCACGTTCAATCAAAGACATATAGGTTTCTTTGACGGGATGTACTCGCCGTGACACGGAATCAACCGCATCGGCAACAACTTGACCCCATTTTTCGGCAATGAAAGATAGAGGAACGTCACAATCTTCAACAACATCATGAAGAATGGCTGCGATGAAATAATCTTCGCCTAAATCTAACACTGAAAGAGCAACCCGCAAAACATGACCAAAATAAGGCCGACCGCCCTTATCAACCTGTCCTGAATGTTTCTCCAGCGCGAAGTCAATTGCAGATTGCATACGTGCGCTAATCATGTTTAAAGATTACAGGAAAAGCACCCGTTTGTCAATGAAAGTAAAATCAAAGTTTGGTATTTTGTTGGAAGTCCTACATTATGTACGGATTAACCCGCCGCCGATTGTGGAGCGTCCTGTTGGTGGAGTGACCAAACTAACAGGATTTGTGGCTAGAGATTGATTAACCAAACTGTTCGCTTGCAAAACTTGTGCGTTCTGTGCTTCTGCGACTGTTGCATTCAATGCTTGTCCTGTGAGCGTGGAAATATCAATGCAGTTCATAACGTTGTTCAAACCCGTGACTTCATCGGCATTTGGTATTTGACTTGCAATAGATGCCATTGACGCAAGAGACGATGGGAAACTTGTCAATGAAGAGAGGCCGCTTGGAGCACCGGGAATTTTCATAAACATGGCATTTTGTGGTGGATTGTCAATCATAACAGTTTGACTTGCACCATAATATTTGTGAATGATTGAAAGAACAAGTCCTGTCAATCCTCCAACCTTCGGAAAATTTGAAACAAGATTGGATGCGATTGCTGTTGGATTGATCGGTGCGAAGTTTCCATTGGCAGCGGATAGCACAATACTGTTGTTGTGTGTTTCTGCAATTCCATTGTACGATGTGAACAAAGATGTATCAGTTAATGTCGGGGCGATGTTTGCAAGATTCTGAGCATTTTGATTGATGAGCGCAGAACCACCAACAGCTAAGCTGTTGATGTCGGCGTATGTTGAACCATCGCTCAACGTTACGGGAAACACATTATCAGTCAGGGCAGCTTTTATATTACCAGTGTCAGAACTAATGTTTGCGTAGTGTGTTGTTGTCGTGAGTGGTTGCAATCCAAGACTTGTACTTGACAATGCCTGATTGAAGTTTGTTGATCCCAGAACATCATCAACTGTGGGATTACCGTTTGTTCCTGATCCCGGTCCAAAAGATGTTTGCAGATTTGCAAATTGATCCTGAGAGATTGGTGAAGTCAATGCCATCAACTCTGGTGAATTTGTCAGTGGCGTAATTTGTGCCATCGTTGTTCCCAACGCTGTCATGGACGGAAGGTTTGTAAGACCGGGAACGTTCGTTACAAGGCCGCGAATCAAATGGTATGCATCCAACGTGGCGCTGCCAAGAGCTAAGGCATTAGAAATAATTGCAGTGACAGTAGGACCAAGCATGAGCGGAATGTTTAGCGCATCTGTCCACTGATAGATTGCTGGTGCTGCATTTGATCCCACTCCAAAGAATGACACAACAGCATCCAAGTCTCCAGTCTGAGTCAATGCATCGTTTGCTGCCTGACCAATCACAGCATCGAGCGGATTCAATTCAGTAATGAGGAAGGTATCATCGGCTGACATTCCAACTGGATTTGCGATAACGTAATCAAACAACTCACTACCGATTACTACTGTGTTTACAGTCGTGGGATCAACAATTGTCTTTCCAAAAAAGTTTAGATGCAGGTTTCCAATTGTATCGTTTCCAGAATCCAGAATCTCTTTGAAGCAACCAGCATTGCTGAATCCACTGAAAGGATCGCTTGGAATCATGAGAGTTCCAAGTTCTGAAATTGCATTTGCAACTGAGATAAACTGAACTGGATCATTGCCGCCAATTGACGAGAACCCACCGCTTGCGCTCAGCGCAGGACTTCCAGACCATTGTGTAGCTGCCGCCGTTCCTAGAACAGCTTGCGTGGTTGCGGCATAGCTTTGGGCCTGTCCTAGAACTTGCAGATATACGTTTGCTGTGGGACTTCCACCAAACCACGCTACGGTACGTGCTGGAGCTATTTCAAATAAAGGTCCAGTTCCAAGGTTGGAAGCGAAATCGTTTGGGATTTGTCCGAATACGTGAGGGAAAGAGTTCGCACCGATACTCTTCAACAGATTGGCGTTCGTTGGTGTGAGGCCAAATGGAAGGGTATTTGCGGTGGAATAGATGTTGCTGAAATTTGTTACAGGAGCGTAGCTGCTGTAGGCAGTTAGATTGACTGCGATATTTGGCGGAGCAATGCCCTCGCCGTTTTGTAGGCCAGTTGAGGCCAGTATTTGAAATCCTGTTAATCCGTTCATACTAATATTTAGGCTCTCAAATAATGGCCTTTTGGCGTGTTATCCAAGCAAAATACTGGACTTTGGTACGACCAATTTGCTTGTTGATTGGACATATGAGTCACGAAACTCTGAACGAATTTCTGTTGTGGATACCGCGATGCTTGCCTTTGATAGAGTGATTGGTCTATCTTCTGCTGCTGAGAATAGAAGTGGCGCTAAGCGAAGCTGTCCACCCGGTACAAGCATGATTGAACGTGCGTTATGCAATTCAAATTCGTTTCCCTTGTCTACTACACTGGCAATGAGTTCTTCGCCAGATGTAAGTTTTATTGCCATGATTACTTGTTCTTCCATATTATTTCCTTTTATTCTTCATCGTATTTGAAATTTTTATCTTTGTTTCTTCTGATCTTTTCTTGCCACTCCAAAAGCCTTTATTTCCTTTTCTACTCAAAGACATTTTCTTTTTTGTTTCTTCTGAAAAGATTCTACCCTTCAGAGATTTTGACAAGTTTTTCTTATGCTCATTTGAGCGAGGCTTATGTTTGACCCTAAATTTACTTTTTCTTTCTTCACTGTATGGTCCAAGTTTTTTACCTTTACACCACGGACTTTTACCTTTCATCGCTTCCGAAAGATGTTTTTTTCTCTCCTCACTATGAGGACCAAACTTTTTCCCACGAATAGTTCCTGCCAATCCATTTTCTATTTCTAGGTTAGCCCATTCATCAGAATCAACAATGTTATTCATTTCTGAGAATCTGGTTGCAAAAAATACTAAGCTATCTCGTTCAGTAAAAAGATGAACCCAAAGAGTCTCTATATCATTTCCATGAATTTTGAGATGCCTCAACCAATATTTTCCTGATCCACGATACTTGTATGGATCATTTTTGGTTGTTCTCCCAAAATATTTTAGTCCTGTTTTATTGTGTCGTTTTACATACAGCCATGTTACGGCAACATAATCATCATTCAAGATAAGCATAAATCCTCAACCGTATTTATGCATCAACTCCTAATTTGGATAAAATATCTTCTCTTTTGACAATACTGGATACTGTATAATCAGTCAATGGATAGTCGTCCAGTACAATAGCTGCCTTCTCGCCCTGAATAATGTCTTCTATGATTGCAAGTTTAATGTCATGCTCTTTGCCGTGTTCACTAAGCAGCAACGTATAAAAAGTCCCGAGTGCTTGTGAGTTCACGCAAAATGTTGTCTGACCAAACAAGTCCCAAGGTGTAGGCCACTGGTCAACCTTCGCAATATCAAAATGCGGTTTGTTGATGCGTGGACCCGAATCCCAATTCGTTTTGATTGTCTCAACAGCTTGTTCAAACGGAAGGGTATCAATGTACTTGCGAAATTTTCGTATGCTAATAATTCTTGATTCTGGTGTTCCAAGCCAAGCAATCTTGTCAGCCATATTATCCCTCTAGTTTTTTAGCGTAGAACTTGTACAGACGATCCCACCACAAATCCGAATACTTATCAAATGTATCAGGGGTTATTTCAAACTGTTGATACTGCAAGTCTGGGCTGCACATCATAATAACACCGCGCTTAATGTCAGTGCCATACAACGCATTGTGCGCCCAAGCATACGCGGCCAACTGTAAGAAGTAGTCCTCAATCCATTCTTTCTTTTTTGGTCTATTGGTTTGCTTGAAGTCGATGATGGCAATCTCACCCTTGTATAATGCAACGCAATCTGTAGCTCCAGCATAAAGTTCTGGATGAAACAAACTAACTTCAGAACCATAAAATTCAGTTACATGCTTCAGTCCATTGTTGACAACATGTGTTGCCATTTTATGACTTTCAACTGAAAACGGGTTTGTACCAGAATCACTTACTTCATCATGCAGCATGTAATGTTCTAGGAAGGTATGCATTCTGGTGCCGCGATTAGCTGCTTCTTTAGTAATCGATGCTGCTCTTTCGTGACCAACACGCTTGCGCCAAGATTCCAACGCAACTTTCTTTTCTTCTGATTTAGTTCTATCAAGGATAGTCGTAACGCTGGGGAGTTTCGAACCATCAGGACAGGAATACAGACGCATTCCGTTTTCTGATTTTCGAGATAGTTTTTGATATGGAAATTTTGATACTAGCATTTGTTTAGTATACTACTGCGTTACTTTGAATACAACAATTAATCTGGTCGAGATGCTGCTCTCTTTGCCATTTGCGTGACGATGCTTTGTTGTGGTCGGCCTTCTTCCTCTTCTTGTGGTTGAGGCGTTGGCTGTCCTTCTTCTGGTGCTTGTTCTTCACCTTCAGGCATTGCAAAGTCTTCAGGGTTGTATTCCTCATCACCGCCTTCAGCCTGACCTTCCTCTGGTTCTGGTTCCATAGGAATATCCATTGCTGGTGCGGCGGCTTCTTCATCACCTAAATTAAGCTCAATCTGGTTTTGGTTTATTGACTTAATGGATGGTGCAATAGATGGGTCTTGCGTGAGGTCCACTAGTTGCTGATAAGACAGGCGCAATCCACTGCCGCGCAGAAGATCAATGACCTTGGAAACAGAGATAACAGGTTCCAGTCCCTTTTCTTCAGCCTTGTGCTTCAGGAATACTAAAAGAGTTAATAGTGTATTTTTGATTGCAGGATTAGTGTGTGGATTCGGCATCGGTGATTCCTTGTTTTATTTCTGCTTGTGCGAGAACATCATCGGCCATCCACGATAGAGAACAGTAGATCATAAAATGTACTGTCTCTAGCGTGTCTTTGTCTAGCCTACCAAATATCTTTTGCAGATCACTTACCAGCAAAAGCGTATTTTCTTCTAGCTTTTCTTTGGTACGTTGAGTCTGGTCCATTTATGGCCCTCAGTTACTTTTTCTTGTCAGACTTGCGTTCCTTGTTCCTGCATGGTTTACAAATTCCCATATTTTGGCTCATATGTCCAACCAAGCCGTCTCCACATTTCTTACATTCCGTTCTTTTTCCCTCAGTAACCTTCTTGCCTTCCTTCTTTTCTGCCTTTTCTTCGGCCTTGATTAGAAATTCTGGCTTCTTACCAGTCTTCTTTGCTTCGGCAACGGGCTTCATCATCTTCTTGCTTGACTTAGCTACGTTCTCTGCTTTAGCATCGTTCTGCATCTTGACTGCCTTTGCTTCTTCCTTGATGGCAATTGTTGCAACACGGCGAAGTTCTTCAGCTAAACGCTTTGCGCGAAGAGGAAACTTCTTTTCGTTTGTAGCCTTCAATGCTTGGCTCAAAGCAACAATCTTTGCTTCTGAAAGAGCCTTGTTGAACTTGCGCGATTCTGCTGCTGGCAAACGTGGGGCGCGACCAAGCGGAGATGGAACTGGCTCGTCGCCTTCTGATTCTGGCTCAAAGTCTGTTGCTTCATCACCAAGAACATCTTCGCCTTCATCTGGAAGACCAAGTTCAGTCTTTGGACCTTGTTCGGCCTGTGCATCACCTGTAAGAACTAGAACGGCCTGTTCAAGTGCTGTCTTCTTTTCAGAGGCAGCAGACAATAGTTCAGAAAATACACCGCTTGCTGCTTGCTGATAAGCTGAAGCCTGTTCGCCACCAATGCTGCCACGAATCTTGTCAACAAGTTTTGGCAACTCTTCGTTGTTCATCTTGCTGAGTTCTTCAACCATATCCTGAAGACGATCAACTTGATCCTTTGCAGCCAATGCTGCTTCGGCATTTTCAATCTCGCCTTCGCGCAACATCTGACGAGCGTACTTCTTAATTGGGTTTTCGGTCAGTTTCTTTTTCATAGTCGTCGGTTCCTACCTTGAATCTATTTAGCCTTTTACTTGCGAATAAGTGCCTGAGCACCCTTCAGTAATCCTTCGAAATTACCATTTAGCTCTGGAGTCTTTGCAACCACTTGTTTTACGGCATCTATTGCGTTTTTACGCTGATAGCCGAGGTTCTGAAGCGCCGATACAACATCTGACATCGTCTGCGTTGATGTTAACTGAGCAACAACTGGTTTTATTCCAGCAGGCTTTGTTTTTGCTACCTTTGCGCCATTATAAATGTTCATAAAATACCCAACAAGTTCTGTTCTAGTCTTTGGATCAGTAACATTTTTGAATGGGTTTCCTTTGATTTGTGGTAGAGCAGCTTCAACATCCTTTGCAGTAACCAACTTTCCAGCCAAACCATTACGGTATATTTTGTTCATATACTCTGAAATGCCACGACGAGAATTTGGATCTTTGTACTCGCTGAAATGTTCCTGCATTTGTTTGCCCAAAAACTTATTTACTGAAGCTGGGTTCTTAGGATCGATCATCTCAAGTTCTTTCTCAAGGTCTGTAATCTTGATCTGTCCGTGTTCGGACGACAATGACTGTCCCTTTAAACCACCAACAAACGCTCCTATTGCCGATCCAGCAACATGCGGAACAAACTTCTTAGCTGTGTCAACACCATGTCCAATTCCCTTTTTAATACCGCCATGATACATGGCAGCTTTTGCTTCGGGAGCAACAGGCTTTTGCTGACGAGGATTCTTTTCAAGCAGCGTTTTCTTTTCACGGAGATATTCTGTGAGATACTTCGCTGTGGCAAGCATGCTTAAGTAAATTGCATTTCTTTCGCCCAGAAAGTATTGATCTGTGTTTCTAAAATCAGAAATTTGGGAGCAGATGTCCTCAAGAATGAATTTAGCTTTGGCTTCCGTGAGTTCTTCCTTTGACAGTTCAAAGTCAAATGTTTCACGAAGAACCTTACCAATCATCTGTGTTGAAACAGGATTACCCAATTCACCAATAAACATATATCCCCTTATTGACCCGGTGCCTTCGACAACAAGGCAGGAACCAAAATTCGTAGGAACAACAGGCCCAAAGCACTAAACAAAGTAACGATAATCGCAGTACCCCACTTAATTAGCTGGTTATTACGATCTTCCTTCATATCATCTACTAGCTGCTTCAGTTCCTTGTGAGCTAATACAAGTTCTTCAATCTTCTTTTCAATGGCTTCGACAGCTTCATTGCTTGTTTGATCGCGCAACGCTTGGAGTTCAACGTGCATCTCCAGATTCTTTTTCTCCAGTTCAATTGGCATCATGTACTCCCTAGCCCACGTAATAACTTCACTGGTATTTATTGAAACATGGTAAAAAGGTAGGTACCCAATGTTCATAAATCACAAGTGATTACGATAGTTTTGTGAGTACAATGTTTAAATATTCTCCAACTGTGGAGAAACAAGAATGCTCATATACGATTGATTCGTCAAGTCCAGTAACTACGGGTATTCTATCGAAATCATTGCGTATTAACCAAAGATCAACATCAGACTCATATCTACAAGTGAATTTCCAAATATTCACGTCATCAATAGGTCCATACGCCCACCCAAACCCATAAGCAGCGGGTCGTTGGTGTGTAAGTTTTACAGGCGCAGAAATATCCAGTGGTTGAAAGCGCAAACCCAACAGTTGTGTCACTGTATCCCAATTTCTTTGCTCATTGCGTCGGAAGTCCCATTCTTTCTGAGATAGTGATGAACCCTGTGGCTTTGAATTTCTGTGGATATTAGTCTTTGTAATGTCCAGTAAGGAGCAAATTTCGATCATACCCCTATTTATAGATGATTTTCGCGGTTATGAGTTATTTTTTGCGAGTTCGTATAAATAGATTCATGGGGAGCAAAACTCCCAAATTCATTAGCAGTAACGGAGAGTATCATGGCACAGATTTATAAGGTAAATCCAGCAATTGACGGCAATTCAGTTAGCGTATTCGGTAAGAATCCTGACTATGTTGAACTCAATTTCGGAACCACAAACGGCAACATCCTCAGCGCATGGAACCTAGGTCCTAACGGTGCGTGGCCTGTAATTATCCAGACAGTTGAACAGGTTGCATCCATCGAAGTTCTTGGTGCAATTCAGGCAAACTGCGTACTTCTTTCACAGAACGGCGGAAACGCAAACGTTGGTGTTCGTATGTTGACCACAGGTGTTAACGCAGCAAACGCAGTCGCATTGCAGAGCGCAATTCAGGCTCTTGGAACAATCAGCACTGGCAACGGTTCTGCGAGCGCACCTTATTCCAATGTCAATGCTGCCGCTATCACTGTTGCAGCAATTTCAATTGGAGCACCTCAGCCCGGTCCACTTGGAGGCCAAAATTCGGGCTTTCCAGCAGGTGTCAGTTTCTAAGAAAGTTCTAACTAACAAAAGGACAAGCATTAAATTGCTTGTCCTTTTTATTTGTGTTATAATATTTTATGCCTAAAAAGTTATCTCAAGAAGAGTTTATTGCCCGTCTTCATGCAACCCGAGGAGATAGGTATGACTATTCTAAAGTAAAATATAAAGGAAGCAAGAAACCAATAACTATTTTATGTGCTACACATGGTCAATTTGAACAGTTAGCAACAAGTCATCTCAACGATAAACAAAACTGTCCAAATTGTTCTATTCGCGCCACCAGTAATACTACCGATTTCATAAGAAAAGCCAAACAAATACATCCACTTCAAAAATACAACTACGATAAAACACACTATCTCAATGCTAGAACACCTGTAATTATTACTTGTGTTATACATGGAGATTTCCAACAAAAACCAAACGACCATCTATCAGGTTATGGATGTTCAAAATGTAATATCTCAAAAGCAGAGACATATATAACAAATATCCTAATAAACAAAAATTTAACCTTTACGCCGCAATACAAAATATCTTCATGTAAAAACATACACCCATTGCCATTTGATTTTGCTATTCTGGAAAATAACGTAGTTTTAGGCTTGATAGAGTTCAATGGCAGACAGCACTATGAACCGATATGGGGTAAGAATAATCTTAAAAAGACTCAAATCAATGACAAAATCAAAAAGGAATACTGTCGTCAAAACAATATTCCTTTTCTTGTAATCCCATATACTAAAGAAAAATTTATTACAGAGAATGTTAATAAATTTCTAAAAACTATCGTCGAATGCCGTAAAAATACAAATCATGACTACTAATCTCATGTATGAATTGGAAATCAACAAAGAATCCATTCAAATCAATGTTGCTTCTAAAATCTTCATCGATAAGATTCTTATAGTAGTTCCATCCAAGACCAATTGTTAACGGGGAATCGGCGGGGGAAGTCCTCGCCGTGCCATGCTCTGCGCGGCCAGCAGTTGCACATGTCATAACAACTAAACCCAACGGCTTTGTCATACGAATCATGTTGTGGAATGTTTCAACCCACTTTGGGTTATGCTCAAAGCATTCACATGAAATAGTCACATCGAACGTTGCATCAGGCGCATTATAATCCTCGCCTTTACAAACCAGATCAACATCTCGTCCCGGTCCCACATCAATTCCAAGATATTCACATCCTGTGAAGAATGGTCGAACTGTACCGTTAATGTTTAGGCTTCCAATTTCTAAAACTTTTTTTCCTGTGAAGTATTCAGGATGTTGATTTTTTAATCCTGCGACAAAGTCGAGTTGCTGTCGGTGTGACATTGTTTCTCCCTTTTAATTGCTTGCCAGCATGTAATGATTCTATCACCATCTGAGCCTGTTATTGGCAAAAGATTGGCTCCAGCATTAACAAAATTCATGATGGCAAAGAAATGCCAGAATGTATTTGTATTCCAGAGAACCGAACCAATAATGAGATTCATTAGAGGTCCCGCTGCACTGATCCAAATATTTAAATGAGGTGGGCCTGCTTCTCGGACAGTATATGCTCCCTTCCATGCGAAGCCAAGTCCATGAACTGGAACTCGACAAAGCAGAGAAACAAGTATGTGTCCAAGTTCATGTAGCAGAAGCACTACGATTACTAATGAAAAATATGCCGAAATGAGTAGCACTGATAATATCACATGCAACATTCGTTCCCACTCCATTCTCTACAGTACGGCAAACGAAAGTAATACAGGTAGTATATCGTATCGGATTGCCAAATGTAAATCTATTAATTTGGTATTATCACAACCAAAATATTTGATGGTCCGCTCTCAACTCCGCTGGAATCAACCGCCGTTACATAATATTGATATGTTTGGGCAGACAAAACTGTGGTATCTGTGTAATTTAATTGCGCAGATGTTCCGATAATTGAGTATGGCCCATTCAACGAGCGATAAACGTTAAAGCTTGCAATTGGATCATCAGGACTAATTTCATTCCATGACAAATTTACTTCATGAAATCCAGTGCCAGAAAGAGAAATAGTTGCAACGGGATTAACAGAGGAATTGCTGGTGATCGTTATTGTCCCTGAAATTACACCTGTTGAAATCGGCGAGAATGTAATATTTAATGGAACGGATGTATTCGGCAGCAAAACAAAGGTAGGTCCCATTGTATCAAAAGAAAATTCTGTGGAACCCGATAACACAACTGAGGAAACTGTAACAGGGCCTGTTCCCGTGGAAGACAGAGTGACAGTTTGAGTTGCAGATGAGCCATCGACCACTGATCCAAATTGTACATTTGATGATTGCAGTGTCAGGATAGGTGTTAAGACTACCGCGGGTGTCAAAGTTATTTTCACTGTTTTTGAAACTCTATTTAAACTTGCCGTCAGAGTAACAGTTGTGGCTGTTGATACTGCATTTACTGTTGCCGTAAATGAGGAGGATACTGAACCCTTCGGGATTAACAATGAAGAAGGAACAGTGATTGATGAAGAACTACTCGCCAATGACACAGTTTGACCAGTGCTTGAGGAAGATAACGACACTGTGCATACATCCGTTCCAGACGCCGAAAACGAGGTATTCACACATGAAAGTGCAGCGAGTGAAGGTGCTGGAGCAGGCTTTTTAGCGCAGGCTTGCAAAGGAAATAAACAGGCCACAATCAAAAAATACACAGCTAATCTTTTCAAGGTTGTCTCCCATTACGTTGGAGTGTTACCTATTATTTATAGAAAATAGCTGTGTTTGTTTTCATCGGTAAAATTAGAAAGGCCATGTTTAAAGATGGATCATAGGCTTTAGCGGTGAGATGTATACTTACCGTTGGGGTTGTTAGCGAATCCGTCTCAATAAAAATATCAGCCGTGGCATCTCCAGCGGCATGAGGGTCAAATGCTAGCCCAATATTCGTTGTTTGGTTTGGCTTCAGTACAATAGGAGCCATAGGAACAGCAATACTTAAATCCGAATCTTCACTGACAATTTTGAACGATTTAATAACAACGGGCTGCAATCCAGTAGAAGTAAGCACAATCTTTGTTTCTGCCTTTTGAGCCATTGAAATAGGATGGAACACCACATTCTGATAGTCAGATATCAAGCATTTTTCTTGTTTGGGCACGGGTTCTTTGGCAAAGGATATTGATAAAATCAACGAGAACAATAAGAGGAGCGTTGTATATTTAAGCAATGTTATATCCCCAGTGATTATAACTCACCTGACTCCAATATGTGTAAAACTACATAGGACTCAAGTTCTTCTTGCGATGAAAACTCATATTTCCGCACATACCAGAAGTACCCCGGACTTTTGGGTGCGTAGCAAATTTCTTCGTAAATCCATTCGTGGTCTTCGTTTTTGATTATTCGACTTTCTGTGACGCAACCGGGTAATACAGTTTTGAGATTTTCCACGTTATCGAAGAAAATTCGCATAACGTATTTATAAGGTAACAATAAATGTCATCTAATATCTAAGGTCGGTTCTCCAGATTCCAACATGAAAAGAAACAGAAAATTAGATCGTTCCTGTGAATTGTTAGGTATTTTGATTAAATTACAAGTTCGGCTTACAGCATACTTACTCGCGACATATGTTATACCGGGTTCACCCTCTTCAAAACCTTTAATTGACCCAACATGATAAATGTATTTGTTTCCATTCCACCACGGATACAGAACCCAGTCACCGACATTCAGAATATTTTCGTTTTTATCATATCTATTGTAGTGATCCATTATGCACGTTCCAATGTCTTCAGAAACACATATTGTTCTTGTTCAGAGGGGTCATCCGATAGTTTTTCGATTGTTTTTGAATATAGGTGATATTCGCAATGAAGGTATTCAATAGTGGCACATCGCTCACCGAATTGATCAACGTCCAGTGCCATTATCTGGCAAATTTTATAGCCGCGAAGGAATGGAACAGACTTTGGGGTGTAAAGAACCCAGTCTCCAATCTTCAGGTTGTTGCCTAAACGATCCGTCATCGTCTACTTTTCCTTGTGTATTTCCAGAAGGTCATTGTGAATACTCCAATTGCAGCAGCATTACTTTTTGATTCCGTTCGGTTTCATTGGCGGGTAGTTTAGTAACAGCATATCCCCAGAATCCAGCAGTAGACCATTGAGCTAACCCTCACGCTATCGCTTTAGGAGAAAATGTCTTAAATGTAATCCATGCTTCAGTTTCAACTCCGACAACTTTGAACGATTCAATAACGCCAACGCCAGTACCAAACCACGCATCTTCGTAGAAAACAAAGTCTCCAATGGCTAAGGAATTGCCGTATTTGTCAACATGGTTCATATGATTACTTGGGTTCGTTTAGATAGAGGTTGACCGTACAGGCGAACACCCTTTGCACGTACAAGGTCTGCCGCTGACTGAGGATTGCTCTGGAACATCGACTCAAGTTCTATTTTTCCGATGCCGCCTGCACACGTCAACTTAAAAATCTCATAGTTGCGCTGTGCATTGGCCTGTGCTCTAATCTTGAGCATATGAAGAAGTTGAGCAACTTCTTTACTGTAATCGTTCTCACGATCCTCAAGAATGGCAAGCATCTCTGCGCCGTCATTCAGTTTTGTAATGTCAATTGGAATAATGCACTCTAAGCCTTCCATACAAAACATAACGATGAAGGTTTGTTCAGGCATTGATTCTTCATCTGTATATTCTTGTTCGATACCGTCTTCAATTCTCATGGGGTGATTTTATCACTAAACCTTACGGAAGTCAATGTCAATGTATGTCGTTGATTCTAAAGGAATGTTTACCGAAACTGTCATATTTACAGTCGCTGTAAATTTACTAAACATTATTTGCTGGATTCAACCATGTATCGATCCATCAATGTTTGGAGTAAAGCCAGCACATCACATTTATTCTGATATTTGCGCAGATATGCATAAAGAGGTCTGCCGTATGTCAAATCGTCGCCGTGTCCTTCCCCATCTACCAGTTCACGTCGCAATGTAATTAGATGCCCATCCTTCAATCGCAATCTTTGCTGAATGCGGAAGAACAATGCACGAACGAATGCTGGTGTGTTTCCACCCAACACCAAACCTCTCAGGTAACGCTTAATCTCGTTCACTGGAAGTTCAATATTCGTCTGACCAAGCAGTTCCTTTGCATTGCGCAACGTTGTAATGACATTGGCAAGGTCCGTGCTGCTCAGGAAGATGTGGTCAAACTTTGGAAACTTCAATGTCTTGATGCAGTAACGCTTTGTCTCTTCGTGCTGCGATACAAGCTGTATGGACAGCATCATTGCAAAGAAGATTTCGCCCAACTCTTTTGTGCTGTATTTCTCCACCATCTCTTCGTTACGAAACGCTCGACTTTCTGTTATAAATGACAGTAAATTACCTTCGTTGACCTGTTCAGATTCATTATCAAGTTGATGCCAAAATGGTGCTAAAACAGATTCCATTGCATTATGAGTAAGTTCTTGCAATTCAGTTGCATCTTGCTCTGATAAATTCAATTCCTTTGGAAATGTTATAGTAACTGATAATTCTTTCTCATTTACCGAAAAATGATATTGAGCATCGGGTGTCAAACACCGTCTTCCTTCAAATGTCAGTGGTAGTTTTTTAGCCATTGTTATTGTCCTCGTGAAGTCAAAAATTGAATAACTTTTTCTTCCATACAGTCTTGTTCTGTGTATGGAATAATAAGCAAGGGAATATTATTCATTTTGCAAAATTTTTTCTTTTTTGAATCGGAAGACTGAATACTTTTGAACATCTGATTCATTGTTCTATTTTTACTACCAAAAGTTTGAGGAACATAATGCTGTATACCGTGATATTCAATCAAACCCAATAGATTGCTATTACTAAATATTGCAAAATCAAATGGCAACGGCTTTTTCTTTTTACATTCTGCCAATCTGTATTGATGTTCAAATTCTACCTTGTGCTTCTTTAGAATCGTAACCATCTTCTTTTCGCCCACCGAAAAAGAACATCTGGGGCAACCCTTGCCATATAAATGATTGTTTGGTTTCTGCGTGAACTCTCCATGCAATTTGCAAATGATCGATACATTCATCTTATTTCTGATATATTTTGTGTTACTGTAATCGTAAAGATTTCCATGAACCAAATTGGCTTTTTCAATAAATACTGGGGTGTCCATTGTTGCCGTTCCACCACATTTATCACATCCTTTACCATTCAAATGTTCATTAGGGGTTTGGAAGAAGTGACCATGTTGTTTACATAGAATAATAACCTTTGTGCTGGAATTTTCATACTGTACTTTTGAGTAATCAAATGTATTGTTGTGAGACAAGATAGCTTTTCTAATAAAGTCTTCAGTAGTAGATTTTTGGGCGATGCTTCGTGATTCTACTGCGCATTTATGGCAACCACTTTTGGTTAGATGATTGCTGGGTGTTTGTTCATAATATCCATGTAACTTACAACCAATAACGACTTTCGTATGCATTGCAACATAATTGACACAATCATACAAAAACACGTCGCCATGTTGTCGTTGCGCTTTCACAATGAATTCGTTATTTGTCAATCTCTTCATATACTCTTATTATACACTACTTTCCACTCGCCTTTCCTGCCATTGCACCTATTTGGGGACATACGCCTTTGATGTGGTTCAAATTGCAGCGTTCGCAGGGTCTATAGTCATAACGTTTACGGCAGGTAGCACATATAGGATCGGCAACCGAAGCGTAGGTTCCACACTGTTCCAGACCTTCCATTCTGCCACATTCTGCACAGCCAACTTCTTCACGATGGGCGCGAGGGATTCTGTATCCTTCTTTGTCGATGGCGTCAAATTCGAATAATCTCATAATTTCCTTTATTACGCTTCAAGTAATCGAAGAAATGCGTATGACTCCATTTCTTTTTCGTCTTCAAATTCCCAAACTCTGATCAAATAATAAGATGAACCTGCAATATTAGCTGGGTATCTTTCGGATAGCTTCCATTTTTTAACAGATTCATCAAACAGAGATTCATCAAACAGAGATTCATATTTGAACTGACTGTTTGATGTAAAAATAAAATGCTTTGAATTGTCCAGCAGACATTTCATACTTTCTCCAGCCTAACAGGTATTTATCCACACCAGCAATCATGCGGGATACATTGACTTTAACCATAAATATCTGTGGCACTTCTCAGGAGATTACCGAATGAGCAGAACTAAGAAGAACCGTCCTCTACAGGAGTCTTTAACTACTCCTATTCCTCAAGAAACAGCCCACTTTTCAACTAAATCTGGTATTAAAAAGTCAGTGCGCATTATCCCTCGTAGCATACACCAAGAAGAGTATTTGGATTACTTGATGGATAATGACAAAATTATTGTGATAGCCTCTGGTCCCGCTGGATGCGGGAAAACACAGCTTGCTATGCTTGCTGGTATTAAAGCCCTAAGCGAAAAGAAAGTCAACAATCTTATCCTATGTCGTCCCAGTGTAGGAGTTGATGACGAGGACTTAGGCTTTCTACCGGGAGACATCAATGACAAGATGGCTCCTTGGACTAGACCTTTATTTGATGTTCTTTATGAATATTACAGCGCAAAAGATATACAGAATATGCTGGAAAATAAGGTGATTGAAATGGCCCCCCTCATGCACATGCGAGGAAGAAACTTGAAGAACTGTTTTGTAGTGGCTGATGAATTTCAGAACACAACTGTTTCTCAATGCAAAACCCTATTCACAAGAATCTGCGATGGAACTAAGATTGTTATTACAGGAGATAACGACCAATCAGATCGCAAGTCAAATGAAAACGGTCTATTGTTCTTTAAGAATGCCATTCAAAATTATGGAGGGAGTCAATACATTAGTTCAGTTGAATTTGATTCTAAAGACATTGAACGACACGCAGTAGTAAAGGATGTTCTGGAGATTTTCAGAGCTTCTGGAAAATAAACATTACACATCCTTCGTAATAACCTATGCAGTATGTGCAACATTATTTGGTTTTTTAAAATACCAACCTTCAGGAGGAAACGGAATATCCTTTCGAATCCTCCTGAACTTCCCCTCGATATTATAGATTGGCTTGCTTTCTTCTCGTAAGGCGGAGGCTCTAACCAACGAAGATGAGGCCAGCAAAGGATCACACTCTTCATAAACCAATCGTTCAAAATCGAAATACAAAATTTTCTTCTCCTTAATTTTCCTCATCTGTATTCGTTCCGCAACCGTCCATCGTGGTTTACCTTTTTGCTTTCCAGAAATAGCTTTGCTTGTTTTTAATCGAGACGCTGTGCTCCTTATTTTATACTTCCTACCAACAGTGGTGGAAATCAGTTCTCCAGATTTCACACGAGGATCAGTAGTCATGCATCTTACTGTACTGCCAAATTTATCCTTATAGACTGCATATCCTTTATTTTTCTCACTCATCAGAGTGTATGCTTCTTTCCTAAGCCTAGCGAATGTTCTACTGGATTTAAGAACAATATTTCCTCGACTGCTATTTTGATTTTGCATAGCGGCAAATGCAATAGTCTGCGAACCTCCATACGCCTTCCATAACAACCAATGAGCTATAAAATGCTGTCTGTAGGTAAGATTTATCCTGTTCCAAGGGTTTTCTCGAAAACTTTTGTATTGTGGAAATAGGTCTGTGGCCTTTGGACAAATATGGTGAGATTCCGTTTCCAACAGATAATGATTATCTTTCCAAGACTCAATACACCTCAAATAACGATTCAGGTAGTGTTCGTTGTGAGGTTTAAGTTTTAAAAGTTTCTCAATTAGGATTTCCATACAACTATTTATGATAACACCTCAGAACTGTTCAGTTAACCAAGTTCGATAATAGGTCGGTAAAACATCAACTCTTTAACAGTCGCTATGAAACCAAGGATTCCGCAGAGCGCAACGATAACCCAGTGCTCTGCGATTCCAAACGACATGGTTGATAGGCACATCGAGCACTGAAACAATGCCTTCAGCATCACGAACTTTTCTGGGTTTATCTTTTCCATATTATTACTAGCGTCAGTATAAGTATTGAAATCATGTTTATGAAGTATAACCAAAACCAATGGAGCGAGCCAAACAAAAATTGAGCGATAAATGTTAACACAACGATAGTTGCATTTCTTCGGATTTCAACGTTTTCTGTTTTTAGCATACTGCGTCTTTCTTGATAAGCATGAAAAAATATGTAAGATAGGAAATGAAACCCACGGCGAATACAGCATACCAATGAAGTCCAGCACTGACACCAATCGTCAGTGTGGTTAATAGTACCGTACTCATATTAACTGTCAGCTTCATATTTGTTGTACACGCCTTCTTCCCAAACATATCTTTTGAGAGCGGCCCTCAATGCTTCTTTTTTTGTGTCGCCAGTCCCTAACTGGCTATCTGAATAGTAACCAGCATTGACCACATAATAATCATCGTGAGGTCCTGATGTTTCATAGCAGATAAAGTCAGGTGTTACTTTCCTCAGAGTTATTTCAACCTCTTCGTCACTCATCCTATCAATAATCAAATGAGATTCCAGATTGATATCATACTGTTTTTCTTTTAGATTTTCGATTTTCTTACCGTTGGCTTTGAGAGTTTTGATAACGCTGAATATTGTTTTCATTTGCTCTCCAATTTATGAAGGAATGCCTCGCTGTCCGATAATCTTGACAGAGTTGATGAATGTTGAATAAAAGCTCCACCATTCCATCGCATTACTAAAAATGTGCAGGGATACGCATACATTCTGACAATCTCTCCATAACAAATTGATTTGATTCCAGATTGATTATATTGAATAAATGAAACTGGATCGCCGGGTTTAAAAGTATCAATCACTAGCTCACCAACTTTAAAAGAAATTCATCTTCTTGGGTAGCGGCTTTCATAAATCTAGAAGATCGCATATAAATCTGAGTAGTATCATTATATCCCACAATCATATAGTGATGCAGTCCAATCTTCTTACCGTAGTATCCCTTCACATAACCAAAAAGGTCAGAATCACCGAATGTATCATATTCAGTAAACCTGACCAGTTGACCTATCGTAAATTTTGTCATTGTTCCAGTGTATGCAGGAAGGCATCCAATTCAGTTATTCGGCTCATGCTGTCGCCATACCAAACATCCCTTGTGCCATTCAGAGACTGCACAATGTACATGTTTGGATAGCCCGGATAAGGACCAACAATCTCTGCATATTCAATCCACTCGCCGTCTTCCTGATAAGGCTCAAAACGCATGCGAGAAACATACTCTCCCTGTTTATATTGGTATGTTTCTGGTTCGAGTTTTGGCACTTCCTTTTTTGGGAATGTCTTTCGAAGGAAGTCTTTAAATGTTTGAAGTTCCATGCAGAATCATTTTCGCTTTCCTGCCTTTCGAGCAGGGACTTTAGGATTAGCCTTCTTTACATCCCGTGCTGTTCCTTTTTTGGTTTCGGAGATGATCAATTCAATCGGCTGAAAATCAATATTGTAAAACACTAGGCTATAGTGTATCACAGATTTCTTCCTGCGCAAACTCATAATGCCCATAATTTCGTCGCGCAGATATTCCAGTGCTATGCCATCGGAAGAAAATTCCTCAGCATTAAATTTCTCAACAAAGTCTGCCTTGTCTGCTTCGCTTGGGACTGCGTCAGAGTTTGGATGGCTGTGCAATGTTCCGAAATATTTCAGAGTAGTTCCAGCCTCTATTTCTTCTTCGGGCTGTCCATATTGCAACGTCATTACTCGTGCACCAGAAATAGATGTTTCAACTTCTATAGTATCAAAAGCATAGATATGCAGTTCATTCTTAACCATCTTGCCCAAGACGGCTACGATGATTTCATAAGGCATGGCCTTAACAGCCCTGCGCTTAAACGAGTCAATTAATGACTTGTGAACGACGATACGTTGCATCATCGTTACGCCTCTACATGTTCAACTGCTTTCAGCAGAGCATCGATCTGTGCTGGATATTGGGCATGAAAATATTCCAGTAGCGTATCGTAATTGTCTCCTGTAACTACTTCTCCATTAATCTGAAAGGATCGGCATTTAACAACCGACTTGTTCTTCACGTCCAGAATGAGATTGCATTTCTTAATATCGCTGTTTCGAATATTCTTTACCAGAGATACTACTTCATCAGCAATAAAGTTTTCGGCATGTTGTGAATGATTAGGCTTTGAGGTATTTTTTGGGTTTAGGGGTCTGATTACATAACAACAAGTTATATACATTATTTTCTCCGAGAAAGGCAAAACTTTAGATAAATACTGTTGGTCGCGGATAGCAGTCCCACCAACCCTATCGCTTTTGAGGAGCGCCAGCACATGTCTATTTACCCTGATAAACTTTCAGAACTTTTACCATCTTCAAAATATCTTCGCGCATATACCAAAATTTGCAAACTGGCTCAGGACCGAGCAAATACCCGTAAACAGGCAAAATTACAATTTGGTTATGTGGAAGGTCATCATATTCTACCAAAATCTTTCAAATGTGGCGGCGAAAAAGATAAATCAAACTATGTGTATCTAACGGCTCGCGAGCATTTTATTTGCCACAAACTATTAGTTTTTGCAACAAAATCTACTAGATTTTATTATTCCGCATCTGCCGCCCTTGCTGGTTTTATGCAATCTTCTTCATTTCACCAACGACCTATTCTAACTTCTCACAACTATCAATTTGTTAGGAAATGCATATCACTATCTAAAAAAGAAAAACAAACTGGAAGAAAGGTATCAGACGCTACTAAAATTAAGATGAGTTTGGCTCAATTAAAACGACACAGACTAAATCCACGAACAAAAGAGCAATGCGAAAATATATCAAAAGGGCGAACAGGTATCAAAGTATCCAAAGAAGGTTGCTTGGCAATATCTTTAGGCAAAATGGGGGCTATTCCTTGGAACAAAGGGACTAAAATGGATGATACAACCAAAATGAAAATTAGCAAAAATCGAACAGGTATAAAACCCAAAAAGATCAAATGTCTACATTGTGATGTGATAGCCGCCCCAAATATGTTAGCGAGATTTCACAACGATAGATGTAAATTAAGAAATTTGTGAAAGCTCTACCAGCGTGGCAGCAACCAGAATCTCTGGATCAGCGGCCATTGGAATCTGTACCATTCCTTTTCTAATGATTAGAATTGCTGCGTCTTTCTGTTCGTTTGTAGTTCCCCAAAAATCCAGATTATTATAACAGAAGACATAAAACTCTTCCAATTCTTCCGCTCGAATCTGGCTGCATATCAGCGCCCTCGCTTCTCTTACCTTTCCATTCTTAAATAACTCAACAGCGTCGATCTTGTAATCTCGCGTAGCGTTACTTAATTTGTCAGGTTTGGTGAGTTTTCCTTCAATGCAGTTCTGCTGACAAGTATTTATGCACTTACGTAGATCAGGCCAGCAGCCTCTGACGTAATCATCCAGTGTTTCCAACTCAAAATCTATATTCTCCGCAACCAAAATTTCAGCCATTCGTACTGTATATTCATCAATCGGAAGTTTATTTATTTGGATACTCTGGGTACGACTGTGTATAGGCGGAATGATCTTGTGTGGATTATTGCAGGTAAACATAAAGCGGCTTATCTGAGAATACTGCTCAATCACACCTTTCAGAGTATTTTGGGCATCCACTGTCAAACCATCAGCCTCATCCAACAGAATAATGCGTTGCTTTCCCCACGGAGTCAGGGCGGCAAAATTATCGATTTTATCGCGAATAATATCAATGCCGCGTTCGCGGCTGGCGTTTATATAGAGATAATCATATGGATCGATGCCAACTTCATTGACCAAAACTTCAGCCAAGGTAGTCTTACCTGTACCGGGTCCACCTGAAAAGAGAATATGTGGTATATCCTTAGTTGCAATCCACTTCTGAATTGTACCTTTTTGGTTCTCGTCTGTGAAGACATAGCCTTCCAGTGTTTTTGGTCTGTAGCGTTCCGTCCATAATGAGTTAGTTATTGCCATATATTTTCCTTACCATCCAGCACCAGTATAACATCGTAGCCTTGCGCTCTACAAGCAGCTAATTTGGCCTTGTTTTTGTTCTCTAACAATTCATCTTCTCCATTCTTATTCCAAGTCCAAGACGACTTTACTTCATATATTGTGTTTCCGATTTGAAAATCACTAATGTATAGGCGACGGCTATTATCGGTAGGGTCAACATACCAAATGCTTGGACCTCTCTTTACATTTTGTAGAAGCCAATCAAATCCAAATTTTTCTTCTAATTGGAATAGAAAGGAACATTCGTGGGTTCCTTGATAGGTTAGCGGGGAATCCTTATAATTCAAAATGGGACATTGGGTGCTGTTTTTCCAAGGACTATCCATCCAATGCTCTTTCATAATCTGAGCTAATTTTTCATAGTGTCCGTTTTTGATTCTAGTCTGCGTTCCCTTGATTTGAGAAGATTTGGTAATACCCAATCGAATACGAGTTTTCAAAGACTTTGAGGTTCTGTCGTCATGATTCAATAATGAAAATTCCTTTCGTTTTCCAGCACAAGAATTGAAATGAGGGGAGCAGCACTTTTTGCCATTCTTGAACAAATATTTTGCGATAGAATTACAACCAAACTCGCATAACTCCTCTGTTTCAATTGCGGTAGAGTATGGATTCTTATGTTTATGTGTTGCGATCTTTTTAGCTGGACATTTTAGGAAATGTGATGAGCAGCATTTGCTGCCCGATATAGAAAGGTAGTTAGCAGTTCTTGAACAGCCATAATCGCATAAATCAGTGGTGGAAATTTTCTGAAAGGTTTTCATACAACTATTTATGCATTGAGAAGTATTTTCTGTGCATAGTGTATTTATTTTATACCCATTTCCAGCGCCTTCAATAACGCATCTTGCTCAGTAGTCTCAATGATTTCCCTAATCTTTGCCCAGAATTGATCCTCAGCACCATCCATCAGAGGGTAAACATTCCATCCATTGTTGGGAGGATACATAACACCGTTTATATAATCTACAGGTTTATCTCCCCACATAACTAGTATTCCGTTTTCAACTTTACCGTATATCGGATTTTCGGAAACCTTTTGTAAACCCCATTCTTTGTTAGTCATTAGATATTGCCGTTATCTCCAAAGTCATATGATTTGTCAGCCAGCATGGTGGTCCAAACATTACGCATTTTGTCTTCGGTTTCTTTCCACGATCCATTCAGCATAAACTCATGCGCCCACTGCTGTGTGTACTCGCAATACGGACAGCGAAGGCCATCGGGTGTGAGAACCAAAAGGCCTTCACCATCCAGATGATCTTTATCAGTTCGGCGTCCACTGCCGCACGTAAACGGATGGAACATACCTGAATGCTGAAAGTCGTTGAATGATTTTATTTGGTCATCTGTGAATTTTGGCATTAGTTCTCCAGTAAGCGCATCATTTCTGCATTGACAGTTATTCTGGCATGTTGCCAAGCCTGAGCCTCGGTTTCCCAAGCTCCACTCAGGATAATAATACGACCTCGCGAATATCGCGCCGTAATATATTTGCCAATGGCCGCATCTAAAACTGCGTCTGCATTGGGATAGGCGGCAAGGACGATTTCTTTGTCAACGATCATGACTCAGTATACGCCTTTTCTTTACTGGAGTAAATTGATTATTTGGTTAGAGGAAGCCAATTATTTCAGACAATCTTGGTCACAGGAGGTGGAGTTTGGGTACACTGTTTCGGGTTTCTCTTTTTTCTCTTCGGCTTGATCTTTGTGAAGTCGCCACATTTGCCAGTACATATCAATTGCGTCCTCTATTGCTTGATGCGTATCAATTTGGCTATTGTCCTGAAGGGATATACCATATTCCCAGTTATTATCTGAGACGCTTCCTGTTTCAATCTCCCAAACTGTTTTGTTTCGGATAGCACTATTACCTTTTCCGTCATAACGAGTACATTTGATTGTGACATTCTCGCAACCACCTGCATAATCACAGATGTGTTGAAGATTAGAATGTTTTGGCAGGAGTTGAGTTGCAGTATTTGGATGGATTTTATTTATTGTTGCACACCCAACAAGAAGGCCCACACCAGAAATAAGTATCAGGACTGGGTTAATTCGAAATATGTTCATTATTCCTCCAACTTTTTAAGCATGCTATTATTAATTCGTTCTTTGGCGCCTTCCTATGCTCGTTCTGGCGTTTGATATACAAAGCTCAAATCCTTGAACTCAGGCCATTTGTCTCCCATTGAAATATAATGGCCCCAACTTTCTGATCTGAGCTTGGCCGTTGGATAGATTGAAAGAACAAATTCCTTATCGGTCATCATCAACCAGAATAATAATTCCAGTTATGTTTTGGGCGGCAAGCATTAGATTTCCAATTGCCTCAGCTTTATTCTTGCCTGTCTCATAGACTGTTTCATCATCTGCCGACCAAGCCTTCCATTTACCAGCTTTGATGTACTTAACAAGAATGTCCATTACTTTGCTCCGATTGGGCCAACCATTGCGCCCATCTCAGGGTTTGGATTCTCTTTACAATACAGAAGAATAGCCTTTGGATCAATACGACGAACAACTGTTTCATTGCGTGGAATGTTTGGATCAATCTCAGAAAGATCGATGCCTCGACTCCAGCGACCATGCTCCACCAAAATCCAGTATCCCGGCCTCAAATCTGTTGTATTTTCGGGACCAACAGCATAAACTTTGGCCCATCGAGGATGAATACCGCGGTCTGTTTTATCATCATCCATCAGGATAATACCTGAAGTTGTCTTCTGTTCACCGAAGTACATGTCAAAGGCCAAAACGTCTTTGTGCAGCGGCAGAATAATTGGATCAATAATTTCTGTTGTCATAGTTTCCTTAGTTTGGGCAGTAAAATTCAACATAGTTTACTGCATCCTGAAATTTATTATACATTCTATTCTTGTCCTTCCCGTTTTCCCAATCAATTACATGAGCAGTATATGTCTACCCATTTTGTGAACGAGTTACATCACCACAACCAAATCCGTTATAATCCTGCCACAAAACATAATCTTCACTCAACCAGACTTTATGAGTTGCGGCAGCTTTGTTAGCTGTTGATTCAGGTACATTTATTGTGCGCACACATCCAACCAAACCAATCAATAACAAATATGGTATAAATTTCATATGTATTTCTTATCCTTTACCTTGGTTCGGCAATGTCAAAATCCAACATGGATGCTGAGCACACGAAACCACCGTTCTTATGTCGCCAAGGAAGCCCATAATCTTTAACAATTAGTTTATTGCAGTTCTTACATCTGGGCATATTCGCCCAACGAACCATATTGCAGACCAAAGAAACCATTACCATTCCTCATTCAAAGGTTCTGCACGATATATTAAACCATCAGAATTTTCAAAGCAATATAAGCGCCCAGTATTCTTATGCTTCCAAAGGCAATCGTCCAGAACTATAGTCTCGCCACAATTAAAGCATTTTGTTTGGGACCGTATATATCGAACCATTCTGCAAACCAAAGAAACCATTACCAATCGCACCTTCGATGATCGTCCCACCCGCCCTTTTCGACTTTGCAGTCACATACATTATAATACAAATCGCATGCCGCGCAATACCTCTTTATAACATGCTTTTTGCATTTTGGGCATTTCCAATCCTGTGTGCCAGTAATACCAGCTTTGTCGATTGCGCCTTCTTTATAGATTTTCATTAGACCTTCTTTCGGCGTCTTGTTACCGTCATTAGATTTAATGGCTTTTTGGTTGAATCCCAAACTCTAACCATTTCTTCCATTTGATCTTTATACTTGACCAAAAGATCACTCTGACTCAGGTTGTAGAGCCAATTACTCATCTTCTGTCCTGCAATATAAACAATTTCCGCTTCTTTTTTGGTCATATTATGCCTTCTTCCTACTCCTGCAAAATCTGTATCGTTGTTCTTTTGGTTCAACCCAAGAACCGTCTTTATGCCTTTCCCTATTGTCATCAACATGGGAATAAAAGTGGCGTCCTGTCCTTGGGTCCCAACCTTCTCCCCAAATATTCTTGCCACATACGCATTTCATTATGCCTTCTTCCTGTGATTCTTTTCAAACTCCTTAATTTCCTTTTCTGCCTCCTCAACCTTCTCTACGATGCTTGGCTCTGGCGCTACAACCGGGCTAGGCGCGTCCGCTGTTTCTGGAACAGGTGGAACTACGTTAATTGGCAAAAATTGTGATTCTTTTGGATGAACAGCGGGAATTGTACCCTTGATTCTGGGCTTAATGTTATTGACCTTAATGGACTTCGTCGCTGCTTTAGGTGTTGGTTTTTCTTTTCCAAGACCTGTAACAATTCGAACAGCATTTGGTTGGCTCTTTTTGAGAGCGTCCATATCAATTTTTAGACCTCTGGATGTGACTACTACATGCTTCTTTGCCATAATTATTACCTCGTGTGCTTATTTATTTGTGGGTTTTAGTGGTTTCGCTTTCTTTTTGGCAACTCGTTCCTCAAGTTCTTCCATCTCTTCCAGCATGCAATTGCTGCAATTGTGATAACCAGAAAGGCAGGAGTAACAGATACAACCACAGTTCTTGAATATTTTCGGCATATTATCCTTCCAATATCGCCAGCATTGCTTCTTCGGCGTCCATCTCTCTAACTAATTTTTCGGGAATGGCCCACAATGGCATTGCTGACGATTTATCTATTATGGGGAGATGTGTGACCCAAAAAATCGCGGGATTCGTGTCTCGTGTGTACTTCATTATCTTACCTGCGCGGACACCAGAATCCAGACTGGCAAACGTTTCTCCACAGAAAACATCATCTTTTGGATTGAACCAAACAAAGTCACCGAGGTACATTAAACATCCTCCAGCATTGCCAACATTGCTTCTTCATCGCTCATCTTCCTCAGTAAATTGTTTGGTATTGCCCAAAGAGGAACTGAATCTTTACTTGATGCAAAACATACTGATGACACCCAACATAGTTTGTCAGCTAACTTAAAAATCTGTCCCGCCTTAAATTCGGTTTCATGAAGGTTATTATTGGTGCCACTCCCGCACCCGCACCAAGCATCGTCGCATTGTCTGAACCAAACAAAATCTCCAGTATTCATATCAGGCTTCCAGTATTGCCAGCATAGCTTCTGCGTCTTCAAGCGGTTTAACCATACTTTTTGGAATAGCCCAAAGAGGATAAGGAGAAGTTGAATGTACGGGGAGTGGCGTCACCCAAAATACATCACAATGTTTGTGTCTATTCTCATCAATAATCTTTCCAATGGTCCCCTTTCCACTTGAATAGAACGGAGGGCAGAATACATCGTTGTTCGGATCAAAAGTAACGTAGTCGCCAATCTTCATACATTATCCCCGTAGAAATTCAGTAATATCCAGATTATATTTCAAACTGTCCACACGATGTATGCCCATCAGGTACAAACAATAGGAGCAACATGATGATCCTCTGCCCACTCCCCAAACAATATCGTTCTGATCGGCGGTCTCCCTGAGATACTTCAGATATCGCAGCAAATTCATCAGATTATACTTCTCGTATAGCTCCAGTTCTTCCTGAACTCTAGTACGTTCAATGTCTGTTTTACATAGGGAAAGTAAAAACTCATCCATATTCATGTTACTGTACTGGTCAGGCATCAGCCACATCTTCTGTAATTCCCTGTGATATTCCTCCAACGAAAAATCGTAGGATCGATTATCCCAAAGACTTATTTCTGGCATGGTCCTTTCCAATGAAAGAAACTCGCGTCCTTTTATATATGACTGCCCATCCGTAATGTGCAACCCTGTAATATCGAAATTTGGGTTTATCCGCAGATAATCGATTACTTCCTGCTGTGTGTAACCCACTGTTCCATATTCATCTACGACCATGTGAATCCCTTTCTTTATGTTCTATTGATTCTTCCAGCTTCCACTTTAGGAGGGTTTTTCATACATTTCCATCCAAGAAATTGATTCTCGAACCAATTTTTTGGCGTCATTCAAGGCAGCTTTATTTGAGGTTAGAGTTTCCTTATCATATGAATAGTCTTCATTTGGATCAGACGCAGCAACAACGTAATATGGTTCTGGATGAACACAACCAAAATCTTGAAATCCTTTCCACAAAGAGCGGGCTACTTCTTTTCCATATCTATAATCAGAGTCAGATGGGTTGTCTGTATCTTTACTGGATATGAAATATGCACAAACCCTTCCATGAAGCCTAGCAGCGTACTCAATATTACCACCTCGGCTAATTTCTATACACTTTGATCGCCATTCCTGATCCTTTGGCCTCCATTCCCCTTTATCAACCAAAAAACCTCCGTCAAGGCTAATAAGCCTATCGCAAAAAAGTTTTAATCTGGAACTCATTGCTGATTGCATTACCGGTGTACTAAAAAGCATAACATCAGACTTCAAACATAGAGGATAATATTCCTGCATTGGGTCAAGAGGAAAGCAATTACATGGGAACCCACATAATGCGCTGGCAGTCGATACACACCCTTCACATAGATGAACTTCTCTGTCTCTCAAATTTATTTCGACGATGTTTACGGTTTTGTCATTTCTGAAATCTTCCAATCCGTATTGCAGGAGCATTTGGGAGTTGCTTCTTTCTTTTGAACTGGCGGTTTCATAATTACTTCTGGAACTACCGTGTACAACCAAAACTTCAAGATTGCGGTCTTTTCCATTATGATACTCAATAGCCTTTTTCACCGTTTCGACATTTTTATCATGTGCTTTGGACGCATGGTTTGAAAGTATAGGTATATTGTACCAGTCGATGTGACGAATCTTTTTAATATCCTCCACTGACATACCCTTAGTTAATTTTTCGATTGGAGTTCCTTTATCTTCTGGCATATAGTTCACCCAAATCCTCAGATGCAGTATTTAAGACAGTATGATAACCCAAAGGAAGTTTATCCCCATCTAACACCAGCGCACCTTTAAAAACAAACCCAGTGTTATTGTAGTTGTATTTTTTACCAACTTGATTAAGCACAACCGAGAACCCCTTAACTGGCTTCTGGTCACTATATTTTGGAAGTATGTCAGTTATTTTCATGGGTATATTTATGCTTTAATAACCGTGCCGTACTCGTCAACTATCATTTTCGTTTATCCATATTCCATTTATAGCTCACAACAACTCCACTGAAAAACATTCCGACTATAATACAGAACCAACCTGTTACACGAGCCGCCAGAATGGTTTCATTCGCAACAAGTATTATACCCCAATCCAACATAAAGGTGGAAGCAAGAAGAAGACCTGCAATGGGTAAAATAATGGAATGTTCTTTTGGTTTCCTCATCGGGTGTTCCTTTGAATATCTGCGATTATCAGAGTAAAAAGAAGACTGACAGCAAGCATTACTGAACCCAAGATACGCAACATAATAAACTTGTCGTTAACCAGTAGCATTATGGCCCCATCCAGTAGAAAACTGGAGAGGACTAATGCACACAGACCAAGGTTATTCATAAGATTTTCCTTTTCGTCTCTATTGTGGCGTACATGAATATCAAACCAAAGAACAAAATTCCACATCCAACAATTTGTTCGGCGCTATTATACTCGTAAGTACAGAATATCCATAAGCTGATATTACTCAGGATCGTAGCCAGAGCCATGTAGAATATGACGAAACAATATTTAGATGGTTCTTTGGTTGGTTCTCTCATGAGCCTACAGAATCCCTTCTTCGAAATCGAATAACAAACCATGACAACCAACCGGATACGTACAATATTACCAAATCACAAATTTTGGTTGTAATATCTGGCGCAGTACAAAAGAAACCATAGATAGACAAATACATCAACAACGTGGATACAACCATCATCACGGCGCTGAAACGTCTTTCGGGCGAAGTAGATGATTCATGCACCATTGATTTTTATTTCCTGTCTAACGACCAGTCCAGTGAGTATCACACTGCAAATGAGCATGGTAATATCCAGACCCATTGTAACCTTGTCAGGCTTTGGGATTAATCCACGAACACCAACAAATGTCCAGCAGGCCGCACCCAAAAGGAGAATATTTCTGAATATTCTTGCGTGATGGTCGTAGTAATTTACTTTGGAAGAAGCCATGTCTTAATCGAGAAGACAGCATTTCTCGCTGATTCCTCGTCGCATCCTTTCCACGTCAGGGTATTAGAGAACCCGTCCATATCACCACCATTAAGAACTTCAATCAGGGCGCGTTTAATTTCAACACCCTTGAATATGATGGCGACTCCGCCTTCGGCTGAGGCCAAAATTCTATCAGGAGGACAGCGCAAATCCAGAAGATATTTCAGGATTAAAGCTGCTTGATGAATTGAATTGTCAGTGGGTTTGGGTGCGCCATATGAATCCCAGCCATCTTCAAGTGCTCTTAGTTTGTCGAATACAAATTCTTCCATTTTAATTCCTTCTCTTCCGCCAGAACTCTGCGATGATTTGTGGCGCAATCAAAACACGTACTATCCCAAATATTATCTTCTTCGCCGTACCTGTTAGAGTGAGCACCGCAGGCTGATTCCCCCAGAGACGAAGATACTCGTTCAATTCAGTTTCGTTCATTGTTTTTTCCGAAAGGATCATTTGTGGTTCTTTGCCAGTCCTGCCAAGCATTAACTTCAGCGGAAATCCGAGCGAATATTAATTCCAGTTCTTCGGAGGGAGTCAATTCTTTCCTGACTTTCTTCTTTCGAGGCATAACCAAATCCTTTTATTATTCGTCGTTGCCACCGTCCAGCACTACGACATCGGGGCTATCCATATTATCGTCCATTTCAAGCTCAAATACAACATCTAATTCTTTATCAGTTTTTGGTTCCCATTCAAGGTTAATATCCGCCCAAGAACTTGCGAATTTCAAACGCTTTGGATCGTCCGTTGTCGAGGGATCAGGACGCATCCACCACGGAACCTCAATCTTTTCAGAATCATAGTCAAAGTTTTCGAAGTCTTCGACGGTATATTGTAAATCTGGTGAGATATCGCTGCCAATCTTTATTTTATCAATCTCAAATTTTCCTTCGGAGATGGCATGAAGTTTATGGAAGAGTATTAAAGCCACAATTTGGTCAAATGGTTCTTCAGGAAATAAAATGACGCGGCTTTCTTTAGCCAAAGATGCTATTTTCTTTATGTTTGGGTTTTTGTCGTGTATGAACACACTATTATTGAGCACTTCCTTGATGAAGATCAGGATGCGCTGGATGGCTACATTTTGATGAACGGAGTTTTCAGTTAACGTGAGAAAGTCAATCTTGAGTTTGTAAGAGTTCGGAAAAATTCTGGTCCCATCGACCACCACAGCGGAAAAACCAACAGAATGTGACAATTTTACGTTCATCCGACCTCCAAACGAAGATAAATATCTATACAGTTCGCGAACCTCGTGAGTTCCAACTGCTCTAATGCCTTGGAGGGCAATCAGCTATGCGTATTTATGATACAGCCTCATTCATCGAAAAGGCCAGAATCGTACATGATTCGAGTTACGATTATTCCAAAGTAAAATATTTGAAATCATCACAGAAGGTAAAGATCATTTGCCCGAAGCATGGTGTCTTTATGCAAACCCCCAACAATCATTTGGCAGGTCAGGGTTGCATGCAATGTGGTTTTGTGACTCGTTCGTCTGTTCATTTTTCTAATACTGAATCATTTATAGAATCTGCCAAGATTCCGCATAATAAGAAATACAAATATGACCAAACAATTTATCTTCATAGTGAAAAACCAGTTGTAATTTTATGCCCAAAACACGGAGAATTTTCGCAAAAACCTTTTAAGCATTTGCAAGGACAAGGTTGTCCTAAATGCCGAAATAGCAAAGGTCAAGATGCTATAGAACGATTTTTGTTGGATTCTAATGTCAAGTATAAGACAGAAGTAAGATTTGATGATTGTAAAAATAAACGATCCTTACCATTCGATTTCGCAATTTATAAAGGAAATGCATTGATTGGTTTGATAGAATTTCAAGGCCAACAACATTTTCTAGCAGCGCCTCATTTTGGTGGCGTAAAGCAACTCGTTTACATACAGAAAAATGACCAGATCAAGAGAGATTATTGTATATCCAAAGATATTCCACTACTGGAGATAAAATTTACCAATCTTAGAACTATCAAAAAGATACTTTCAAATTTTCTAATTAGATGCCAATATCAATATTGATTATCTCATCCATTGAGGTTCCGTTTTTCTTCAAATGGGCTTCAAATTTTTCGGCGTTACGGCGACTCTGTTCTTCATAAAGACCCATTAAAATAGGCTGAGCTTGACGAGCAAGGTTTACATTGTTTGAAAACACAATTCTCGTTAGCCTCTGTATTTTTGTATCCAGTTCTTCGTCCGTTAATTCCAGTACCGATTTCTCGATTCTCTGTTCGGCCATACATTCCTCTATTGCCCTTGTGGGTTCCAGTCTGTAGGTAGGTTAGTTAGACTCCACCATTTATGTCCCAGTAATCCATATTCTTATGGTTCGTCATATCCATATTCAGTGCCACAGGACGGGCAAATCTCGTAGGTTAGTCTTGTTGGGTCTTCTCTGATATAAGGATATTCACATACTGAACATTATTCCTCAACTAATCATGTGCATCATTGCAAACGTAACAGCCATATTGCTATTTCCATCACATTTCCTAATTGTCCACTGACTACCATGTCGTTCCGCGCTGAAGTTAGGCCATTTAAGTGAAACAACAATTCTCTCTAGCTCTCCCAAATAAGTTGCGATATATGGATACGGATAAGAAGATGTTGAAACTCCGGGGCGACCAGTCGATCCACTGAAACAAATTCCAGCCGCGTGGAAATTATCAAAATCTTCTTCGGTCATATCCGCGACTATAAGACTAGTTGTATTCATTCCTGTTCTTCCAAGATGTACTCAGCATTATGAGATTACTAAATCTAAAAAACGATTTCTGGGCAATCTTACTGGTTCAACCTCGTTTTCCATTTTTATTGATAATTCCAGTACTTTCCTCTCAAAGTTTCTATCTCTTTTTAGTTCCAATGGATGTTTTACTTTGGGTATTCGTGTTCGTCGGGTTTTGCGAATTACATTCATATTTTATTCTTTAATTAATACCTGAAATAAACCAGTTAGTACCGTCTGCACTGCCAAACTTTAATAGCTTTGGTTGTGTTGTGGTAAGAACAACGCTATTGTTAGCATAGAAGAAATTGGCCACGGCGTTTCCACCATAGATAGAAGAACCAGTAGTAAGATTTGAGAAGTTCAGAGTCTGCGGTGCCGAAGCTGCCTTGGCAATGATAATCATTTCTGAATAACCTAAACCGGGGAAGTTTGAGAAAGCAATGGATTGTATAACTGGCGATCCCGCTGTGATGTTAATGTTCGCAACAGCAGTATTGGCAAAACTCAGTGTTGGTACTGAGTTGGCTGCGGAAGCTACCACGCTGGATGTTACCAAACCATAATCAAACAATGAAAGGTTGGAGTTCTGCATTCCGCCAAAGTTATTAATGGAAGAATTTGCTCCGTACAATAGAGGCGCGGCCACGATGACCTTATTAAGTACATCGTTCATTTCCGAAACGTATTGCGAGAATGCATTCTGGATAGCCAGAAAGTTAGTGCGGAAACCCTGAGATGGTTGGTTAACGCCCGGTACGGGGAATTGAGCATTAATCGAGTTTGGTTTTACTTGGCTGGGCATTGGTGACTCCGTGAAACAGATACTGTATTTAGGTTAAACTCCCACGACAGGTGGGTTTATAAACGAACTGTTTGGAAACTTGATATAGATAGCTCCATCGTCATCATTTAAAAATACATCGGATGTATCAAAGAACGTACCAATATCTGTGAAGTTGGTTGTTCCTTCAGTAATGATAACAATGCAATTCTCAGTCGTCAAATCGAAACTGGATTCTGTAGTTAAATCATCGTCGGGAACACCCTGATCAAACTGAGTTAATTCAGATGACCACCATCCTGCAACAATGACCACATTGACATTTGCAAAGGCATTTCCAGTTGGCAATAAGCCCAGATTAGCAAGAGGAGTATTATTTCCGTCATAAAGAATAAATGGACTGCCAGTGATGTTCTGGATGTATAGTTCATTGTCTGCTCCTATTCCTGCTTGTATACCCTGTATGTCATAGCTATTGATGATGGCGGCAACGTTAGATATATCGGCAATATTTGATGGCAAATTAACAACTATATTTCCAGTGTATGAATAAGTTCTGGGCGTGAGGTCTGGAGCGAAGGCAATAGGAGCGGCTGGATTAATCGTGAAGCTGCTATTGGCAGTCAAATTCAAGCTATAGGCATAACCCGCAGATGTTGTCTCAGAGATACCATTGGCATTATTGACCAAAAATGAAACAGGCGTCGATGATACTACTGGGAATTTTCCATTGTTATTGGCATTGGTCATACCCTGAATAACCATCTGTGTTCCAGCAGGAACTGCATTTCCTGTGTTCGTTTCAATTACAGCATAATTTGCGTTACTGCCAGAAACAGTCACAGCAGAAATCTGGGCTGTAATATTCTTCGCAACTAATGTTACGCGGGGACGCGGGTCCCAATTCTGGCTGTATCCCGCATTCCAAACCAATCTATCTGTAATTGCGTCGATAGTCTCCACAGCAGGACCAATAGTGTTATAGTATTGCTGTAGATAGAACATGATTCTCTTCCCTGTTCCCGGTTTGCAATACAACAGAGGAATTGCAGGCACAAAACCCAGAATTTGTCCATCTGGTTGAATGTCCCGCATCCAAGAAGGCAGGAAGTTATAGTCGAAACCATTTAAATGGGTATTCAACTGGTGAATCATGTTCGGTAATGTTGCAGGGAAGGCGTTTTTTGGACCCGCTGGAGTATTATAACTAACGGGACCAGAAAAAGTCTGATAACTTGTATTTGTGAACTCGTCCAAAGGTTCAATATAGATAACCTCGTATCCTTCCGAGGAAGATCGCGCCCACTTCAGACCATTAAATAGATATTTCTTATTATGGAAGTATCTTTCAATTGCTTCCTGAATGGTATCTGGGATTTCTGGGCTGATTCCATAGGCCAATAGCATTCTAACATGCTGAGCAATACCAAAATAGAAGTCATCCTGACGGAAGATATCATCATTGGACACGATAGACTCATCATTCAATGGAGTGAACAGAGTATTCATATCTGTATCGCCCAAAAGAAATTCCAGACTTAAATTAGTTGGTGGTGCGGCAGTAATACTGTTTGGTATAGTTGTTTTCAGGTTTAATGTGAAGTCTCTCGTTACCTGAATGAGCGTCTGGAAGTTCTCAGTGACAACATTGGCACCACTAAGATCAGTTTCAGTGAAATCGATGGGGCGATTCTGTCCAATTGACGCTGTAACTGTAAAATCAAAGGTGCGATCAAAGATTGTTTGATTCTGGTCAACAATTGTTGTCTGATCCATAGAAAAATATTGACTGGATGGCAGACCAACAATAAGTCCATTGGACAATAGCTGGCAACCAGCAGGAATCGTACCTCCTGTTAGCTCATACTTAATAGGATTGGTCGGTGTAATTCTGCTGCGACCCAGAATTGTAACCTTTGGAATGGCCTGATAGTTATGACCAGTCGTATCCACGATAACATTGGATAATGTACCGTTGAAAATACGCGCTTCCGCTGTGGCTGTTACAGACTCACCCGCAGGTTCGAATCCTACTGTTGCTGTATCATAGAATCCACCTCTGGTTAGGATATTAACTTGATCCACTCCGAAGTCCAAACCGAATATAGCATTAAGAGCATTGGCATTTCCAGTGGAATTAGTCCAGATAACAGTTAGTCCATCAGGTAATTTAGTATATTCCTGCACAATTGTTGGGTCGATTGTAACCTCAGTAATTGTTCCTGACGCACTTACGTTAGACACAATGATATTGGCACTGTTCGCACTAATTCCACCGGGAACTGTGAAGATAGAACCGTTCGCAAAAGCGTTACCACCATTAATAATCTCAACACCAACCAATTTTAATGTGCAATTAGCTGTTGCTGTTTGGATAGAAGGAGCAGTGAAAGGCTCAATGATTGAGGCATGAACGTCCAGACTGCTTGGAACGCCAGCAAAGAGGTTTCCAAGGTTATTCTGGCTATCCCAGACAATGCTATTGTCTGCTGGATTCTCAACAGTCAGTGTGCAAAAGGCTGTTGTTTGTAAATGACTATTCGTAAAGACGTTTGCACTCTTATAGGCAATGACTTGGAACTCGTATGGAGTAGGCAAAGTCAGATCGCGGTTAATATAACCAGACAACCACCCTGTAATTGGATTGATCGTGACATTGCCCGGTATAGCATCTCCATTAATAAGGAGATAATTCAGTGTATTATCTTCGAAGTCTTCAGTGCGAAACTGGTAAAGGATCGAGTCACCGTCCACAACACCCAAATTGATGTTGGCAAAGTCCGAAGAACAAACATTCAGACCGAAAGTAGCATCCAAAAAGATTGGATCATGATACACAGGACCAGAAACATTTGCGTTGGCATTATTAAACAGGTCTTGGCGCTGAATTGTCAGACTGAAATCCGCAGTATTTTGTGCATCGTACTGGACTGTGAAGTCGTATGTCCGAGAATTGGCGCTGTGAGGCAGGTTTGGCTTGCCAGCCTCTTTGTTTGGATAGATGAAACCAGAATCGTACAGGACAACAGGGCTTACATAGCCTGTAATGTCGCCTGTCTCTGGGTTCAAAACAAGTTGGTCTGGAAGACTACCAGAAACGATAGTCATATTCGTCGGCCAGTTTGGTGTGGCAGTTAGTGGGGCAACTGTGGAATACAAATATTGACCATCTGGAAAAATGCCCAGATCGGAATTAGGAAACAAATATGAAGGTTCTTGATCTAATACATTAAAAGAGAAGGCTCTATCCGAAATATTTCCTACATCAGTAGATGCTCTTATTGTAAAGGTAGACAAACCAGTTATTGCATCAACAGAAGTAGACCCCCAAATTGATGGAAAAGGTAGACTTGGTTGATTAAAGGGGCCAGTGATTGTTAAGCCAATAGGAAGATTTCCTGCTATAATAGAAAAAGAGTTAGCTCCAGAACATGAAATAGCTACATTGCAAGGTTCACCTTTTGCAATGTTTCCTAATGATCCAGCGGGGGTTGTCCAGACGATAGCCATATCAATATTTAGCAATCGCTGATAAATACAAATGCCAACCGCGAGTCTGAACACTCCGTTGGCTCTAATGTCAGAGAGGACATCAGCTATGAATATTTATATCGCTCCCTTTTCTCAACTACTGATATTCTATGTGTATTCCTATTTGAGAGAAGACGGAACTCCATACTATATAGGTAAGGGCATTCGCGATAGGGCATTTAATCCACGACATCGCCTAAAACCAAAAGACCATACCCGTATCCAAATAATTTCTGAAAATATGAATGAAGCTGATGCATTTCAATTAGAAATGTTACTTATTTATTTTTATGGTAGGTCTGACTTGAATAATGGTATACTCCATAATCTCACGAATGGCGGTGATGGGTTGTTTGGTCATGTACAAACCGACGAAACTAAAAAGAAAAGATTGCCGTCTCTAATAGGAAATAAGAGGGCCTTAGGTAATCATCACAGTGAAGAAACAAAGAGAAAGCAACGAGTATCAAAAATAGGTGTCAAAAATCCATTCTTTAATAAAACTCATACTAAAGAGGTTATAAAGAAAATTTCACTAGCTAATAAAGGTAAAATTGTTTCTAAAGAAACTCGCCTAAGGATGTCGGAAGCACAAAAGAAAGTTCCTAGAAAAGGAACAGTTTCGCCAAACAAGGGAAAAACTATGACCTCTGCTCAAAAATTGAAAATCAGTTTGGCTAAGAAAGGAACAATCCCTTGGAATAAGGCAAGACGCTGAAGCCTTAGTTAATCGTGGTTGTCTCGTCCTGATAAACAATTGTGACTTTGTTTTGTTGGTATAGTTCCTTCAGGGCTATCGCTATTGTTTCGGCTCTGGATTTCAGGGTGAACGTCTCAAGAGGATACAGAGGATACTGAATTATTTCGACAATGAAGCCGGGTTCCTCTCCCTTGTTGGGCACACCAGCAGCACTTACATTTCTGTAGATGAACTTAGTTGGAGTTATAGTAACGCAGAAGCCAATGGAATTACAAAAATCATGCAGAAAATTTTCAGCTTCCTCAATGGGGATGATTGCTTCGCTATAACCAACTCTTTGCCCAACAAATATCTGGGCGGTAAAAGTCTTTTCTTTGACGGCTGTTCTGATTGCAGTTGTGTCGTTGATTGCGCTGTGAGTTGGTGAAATATAGGTTGTCTTACTCATATACATAACTCCGTTTTCAATGATGCCAGTTTCAATCTAATGTCGTTAATGAGAGTCTTTCTGGCGCGTTCCTGTTCCAATGTTACAGTGGAAAATTCAGTGCAATGCAGCAACCAATAATATTGTTCCTCGACTTCTTCGATCATTCGAAGACGCATTCTGGTATAATCAGCCGCATCCTCCCACATCTGTCTATGGTCAGTATTCCATATATGTTTGGCACCCAGATCAACTGTCCAAATATCTGACTTATAGGAATCACCATCATCGAATCCTGTTTTTGGTTCTTTCCAATACAGTCGCACAAATCCTTCGCTATAAGATTGGGCCATTAGTCGTAGTACTCCCCTTCCGTCCAGCGAACAGTATGAGTTACTTTCTCAGTGTGCTGACCGGGGTGGTGCATCCATCGATTGCAGGTCCCAATAACATGATGAGTTGATCCTTTGGCGAGTCTGGTATTGTTGCAATAGATATGACCAATCGCACATAAAATGTATCGAAATAGTTTCATTAGTTCTCCAACATGTACATCATTTGATGTTCAACATAATGCCAAGCATATTCCCATGCGCCTTCTTCTGTGTACTTACTGGTGGAAATAATACTGCCATTGCGATCAATCACAATATCGTAACTATATCGAACAACATCTGTGAAGATGCCATTATCCATCCTGTAATAATAAGTTTTTCTATTGTGCTTTAAACAATAAGCCTCGGGATATATTTCAAGGACCTTTTCCTTAAAATCTATGACTCCAGAATCTTCATTGTTTGGTATTCTATCCACGTCCATGCATCTCTCCAAGATTCTTCCTCACTGTTTCCAACCCCGATAGTATGATGACCTGATCCCGTAACATAGTGCCATACTACGCTTCTACTATAATATGGAAACCCGTCCACAAATGTTGCCGATGGATAAACAGCCAGAACTTTGGCTTTATAGTCTATGACTCCAACTTCTTCAGCATCTCGTTCTGAATGTAATACCATGCGTTTTGCCATGCACCATACTCCCAATAAGTATTTCGTGCCATCTGAACATCGCCGTTCCAAACATCAAAATATCTGCAACTAGTTATTCCATCGGGCTTGACTGCGCGATTCCAGCCATGTTCAATACAGGTTGCCTCTGGATAAACAGCCAGAACTTTGGCTTTGTAATCTATTTCTCCAGCTTCGCCATCATTTGTGCTGATATTATTGTCCACGCTCTTTCCCACGCCCGTGTTTCGCTATCACAATGAGGACTCAATATATAAAATGTGAATCCTCTTTCCTCGGGTATTTCTGGTGACGCTCTGGATAGAATCACATAGGTCAATTCCAAGTAGTTCGCAACTCGGACTGGCTTCTTACAAAAGGCCAAAGGATAAATGGACTTGACTAATTCCTCGTAATTTATTCTCCCAGCTTCTCCAGCATTTCCCTCTGTATGTTCTGCCACGCCACTATCCATGCTGTTCCTCTCGTTCGTGTGCTTCCATGCAGCCATTGCCACGTTTCCTGTCCTTCCCAATGAATAGACCATTGCCAAGTCATATCCATATCCCACGGTTCTCGGTGAATCATTCTGGCATTTGGAAATGTGGCTAGAACATGAGCACGAGCTATATTACCAAAATTACCAATATCTTCAGTGCGATAATGTTCCTGAGTATTCTTCATATGCTATCTCATTGTACATTTATTGTCGAAGTTTTTCCATCATCATTTCGTTTACTGTATCCCATGCTCTCGACCAAGCTTCCAAAGGACTATCACCAATTCCCATATTGAACCCATTTAGTTGCGGAGGTTCTTTCTTGTATTTGTGCATCTCCCCAGAATAAATTATGTACATTGGCGGGAAGGTTTTCCAACCATCTCTGACTGTCATATTGGCATTTGGGTATGCCGTATGAACCAGCTTCATGAGTTTTCGAATTTTGCGAGTAGTTCTTGCTGAATCGATTTCCACGCTCTTTTCCATGCCTCCCTTTCTGTTTGTGCGTACGCTCTGATGAACTGGTTTATGGATTGTTTGCTCCATGTGACCAAATAATATGGCGGTTCGTTTCTATTATTCTCACCAATATTCTTGCCATCATTAAACATGAGGCTGGCATCAGGATAAATCTTCAGCACTTTTTCTTTAACTGTCATTTTTCCAGCTTCATCAGCATAATTGCATTGATATATTCCATTGCCATTTCCCATGCTTCGGAATATGAGCTACGAATGGACACGTCCAGATACTATTCGTATCCATGTTTAGTTTTGTTTCCGCTGCACACAACATACCCTTTATTATCTCTGGAGTATGCTGTTACGACTCGCGCACTAGGATAGATGTTCGTCACGAAATGTATTGGATTTTCTTTCATCAGTCTGCCAACTTGTCCAGCATTTTCTTGTCCATAATCTTTCGCCCCAAAGACCACATTTTCCGAGAAGATAAAGGTCCATGAATAAGTGAATAGCCTGATCCATCGCCATCCAGCACAAATACGATATATCGTTCGTCTCCTTGAGTTGGGTAGAACTGGGCGTTTGGAAAATATTTCTTCACATATTTTTCATCTTTGGTCATGATTCCAACTTTTGCAGCATTAATTCAGCTATGATTTTCTTTGCTTCTCTCCAAACTATTGATTCGTCCTCTTCTATGCGATGCCAAATCCATCCCAAAGTTAAATATGGCTCTCTTTCAGTTCCAATTGAAATTGCTGCCTGAGCATAATTCCATCGTATGAGTTTAGCCTCGGGATATATTGATAGAACACACTCTTTATCTGTCATGATTCCAGCACCATAACCATACATCTTAGAATTGCTGACTTTGCTGATTCCCATGCCTCTTCTTCTGTCGGTAACCCCGAAAAACTGAAATATGAATTTTCGGGATATCCAGTGTATGCTCTAAACCTGTATAGATCATCCTTTGAATACGGATTTTTCACAATAAAAGCATTTGGATATGAGTTCACAACAAACTCTTTTGCTGTCATGACGCCAGTTTTCTCATCATTCTTGCATTCAGTATTCTTTTTGCATCGTTCCATTGAACTGACTCCCTTTTACTTGCCTTGATTAAGGCCCATGACCCATAATGTTTGCCTTCGTACTCAATGATTAAAAAGTCTTCAGTATCAGGCAGCTTTTCAAACCTAGCATTAGGAAAGACAGATAGTACAAACTCTTTGGCTGTCATTCTTCAAACTTCTGTAGCATCCTTTTCGTTATTTCCTGCCTGACATATCTCCATGCTGCTCTCGTATCCTTATACGTATACCAACCATATGTTACCCATAAATAGTTGGGTGGCCGTCGCTCTAGGTATATTGCAATGAGATTACGGTCCACGCACCAGCGAACAAGGTTGGCTTCTGGATACACCGATCTAACAAATTGCTTATCAGTCATGATGCCAGCTTTCTGATCATCTCAAGTTCAATATTTTCCTTCAATCTTTTCCAAACTTCGCGCGCATCATTTCCAGTCATGACATATAATTGAGTATTCGGTTCCAACCGATATGTGGAATAACCAGTGACGTATTCAGAATCAACCCATGCATGAGGGTATAATGATTTTACAAACTGCTTATCAGTCATTGTGCAAGTTTCCTCAGCATTTCGACTTCAATACTTCCTCGCAATCCCGTCCACACTTCGTCTTCATTACTGCGTCTGGTAACTGTCCATTCTTCTTTTTCAAGTTTAAATAGGCAGTATCCAGCAATATAATGGGTCATAACCTCAGCCTGAGGATACATCGATAGAACGAACTCTTTATCGGTCATAATGCCAACTTTCTCAGGATGCTTTTGTTCAGTATATCTCTGGCAGCTTCCCATGCTGCCTCTTCTGTTTCGTACATCGGTATAGACCAATTTGATGCATACACGCCGACAATATAGAATCGGCCCGGTTCTGGAGTTGTATAGGTCGCGCAGAACGCATCTGGATTAAGGCTTTGAACAAATTCTTTAGCCGTTAACTCGCCAGCTTGTCCAGAATCCGTCCGTTTGTTATTTTCCTTGCTCCGCACCACGCTTCCTCTTCTGTATTGTGAAGAATTGTTCTGCTGTCCATAAAACCCAGATTGAAAACATAGTAGTATGTTTTCCAATTATATCTGTCTGGGCATACACATGCCTCAGGATAAATTGCAAGAACGAACTCTTTATCTGTCATTCTTCTAACTTCCTAATCATTGCAAAATTAATATCTTCTCTGGCGTACCGCCAAGTCATGTTCTCTGTTGTTTCAGCGCAATATCCTATTGTCTTATAAGGAGAATGACCAATCTCAATGCACATACCAGATTTAAATGAAATAAATTTGGCGTTTGGATAAACAGCCAACACGAACTCTTTGTCAGTCATTGTTCCAACTTTCTCAGCATATTCCACTCAATGATTTCTCGTGCATCTTTCCATGCGTTCTCTGGTGAATTACAAAGTCCACTCAGAGCTTCAAAACTATAGAGTCCCATTCCTCGTACTACCTAATATTGTTCTGGCGCGTTACCATAATCCTCACCGACTATTTTAATCGCTGCATTTGGGTGAAACATTCGAACAAATTGTTCAGGTGTCATACTATTGAGTCGTTTCCCTCTAACTTATTCAGCATTCTTTGTCCAACTCTTTCTCGTGCTTCGGCCCATGCCTCATCTGGAGTTTCACAAGTTCCAGCAACCCAATCGTAACAAACTTTACCATCAAATCGTATTACAATATAACCAACGTTGTTTTTGTATCGCCAACTCCAGCATGTTGACAATTGAACATCATCATACACGCTCATTAGGAACTCTTTATCTGTCATGATTCAAATGCCTTTAAGGTTTCCGTCAATATTCGTTCTTTACCATTGCGCCACATTTCTTCTTCAGTATCTCCCGACACACAAAACGTAACTATCGATGCATGATGACCTGTTCGAGTGGCCCAAATTTCATAGCCTTTTTTACCCGACCAAAACACCTTTGTACGATATATTCGTGGATACACCGATCTAACAAATATCTCGTCTTCGGTCATTGTTCGAGTTTTTCCACCATTCGTCTTTGTGTTGTTAGCCACGCTCGTCTCCACGCTTCTTTAGCATTCCACGGCGGAAGCCACCCCAATTTTTTATATTCGGGGGATCATTGGGTTGAGATGATAAATTGTCATACCAAATATAACCTTTAAAAGAATCAGTATTTCCAACCCACTGAATGACTTCCTTAGTCTGTGTTAGATATGCCTTTGGAAAAACCGACAGAACTTTTTGTCGATAACTCAGGCGCTTTCTAACTTGTCCACCATGTCTTTTAGTATCTGTTCCCATGCCGCTTTCCATGCCTTCTTTGAATCATAAATTCTGTCACACAATTTTACAGTCTCGTAGTAATTGTTCCAGAATCCTTTACATTCAGCCCTGTACTGAACTGATCCGTACCAAAACTCTGCGTTCGGATGAATCTGAAGAACTCGCTGCCTGTGCGTCAGGTGTTTTCGAACATTCGTTTTAACCGTCATCGCTCTAACATTCTTAGCATTGTTTTTTCGTCATCCAGAATCTCAATCATTTCAGGGTCCATTTCGCAAAAGCAACCACCACGAATCTCCATATAGACTCGTCCGTCGTGACATTCAAACACCTTACCCAATTCAGATATGTCCTGCCATTTGATAAAAGGTCTGGTATGCCACACCCAATCTCCAACATTTATGAGTTTGCCATTCTTATCTTTCATGACTCCAGCCTTCTCAACATGAATCTGTCAACAATTCCGACTGCCTTTTGCCATGCGGAAGGTGCTGTATGAGCACAGGAAGCACACCAATTGTGGCCTTTCTCATCAATCCAAATCTCGTAACGATAATGTCCATCGGTATAAAACCTGAGATGGGCAGATGGAAAGATTGCCTGAATATGCTGCTTCGGAGTCATTCTGCGAGCTTGTCCAACATCTGTTTTTGAACTGTTCTCCATGCCTGTTCCCAAGCCCTTTCTGGTGTGTAGTCTTCCGCCAGTGTCACATCCCATGATTGCATTCCCTTTTCTTTTCGAACTTTAACAGACCACACACTCAAACCTGCAAATTTGAATGGGAATAGTGTTGCAGTTGGATATATTGCTTTAACGCTTTCTTCGGCTGTCATGGTTTAAATCTTCTGCGAGCCATTGCTTTTTCTTCCATCTCTTCATACATGCGCTGATCCCACTCTCTTTCTTCCTCGCGCAGTTTTTCGAAGTATTCCTGTTCTAGCCTGTAGTCTTCTTCTCGTTCTCTCCAATACTGATCCATCGGGTCTTCTGCCAACTTGTCCAACATCTGCTGTTGAATGGCAATCCATGCTTGCTCCCATGCAACATCCTCAATCATATCTGGTGGACAAAACGTAGTGCTGATGGTTGCCAATTTCTGTTCAAATGGAAAGTCAGTAATCTCAATGAGAAACTGATCTTCCTTTGCATCACGAGCAATACGTTGGCTCTTGTGCGCAATTGCATTTGGATATATTGCCAACACATGTTCTTTAGCTGTCATATTCCAGCTTCCTTAACATTTTGGTTTGAACATTTTTCCATGCTGACTCCCATGCATTATCAAGCGTAGACCCCACACCTATAGTATACATCTTTTTGTGCCAGTGCTTAATGTTAAAATCTGGGTAGTCGGAGCTAATTTCAACCAAATATATACTTAACGGAACCTTGCGGCCATCTCTTTTGTTTTGCAGGACTTTAATCTCTGCTTCGGGATAGATATTCAGAACATTTTCTTTAGCAGTCATATTTCGAATCTCTGTACCATATCTCTCATTATTCTGAATGCCGCCTGTTTCCAAACCAAAATTTCAAACATTCTTCTTGGAAGTGGATGATCTGTTGGCCTATGAACAGATGCCAGTGTTTGTTGATCCTCAGAAGTAGCAGGTGCACTGAGTAACAAATACGTTGTTCCTGATTTCCGCCCAACTCCGAATTTGTGTGTGAATGATTCTGGGTAGGAACTAAGCACTATTCGTTTGGCCTCTCGTAGTGTCATGCGTTTTCCAGCTTCTCCAACATTTCATGTTGAACATCGCGCCATGCGATTGACCAAGCCAATTCTTCACTATCAGCCATTGTCATGTAATGCATTATAGGGGCCCCATCATATCTGATCCTGACTCGTCGCACATAATACATTAAACGACCATAAATCTGAATCGTGTCCGCTTCAGTTGTGCAATGGGCGCTTGGATATACCGCCATTACATTTTCCTTATCTGTCAAATGCGCCCTCCAACTGTAGTAGCATATTATGCTGAATTTGTTTCCATGCTCGATTCCATGCAATATTTTCTGTGGCGCAAGTGCGGCCAATAAATCTGTCGTTCCATGATTTACCGCCGCAACATTTCTTATCACGGCATGGCTCGTTATAAACATACAAATAGAAACCATCATCCTCTCGGATGCAGGCATGTGGATATATTGCTTTGACTTTTTGTTCGGCTGTCTTTCTCATTGTGCCAACTTTGCCAGCATATCTCGCTGAATTTCAGTCCATGCCGCTCTCCACGCATTCTTTTTACATGCCACAGAAGGTCCAGCGTAGCCATTACTTCCTTCTGGACAACATTTTGGATTCCTGCAACCAAACGCCAGAACATAATAGTCAACTTGTTCTGATCCAACATCCACTCCTCGAACGTAGGCATGCTTATAAAGATTGATTACCTGATGTTTTGGTGTCATTGCTCTAACCTTCTAACCATTCCGATTGCAATCTTACCCCATGCATTTTTCCACGCAATTTTTGGCGTAACACCAACCCCAAGCCATGTTTCCGCCAATTCGCTGACACGAATATAAATTACCCAAAACTTTTTCACATGCTCGTATTTCTTCTGCTTTGCCGCTGGATAAATCCGCCGCACATTTATCATGTCTTCGTTCATGATTCCAACTTCCTTAACATGTCTTCGCTCCAAGTTCCGTGGATGCAAGATACGAATGACCAACCAGCGCGTCATCAAAATGCTGAACTGTGTATCTGTAACAGGATGCGAATCGTTGTTCCGTGCAAAATGCCTGCGGATAAAACTTCAAAACCTTCTCACGAACGGAAACGAGTTCTGTTTGATCCTTGGAATAAGACATTCCTGAACTCCTTTCGTAATGGATAACCAAGTCCAATCCATGCTTGTTCCCACAACTGAGCATCGTATTTGAAACTGCCATAAAATGTGTGATTATTGAATACTAACCACCTGCTTCCAACCTTAACACCGCGAACTTTCTTCTTTCTTCCACACACAGTTGCCCAACCATCTTCAACTTTGGCTGTGGGGAAACACAATTTGACTTTTTCTTCAGTAGTCATGACATTAGCTTTTTCAACATCCGTTTCTGGATTCTTAGCCACGCCCATTCCCACAGATTTTCCTCAGACACCTTGTAGTAATCCATCTTGAAGATGAGCCATTTCCCGTCAGCAATCTTAATGCCAGAAACTTTATACTTGCGTTGCTTGAATCCATTAGCAGTTGACCGTTGGTAAACAGCTTCGGGATAAACGTTCTGTACCATCTCTTTGAAGTTCATTTGATTGCCAACTTTCTCAGCATTCTTTCTTCAATCTTTTTCCATGTTCTTTCCCACACATATTCTCGGGAGAATCCACTAATGACATCCTGTACGGTATTTTCGTCCGAATACAACCAAACCTCATACAAAAACTCATCAATACTTCCATGAGGGACAATCCTAAATTCAGTACGAGGATACAGGTTCATAACCATTTTTTCGTAATCTAGCTCGCCAACTTCTTCAACATTTCCTGCTGAATCTTTTTCCATGTACGTCTCCAAAGAATGTGCTCAAACTTTCCACCATATGCGTAACATTTATTACCGATCCAAACACCCTTGGCCATAATTTCTTTGCCGTAGTGCGATCCATCCGTTGACCAATCCCATGTTGATTGTGGTATCCAACCCCATTTCAATACAGCCTCTGGATAAACGGATTTTACTTTATCTTCTGCCCTTAATGAGGCAAACGTTCCTACACTCTTATTTTGAATGTTTGGGAACGTTATGTTCTTAGTCGATTTGTTTTTCATCCCATGATCTTTCTGAGTATATCTCGTCCTGCAATGCGTAAAAGATTTGTGATCTTGATTTCTGGAGCTTGCCGTTTCGTCTTGTGCAAAAAACAATAGTTGTTTCCAGATTCAGCCTGTAGCTTGCAACGATGTTTTTCCAAATACTTGTGAACTTCAGCATCGCTCATCAGCGAAATATCTGCGTCTCCGCAATAAATGCATCTTTTACTCATGACTCAAACTGCCTCATGATCTTGAAGTTTAATTCTTTCTTCAATTTCACCCAAACGCCATCTTCTGTTAAAGACCGTTGTAATTTGTCGTAATCTCCGAGTCCAAGTGATCCAACATATCGGACACCATCAGAAAATTTCAACGAAACAACTCTCGCATCTGGACACAACTCTTGCACGAATTGTTGGTCTTCGCTCATTAGAAACGACTTTCTATGCTAAATACTTATGCAGTTCGCGAGTCTCGTGAACTCCAACTGCCCTAACGCCATTTCGAGGCAATCAGCATATGAATACTTATCCCAATAATAACACATTTTACGTTTACGCATATCTTCGCCAAAATGGAACACCATATTACATAGGTAAAGGAAACGGAGATAGGGCATTTCGTAATTATCGTAAACGATGTGTTCGTCCTCCAAAAGATAAATCTCGTGTAGTCATCCTTTTTGAGAACTTATTTGAACCAGCTTCCTTTCAAATAGAGATGCTATTTATTCGCATGTTTGGTCGTATTGATCTTGGAACTGGGTGCCTTCATAATAGAACCAGCGGCGGTGAAGGCATCAGTGGTTATCGTAGAAGTCCAGAATCAATCGCTAAACAAATTGAGACTATGAAGCGAAACAACAAGAAACAAAGTAATGCAACCATTCTGAAAAGAATAAACACTAGAAAACTGAATGGAACCTTGAATCCTAATACATTAGATTCACTGCATAAAACAAAAATCAAACGAATTGCCAATGGATCGTATAAGCGCACACCAGAAGCTATCGCTAAACAGATTGCTACGCAAAAACGAAATGGCACTAATAAAAGGACTCCAGAATCTATCGCCAAAGGATTAGCAACAAAATTAGCCAGAAAATCAATAACGATAGACAATCCTACCCATTGATAATGAATATGGTGATAATTCCAACAATACTTCGTCTCCCGGTTCAATTCGGATGTTGTTTTTGCGCAACCTTCCACCCAAATAAGCTGTGATCTGCTGATTACCCGGAATCTCCACCAACCATGTTGTATTGGGGAGCGTCTTTAAAATCCTACCTCTTAGTTCTACCTGTTCGTCGCGTGGCATGAATCTCCTTTGATTAAATTATACCGAATTTCTTACTTACTGTCAAGCCCTTTAAACTTGTCCAAAATCCTTTTGTTTGTTATACTTAAAGACCATTCCCATGCTTGTATTTCGTTAGCCCATGAATGTGCAATGATTTTTTCGTCGGCTACAATAAACCAAAAGTTTGGGCATTCTTCAGGAACTCCTCTACAATATGCGTTTGGAAACAGTTTTATCATTTGGTCTTTGGCTTCGTTCACAAGTTCTCCAACTTCCATAACATTGCCTCGCCTTTAGTCATCTTTCTGACATTGTGGCCTAATTTGTGTCGTGTCTCATTATTTGGTGACCATACAGTCAAGTAAACTTCGTCCATAATCTTAAGAATTTCAACAACCTGTCCTGTGTTATTGAAGTCTTGCTGACTTTCGAAATCTCTCCAAAAGACAACATCGTCAACGCCGACTTTCTTTCCGTTAATGTCCTTCAAGAATTTTCTAGTCGCCACAGCATTGCCTCTTCGTCGGACATTTTTCTAATGTTGCGTGAAGCTTTCTGAGCACCATCGTTAAATCTTGAGGTTTGAGTCAGAACAGCCAGCCCCAATGTTTCTCTGACTGATGAAACTTTTCCAGTCTCCATAAATGGTTCACGAAGATTGTGCCGCCAATATACCATATCACCACTGGCTAGCTCTACCCCATCAACATCTTTCATGAGTGTTCCAACTTCCACAGCATTGCTTTCTCGTCAGATAATTTTACAAGTTTGTTAGGTGGAATATAAAACGTATAAGAGAGTATATCATCGTCCAAAATACTAATGTTTGGGAACTCTACTTGCGCCATTTTGGTTTTTCTATTCATAGCCTGAACAACACCAATCATACTTTTCTTTTGACGATGTTTACATCTAACAATATCACCCTTATTAATCATGCGTTTTCCAACTTCCACAGCATCATAATTTCAGGAGATGCTTTTTTTAAATTTGTGAGGTATTTGGTCATCACTTTGTCTGCTCTTACATCAGTAACGTCAATCCATTCTCCACTTGAGTATGATGATGTTACTGTTCCTAATCTGTTGTATGAGAAATTTTCTTCATCACTCATCTTCCACAAGACCAAATCCCCGTAATCAAGTTTATTATTGTCAACGTCTTTCATACGTTTTCTAGCTGCCACAGCATTGCCTCTTCGTCGGACATTTTTCGTACATTGATAGGAAGCTTTTCCACTAACATACGATTAGTTGTTCGAATGGTTAAATAAGGAGTTTCCTGCGGCGATCCTACAATTCCGATACTGCTAAAGGAATTATATTCTCCGTTAATTCTGTACCAAACTATGTCTCCCACTTCCAGTATTTTTCCGTCGGTATCTTTCACGCGCTCTCCAATTTTGTTACCATATTATGAAGGATAGTTCTGGCAGCACGATACCAGCATTGTTCTTCACTGGTAAAACTATATTCAATTGCCTTTTCGCTGGTTGTATTCGGATCAACGTTTTCGGGAAAAATCATATACCACTCGCCCATTGATTCGGATCGGGTATGGCATTTGCAGTTTGGATAAACTGCTTGGACTATTGCTTTGTGTTCTTCAATATTCATTATGACGCTTTCTTACTTCTTCGAAAAATAATCGGTGATCGCGGTTTGTCTTGTGTATTACCTTCAAGCTGATACATGATTTCTTCGTCAATGTGTTGGCGAATTTCCTTCCAAGTTTTTCGCCAGTCATCGTGACCATCCGTGCGATAGACAATCCCTAAAAGATTGCCTTTAATTTCGTCAGTGGCGTTTGAAACATCATACACAGCCATGTTCCTTTCCCACCATCGTTTTATTTCTATTTTTGTGTACATGTTGCGAATGTATCGTTCATTCTCATCCATGTCTCCATCACCAAACCAACCACCATCTTCAAAAATTGCCATTAGCTCTCCAATTCTTCCAGCATATCTTTACGCAATGTTCTGGCGGCACTTCTCCATGCAACAGTATTCGAATATCCACTATAGCCCAAAACCTTTAGTCCGATTGGATCAGCGTATATCACGTATTTGACTCTTTCAACTTTGTTGTCTTCGTCACAGAATGCTTTTTTATACACACTCCTGACGAATGATTTATTTGTCATGATTTTAAATGTGCCAGCATCTTGCGTCCCATATCAACAACGGCATCTTTCCATGCAAGATGTGGAGTTGGCCCCCACCCCATTATATTCCTGATTCCCTTTCTGCTTGTTTGAACATATACAACGTACTTATCAAACAGAATGTTATCATTCTTGCCTTTCAACTCACATACTGCTGAGGGATAGACATTCAAATATTTGTCTTTATATGTCATTCTTTTTCCAGAATCGATACCATTTTCTTTCCAATTGCTTCAGCGGCCATGTCCCATGCTTTTTCTTCGCTCTCCATATCGTACCCGATCATGTTTGGCGCTAATCCACCAAAATCATAGATCAAATAATACGAACCAGACGGAGATGGAATTTCTCGGCATTCCGCCTGTGGGCAAGCACCCATCACTACTTTTTTGTTTTTCATTTTTCAAACCTTTCCAACATTGAATTTTTGATTTTATCCGCAGCGTACTTCCAAACTCTTTTCGGTGGTCCCGGTATCAACTGATTAGATATAACTGAATCGCCGTTCCTTATGTAATACAATTGGTTTAATTTCGCATGGTATCCAGAAGCCCCAAAGGTTGTTATTGCAAGTCTAGCCTTTGGATATATGCTCAGCACCAATTCCTTATTAGTCACTGTTACCCTCTAACTTTCTGAGCATTGTCAGTTGAATAGTTTCCCATGATGTTTTCCAAGCATCTCTGCTGGATGTTCCATAACCCAATAGTTGATGCATCCGTGTTCCGTTTTTGCCCATCCACGTATAATACACTCTCCACTGCCGTTTATCACCAACTACTTGTTTGCATGTGGAATTTGGATGAACTCGCAGTACATAATCTCTTGCTGTCATGCAGCCTCTAACTGTGAAAGCATTTTTTGCCTGAATGTTTCAGCAACCTGTTTCCATGCATCTTCTTCGCTCATATAACTGTGACCAACAATGTATTCGCGATTGTGACCATCCATTGCATAAATCACATACATGGATTCGGCGTCTGTATACTCTTGGAGCATACATATCGCAGTGGGTAATACGGATTGAACAAACTTTTTCTCACTCATCTGGTTAACTCTCTTAACATCAATTCCTGAATAACTTTTGCTGCGCTATACCAAGCCTCTTCCTCTGTTCTTCCCATTCCAATCAAATCAGTTCGTGCGCCTTCTATTGTTCGACCCAATTCGTATATTCCAAATCCTCTTCCACCAACATACACTCGACCAAAGATTGCGTCGGCAAATGGAAACGTTGCATGAACAACAGCCATATCATCTACCATTCTAGTTTCTTCATCATTTTTCTTGTAATAACATTCCATGCATTTTCCCATGCTTTCGGTTGAGATTTTGTGCTGTATCCGATCCACACTTTCCCAAATTCATCTCCATAAATTTGGTAATGGACTGTATTGTCATCGAATGTCAATTTCATGCATCCAGCGTCGGGATATACCGCAACAACATTCTGTTGACTATCAGTATTTAATCCAGCCATTTTTTCAATAGTTGCTGGGGTTCTGTGATTCACGATTCTAACGTCTCCATCATTCTCTTTGTAATCTCATTTGCAGCATCCTGCCATGCTTCCTTCGGAGTGCTTCCTGTTCCTAAAAGGCGCTTGTATGATGATTTTGTTCCTTTGGGTTGGCGTCGAATGAATACACCAAAATAAATACGACCACTGGTGCTCTCGCCCTGATATAGGTAAGCTTCGGGATAAATTGATAGCACATGTGGTTTGGCTTTCATTGTTCCAGTTTCTGCACCATTCTTTTGCAAATTCTATTTGCAGCCTGTTCCCATACAGCTTCTTCAGATTCATAGCTAATCGCCAGATACTCCGTTCCGATCCAAACCCCAAAGAATCCTTCAAGGCTTTGATCTGTCACAAGTCTTACGTTTGGGTATGCTGCTTTTACTATGTCTTTATTCATCAATTCTCCAACTTTCTCATCATCATGCGATTTATATCAATCGCTGCATCCTTCCACGCTTCACTTCTTGATGAATGCCATTCGTTTGATATCGGCCTGCCAGTTGAAAGATCAAAAATTGCAAAGAATGTTTTAGGCGAAAGAACAGTTGTTTCACTGGTAACACATTTTGCTTCTGGATAAACTGTTAATACCAATTTTCTGTTTTTCACGATGCAAGTGTCCTGAGTATTTCGTAGTTCAAATTATCCGCTGCTGCTTGCCACGCCATTTCTTTTGTGGTTGACTTTCGCATATTACGCCAGCACATTGAAAGGTTTGTCCCATCACTTGTGCGAACAAACCACTGTTTACTGACACGAACGCTCTGAATGCATTTAGCATCTGGGTACAATGACAACACGAATTTTTGTTCTGGTATCATCCTTCTAATTTCTTCAAAAATTGTTTTTGAACCATATCGTAGCTCTTTTGCCATGCTAGGCTTTCCTGTTTGTCGTCCGAATCAAGGTAGTATCTGTCGCCATGCTCATAATAACAAATGATTACAAATGAATCAGTTACTGATGGTTTTAAAAACCATACAGCCTGTGCCGTTGGATACATCTTCAATAAAGAACGTTTTGCGTTTTTCATGCTTCCAGCTTTTCCAATGCCAGTCTTCCAAGTTCATTTCGAGCAAATTCCCACGCTGTGTTAGGTTTCAATGATGGACCGCCCATCATTGTAGGGAATCGAGTAGGCAGAGCCACATAGTAAAAGAATCTTTGACCACCAAAAGACTTTACTTTTCTGAGTTTGGCTTCTGGAAAACTCTGTAGAACTATTTGTCTTGCTGTCATTACGACTCCAGTTTCTTAACCATCTTTTTTCCAATCCCCGCAGCCGCATCTTTCCATGCTCCAGCACGAGATGTCTGATGATAACCAAGAATTTGCATGTTCTTGTTCTCATCAATGTAAGATATCATAAATCCTTTGCCATTATTGAATATCGGACGACAATGAGCATTCTTGTATGAGGCGCGGGCTACGTTTCGTTCAGCTACCGCCTGTACTTCGTTTTTCGTCGTTGTCATCAATTCTCCAACTTTAATAAGAAGTCATTCTTTATTTCTTCTGCTGCTGTCATCCACGCATCAGGTTCATTTATGAAACTGCTTCCGACCGTGTCAAGAATATCAGTGGTTCTGCTATTCTGAAACACCGTAAACGAACCCCACAGATACTTACATACTGCATTTGGATAAACACCAAGAACTACATTTCTAGCCTCGATAAAATCGTTGTAATAGCTCATGATTCCAACTTCTTCAATAATTTTTGGCCCATAACCTGTTTAGCCCAATACACAGAATTTCTCCAAGCCAATATTTCATTTTTTTGACTTGCTCCCAGATTGTCAATTTGAGTTCCATAATCAAAATATATGATATACCACCGCGTTGTTTTCCCGCGATATGTATTATTAACTGCTACACATCTGGCACTTGGAAAATGTAGTTTGACAAATTTTTCGGCCCTAGTCATGCATCAAAAACCTTTCAGGATTGAGCGAAAGATGGATCGAAGCACTGCACCGTTTGACGGGAGTTTATGGAAATTGTGAAAATTGTGAAAGTCATTTGGATCAAATTCAACAAAATGCTCGTATGTAGTTTTCCCATGTACTTGTCTGAGAATCCTCTTTCCGTCCATTGTTATTTTCTGCATGGTTTCAACAGTTGTCATCTGATTCCAAACCCTTTCAGTATCGAACGACCAATTGCCAGTAAAACTTTTCCAGAAGATGGTATTACTTCAAAACATGTTATCGTAGCCTTATGTTTGCCTTTTTGAACTGTGTAAAACTGAGACACCTTATAGGTGTCTGCCATTGCCAATGGAAAAAGTTCTTTGACTCTTTGTTCGTTCGTCATTTTGAAATCAAACCCTTCCAAATCACATTCAAAAGAACAGTCAACACTTTCTTGCGCGATGCTACAGGTGGGACGTATGGATTATACACTCCACCGTCCCACATTTCTCTCACTTCACACCCCGAAGCAAGATGCTGTCTCCGTTGATTGCTTCGCGAAGCGGAGTAGCAACGGCCTTGATTCCATTGAACCACTTGACGGCACCCGGCTTGCCATAGTTGGAAAATTCCTTCAACTGTTCGGCTGGCTTACGCAGAGTTTTTTGCACACTCTTTGTAGGATCGATGTTCGTCAAACGAGTGCTTTTGACTTCAAAAGACATTCCATTCAACGCAACATAGTGTCCTAATTTCCGAAGGCGAGTATTGTAAACCCACAATTCAGAGCATTTCAAAACTTGCGTTGCGTCAATGCTCGTCAACTTCAATTCCTTGTACTCACGAAGAAACTTGAGTTTCGAAACAATCTTCGAGGGTGGTTTTGGTTTGCGCTGGCGAGTCTTATGCATGCTCTGCTTTTGATGACTGAACACGCTAATCTCGCTGATTGCTGTTTCCCACCATTCGATGGCCGCTTTCATCTTGCGCTTTCCTACGTGTTCATAGGACTCAGCAATTTGTGCATCTTTTCCAGCAAGTGCAGTTTTGTACTCGCTCAAATACTTCTGACAATAGTCAATCAAATCCTTTGAGCGATTCGCGGGAATTGTTGTTTCAGGGTCTTTCAGAATAGAGGAAACGGAAGGCGCTTTCTTCGCGGTTGAATAATCCGCTCCCACGAATTGATCGAATGCGTAATCCACTTCACCGCAAACTTTACGAATCCGCGCTCTGAGATGATCCTGAATGTTTGGTTTTGATGTACTTCCTGCTTCCTTCTCTTCAATCTGCTTTTGATTAGTAAGACATTCCTTGATGAACTTCACGATGAAACGGCGTTCACGAAAACGCAGGAACAGTCCGACATGTGCCATACGCAAAACCTTGGCGACGGTAACAGAAAAAGTCAGTGTGGAATTTTTGATGGCAATAAGAAGTTCAGGAAAATGACCGCTCAAACCCAATGCGGAAAGTCCAAGTGCAATCAGTTCCTTATCTTCCTGAGTCTGTGCGTACCAGTTCAAGGCTGCGCTTAATTGTTTGTCATACTCAGTGCGAGTCCATGCCTTTTGAACATCGATAGAAGGCCACGTTGGTTCTGTTTCTCCAATGTATTTCGCTCCCTCGCGTTTGAAATGCAAGGTACGAATGGGCTTCAAAGCCGCTGGCTGAAAAGAGCGTACAGGTCTGGAAGGCGTTTTTGCGCTGTTCTTCATGTGCCTATGATACCGAAGTTTAGAGCAAAAGTCAACGCAATCCGTAAAACCAGTGAAATCATATGCTTATTTGGCAAAATAAAATAAACTTTTTGGTTGCAATTCTGACCAAACTTTGCTATTCTATATAAGTAGTCGAGAGGGAGAAACGATGAGACGGAGAGTACACACAATTGAAACCCTTCGGATGCAAGGCAAACTAAACAAAGACTTTGCAAAAACCACTCCCGACCATGCCACGGACGGAACGAAAGCCTATGATGTGATTGGCATTTCAGGTGATCATTGGCAGGTTCACAAGCACGGATGCAGCGCAACGTTCTCCAAGCCGGGTCAAGTTTTGACTGCTGATCTTGTTTGGTCCGCAAAGACAACCGATATACCCGCGCAAGTTATTGATTCTGAACTTCTTGACATGGGTTTTGACTACACTTGCGTAGTTTTCCACAATTGCACAAAGAAATATTAAACTTTTTGGTTGACTTTGCCGCCAAAGTTTGATATTCTATATGGGTAGTCGAGAAGGAGCCACATGAGCTACAAAGCAGCGATTAAGGTCGGTCTCGGAAACGAACGTAGCTACAACTCTCTGCGCTTTGCAACTCCCGAAGAAGCAACGGCCTATGCGAAGAATTTGTTCTCTCGCTGGATGCTCATGACTGGTTTTGAAGTCGAACCCTCTGAGGATGCCGTGAACTATGTGTGGGAAAACAATGTACTTACGGCAATTGCCGTTACAAACCCACCGATCAGTGTATAACCAATCTCAATATTCGGGAGAACAAACGATGCGCCCACTCAAGTTTGAAGGTGTTGCTGAAGTTGGAGACAAGATTCGCGCCTATGATTTTGAACCTATGGAGGGGCGTCCTGACCGCTATATCGAGGGCGTCGTTCGTGAAGTTGTTCAATGGGTTCGCGCTGGTGGATACAAAGCATATGACATTGTTCTGACATATGACAGCATGGGCGGAAGGCCAATAGGCACAGCAATTTACGTTCCAATGGAAATTGGAATGGACTTCGACATTCGAGTTCAGAAAATCAGTTAACCCCTTTGTTTCTGCACGAAAAAATGTCAGTATTTTCGCATAATTTGCTTGCATTCATGACCAAACTTTGATATTCTATATGAGTAGTCGAGAGGGAGACACAATGATTGCAAACGCGAAAGTTTCTCAGAGGCTTGAAGGTTTCGTAGCAAAAGTACAGGCCGAAACACTTGCGTATTACGCCAAAAAGTTCCCTACGCTCATTCCTTCGATCATCGAAGTTGAAGAGGGCAGCAAGTTCTATCGCATCGTAAAAGCAGAGCGTGGTACACGTAGCGTTCACTCGTTTGTGTCCAAGGCGAACGGCGACATTTTCAAGGCTGCTGGTTGGAAGGCACCCGCGAAGCATGTTCGTGGCAACATCTTTGCCGCTGATTACGGCTGGTCTTCAATGAATGTGTATGGCGCGAAATATCTCCGCTAAACAATTTGTGTATGTCAACCGATAGCAAAGGATTGAAGCAATGACTGATCTATTTTCGGCAACGATCAAGCAATACATCTACGGAACATCAGGAACTGAACTTCCGCCGCCTGTTGAAAAAGTAAAGTCAACGACATTTTTATCTTTGCCAACTGAGACGAAAGAAGAATTCGAGCGCAAAGTCCAAGAATACGGCATGGCACTGCGCATCAAAGCTGCCAATGTTACTCCACGGCCATATAGTCAACGAGATGGAATTGATTGGTCTATATCATGTATTGAACCTCGACCTTATGATTTTGATAGCAACGCGGAGTAATCGTTTATGTCTCAGCATAGCTCCGCTAAACAATTTGTGCAATCCCTTTACCCATCTGCGATATGCAAGTGGGTAAAGGTGCTTCCGAATGAGTTTGTGATTACCGTTTCGTTTGCTGAATGGAACGGCTTTGAAAGTCGCCAATATAAAACAGTTGAATTGGAATGGGCAACAACTGCGATTGGCGCATGGTGCGCAATGCGCGAACTAATCAATGCGAAGATTATGGAGAAACTAAACTCGTGATCGACAAAAAGATTCGCCCACTGCCGAAAAGACTTTCGAAGTTTCAAAGGATTGTTCTGGCGTCGTATCCAAACGCCCGAATCGGAAGTGCCGATGCTGTCAAGGAAACAATGAAACCTTATTGGGATCGCAAGTCTGGATTTGAGATGTTTGACAGCTTTGGTAAAACTTCGAAGTGGGCAATTTATACAGAGCCAGAAAGTGATCGAATTACAATCTTAGTTAACGTGATTGGCGTGAGTTCTAGCTCACAATCGAAGGCATGGGAAGATGCTTGCAACGTAATGGGCGCATTCATGTTGATGAAATTGGAGAAATAATGGAAAAGTCCGTAATCTCGTCAGAACAAATGGATAACTTGTGCTTTGCCAGCTATCAACTATTGCAGGCGATGAGTAATGTTTATGGTTCCGATCCTGCCTATGAAATGTTCCTCAAACTTGAGGAAGTACTAGGACCTGAGGTTAAGGGCAATCTATTTTTGAAGATGTTAGACAGCCAATACACAGGTGCTGGCCCTATGCATTTCAAATTTCCAAATGGTCAGTGTGGAAACGCCATTCTCATGATTCGAGGCGTCCGTGAATTTTCAGTTGACAAATATGGAAACAAATGGAGTCTGAAGGACGCCAAAGATGTTATCGACACGTCGAGGTTTGGTGGTATCGGAACAATTCATTTCATAACAGTTGGCGAGCGTAACGAATTTATCAAGCTGTTGAAGTCTAATAACGGCGTGACCATATGAGTCCGAACGAAACAATTGTGAAGGCAGTCTATCCGAATGCAGAAATTCGGGAAGTAGCATCTGGAGTTTATCGAGTCTTTACGCAGCCAAGCGGATTTTCTAAAGATGGAGATTTGACTTTTAGCATTGGGCATTCTCTCGGCGCTTCATGTTTCACAGATACAGAAGACAAATGGAAGAATGCGGCAGATTCGATCAATTTCAAAATGATGAGGGAACTTGAATTATGACACCAAAGCAAACAATTCAGCAAGTTTATCCACACGTAAATTGCCACAAAATAACATGGGCAATTGGATCGAACCTTCCCAGATTTCAAGTTTATGTAAATGGAATCTCAACTTCATTTGGAGTAACTCGTTACGCAGCATGGAAGGAAGCATTGGTTTGGTATAATAACGCCATTCAAAAACGGCTGCTGAGAAAGCTGGAATCATGAAAGAATATCTTCGTAATCACAATAATGTAACGATGTTTCTGAGTACGTGGGTTTCGTTTCCAATTTGTATTCTTTTGGTTCATAACATGACCATTCCAGTAATGCCGTGGCATCTTTGTTTCAAGCTCGTTTTTCCAATGCTGGGATTTTGCTCAGTTGTATTTTTTCTGTTGGGTTGGATGACTGACGGAATGAATAGGCAGACCTTAAAGGAAGAATTTTTGCGGAAACTGGAATCGTAATGTACAAAACAGAAAAATTCGTGAAGTCTGTTTTTCCAACTTCCAAAGCGTGTCCTTTATATGGAGGGACCTCGTTCATGATCGACGGATTTCCAGAAGGTTCAGGAATGAAACGATGGGACACATGGCATGAAACTGAACGAAAATCATGGAATGATGCAGCTAGACAGATACACAGAAATATGTTGAAGAAACTGGAGAATGCGTGAGCAAGGCTCAAAAATTCGTGAAGTCTCTTTATCCCGATGCGTACCTGCTAGAAACGCTATCACCTGTTGGCAATCATCGGTATCAGGTAGTGTACGATATTACTGGAACCTTTATGCCAACATGGTATTGGGCTAAAAAGAATGATGCATGGAAACAGGCTGAGTTAAGAATAAATCAGAGACTCATGGAGAAGCTAGAATCGTGAGAGCAAGGGATCAAGTTTTGGCGAGGTATCCAGATGCTGTGGTGTTCAAATCATCCGCCACCTGTATGTGGGAACTGTACTCAAAATTGAGAGCCAAACATTGCTTCAACGGATTTATTGTTTGGGGATGTATGACTAAAGGATCGGCGTGGCAAGAAGGACTAGACTATCTTGACCGCGAACTTTTGAAGAAGTTGGAATCATGACAGATAAAGAATTTGTTCAAACCACATATCCCGATGCTGTAATGAGAACTAAAGATTTCTTTGGTCTTAACAAATTAGGCACTGACGAAAACATCTACGCAATTTTTCGCGGGGATCGAAAGAAAGCCAAACGAAACCATGCAATAACAATGTTCTGGACTAAGACGGAAGACGATGCATGGAAGCAAGCAGCCGCTTACCTACGACAACAATTTTTGAAGAAGTTGGAATCATGACTGATAAGCAGTTTGTACTCTCAATCCACGACGACGCATTTGCATCTGAGAGCAATATTTCGGGCTTCATAGTAATCTATGACGATAACCTGCAATTCCACCAACTCAGTCAATACTGGATCATTGAAGAGGATGCGTGGAAGGATGCAGCAGATCGACTGAGGGAAAGATTTCTGGAAAAATTGGAAAGCCAATGACAGATAAGCAATTTGTAAAATCAGTTTGTCCGACTGCCCATCTGCGTAATACGCAGAAAAGTAAAACTGTTTTTTGGTATATTGACACTCGCCTAAAAGGTGCTTACTGGCCTAAAAAAATCTCAGGAGAGTTTATTATCAAGGGCGATGCGTGGAAACATGCAGCAGAAAGACTTCGTATGGACATGTTAAGGAAACTTGAATCATGACGGAGGAAGCTGAACTCGCAAAACAGTTTGTGCTATCCATTTATGCTGGAGCTAAATTTGTGCGAAGAGAGGAGATGCCCAACATAGATGCATTCGCACCAACACCCGACGATTGCCAAATTATGGATGCGGATAGGCGTCATTCTTTAGCTATGAAATGGTCCTACAATGAAAATGATGCTTGGATTGACGCCCGAAATTTTATCAACTTCAAAATGATGCAGAGGTTGGAATCATGAATCCGTTCGAAGCAGTTGATTACGTCCGAGGAATATATCCGTTTGCTTATTGCAAGGAAACCTTTTCCTATGGGAAAAGGGGTTTCGTTATTATGGACGCGGAACGCGGCTCAGGTCATGACGAAGAATTTTTAACTGGATGGAGCTATACCACAAGAGAACAGGCGTGGGTGAAGCTGTGAGATACATTCATCTCAACATGCTTAGGAAGTTTGAATCATGACTGACAAGGAGTTTGTTATATCAGCTTATCCCAATGCCGAATGCGATGACAGTCGGCTATTATTTGACCGTAATGGCGTTTTCATGTATGCAATTTATTTGGCGGGTAGCAAACCTCGTTCAAGTATTTCGGCAATGTGGGCGGAATCCGAAGAACAGGCATGGAAGGAGGCAGCGGACATTATCAGATATGATCTTCTGAGGAAGTTTGAGTCATGAACGAAGACATGGAATTTGTAAAACGATTGTATCCAACCGCAGTGTATGATTCTCATGCATTTTGGGTTTGTGCGGACACAATTGAGGCTGGTAAGAAACGCACATATATTTTAGGTATCGGTGGAAATGCAAAGAATGGTTGGACCCATGCAGCGCAACACCTTCGTAATAGGGTGTTGCGCCAATTTGAAAGTTAACCAATCTTGAAACAGATTTTCCCACCGGGTCTTGACGATGCACTGTAGTTTTTTCGGCTGAAAAATTTAACTGTTCCTGTGAATACAGGTGGCCAAATTACTTGGAAGTTTGAGAACGATGCTCCATTACCAGTTTTCTTAACGCTCGTCTTAACTTGAAGCATATTGCTGCGGCTCAAAATCTCTCTGAAAAAGTCAGTCACAAATTTTGAGTTCTTATTCAAATGATCAGTGACTGAGTGAGCCACGATGGTTAGCAAATGATAACCAACTGTATAATTCGGACTGTTCACATTTGGATTTGTGACTGGATTTTTCAGCAATGCCTTTAGCTCTTTCGACAAATGCTTCTTATCCATATGAGGATCGGCGATTGCTCTTTTGATTTCATCACGCATTGCTGGAGTTATTATCTTATAAAGCACACCAAGGACCAGCGGCCCTTCTTCAGCAGATTTATCCTTCACAACTTTCATAACACTGAACAGGCTTTTGTACTTTCCGCTTTCCACTAAATCTTCGTATCGTTCTGGATTTCGTTCTATGGCAGAAGTTAAGCTTGTGATGCTTGCTGCTGCTCCGCCCTTTCCATCCTTGCTGCTGATACCAATCTTATCATTCTTCAGAATTAGATAACTATCAATCAAGGCTTCCCTGTCGCTCATTGGATATCCAATTAATTTGATCTTCCTCCAACTTGAACCCATTGGTTTCAGCAATTGATCCTCGACTTCTCTGTAATCTCCAGAAACAAAATGTCCTGTGAGTAGCGCGATAGGTGCGGCAATTTCTCCAAGGCTAACTTCATATGATGTTGCATATTGGGCAGCATTGGCAACAGGTGTATCAAAACCAGCATATACGTTCTTTACTAGCTGAATAGATTGCTGACGAACGTCCTGTGGTATTTCTGTATGAGTTGGAAGATTCGTCTGAATTGTTTCCATAATCTCATCAACGGTCATGTATCTGCCGTCACCCACAACGACGCTTGGGGTGAGATTCAGGTCAGTTTTTTGTTGTACGTTGTCGTTAATTGAATAACCAGTGTCTCTGGCAAAATCGCTGTTGCTCCAAAAGAATGGAACAGCACCAGCACTTTTTGTATTGAATAATTTTACAAATGCAACTGTCTCGCCTCTGCCATTCTTCCATAGAGTAACAAGGGCTGCTCGACCATTCGTATTAACCAAATTCCAATTTGCATTTGAGATTCTTGCTTTCTTTTGATATTGCGCAAGAACATCCATAACTTTCATGTAACCAGTTTTCAGTAGCTTTTTCTGCTCTGCTGGCGGAAGTTTACGGGCCTGTTTTGGCAGGGCTTCAATCGTGTCGTTTTCATAAAATGCGGCATCTTCGGGGAAAATAGCATTGCCGATGGCAGTTATCTTATGCCCGTCTTTGTCGGTGAATACAGCCGACTCCTGTGAGCGGACATATATTCCACGACTTCCAGCTTCTAGTAGTTGATGATATTTCATACCCGTATTTATTCCTTTTCGTTAACTTCCCAATTCCTATTTATTACACCCTATTGCCCATTATCATAAATAGAAAAGAGGGTTACGATGAGGATTTCAGAAATTATCAATGAAGGTGGTCATGTTTTTGCCGAAAAAACCACTGCAATCAAGCGAGAGGATATCGCGCCGACTTTAGCAGCCTACTTTAAGGAGCTAAAGCAATTATTTCCTAAGAAGGCGTCCATTTTTTCCACGGAATACTTCATCCCACTCGGTTCTGTTGGTAAAAAGCCAGTATCAGGCGATATAGATTTGGGTATTGATGCAAGTACAATTCTTGATAAGACCATGAGCGATACATCTGTTGCAGCATGGAATATTGATCCGAAGCAACTCCAAAAAGAGTTTGAAATTTTACAAAAGAGAGCTAGATCGTCGTCTCCAGAACAACTCCGAATGAAAGCTTTCCTTAAACTTCTAACCAAATTTCTGAATGCACGATCAAATAACATTGAGTCCAGTGAAAAGAAAGTAACAACGGGAAACATGTTTACGCTATTCCCACAAGTTACTGCATCTGGCAAAGGAAACGATAAGGGAGTTCAAATCGATTGGATGATTGGTAATTTAAATTGGCTGAAGTTTTCCTATTATTCTTCTGAATATCCCGAAGGTTCCAATGTAAAGGGGCTGCATCGCACTCAACTGTTGCTCTCTGCTTTTCAGACGGCTAATCTAGCATTTGATCACGTATCTGGTGTTAAGGACAAGGAGACTGGGAAGATTTTGGCAACCGATCCAGATACAGCATTAAAGGCTCTTGGAAAACGGTTGGGTTTTGCTATTCCAATTGAGGATGTTGAGAATTTCTATAAGCTGAACGATCTACTTGCAAAAAACATGACACCTCAACAGTATCGTGAAACTCTTGATAGATACTACAGAACATTGGATTCAACTCGCGCTGATATTCCAGATAATCTTCAAAAGGATTGGCTGACACGAAAGGACGCGCTCAACCTAACAGGGGCGTTTCTTCCTGATACTTCAAATCTACAGAGATACTTATGATTATAGAATCAGGCGTAACAGGTGCGGAACGAATTAGAAATAGAGCCGACTTTGCTCAGTTTGTGAAGTCGTATACACAGGTAATTTCCAAATTTCCCGGTTTTGTGAGCCTGCGCCCTTCTGGAAGCTATAATTCTGACATGAACAAAAAAGATTTTGGTGACATTGATCTTATTGTTCATATTGAATCTGATAAGCCCAAGCCTGTTGTGAAGAAAGAACTGCAACGATTCTTTGATGCTATGCCCCAGACTGTTATTGTTCCGTTTACCTCTCCAAAGCATATTGGAAAGAGAACATACAATGCAGGAGAACTTGTCTCTGTTCGTTATCACGATAGCAAGCTGGGTTACAGTGTTCAAATCGATAATATTGTTGCTCTTACGGCTCTTGAGTCCGATTTTAAGGAACGATTCCTAAATTTTCGGGCAGAAGAACAGGGTATATTGATGGGTTTGGTTAAAATTGCGGCCATTGAAACCGATCCAGCTATATTGTTTAAGAAATTAGGCATCAGAAATCCGGGTCCATTAGGACCAAGACAAGAATACGAATTTAATCTCAGTGGAACAGATTTGCAACTCCGCAAAGTAACATACGAACCAAACTCGTACAAAGAAATAAAACGAGAAATACTCTGGCGTACAACTGACTTCAATGCTGTGGCCAAGTTGCTGTATCAGTACGATATTACCGCGAACTTTGATAGTTTAATTGCTCAGGCAAAAGCCAAAGCGAAGAATCCTCGCAGTAAGTTTAGACTACCGGGTGTTTTTAATTCAATGATTACTGTAAAGAGCGGCGAGGTTGGAACCCAAAAGGGACAAGGAAAAATCGACGCTCAAAACAAACTCGCAGATACTTTTGAATCGCATTTCGGTCTTATCTATCGCGCAATTGTTCTCTGTGAAAAATTCTAGTTGCGCTGCATCAACATAACTGATACTCTTATAGAGTATGAATACTAAACTATATCAGATTTGTTATCTTCCAGAACATTTTTCCGCAGTGGGCGCACGGTTTGACTTTTGGGACAACACAGTCAATGTGAAACCTGAATTGCGCGAGTATCCAATTTTCGAACGAGCTTATACTTCTAAACTAACCAAAGGTCTTGATTATTGGGGTTTGGTCAGTCCTAAATTTGAAAAGAAAGCTAATATCACTGGAGGCCAATTTTTGGATTGGGTTGAAACGGTCCAAAAGACCCATCCATGTGATGTATATTTTGTCAATCCAGTTCCCATCGTGGAGTCAATCTTCCCCGGTACAATCCAGCATGGTGAAAATTGTCATCCCGGTCTTCTGGGCTTATTGCAGCGAAATATTTCAGAAGCCGCAGGAATTGATTTAGCATCAATGTACATGGATTGCAACACGTTCTCAATGTGCAACTACTTTATAGGTAATCGTAAATTTTGGGACTCATACATAAACTTCGTCCAAAAATTCCTTGATTCTGTTTCAAAAAATCCAGAAGATGACGAATTAATGTATAGAAAGAGTGCCAACTACGGACCCAATAAAACATTACCCTATTATACATTTGCTGTTGAGCGCCTGTTCAGCATCTTCCTTAATCTGGAACGTAGAAAACAAGGTGGAATAACAGCTACGCACTACACATATTCGCGCGAAGCCCTACTCACGAAAACAGGTTTGCCTGAGTCTATCATATCAACCCTTATTGCTCTTACAGACATAAAGCAGATGGCAGTTTCGGCTGGATACCCCGGAATGATGCAACATTGGGCATTTTTTAGAAACCAGCTATGTCAACAGAATCAATATCTGTTTTTGATGGAATAAATATTGGTGTGAACTACGAAAAGATATATCGTCAACTTATAGATAATCGAAAAAGAGTAAAACCGTCTGGATACAAAGAAAAGCATCATATCCTTCCAAAATGTATGGGAGGAAAAAACAGTAACAGCAATTTGGTGTTTTTGACTGCAAGAGAACATTATGTCTGTCATAAACTACTTACTAAATTTGTTGATGACAAGTTTAAAGCAAAAATGATATACGCTTGGCATATGATGACGGTTGATCGAGGGAACAGAAAAGTAAAAATAACTAGTAACGACTACGCAATATTACGAGAACAGCATACATTAGTGGTATCAAACAGAAAAATTTCAAAACAAACTAGGAAGAAGATGTCGGCGTGGCAATTAGGAAAAGTTCCTTGGAATAAAGGAAAGACTGGTATTTATTCAGCAGAAACCATTAAGAAAATGTCCGCAAAAAGAACTGGAACTGTCTCCTCAAAACATACAAAAAAGAAAATTTCTTTAGCTATATCCGGTAGTAATAATCCTATGTTTGGTAAATCTCATACGATAGAATCTAAGAAAAAGATGACTGAGGCTAAAATTGGAGCAAATCATCCAAAATTTGGTAAAAAATTCCAATGGGTATTTAATCCTACGACCAATTCTATGAAATCTATTATTCACGAAGACTTAGAAAAATATTTACTCAATGGCTTTAGAAAAGGAAGAAAATAATGAAAACATTGTGGCTGATTTCGAGCGCCATCCATACGCGCCACGGAATCTTTTCTGCCGAACAGCGCCTTGAACAGACTATAGCCACACTTGAGTCAATCAAGGCTGTAGACCCATCGGCTCGTATTCTTATTGTGGAAAGTAGCGCAGAAGCATCCATAACAGATGAAGAGTCTGACAAACTGAAGCCATACATCGAAGGTCTATTGAACTTTAATCCAGATGTTCAGGTTCAGGATATCTACAAGATGGCTGACAAAAACTGGGATGTGGCTAAGAACCTTACAGAATTGGTAGTTTTTGGTAAGGCGTTGGACTTTCTCATTCGTCAGCAACCAGACCTGTTGGAAGGTATTGATCGCGTATTCAAAATAAGCGGTCGATACCGTCTTAACGAGAACTTCGACATTTCCAAGCATATCGATCCTAAACAAAATGAAAATTACATTTTCGCTGCTAGACGCCCGAGCCAATTCCCAGCAATTGTTACGGATGGTTTGTCCCAGCAAGTAATGAGCAGACTTTGGTCATGGCCCCCACAGAAAACAGCCCTCATTTTCTTCAGATATAATTTGATGATAGAAGACTTCATTGGAACAATGGCCCAAAAGAAGTACCGCGATATTGAGCATCTTCTATTCAAATACTTCGGCGGTCCTTATATGGTCGAACTGCCTGTAATTGGCGTTGAAGGTGAAATCGGTCCAAACGGTGCGGCAGTTAAGGACTAATCAAAGGAAAACATTATGAATCATACCAGCGAAGAAATGATGGCGATAGCGAAGCCAAATTGTTTGATCTGTGTGCCACTAATCAAACCGTGGATAGGCATTGTTATAAAGTATGCCGAAGATGACTATGACGAAGCTATCTTCTACCCAAACCCAGATCAGGTAAGAATTTCATCTGGAACAAGAATTGTTAGCAGGTTGTTATCTGAAGCTGACTCAGATGAAATTAAGAGCGATTGCCAAAAGGCCGGTTCAAACAAAGTTCTATCAGTTGATACTGACTGTTCAACCATAGCCATTTTATCTTGGGACGAATGGGTTGATTATATGAAAAAGCCAGCTTAACCGCTGGCTTTTCTGCCTTTCACATATCCTTGTTGTTCATAATCTGACACGTCTTCGGGACGCACAAACTTGCATTTCATAGTTTCTGGATGATAAAGCCAAATGTTTCCGCGCTTTTTAGCCCCGATTCGTTTGCGCGATTCTTCCGTATGAGTTTTGCCTAGCCAAATTTGATTCCCTTTCTTGAATTTAGACATTTTCTGCCTGAACTCTTCAGATCGTGTAGGATATTTCTTACCTGTTCGAACCAACGACATTTTTCGTTTACACTCGTCTGACAAAGTTCTACCCTTGAGAGCATTCGAAAGATTTTCCCTGTGCTCTTTTGAGAAGTTCCCACCAAAATTTGGATTGTTCTCGCCCTTCCATTGTTCTGAACGCCATTTCTTTGTTTCATCTGATTGAAGATGACCTTTTGAACCATCTCCACCATCCGTATGATTTAGCAGGATTCCAGTTCCTTTGTCGCGGCGTCCATACAGATGAATCAGAAGCATTTCGGCTTGAAAAGCGTCAGCCTCAGTCATGCTTTCGGATATGAATGCGATGTTTTTGGTGTCTTTAGGGACATGAACTCCTACGTGATGAGAGAATGCTCGTTTTCCAAGCCCTTTTCCGATATAATAGGGTGTTCCCGCGTTGCCGTGAACGGAGTCTCGCTGGCGTAGGTAGGAATAGACGTAATAAATATTCATGTGCTGTTGCTCCACGAAGCGATAGGGCAGTTGGGTCTTCACACTGCGAACTGCGATAGTATTTATCTGTGTTGGCTAAATACCAGCAGAGGATACCAATGGCTAAAGATTCCAACCGAATTGATATACAAGCAATTCTTGACAACATCAAAACAGTATCCATGAGTCCGTCTGCTATGGAGAGCGTTTGTGAGTTTGAACGAGTAATTGACGAAAATGGCCTTTATGCTTTCCATCACTGGAAGGACGGCGAACTCGTTTCCGGTCCAAACATTACTGCATATCGCGTCACTTGCACATTTTGCTGGCCGCTTGAGAAGATGCCCGATCCTGCTGGTGCGCAACGTCTTCTTTCATATGGTGTAAAGGTCTATTACAAGAAGGCTTGGTTAGTTTATCCAATCAAGATTAAATCTGAAGACGATTTCAGACCATCCATCAAAAAACCAAGACTCGCCAGAATCAAGGTTTGGCTTGTCACAATCAATATGCCAAAGTATCTGATTAAGGAAATCAAGCAGAGCAGCAAAGAAATTATCGATCAGGAAATGGATATGGGTGACATTAACGATAGTTACGAGCAGAACATTAGCCCAGATGAAAATCCGTTAAGCGGAAATGAACCAACTGAATCTGCGCCTATTGCTCCTCAAGGATTCTAACATGTCAAAGGTATACGAAAGTTTTGAGGCTGGTGATCTGAAGTTGGTCCTTGAACCAAAAATTCAGATTGACGAATTTAGCTCCAAAATCGGCAAAGACGATGAAATTTGTGTTTTGAGTTTCATAGTGAATGATCGTCAGGCAGCTATTGACCTTGTTGACTTCTTCGAAAAAGGTTACGATTTCATTTTGGATGCTGACATTTCCGCCAGCGAAATCAAGCCGGGTAGTTATCTTGTGTTCGTGGAATTACTCCGACGCATGAGAATTATCCCACAAATTTTCAAAATGATTTCTGATCTGGAAGCTGCAAGTGGACTAAGTCGTAAAGAGTGGAAATTTCGCTATGTAACTGGAAAGGAATATTATACACTGAATAAAGAGGAACTTAAGAAGCATGTTCCGCTATCACCAAAATCTTACAGAGAACGAGTTGTAACTCCCATCAAAGAGATGCAGAAGTTATCTGGTATCCCAGTTAATGAATCGTTTTCGAAAGACGATGCGATTATTCAGGTTCTACAACACGCAGCAGGTATTGATACCCGCACAAAATAAAAGGAGTTACATATGTCCTTCAAGACTCTGAATCTTAAGACAGATTACGAGAAGATTACCCATTTGTTTTCAACTTTCTTTAAGAAAGAACCACAATGGGCAGTTGTCGCCGAAACCGATTTGGCGTTTGCCGCACCAGTTATCAACACAATTATATCGATGACGAAGGAAGCACAATCCGATCCTTCTGTGGCATTGGTTTTATCATCCATAAAGAAAGATTTAGTTCTGGCTACCAAATTCATTCAAGCCTATGATAATAGCGTGAATCTAATCGATGTTCTTAACTCGCTAGTAGTAAATCTTCAAGGTTTTTTAACTCTTCCAACAATCCAAGGCCACGTACAATTTTCTGATATTTCTGCATATGTGAACGGAGTGCTAGGCGAGATTCAAATGATTCAGGGTTCAATGCCCACAACACCTATAACACCAACAGTCTAATTCATCGTTCACTATTCAAAAGCAGGGAGTAAAATCCCTGCTTTTTCTGCGCCTAAATATAGGTGAGGGAAGATATGTCCGAAAACAAAAGAATAGGAAGCCGACCAGCGCCTTACATGAAAACCGAAAACAACGGGATGTTCTCAAGTCCCGGTCCTTTTATCGGTATCATAAAAAACAACATCGACCCTACCTGCGCTGGAAGACTTCAAGTATATATTCCACAGTACGGTGGCCCTGATGAAAATGATCCGGGTAACTGGCTAACTGTGTCTTATTCAAGCCCCTTCCGTGGGCAGACGCGCCAACGCGCCAATTTGAATTGGTATGTTGATGGACATTTTGATTACACCACAACTGATGGACCAATTCAAGAAAACAGTTTTCAAAGTTATGGTTTCTGGTTTGTTCCGCCTGATTTAAATGGTCGTGTACTTTGTTTCTTTGCCAACAGCGATCCTTCGCAAGGGTATTGGACTGGCTGTATTCAAGATTCTATGGACTCGCACATGGTTCCTGCCATCGGCGCTGTTCCTGCCGCAAATACAAATAATCCCGGTGGAGGTGGATACATATGGCAACCATCTGGCGCAAATGCCATTCCATCTCATGCAATGTTGCAAAACTTTATTCAAATTTCTGGAGATGGACAAACAGAAATTCCGTTCCGATTACCAGTCAGCGAACCTGTAATTACAAATCAGGCAAACTCAAGTCCATCTACGCCTTTACATGTTTTAATGGTTCCTCAGGTTTATCAAACCCTCCAATTGGGAATGCAGGGACTTGCGTTTGATTTTGTCAGAGGATCAACAAGCGCATCGAGTGTTAGAGAAAATCCAAGTCAAGTATTTGGTATCAGCACACCGGGCCGATTAACCAGTTTTGCTAATGCTGCGCTGAGTCAAACTCTCATAAATCAACTATCATCTTTTATAAACTCAGGTCAAGCCTCTGGAAGTGCCGAGGGACAAAGTTTAGCGAAGGCTCTTGGATGTTTGTATCGTACTGGCGGTCATCAATTTGTAATGGATGATGGTTCCGTTGAGGGTCAGGATCAGGGTATTCGTATTCGTACAACTGGCGGAAACGAAATCTTAATGGATGATACAAACGGACAAATCTATATTATCAACGGTCCCGGTACGGCATGGATTGAATTGTCACCATCGGGTTACATCGATGTCTTTTCTTCTAAAGGTTATTCTGTTCGTAGTCAGGGCGACATTAATTTTCACAGCGATCAGAACATTAACTTTAATGCAATTGGTAAAGTACAAATGCATGCGGATAGTGATATCTCAGTTGATAGCGGAGGAAAGTTTACTACTCGTAGTACAAATGGTGCGACCATATATGACAAAGCAAGCGCACAGATTGGGACTGGAGGAGCACTCACCGTTTCTGCTAAGAAGGCTGAATTTAATACAGGCGCTGAGTTCAACGTACAAGCCGCATCAGTGCAGCTACCGGGTAAAGCTGGAACGGTTAAAGACCCCGGCTCTCTGCAATTAAACAAGCAGATCGAAGTTGCTAAACAATCCGGGTCACAGGCTTGGTGGCAGAAAGGAACATTCAAGTCTATTACCTCTCGCGCACCTGCACATGAACCTTGGCCCGGTCACGAAATTAATGGTATTAAAACAACATCAGTTCCACAAGGAAATGCTTTGGGGACTCCAATTCAACGTCCACAATCTGGATCAACAAGTTCTGGCGTTCGCGGAACTAACCTCGGCCAATCTGTGAATGAATCTGATATTGCCACTCAACCATTAACTGGACCTTTATGCGGACTAACTGTTACTCAGACCCAAGCATTTCTTGCCGCACTAGGTAAGATTGAATCTGGCTGGCCTCAAAATAGACCGGGGATTGGCGGTACTACAACGTGGCAGATTAGCAATGGCGGAAAAGGCTACTACGCCGTCAACCAACTTGGATTCACTGGAAAATACCAATTTGGTGGTGCTGCGCTGGAGACATTCAAATTTTTGAAGCCGGGAAGTTCAGCAAACAATACAACAGCCAACGCAATTAACAATCCAGCAAATTGGACTGGTTTCATGGGATGCAATAATGCTGTTGATTTTATGAACAATGGATCAGCCCAAGAAGCACTCATCATGTTAATGATGAAAGCCAACTGCAAACTATTAACTAAGTGGGGAATCCTAACTCCTAATAGCTCAGCGGAAGATGTTGCTGGATATTTGGGAGTTTGTCAGTTAGTAGGCGCGGGTGGATGTTTGACATATTATCGTCAACAAAATCCCGGCAGTCAATTATACGGCGCTCCAACTGGATCATTTTCAACATCTGATGCCAATGGAAGTTCAGCGGGAAGATATTTCGCAATTTCCAGCAATGCAATTCTATTGAGTAATAGCTCGTCTCAGGCATAATCAAACGATGTCAGATAGCTTTGTTCTACTGATGCTGGAAATTCTTTTTGATTGATCCACGTTTCGGCAACCGTCTTTTCTGAGTCAGCATGACCAACCCATTCGATTGTGAACGGCATTTGGTAGAATGTATGATACTCGTCACGAGTGAATATTCCGTAGAATGTTCCATACGGGGAGTCCCAACTCAAAACATAGAAAGGTTCCAACGATCCCATATCACTCATAGATGATAATACCTTTCTCCTTGATTTTGTTTAGTTTGAGTATTTGTATACTCATTTTTACTCAGAACTTTATGCATCCATACCCGATGAAAGCCAAACTCTTTTAACTTTGCTGCGTCTTTCCCACACATCTTATATGTGTCTGGTACACCAAATATCTCCAAGCTGTAATCATAATAGTCATAAGAAAAGTCTTCCCAAGCGAATGGCTTAAGAAGACTATCCAATAAATCACACAACTCAGCATCAATCTTTATCTGTAGAATCTGTAAATGAAATAAGTCTTCTGCTCTACTTTGTGGTTTAATCGAAGTCGAAGGTTGTAAATCCATTTTCTTTGACCACCTTGCAAATGCTTGTGCATTTGCTGATGAGTTCGTCTTTATGGCTGATGAGCCAAACATCTTTGTGATGTTCGCGACTCATATCTCTCAACAACTTCACGGCGCTATCTGTTCCGTTGCTATCAATACCAGCATCAATCGACTCATCGATCATAAGAATACTTATCTTCTGGAACAAACTTTCCCACACATCACGGAACGAAAAACTGAGACCAAGACTGAGTCGCGCCATCTCTCCACGAGACAGGTTACCGGGACTCAATTCTCTGCCGAGTTCTGTAATACCAACCGATAAGTCATTTTGGAATACAACCTCGTGAGGTAAACCTAGAGCCGTCAGATAATAATTCAACCTCGCATTCAAATAGTTGAGGTTTTGCTCAATGATCTTTTTACGAATAAAGCTGTCCTTGTTAGTTAATAACTTCTGCAAAAATTCCTGATGATCAATAAATCTTGCATATGCATTCAGTTGGGTTTTATCTACATCCTCCAATGCGGAGTTCTTCATGCTATCAATCTGTGAACCATATGGATCAACTTCATTTTGTTTTTGCTGATATTCCTGAGTTAGAAGCATCAACTTATTGCGATGGGCGTGGGCCTCATCAAGGGTGTCATAGTTTCGAGTTTCGGGCTTATTGGTAACAGGAATCTTTTCAATCTCCGCTGCCAATGCATCCAAACTTTCATTGATAATAGCCAGTTCTTGTTTGCTTGCTTCAAGCTTAGCTGATGCTTCAATTACTAATTCACCATGCACGTCTGTTGCAAGTTTCTGCTTGCATGTTTGACAACACTGTTCTTTAAGACTATTCAAGTCTTCTTCGATCTGCGCCAGAATCTTTTGCTCTTTGCTTTGAGCCAATTGCATCTGGGCCTGTTGCTGTTGAAGGTTACTTCTATCACGCTCAGAGTCGTTGTATACTTCCCAACTGGCATGCAACAATAGTTCGTTGTCAATGTCAATCTTTGATAGCTTCTGAATCTGCTTATCCAACTTAGCCAGATTTGCTTCCTTTTGCGTTTGCCACGCTTTCTGTTTCAGAATGAGACTATCAATCTGCTTCTGTATACGTTTATTAGCATCCTCCACCGCTTTTATTCTCGCCTCTTCCTTAGTCATTGTTTCGCGAGCAATCTTGATTTCTTCCTTCAACTGCTCAGCCTTTTCGCTGAGCAATGTGATACCAAGAAGCTGTTCGATGATTGTTCTTTGATCGGCAATCTTCTGGAACAGGAACGGTTGTGTGTAAGTATTAATGGCAACGATCTGACAGAACATGTCATGACTCATGCCAATGACTTTTTCAATTTCCTTCTGTGTTTCGCGACTATCTCCCTGAGAAGAATCTTCAACTTCATGTTGAGACTTTGGGAGGTCCTTTAGTTTGTTTATACCATCTTCGTAAAATTCAAGTATTCGGGGCTTCAACCCGCGCACAATACGATAGTTCTTACCATCAGATTCAAAATCCAATGTGACCACCATATTCTTTCCATTTGATGTATTGACAAGATGTTCTTTTTTGATTTCGGAAATCGGCCAACTAAACAATGCATATGAGATTGCGTTAACCAACGCAGTTTTACCAGTTCCATTTCTTGAACCAGAGTCCTCTCCTCCCAAATCTAAGTTTTCGCCTAAAATCAAAACTAGTTCATTGCGATTAAGATTTATAGCCTGAGTTGAATTTCCGACTGAAAGAAAATTACGAATTGCTACATTCTTTAATTTAATCATTCGCCTACCTGAATCACTTCGATTTATTCATTATACAGCATCAAAGAAATCGTTCATAGTAATTTCTTTGGGGATAGATAGAATCCCTCGCCATTCATCAGGGATAATAACATTAGAAGGAACGTTGGAAAACATTGGAGCAATTTGTTCGTCCTTGTATCCTGCATTCATACAACCAATTCGAACCAAATCAAACATGTCTTCTGGATGATCTATTGCATACTGAATAAATGTTTGGACACTACCATTTATTTCATCTAATGATCGTGTAATGTATGGAGTCTTTTTGGTGGCTATACCATAGCTGTTACCCTGTCTTCCTTCGCCTTGTCCATAAATTGCTCCATGATGTTTCAAAGCAATAAGAGCAGACCCTTTTCCGTGCCTGCCCTCAAGATTAGAACCAAAAACGTAAACCCTCATTACAAGCCCTTGTAAATCTCCAGAAGAAGATTGGAATCATAGAACTCACTGGAAATATTTAGTAACTGCCCTTGTACGATTGTATCAACGGATTGAAATTGAATATTACCTCCCGGTGCTAAATCGTCGCTGTGTAAATCTTTCTTCATTGTTACCAAACTGAGTTCGCGAAGTTCGTATTCCTCAATTAAATTCTCTTTGAGATATGTCGCTTCTTCATATGAAACATCTGTATCTAAAAACAGCTTTATATATCCCTGACGAGGGAGAATTGAAGGATCGGAAACTAGATCGCTTATTTTCATAGTGCGATATTTTGGTGCTTTGGGCCACGGAATATATGTTGGTTCCTCACCCCACGGCAGAATCATCATGCCACGATTGTCATCGCCTGCATCACCGAAGTTGTGCGGGAATGCATTACCAATGTATGATATATTACCTCGATGCTGACGCATGTGGAAGTGACCCGTAAACACATGATGGTATTCCGAAAATTGATCGGCTCGCAACTCTCCGACTTCTGGCATTTCTACCATAGCATTCATCAAAAATTTTGGAAGCTCGAAGTGACCAAACATGTATGTGCCTTTCTTCTTAAAAAGCTGTTTATGCTCATTGCCAATTAACCACGGCACAAACACAACATCATCAATTGTTTCGATATCATTGATGATTTTAATGTTTGGAATATGTTCAGCCCATGCAATGCTGCTGATTGATCTTTGGTCACGATAGAAAAGGTCATGGTTACCGGGAAGCATGATAATACGATCAAATGCATCGCTCAGGATACGCAAACCCCGCAGGCCATAATTCATTGTAACCAGATTTGTGTTGTTTCGATTGTGAAAATAATCTCCGAGAAACAGACAAATGTCACATCCGTTTTTTTGTGCCTCGCCCACAAACCAGTCCATATAATCAAGACAATCTTGATTGTGAAGTTGGCTGTTCGTTTTAAGACCCATGTGAATATCTGTAAAAACTGCCGCTTTCTTGAATAGTTGTGTCATCATTCCTCAAATTTTTCTAATGTCTTTTCTAAAATACGTTGCCATACATCTTCCCATACATCATCTTCATTTGAATGCCAACCAGATGCCGAAAAATATGTTCGCCAGTTGATATTTGGGTCATCATATGGCTCTTTCATAAGGCAATAATCTGTTATGTCTCCCTCCGCATCGTAATGCACATGGATAAAACAATTGGGGTATATTGCCAAAATCTTGTTTTTAGTTTCTTCTACATCCATACTAGTTCTCAAACTTATCCAGCATTGATTCTTGAATCCAAAACCATGCTTGTTTCCAAGCCATCCTTTCTGTTTTATGCCAGCCACTGTACTGCATCGATCCATATCCCAAAGTTGATACAAGTTTTTGGTTAGTTTTGGTTTCAAATATACAATATTCTCCCGTCCAACGCCAGCATTGTGCGGTTGGGTAAATTTCCAAAACCTTATTTTTGTTGCTTCGCATTAGCCCCCAAATTTGGCCAAGGTTTCTATTTGAATGCGTTCATATGCATCACGCCATGCCAGTTCACTCGAATCCTGCCATCGACTGTAGAATTGGGGCCAAGTTGCAAATACTTCATTTCTCATTACTTGTTCCATCATCTGTGGTGGAATGTCCATCACACAATAAGAATAATTCATCATGAAGCAATGCGCGTTAGGGTAAACCCGCTGCACATAATCTTTATAAAAATCAAGATTCATACCCACCATCGTAGCTGGCAGATGAATCACGATTAGTTCGACTATAGCTTGGATTCATATTGTTTTGGATTAGCAAATCGTCTCGAATTGCCTGATTCTTTTTCTCTATGTTTAATATACGCAGGAAGCTATTATGAGAAATTTGGGTGAGGAAGGCAAATGGATTTTGGCTCTTACTCTCGTCAAATTGCAAAGCAACCTGACACAATTGTAGCACAGCTTGGCCCTGCATTTCCTCACGATAAGAGTAATTTCGCCAGTTACCCTTCAGTGCGTACTTTTCGGTTAGCTTCATAAGCATGCGAGCTAACTTTTCAGTCATCTCTCCGTGTGTTTTTGAAAATTCACCCGTATCAAATGCGCCAATCCAATGACTTTTTCCAACGATGAATGCCTGTCCCTTCTTAGTCAATCGATAATGAAAGAATGGAGGGAAATTAACTCGAACATGGTCGGCTTTTACTGTTGTGAGTGATTCCTTAGCCAAAACAGCAACCATTTCGGTTACTTCTGAATCTTCAATATCCTCTTCGGGGTTTAATTCATCAAAAAACTTGTTCAGGCTTTCACTACGGGCTGCTGGTGCTTTAGCGGTCTTGGTTGTTTTCGCTATTTTTGGTGGAAGTAACGGTATATGTTGCCATGTCATGATTCTGAACACCAAATCTTGTTCAGAAATGGTTTCTGGATCGAGTTTAATTCCTTCTTCCTTAAAAATTCTAGTTGCACGAGTAACTTTGGCCTGAGATATAGAGGACGCATTGATTTCATCAACTGATGGCAGGATGATGTCGTACTGGTGGTCTTTCTCAGCATTCAAAAACGAACAATATGTATTTTTTGAAAGATGGATTTCCTTTAGTAAGTCTTTATTGTTTAGATAATTCTGTTTAATGACGCGCCTCCGAAATGCTCGGTTTATGGATGATAAATATTAACAACAGGTATAGTGTAACTCATCTATTACTAGGGGTCAAGAAAAATTGTCATCAATTCCTACATTACCGTCTTTTGCAACGCTCGCTCCAGCACCACCAATGAGTGACTTTTCGGCGCTTGACCCTACTTCTAGCCGCCTTAGTTCTCTTAATTTCCCTGCTCCAACATCCTCAACACCGATTGTAACATTGGCAGGCGCACCCATGAATGACAAGCGAGTTAGAATTGCTATGTTACCCGGTAGCCCAGCAATTTTCTACAAGGATCAAGGAAATCCTCTGCTATATAACTACTTAGGCGCGACTAACGGAGTTCTATTTCCGTTTCAACCAAAGGTTGATATATCATTCTCAGCCAATTATCAAGCTCAGAAGGTTACACAGAGCAATTTTGTTTTCTACAGTTACGAAAACAGTGAATTGAAACCATTTGATCTAACATGTAACTTCCCAGTTCGTAATCCATTTGAAGGTCAGTATGTTATTGCCGCAATAACCTTCCTTCGTAGCCTTACAATGATGTTTACGGGTAACGACAATAATTTTGGCAACAACGGATTAGACCTAGCTGGTTCTCCTCCTTTGGTAGTTAGCCTACAAGGAATGGGTTTTGGTGGGTTGGACTACGTACCTATTGTGGTATCTAATGTTACTACAAGCTATAGTGATGATGTTGACTACGTGACCATCACATTGCCGGGTGTGGCTAATTTGGCTAATGAAACCATCAAGCTACCATCAATGCTTTCGATTTCTGTTAGCTGCATTCCAATGTTCAGTCGAGCATTCGCTTCACAATTCAGCGCACTAGACTTCTCTACAGGCGCTCGACGTTTGCTTGGCCCTGCGGGTGCTGGTTCAGCCCGTTCTGGTGCAGATGTTTCGGTTAGTGCTGGTGATTTACCAACGCTCAATACTACATCAGCGGATTTATCTAATTTTCAAATTCAAGAAGAAAGTATTCAATCACTGGGTATATAAATGGCACAAAATAGTCCAACATATAGCAGCAAAAGCGTATATTATACCACACCGCTGGATTCGCAAGGCAGACTCAGTCTGTGGACTCCGCGACCTGTACCATCATCTATAAGCGACAAGGTGGTAACAATATCGGCTGTCTATAATCAACGTCCAGACCTATTAGCGCATGACTTGTACGGTGATGCTCGTCTCTGGTGGGTTTTTGCGCAGCGAAATCCAAACAGCCTAGCCGCTGATCCTCTTGGTAATTTTGTTACTGGTATTCAAATCTACATACCAGATGCAAATGCCTTAAAAACATCACTGGGAATATAACGGAGCATAGATGTCAACCCCTCTCACTCCAGCGCAACGGTTGGCCGCGCTGCAAAAAGAACTTGGATTTGCTGCTGGTTCAGATTTTCCTAATTTGAATCCTTCGCCGACTCCTGCTCCAACCACAACGATAGCTGATGACAAAACATCATCTGCTACTCCATCAGCTACGCAAATTAATACAAATGAACCTTCTCTTATTTTTACACCTGCCACAAATGTATTAAGAAACTATGCATCGTACAGTCCTATTTTATCGTTGTTAGTAACCAATTCTCAAAATTACAACAAGCTAGTCACTAATCAGAAATTCTATCCACAGGATTGGGATACAATCTGTAAATCAGGCGGAGTTGGTCCTAAGAAAGCGCAAGGGTTTAGCGGTACTACAAATGAATATTTTAGCCGCGACTTGTATATTGATTCCGCTACGGTATCAACCATTGTCGGAATGAGTCAGGAAAATCGAGGCAGTAATGCCACAGAAATTGAATTAGTGATTATCGAACCATTTGGTATGGATTTCGTGGAGCAGCTTTATGACTATTGCCACATTGCGTTAGGTGAAAGTAATTATTGTCAGCTTCCATACATGTTGAAGATTGAGTTCAAGGGCTTTCGAGACGATGGAACCAATGAAACTGTTCCATTTGCCACAAAATATATTCCAATTCATCTCATAACAATGGACATTAAAGTCAATAATCTCGGAGCTACTTATAAGGTATCTGCTGTTGCGTTCAACGAATTGGGTGTTACTGAGCAATATGGCAGAGTTCCAGCATTAATGCAGTCAACGCCATTACAATTGGGGACTGAGCTTGCGTTGGCCCAACAAAAGGGACTCGATTCCCAAACACAACGCCAAATAGCTAATGGTGTTGTATCTACTTCTCTCGCTCAAACTGTATCTAATCAGGCCAACGCCGCTGTAGCGGCTGGGACTTCAGGAATTGCTCCTATTGGTAGTGGGGGGGTCCTGCATGAGATTACTACTGCGTTTGCTGGTGTTCTTAACAACGTACAACAGACTCTTGCAAAAAACGGCACTATTTCTATTCCAGATAACTACACGATTACGTATTCAGATGTTCCAGATAAAAGCGGAAGCATCGATATCGGTCAATATCTATTCTTGGATACTGCAACACTGTCTAGTGAAAATGTTCCAACTGTCGCCCGAGATACTCCAATGGGCGCTCCTGCCGTTACAGAAGCCAAACCAATAGATGTTTCTGTTGCAGGCAGAAACATGCTCAAATATGCAGTTGATCCTGCCACTGGACAAACAGGCGGAGGAGCAGTTACATATACTAACGCTCATCTAATTACCTTTAATTCTGGAAGTAGTATTGTTGATTGCTTAAACACCCTTATCATCAACAGCAACTATATTGTGTCCCAAATTAATCGATACAATGGTTTCGTGGATAACATCAACAAGACTGCTCAATCTCTGAATTTACAGGCGGGTTCTCCTCTTCCCCCTGATCTTCAATCTCAGCTTGATTTGTTAAACAATACTCCACTTAATTGGTTTGTTATTGTTCCAACTATTCAGATACTCGGATACGATTCCAAAAGAGGAACTTATGCCAGAAGCATTAACTACAATATCAAGCCATATAAGATTTATAATACTCGAAGCATAAGTGCTCCAAACGGTAATCCAATCGTAGAGAATCGCGTGGTAAAAGAATACGACTATATCTTTACTGGAAACAATACTGAAATTCTGAACTTTGACCTTAACTTTAACACTGCATTTCTAACCTACGCACAGTTCAACCACGATACAAAGGTGCAAGGAACTGGTGCAGGGATGCCAGCGTATGCTCAGCAGGCACTGCCAAATAATAGTTTAGAAACGGTATCATCGCCAATCAGTGACGGACAACAGAAAAAACCAGTCAGCGCCAGCACAAAGAATGCTCAGGGAATCGGAGCTATCACACCTGAACGAAATCAAGCAGCAGATATTGCAGCTACAATATATGGTGTGGCTGAACAAATTCAACTGGATTTAAGTATCTATGGCGACCCTGATTACATTCGTCAAGATGGAATTTTCATCAATCCTCCTATTGGAGACGCTTACATCAATCCTTCAGCCAATTCTGTCATTCAGGGAATTTTGTTTAACTCTGGCGAAGTATATGCCAATGTCAATTTCAAGATTCCCCAAGATGTTAATTTAAATTCTGGTCTACTTGATCTTGCCTTTCAAGGGGATGCTGTAAACTATCGCCGAAATGTGTTCAGTGGGCAATACAGAGTAATTACTGTAACTAACAAATTTGACAAAGCACTGTTTACTCAGCAACTTAACCTAATTAGATTTGATGACAGCCATAACTATACTGTCAATTCAAGTCAGGCTCAAACGCAGAATGCCCAAAAAACATCCCAAGTAGTTCCAGTAACAACTCAGGTTCCTGAGCTAAAAACGCCAACACCTCCGTCTCCGCCCCCAGTTAAGTTGTCGTTTGACACGGTTGTTGCTGGTCAAACTATCCAAATGGGCGGAACCTTATAAAGTTTGGCTAAATATGGCAGATACTCGGAGAAACTATGCGACTACACGAACTTTTTGAGGCCCCATTTACGCAACCGGGAACAACATTTATTATTAATGACCCCAATGATCCCCAAAAGCAGCCAGCAATTAATACTGGTCGAAGCATAGGTACGGCTCCTGCTCCTCCAACAACTATTACTTCACCAACTGCACCGAATCAAATTCCCCAATCAGCATCTCCCACGGTGAATACTGCTCAGACTGGATCAAATACAGCAAATACCGCAGCACTAGCAGCAGCCAGTCAGCAATTGACCAAGGGTGCTCCTATCAACCTTCCAATGGGTCCAGCAAAGCAACCAACCCAGATGAAGGTTACAAATGTAGGTAATAACAGTTTAGGAACTAATCAAAAAATGGTAACTGTTGCCGACCCAAAAAATCCAAATGCCCCACAACAGACTTACAAATTTGATGACTTAGCTAATATGATTACAAACAAAGGTAATGTGTAATGATGTATCAGAAAATAATTTTAGACCTAGCAAGTAACAAATATATCAATACATATGTTGCTGTATGTGTTCGCGCCCAATTGCGAGCCAGAACAAAAAAGGAAGCAAATCAACTAATAGGATATGTGGAAGAACATCATATTTTGCCAAAATGTTTTGGTTTGGGGGGAGAAAAAGATAAGACAAATTTTTCGTATCTTACAGCCAGAGAACATTTTATTTGCCACAAACTACTAGTTTTTGGGTTGAAAAAGACAAAATATTATTGGAAATGTCTAAAAGCCGTTTCAGCATTTTCTCAGAGTAACAAGTTACAAAATAGAGTTTTATCATCCAGAAGTTATGAATTTGCTCGTAAATGTAATTCAGAAGCTATGAAAACGAGAATAATATCTGCTGAAACTCTGCTGGCGATGTCACTATGTCAAAAAGGAAAAATTTCTTCTAAACGCGACACTCATCTATCAGAAGGACAGAAAAATAAAATATCAAAGACAAAAACAGGAAAACCGTCCAAACGTAAAGGATTTGTTATGTCAGAACCCCAAAAACTAAAAATATCTTTATCTAAACAAGGTAAGCCGCTAAAAAAATGGTCGCGGGAACGCAAAGAAAAGGCTTCACAACGAATGAAAGAAGCATATCAAAATGGTACGGTTCTTTTTGGTAAATTCAAAATCCAAGGAGAATAAAATGGCTATCTATCGCGGTTTTAGTACCGTTAGCAGTTCATCACAGAAGAAATTCGTCCTCACCGATAACGACCTAATCAAGCAGGATTTGCTGAATGCGTTCAAGGTGAAGCGTGGCTCTCGTGTCATGCAACCGAATTACGGATGTATTGTTTGGGAGAAGGTGTTTGAAAATATATCTCCGTCAGATGTTGATGACATTGTTTCCAACTTTACAAATATCATTAAAAATGATCCTCGCGTAAGTTTAGTTAGCATCGATGTGGCCCCTTCCGTTAATAATCTAACAGTCACGTTGGTTCTCCGATATACTTCAACGAATCAGTTGGAACAAATGGTTATCATTTTCACGGAAGATTCAGTTAGCTTCTAAAACCATCGTTTGAAGACACATAAATACTACTATGGCAACTACCGCAAAATTGTTCTATGTTTATCAATATCTTAGACAGAGAGATTCTAAAAATGGAACTGCTGGTTCGCCATATTATATTGGCAAAGGCAATGGAAAAAGAATCAAAGGAAAACATTATGTTTCAGTTCCTAAAAATGAAAATAGCATTCAAATTTTAGCCAATAACTTGTGTGAATCGGATGCGTTTCAGTTGGAGATGTTTCTAATATTTCTTCATGGACGAGTTGATAAGAAAACGGGTATTTTACATAATTATACTGATGGTGGCGAGGGAGCCGTTGGAGCTATCCGTAATGAAGCAACAAAAAAGAAAATGTCATTTGCTCATCAAAAGAGATCAGAAGTAACCAAATTACGATCTTCCATTAGTCATAAAGGTCAACGAGCGTGGAATAAAGGAAGAAAAATAGGTTCGCCTACAAAAGAGTCAAGAGAGAAAATGTCATTGGCGGCGATAAATCGTAAGGCATCTCCAGAAACAAAATTGGCCATGTCTATAACTAGACTTGGAAGAGAAAAAACACAGGATCATAAAAATAAAATAGGTTTATCTAACAAAGGCAAAACACCTTGGAACAAAGGATTGAAAGTGGTGTAAATACATATATGGCAACTACTGCACTTCAAGCAACAACAAACTTTGGTGTACAAAATTGGCAAGCCATATATGAGGCTTTCAATAATCCAGATTTAGCGTCTTACGATTTCGAAACTCTCCGTCAATCGATGCTAAACTACCTTCAGAAGTATAATCCTGAAAATTACAATGATTACATAAATTCTTCAGAATACGTTGCCCTCGTAGATTTGATTGCCTATATGGGTCAGGCAATGTCTTTTCGATTTGACCTGAACGCTCGTGAAAGTTTCCTCTCCACCGCCCAAACACGCAATGCTATCAACGCATTGGCAAACCTCGTAAACTATACGCCATCTCGAAACCTTTGCGCCAATGGATACTTAAAGATTTTGAATATCAGCATCAACGAAGATGTGTACGATACCCTCGGAAATAATTTGAATGGGATCGGTATTAATTGGAATGATGCAACAAACCGCAACTGGCAAGATCAGTGGAATACAATTATCAATGCTGTTCTAACTAGTTCACAAACAGTCGGAAGTCCCGGTAATTCACAGGTAATCAACGGAATTGATTATTCTGAGTACGGTTTGGCTTGCGCTACAGGTCAGTTTCCTCCATATCCATTTACTGCCACAGTTGATAACTCAAATATGAACTTTGAGGCTGTCAATCCAACAAGCGTTGGCAAAACATTCATCTACGAAGTTGATCCAAACGATTCCACCTCCACTTTCAATTTGCTTTTTGAAAATGACGGTCTTGGTTTCAACAGCATCAATACTGGATACTTCTTATATTTCAAGCAGGGCGTTCTCGGTTCTCAGTCGTTCTCGCTCGTTAATGCATTACCAAATGCTATTGTTAGTCTATCCGCCACAGGTGTCAACAATACCGACGTTTGGTTGTATCAAGTTAACAGTGACGGAACACTAACTCAGTGGACTCAGGTTCAAGCAATCTACGGCGAAAATACCTCGTTCAATAACTTACCTGCGTCTGATCAAACAATTTTTTCAATTGCGAATGGTAACAACGATTCCATCTCGCTTGTCTTCGGGGATGGTGTCTTCGGCGCTATCCCACAAGGCAACTTCATTTGTTTCATGCGTAGTTCAAATGGATTGTCTTATCGAATTAATCCAAGCGAAATGAGCAATATTACTCTTGCCATTCCTTACAACAGCAAAACAAATCGTTCACAGATTCTGACTGTTCGTGCCAGCCTTCAGTACACAGTTGGTAACAGTGCGGGAACTGAAACGCTTGCAAACATAAAACTAAAGGCACCTCAAAGCTATTATTCACAAAATCGTATGGTGAATGGTCAGGACTATAACAGTTTTCCATTCACACAGTACAGCAACATTCTCCAGATCAAAGCTGTAAATCGTACAAGCAGCGGTGTGAGTCGTTATCTTGATGTTATCGACCCCACTGGAAAATTCAGCAGTACAAATATTTTCTGCAATGATGGTTACATGTATCTTGATTCTAGCATCGTTACCAATAATTTCAGCTATACAAATCTGAACACTCTTGCCAGTATCATTGAGACACAAATTACAGCTATGATTTCTGCCAGCAGCACTCTAAGCTTCATTTATAACAATTATCCTCAATTCCAGCCATCTTCGGGAATACCACAGTGGAACATGGTTCTTACTGATAATACCAGCAGTAGTGGATGGCTTGGTAATGTCGCCGTTGGCCAGAATAACTCCCTCATGACCATCAACGATGCCGCCTTCAGTAGCGTCACAACTGCAAATGCATCTGTTCTTGTTCCCGGCGCATTAATTGTGTTTACGGCTCCGAGTGGATTTGTATTCGATCAAAATAACAATCTGATTGTTGGGAACACAAGTCTTCCCGGTTTGAATCAGAAAACAACTATCTACGCCACTATCTCAGGAACACCTGTAAATGCAGGTATCGGTAACAGTGTTGAAGGGAATGGTGTTAATGTTGATGGAACTGGTGCCATCCAACTAAACCAAAAGGTTCCGTCAGGGGCGATCCTAACATCTATCTATCCATTCTATTCTCCTGTATTGCCATCCAGCATTCTACAGAACCTTATTACCTACATTTCTTCAGGGAAAGCGGTTGCTTTGTATTTTAATCCATATCTCGTTGGAACTGGCATCGCTAATTGCTGGTCATTGGTAACTAGCCCAACCTTCCCATTGAATTTCAATCCCGCAACGTATGGCTCATCGTTTGTTCCACCAAGTAATGTCACAGCCACCCCAACAAACAGTTGGTTGCTGGCGTTTGTCCCGAGCATTACAAATAATTTTGTTGTGTATCAACAAAGCAACTCATACTTTTTTGGCAGTCAGAAGCAGACTTCATTCTACTTTGATTCTAACTCAAAGGTATTCGATCCAGTTAATGCTACTACACTCAGCGATCAAATTACAGTACTGAAGACGAATCCAGCGCCTGTCACAACCACAAATCTCGGTCTTACAAATGACGTTCCTGTTGACATTTTTGCAACAGTGAATGAAATAAATGGAACTTTGGACAGCAGTCGCGTGGGCATCCAATACGCCGACCTTGCTTCTAATGGAGTACCATCCGATCCTTCTTTCTTTACTGAGGTTGTGGGAGCTAACCCTGTTGCGAACAACAGTTATGTGTTTTTTGTCACTGACAATTCACAGAGCACCACAACACTAATTCCATCTGGTCCCGATGCTGTTGTAATTGTCAGTACCCCAAGCATTATTAACAACAACCTATACACATATGCGAACGGTACTATTATTTTCTGTATATCGAACCAGACATTCTATCAAATTAGCCGTATAGGAAGTCTCGCCTCTAAGAAGACTCTGAACAATCCCGGTGATACGCTTACCTATAGTTTCTTTGTTGGCCGTCAAGATTTGAAATTCCAGTATCAACACAATGCAGCCGATACTCGCCGCATTGATCCAAGTCCAGCAAACCTCATTGACATTTACGTGCTGGAGCAGAGCTACGCAACAGCCTATCAGCAATGGATTACTGATACTACTGGTCAGGTTCAGGAGCCAACTCCTCCAACAACCGAAACATTAAGCAACGACTTCTCCAACTTGAATAACTTCAAGATGGTCAGCGACGAACTTATCTTTAACAGCGCACAGTTTGTTCCATTGTTTGGTTCTAAGGCAACCCCTGAACTTCAAGCGACCATTGTCGTCGTTGCCAACACAAACTCGCCAATCAGTTCTGGTGAAATTGCAAGCCAAGTCATTACTGCGATCAACAATTATTTTGCCATTGGTAATTTCAGTTTTGGTCAAACTTTTTATTGGTCACAACTCAGCAACTTCATTCTTAGCCAGCTTGGAAACATCATAAATGCCATCAACCTTGTTCCTACTGCTGGAAATCTAAATTATGGTGCATTGGAACAGATTACCTGTAATCCATTCGAAATCTTCATTAGCAGCGCGACAGTTCAGAATGTTTCGGTTGTTTCGGCACTAAATAATCTTAACCTACGCATTAGTTAAAGAGGTATCATGAAGAAAATTTTATCAGCAATTTTATTGGTTGTAGCATCTGTTGTTGGCGTAGCAAACGCCCAACAGCCACAAACCTCAACGGCCCCCCTTAGCTCTACCAACGTCAAGTATAATAATGGCGTCGGTAACGGATATTGGCCGACCAAGGGTACTGGACTTGTGCTTAATGTAGCTGCTGGTACGAGCTATTGCTCTGGTGCAATTTCTACTTATGCTGGTGGAACGCTCACGTTAACAGATAATTCAACTAATTATGTATTTCTTAGCTCAAGTTGTGTTTTGGGTTTTAATACAACTGGTTTTGTAGCTGGTAATGTTCCTATCGCTGTTGTAACTACAGTAAGTGGAGCTATTACGACAATCCAAGATGACAGAACTATGTTTGCGTCAATTCCAACCTCTGGCGCAGGAAATTTACCTAATTTTGTTCCTGTAACTATCAATCTCGGCGATTCTCTTGCATTGGTTGAACAACAAAATGTAGATATGACCTCTAATACATCCTGCGATGGTGTGACTTGTTTTGATACTACCACCAATCCTTCGTATTACTATGTAGGTCAATGGTACAACCACTATGGGCAAATTGCAACTGTATGTACCACTGGTAACACCACAGGAGGTTCAAACCCTTGCTTGGTATTCAGCCCATCCTGTATGGAATTTTCTTTCGTGCAGGTAACAGCAATTGTTGGTAATCAGATTTTTTACAAGGAATCAGACACGGTTACTCCCACACTAGCTGGATGCACAGGTGTTGTATCAGGATCAGGCGGAGCCAACCAAGATGCCACATACATGTGGCCAATGCAGTTGTCTAACTATCCTATCATAACTAATGGCGGCACAGCTACGCCCGTAACAAAAAATAGAGCATGGCCCGGTGAAAATATTGATACAGGCGCTTCTAACATCACCGCAAAAGTCAGCGATTATGCTCCAAATACTACACATGTTCCTGCACAGGTCATTTTGGATTGGCAAAGCGTGTGTTCTAACAGCGAAGCAGACTATAAATCCGCAACCCAGACCATCTGGACTGGTTTACATTCGATGGGGTTCAAGGTTGTACAATTAACCTTGTTTTATGGTGTTCCAACCATTTGTGGAATCAGCGTAGGAGATAACAGTCAATTCGTAATCGACATCAATAATTGGTTCAGACAGCACCAATGCGGCTACCACGCTAGCTATCTTGGCACCACAGCTTGCGCTGATTCAGTAATTGATATCGCGTCTTATGGTGTAAGCAACACTGCGTTGTTTCAACAAGGACCTCCGTTCTCCCCACATATGACCAATGCAGGAGGTATTTTAACAGCCTCGGTGATAGCTAACGGGTTAATGTTGGGTAACCTAAATTCAAACGGTGTACCTAACTTTGGACAAAACAACTATTATGGCTATCAAATTGCGCCGGGATTCCAATTTGGTTCACAGCAATTTACTGCTAACACTCCCGCTGGTGAAATTGAAGTAGGATTTGGCAGATATTTCAACCTAGCATTCAGTGGAAGTCACTTCACTTATCTATCGCGCTCTGGACCATGTTTTGTTCACAACACTGATAGTGGTGGAGATACAGATTATTTTGCCAGCCCTGATAACTGTATTACTGGAGATAACCGTTATACCCATACACTTGACATCGGAAGTGGTGGTGTTGAACCATTTGCGCTTAATCAAAATGACGATACAGGTAACATAGCTTTTGGTCAGGTATATCCGCATCAATTTACCGGGGGCAATCCTGCTTATGTCAAAAACGGTCAGATATTCTACCGTTCCGATTTGAACCAGTGGTGTCAGTATACTAGCAGCAGTACTACAGTTTGTGGATGGGGTTCCAGTAGTGGTGGTGCGTTAAATGGCACGGTTACATACACTAGCTCACAAACAGCAAGTATCGGTGACAACGGAAAACTTGTCATAATGAATTGCTCCAGTGCATGCTCGTATGCTCTACCTGCGAGTCAGCCATCTACAACATGGGTAGTTTGGGTTCAGAGTGTAGGTAGCACTGTAGCCACTATTACTCTTGCTGGTGGTGACACATATAATGGAACAGCGGGTGTACCTGTACTTAACTCTTTCAGGCCAATACAAATATTTGCCAACACCACTACGGCGACTGACTACAGAGGTGATGCACCTATTACTGCTACAACTCCGATTGTGATTACACCATCAGCCAATGGATTCAACGTGGCTTGTCCTTCTTGCTCTACTGGCGGCGGAACAACAATCAACTTGCCAAGCAATAGTTCAGTGGGATCGCTCACTGTTACTGGCGAAGTTCCGTTGCTGTTGAGCGATACTTCAGGAAGCGGAACATCACAAACAGCCACAAGTTCTCCAACATTTACTCCTGCTAATGGAGTTTGCTGGACTTATCAGACCACAACAGCTAATACTAGCACTGCCTTGACGGTCAGTATCAATGGTCTGAGTAAGAGTGTTGCTGTCTCTGGTACAAGCGGCTGGACTACTACACTAACAACTGGACAAGTTCCCGCTAACGAACCATTAAAGATGTGTTATGACGGCACTAACTACAATGTGTTCGCTACTGGCATTCTTCCAGCAAGCGGCGGAGGTGGAGCTTGTATGACTCCGATCACTGTCACTACTACAGGGTCTGCTGCCAACATGAATTTTCCAACCATACCGGGTACTTGTCAGAAGCTGATATTTGACTGTCAGGTGTCATCTAATGACGGCTCTGGTGGTCACAACGTATTCATGACAGTCAATGGAGATGCCGCTGGTGGTAACGCTCACTATGATTGGGTAGTACTTGATGGAGGTTACTCGCAGAGCCCCGTAGTCGCGTCGGCGCAGAATGATCAAGATTCATGGCTGGTGGGCTTCACCATCAGGCGAGACGGTGGGTTCCCGATCTTTACCGTGGAGATTCCACAGTATACCTTCGGATTTGCTAGCTACTTTGCTAGATACGTTGAACCATGCTACACTACCAGCCCCGCTTGTCATGGACGACTACATGTAGATTCTGTTGGTGGAGAATACCGAGGTGGCGGAGCAGTTACCTCGGCCAACATCTTCGTAAGTGGTGACACATTCTTCGACGGCTCGAAGTGCACAGTGCACGGTGAATAATCAGTATGCCTAATAACACATACCAAACCGTTTGGAATCCCACGCTCAATGCCTTACCACAGGATGAGCGTGGGTACTACAAACTATCACATATTGCTGCTCCCAATCGTCAATCGGTTGGTCAGCCATATTTTCGTGTGTTAAATCAGGTTGCAAATACTCACAGCCCATCAACAGGTCATCCTTGGTCTACAGCCAACATCTCCAACATTCAGTTTTCTGGTCAGGAAACCCCAATTGGAAACATTGATGGATCAAACAAGAACTACAATCTGAAACATGGCAAGGTCGATCCTGCTACATTCTTTGCCACAGTCAATGACAAGATTTTGGTTTCAAATGTTGACTACACCCTCACAGGAGCCACCTTCCAAACCCTGTCCCTGACGAACGCTCCTGCAAAAAGTTCGTGGTTCTATGTCTATTACGCTTATGGGGTTTGAGATTTTTCCACATCTTTCCTTTTCTTAGTTTCTGAGATTTTTCTTTTAGTTTCATCGGAATGTTTCTTTCCGAAAAAATGATTTTTAGTTCCTGTGTTGGCCTTGGATATTTTGGCCTTTGTTTCTTCAGTCGCTTTCCGTCCCTTAGATTTTTCTCCGTGTAGTCTCCGCGATTCTTCATCTAACCACCGCATATTTTGTCCTTTGGACATATTATGTCGTGTCTCGTCTGAAATAATTTTCCCCTTCTTAACAATCGACATTTTGATTTTTGTTTCTTCGGAAATTATCTTTCCAACACTATTTGTATTACCCGTCAACTGCAATGCTATTTTGGTCTTTGTTTCTTCCGAACATTTTCTTCCTACGCAACCTTCTCCACCATCCGTTCTATTTTGTAAGCATCCAGTGTTAAGATCAATTCGTCCGTTCAAATGAATTTTTAGCATCTCGGCTTGAAATGCATCGGCTTCATTCATTAGAGAAGAAACCAAAATATTATTTTTATCGATTGGTGGTTTGGTTCTATGATTTTTAGAATTTACCCTATCTAGTTTGCCCTTTCCGACATAATAAGGAGTTCCAACAACTCCATGTTTTGATGTATTAGAGCGCAAATATTCGTATACACAAAATTGCTTATCTTGTGATAATTTTGCCTCATAAATATTCATAGCTGAAGTCTCCTTGGGACTTTAGGGCGATTGGGTGCTTCAACACCGCGAATCGCATCTGTATTTATCTCCAAACCACACATTTTACTAGCATAAATATAGTAGGAGCACAATTAACCCTCATATGGCCTTATCAAACACAGTAAATTTTCTACCACCATATCTTCAGACTGTAGCCAACCGTCGCTTCTTCGGGGCAACATTAGATTTGCTCGTAAATCATCCTCAAATTACACGATTCAATGGCTTTATAGGTAGAAATGTATTCAATGGTGCTGTGTTACCCGGAAACTATCTATTAGAATCCACGCCTATTCGAAGTGCTTATCAATTAGAAGCCGCGTTCATCACTCGTGACAACAATAACAACATCGTTGAAGTCTCAAACTTCTTAGACCTGCTAAATTCTTGCGCAAATAAGGACGCCGTCACAAATGCATGGAATCGTTTGCTCACCAACAATATCTATAGCTGGCGCGGGTTTAACAACCTTGACAAAATCATCAACTACCAGAACTACTGCTGGATTGCCACAAGCGGAAACGATTGGTACTGGAAGAACAGCATTCTTATTCAGCCAGCAAACACGGTCGCCACTGACATTCTAGGACAGGTTTCATATACCGATCCAACAGGGGTAGAACTGCTAGACGGAATGATAATTTCATTCCCAATAACCCAACCTGCTCCATATAATGACGGCGCTGCCTACATCGTAGAAGGTATTGGCCAAGAGATTGCTCTTGTTCCAGTAACAAATATTCTGACACCAACATTCGTACAGGATCAGAACAATCCACCTGACTATCTAACAATTGAGCGAGACGCTGCTGACTTGAACTTATGGTCAAGAACAAACCTCTGGGTCCACAAAGACACAGTAGATAGCATCATTCAGATTCAAAGCGCCCGTATTCCAAATTTCGATGTTCCAACCAAGTTTACTCTTGCTAATCGTCCAATCATAGAGTTTGAATCTCTTGTGCTGTTCAATTCTGGCCTTGTTGGATTACCAGCAGCGACATATTTTGACAACTCCACCACCGATGCGTTCTACATCGTTCAGGGTCAGACAAATTTTGCAGTTGATGGATTCCAGTTGAATACTGGCGATTCAGTTATCTTTAATGCTGATCATAACCCAGACATTCGCGACAATGTATACGATGTAAATTTTGTTGATACGACTAGAATAAACCAGATTCGTCGTCTATATCCAGTTCAGGCACTTTCCACAACAAATATCACATTGGCTGGTTTACAAACTATTGACGGCTATGTCACTCTTCAGGGTGATCGTATTCTCGTACTTGGTCAAATCGATCAATCCCAGAACGGAATCTATCTTGCTTCTACTATTGGTTGGACTCGCGCCAGCGATTTCACTGGAACTGAGCAGGTTGGAGTTCTAGTTCTATATGGAACTGAATTTAAGAACACATACTACATTTATACACCAGCAACCATTATTAACAATGCGATGGTCGGTACTCTTTCACCAACAGGTAACGCTCAGGTGTACACGATGCCATTTACGCCTGATCCAAATTCTCTAATGATTTGGGATAATTTCCCATTGATTCCAGAAGTGGGTTATAGCGTTTCTGGCGACACAGTTACATTCGCAACAGCACCGGGCATTGGGGATACTCTCACCTATCAAGGATGGTCGCAAGGAACTGCCCCTGTTACAACACCAGTTTCAGGTTTTCTAGTTGGCATTCAAGATGGAATCAACAGAGTTTTCACAGTTCCAACACCACCAGATGATAGTACCCTTCTTATTTGGGATAACTTTCCTTTGGTTGAAGGCGTTGGGTATACTATCGAAGGTCTAACCGTTACGTTTGACGTTGCTCCATCAACTACTGATATTCTATTTTATCAAGCATGGTCTAAGTGGACCCTTAGCGCAACAATTCCAGTTATTCAGCTTGTGCTTCGTAACACAGCACAACTACAAAACTGTGTCCTTATTACCAGTGGTCAAACCTTCTCCGACAAAATGGTTGTATGGGACGGATCGTTTTGGGTGGTTGCATCTGAAAATAAATCAGCAATCAATCAGGCACCTCTATTCGATGTATTTGATCTATCTGGAAACAGTTTTGGAAATGTATCCGTCTATCCAGACACTAGTTTTGCTGGAAGCGAACTATTTTCATATGAGATTGGATCAGGTCCAAATGACATTGTTCTTGGATTCCCTTTGACATTCGGACCTGTTGGAAATCTTAATGATGTCATCTTTAATAACAACTATGTCACTGACACTTTCTCTTACACAGAAGTAACAACACCACAATTCATTTCGGATGGTCGAGCACACCTCGTTGATCCACTATCTGATGTTGAAAATATTTTTGATGCTTGGCAATATGTTCCATGTAATTTAGAGTTGTATCAAAATATTCTCGTAACTGGTCTTTCAACCATTACATTTGCGGGTAATCTGCTTGTTAAGTCAACCCCAAATACTCAGCAGACGCAGGTATTCGTGGATGGAACTCCGCTTGCGCCATCTAATTATACTGTAACCCAAGCCAACGGAAATATCACTGTTACATTAGCCACGGCAATTGAAAGTACTAACGAAGTTGTAATTAAAATTTTGAGTACAACTCCAATACCGGGTGCATGGTATGATGTCCCCCCAGCCTTCGATCATAACCCATTGGGGGTCATGCTTACAACATTCAATATGGGTGAACTGCGTCTTCATGCTCAGACTGAACAAAATAATGCCAACGACACATCAGGAATCGTTGATTTGTTCCGTAACGAATATGCTGGAGTACCGGGAAGCATCCTATTTCAAGAAGCAGTAAGCATACTTCCAACATTAATGTTGTGCAACAAGACATTCGACCTTGATCAATCGCTTCGAACAGCGGGAGAAGATTACAACTTATTCAAGCAGCGATTTCTGAACATTTCAACCCAGATTCCAAACGTCAATAATTTGACTGTTAAACAAGCGGTTGATCAAGTTCTTCAGAAAATTGCAGCATCATTTATTACAGGTCAGCCGTGGGCAACAAGTGACATGTGCTATTGGGGAGGTACGCCACAAACAATCAGCGTAACCAATCCACATCTTACAACATTCAATTTGGTGCAAACCTACGACTTCACGCAACCAAATACAAAAGAACTACATGTCTATCTGAACAACAATCAGCTTATTATTGGGCGCGATTACACCGTGGCTGGAAACGTTCTGAGCGTTCTTGCACCATTGAACTTTGGAGATGCTCTTGTAATTTATGAAATTGCAAACACGACAGGTAGCTACATCCCAGCTACTCCAACTAAACTAGGATTGGCGCAGGCATATGTTCCGCAGATTTACATGGATTTTACCTATCAAACTCCGCGTCTTGTTTTGCAGGGTCACGATGGTAGCATAACAACTTGCTATGGAGACTATCGAGATACATTCTTGCTAGACTACGAACTACGGGTATACAACAATCTAAAGGTTGACAATCAACTTTTATTTGATACTATTCAATCTCATGTTCCAAACGGTGGAAGATGGAGAAGCGAACAGGCATCCACTAATGCCCTTATTGCTCCATACACACCATCTGAATTGTTGACTATTCAACAACGCATGTTCTATGAATGGGCGGCAGAATACAATGTCAGCTACGTCAATAGTTTCTATGATGCTGATGATATGTTCACATGGAACTGGAGCAGCAGTCTTGACAAACTAAGTGATCACGAGCCGCTATTAGGTTACTGGAGAGGTATATATCGCTGGTTCTATGACACAGAGTACGTTAACACAAAGCCGTGGGAAGCTCTGGGTCTATCGATCAAGCCTACATGGTGGGATTCTACATACGGCGTTGCTCCATACACAGGAGCTAACTTAGTTCTATGGGAAGATATTGCTCAGGGCATCATTCGTGACCCTTCTGGTTTGCGTTTCAGCACATATGGGCCAAAAACATTCGGAGCTAACTCTGTTACCTCTGTAATTCCAGTTGACCCTTCGGGAAACTTGCTTGATCCAAACGACAGTGTTGTAGGAGTTCTTAATACGAGTGCCGCTCAAAATGATTTTATTTTTGGTGACGGAGCGCCAGCAGAAGAAGCATGGAGACGTAGCAGCATATATCCATTTGCTCAGTTGCGAACACAGATTCTACAGAACCCTCTTTTCATGTGTGGAGTTCTATGGAACACAAATAACTATCTTCCAACAGTCGGACTGAATCAGTTTAGATTTGATGGTAACTTCCTCGGAAGTATCAGCCAAGTCACGCTCAACAGCGTTGATGACAATGGTTCTGCGCTTGTAAATAGCATTCTGAACTACAGCATTGAATACATGCGCCGAAATGGTCAAGACCCGGCACTACTTCGCACAGCCATCAATAACACAGGTGTACAATTAATGTATCCGTTGGGTGGATTTTCCGATGCAACCGATTTGATTGCATTTGGATCACCAAACAATCCTACTGACGTAGGTGCAGCAGAGCTAATTCCAGTTCAGGATTATACTCTCTTCTTGAATGAGAGCACTCCAACCGGGACTCTAAACTACAGCGGTGTTGTTGTTAATATAACTACCTCGGGCAGTTTTCAAATTTCAGGTTACAACAAAGTAAATCCATTCTTCACAATATATCCAGCCAATGCAATTGGACCATATGTGCAAATTGGGGTTTCTCCAAATTTCTATCGCTATCCTACTGCTTTCAGCACAACTCCGCAAGTTGTACCGTACAACACTATATTTTCAGATATTCAAAGCCTAATCAACTTCTTAGCTGGTTATGAAAAGTTTTTGACCATAAATGGAATTACATTCACCACAAATACATCGCAAACCCAAGTTGATTGGCAAGCTGCCGCAATTCAGTTCATCAAATGGAGCCTGACAAATTGGGGGACCTCCATTCCGCTATCACTGGTATTGAATCCTAGCTCGTCTATTGTTCAGTACAACGCATCCTCTGGTACTCTGGCTAGTTTGACTGATCCCCTATCAAGTCTTGTACTTGATGTTAACGGCTCTGTTATCACTCAACAGTTCTTAGACGTATTTCGTGATGTTAACTCGGTAACAATTACTCACCAAGGCGGAGGAATCTTTGCTTGTATCGCCGCTGATATTGTTAGCTTTGAACATCGCGTTGTTTTTGATAACATTACGGCATTTGACGATACTATCTATGATCCTGTTTCTGGAATCCGCCAAACTCGTTTGACATTTTCAGGACAGAAAAGCGCAAACTGGAATGGAACGTTGGACAGTCCCGGCTTCCTAATCTGTACTAAATCAGTTCAACATTGGAATCCAAACCAAGATTATCTATTTGGTACATTGGTTCAATTCAAGAACAACAATTATGTTGCAACTCAGGATGTAATTGGTGCCGCAACTTTCCAGTATGCACAGTTCCAGCTAATTTCAACAGTATTCACGAATAGTATTTTGCCTAATCTATCGTTGAAGGCTCAGGACTATCTACAATCATATAACGTAAACTATCGTCCGTTCCTAACTGACCTTGTAAACCTACGCAATAACACAATTGGTTATATTGAACGCGATTGGTTAGCTATTCTTGACATCGACTTAGGGGCGCAAACTGCATTTTACAAGGGATGGATCAAAGAAAAGGGAACTCTTAACTCACTTAACAGCTACGGAAGAGGGTCAACACCACAACTGAATACCGTTGTTGCTATTAATGAAGAATATGCCATGAAGGTTGGCATATATGGGAGTGACTTGCGCACAGGATATGGTGATGTTAGCTTACCACCAGCAATCAATACTCAGAATCCTCTTGTAATCGCCTTTGTTTCGTCACCGAACATCAAGGATGCTAACAGTATTCAGGTTACACCAAACAGTTTGTACGAAAAATCTGCAAATTGGACAAATGACTTTATTCAGTATTACGGAAATCTTGAATTGGAAACTAGCAGCCTCATAAGTGGTGGTCCTGTAATCCCACAAGAACTAATTAACGCTGCTTCCGCATCGATACCCGGCTTCATCAAGACAGATGAACCTGCATTATTCTTTCCAACTGTACCTGATATGATTTTTGGCGTTCAGGAAAGCGTATTAAAGATTGCTGAGAATGGTGGTAGTTTCTGGATTGAAAATAACCAGTTAGCGCCCGGTCCTAACCAATGGGATGTTCTCACATTTAGTCCTGTGAGCACAGCTATATCGTCAATCACACAGGTAAATTCAAATGCCATCTCCTTTATTCTATCAACTGATATTGGAGCAAAGGCAAATAGTGCAATCGTCATCGACTATACAGATGTTGGTTCGAATATTTCCATTCGAGGAACATTCCTTGTCAATGATTACTTCATTGCTCCGTTTAGAACAGCAAATACCTCTGGTTATGCAAACCTAATTGTGGCCACAACTGCTGGTCAGTTTGGAAATGTGTTCATTACCTATCCAAACCCTGTTCCAACAAGCGACATTTATGTTTCCCGCAGTCTACGTTCCAATAGCATTGCAGAAGCACCTATTGTTCCTGCCGATTCAACACAATATGTCACAAACGACAAAACAGGCGAGGCCGCTTACAATCTCACTGTACCATATCAGACGGAAATCACGTACGCTGACGTATCGGGAAGCATTGCCATCAATTCGATTGCATACGACAGCCCAAATCAGATCATTTGGTGTGGCAAGCCAGCATCGATACCTACAGGTGTTGTGGAAATGCGCGTTGTTGGGGCTGAACAAGAACCTAGCGGCGAAGTTCTTCCAACCATCAATACTGAAGTTTATGTAATTCAACCTAAGAATCCAAGTTCTATAAATCTCGGAAACGCGGTTGTTGCCGCAAACAATTTTGCCGCCGTATCAGCAGATGCAAACTCCTTACCGGGACAAATCTACATCTGCGCCAACAATCCTCGTCACGCGCCATCCGTGTTGCAGATTCTAAATGCGAATACCGCCGCTCCATATGTTATTACTGACATGGCAATAAGCAGTGATGCAAACTGGCTCTATGCAGTACAACAACCAACTGGTAACATTGCTCAAATCGCCGTGTTCGCATTGGAATCCAATCCAAATATTGGCCAGCCTTGGTTCCCTGTGTATCCAATCGTTTCAACTACTGCCAACACGTCTATTACTGTTGGAGAAATTGTTCCAGATGCATTCTCTGTTACAGTTGAAATTACAGACAATAATGATCTATCCAGCCGAGTTTTGATACCGAACTATGAATACACAGTGGCTGGTAATATCATTACTGTAAATGTTGCCGCTGCTGGAACAACTTACATAGGTGATGTTCACCATACTACGACTGTAACTGGTCTATCTGAATACTACAAATATCAGGGAACAATAATTACTTCGGCGTATGGCCTTGATTCGTTCAATGCTGCAAGTAATTTTGGTGCGTCGATTGCATGTGATGCACTTGGAACAACAATTGCTATTGGTGCACCAGCTAATGGCGGGAATGTTGTGGTGTTTTCTCGTATTACTGAGAATCAATATCTACAAACAACAACCAGCATCGTTACGCCTGTCAATCCATTCAGCACTATTACACAGGTAAAGGTAAATGGATTAATCGTATCTCCATCGCTATCATTTAGTCCAGCATTACCCGCAGGTACATTGGTTCAGATTGAAGGTTTTTGTTTCAATGTTGAACAGGTAATATCCGCACCAAACCCAACTGACTTAGGATTTGGCACTAGTGTTGCTATTCAGAATAACCAACTTGTAGTTGGTAGTGTTAACACCGCTGTAGGGAACCAATACAGCAAGGGATCGGCTTATCTTTACGCTCTTGACACGTCCGTTACCAGCACAAAGATCATTCCAATTTCGGATTTGACTCTTTCAACCTCGCCATTCATGATAAACAGTTGGGTTATCACTCCACTGGATAATACTCTTTCAGGTCTTGTTACCGCCATCAACGCTGGAAGCGGATATACAGGCGTACGTGCTTCTGTTCAAGGAATGAACCTCGTCTTAAATATCAATCCAGCCCTTCACACGTCAGGAGTAGGGTTTTTAGGCGCATAAATATTAGAAAGGGAAGGAAAAATGTTTGGTAATAGCCTAAACAGCAAATTTGTGCTTGTGGATTCTGTATCTGCTACGGACCCCGCTGCCTCAAAATTCGGCCAAAATATTGAATGGCTCGGCACTGACTTGTTTGCTGTCACCAGCAATCTTACAAACCCTTGGGTTGGTGATGATCTTAGTTTTTCTGATGGAGCCTATTTTGACGGCGGTCATACCCAGTTCGGACAGTTATTTACAACATTCAGCCAAAAAGTTGATATTTTCCAAGTTCTCGATACAAATAGAACATGGATTAACTCAACGGACGATATCTTAAATCCTGTTCCTGTTGCCACAATTCCTATTACTGGTGACTCGACTACAGATGTTGTCTATTCTGGTGCAATCGACAATTTATTTGTGTCTGATGCTGGGAATCCTGCCGAAGCTATAAAGATTTTCAATAATCCTTCCCTTGCACATGGGTGGGCTGTATTTACTGCTCAAGAACAGCGCCTAGATTCAGGAAGCATCAGTCGAGCATGGATTTATGATTCAATCACCAGAATCAAATTAGCAGACCTTGAGGTTGTTGATCTATATGCTGGCATATTACCGGGAACAATTGCCGCTCAACTCGATTTTGTCTGTGATATTGATCCAGCTATCTACAATATCTCTCAATGGATACCGGGAACTTCTTATAAAATTGGTGATCGTGTAATCTATAACGGTCTAACCTATCAAGCCTTGTTTGCTGGCAAGAGCGGAAGCATGTTTAACACTGCTCTATGGACATTAATTCCCGCTAATACAAATACAAACGCAGAAGGTATCGTTCGGTGGGGTTCAGAACAGGTTGGTAGAACGTGGTTTAAAACTGCAAAACTAAAGGTCATAAATGCACAGTTGGGCACTCTAACTGAACGAGCACAAAATTGGAATCAATGGTTTCCAAATGTTGCAATTGAAGTTTATGAATGGGTTAACAGTTCAGTTCCACCATCTCAATATATCAGCAACACAGACAACGGATTTATCCTTGATCCGAATTGTGCGTTTACATTCAATCCAGCAACAGCACAATACGGATTCTGGGTTTTTGGTAAGGACACCCTTGGTCCAATTCATAATCAAACAGCAGCACAATTGATCGGTGACATTATAGATATTCCGGGTTCTGGAATACCGATGATCACCGCTATCGATACTAATGCAGTTGCTGTTTGGAATATCAATCAGTTCGTATCTGCCAATACCGTTGTACTTCATATTGATTATGTCAACGAGTCTGCCAATAACCAGCTTCATAACGAATTTGCTCTCATCAGCAACGATGGATCAAAGTCATGGTACAAGACCGACATCTATCCTAAGTTTGTGGATAGCCTATCGGGCGTGTCTGAAAATAATCAGCTTGTTCCAACCTACACGCTGCCAATTCAGCAACAGGCTGGCATTCTAAACAATCCAGTTCAATCGCTGTTTGTTAACCGCGTAACTGCACTTGACATTTATTTCTCAGTCATCAATAAGGAAATTGCTAATCTTGCAATTGCTACATCTGCTGTAATTTCAGCATTGAGCGCAGAAGACCCTCTACCTACTTCAGGTTTTAATCAGGAAGTTCCAAATCGCGATGTCCTGAATGAACTCGACCCTTCATTGTTTCCGTCGAATTACCGTATTCTTGTGGACGAAGACGACACTCTCACTCCAGTTCAATGGAGCATTGTTGCAAACGTTGATAATAACTGGCAGATTGTTGAACATCAACTTTATAATCTTGTAAATAATTGGGAGTATGCAGACTGGTTCGCGAAAAATTACACCAATGCTACACCAACCTTTATTTTGGAAAATCCCGGCCAACTATCCCAGATATCATATGTAGCTGGCGACATTATTCAGATCAACAATAACGGAAACGGTAACAAAGTAATCTACCTTGCCGTTATTAATGACATTGATCCAGCGGTCACTGAGCTTGATCCTATCTTCATTCAAAACGGAACTATTCAATTCCTACCAAATCTTTATGACTTCTTAGATAGTGGAATTGGTTTTGACAATCAGGGATTCGATAGTCAAGGATTCGACAACGATCCTTACATTGCTATTCGTTTAATTACACAAATACTCAACGATACTGTATTTGTTGGAAGCAACACTCTTACAGCAGCGGCAGATGATGGGTTCTTTGCAATCCTCAACTACATCTTCTTTGAAAATGAAAATCTCGATTGGTTGTTTAAAACTAGCTTTGTTACGGTTGATTACAACAATCGCAATTTGGATGTTCAAGGAACATTCCAGCCTGATAACCAATCTTCAATTGAAGATTTCGTCAGCGAGACATTGCCATTCCATACTCGTGTCCGTGAATTTAGAGACACTTATTCCAGCAACGATTACGCAAATGTTGGAGCAGTTGATTTCGACCTTCCATCTCAATACGATTCAAATTTTGCTAATATTGTTTTAAACCTTACAGCAAATCCAAAACTGAATATCGATCTTCCCCTTAGTGCATTCAGAAGAAATGTGGGCGTTGCGCTGGATAGTCGTTCTGTTTATGTAACCAGCAATGGTATTCCTGCTGCACCAACCATGCCTTCATTCATTCAGGATTGGAATTTTGGCATCGTTAAGAAACCAATAACTGAGCCTATCAAATATAGTACCGTTCCAAATACACTTGGACCTATCGGTGTTGCTATTGATGGTGTTCCATTCTTTGGACCAAATAGCGGAATTACTGAAACTCTATACCAGTATGGAAATATAAGTGCTCCTTTTGCAAATATTGCCAACTCTGCAACATACACTATCAATAGTGTATTCGCAGCAGAAAATCAGGGCGGCGATCCCGGTCTCGGTTATACAAACCTAAAAGGTCAATACATATATCAGGCAAATCCTTATGCTATGGCAAATGCCGCTGTTGGTCTACATAGTCCAATTGTCGGCTATGCATGGGACGGAAATCCTATTTATGGTCCGTTTGGTTATGCAAATGCAGATGGAACTGGCGGAATCATTCTCAATACCAGTAGCTATCAGCTATCGACAACTCCGCGCCTAGATAAAACAGGACAGCCGTTTATCAATGGGTTACAAATGGCGCAGTATGCAGCGCCAAACGGAAACTACATTGAAGATTTTATCTATATTCCTAATTCTGGAACACTCGATGAATGTAACGGAAGATTTGTTGTTACCCCGGAATATCCAAACGGCGTTTATGCTTACTTTGCATCAGCTAGTTTTGAGAATGTAATCTTTATCGATACTGAACTTAACGATGACATCATTACAGAAAATGTAATTAATCTCATTACTGAAAATTCAGCTAATGTTGCATCTCCGCAACTTCCAGCTTATCCATATGTTATAGGACTAGCATATAATTCTCGACCATTTGGAGTACAATATACTTACATCAACGGCGTTAATACCCCAGTTTACATCAATGGAAATGTCACTGTTCCTTTAACTCCATATATTGATACTGTAAATCTAATTCGCACTCCAGACGGCTCAGTTGCTTCTGATCCATTGACTCTATTGGAACCCGTATACTCTGCGTGGAGTAATAATCACTCATACTCAATAGGCAGTATGATTGTTGAACGTCCCGGTTCTGGATATTTGGAATTGTCATCGGACATTATCGTTACACCGACAAACAATGTGGTCGCATCTGTCTCCAGCTTACAATTAGTTTCTGCAAACATTGTAGCTACAGGTAACAATTACTCCATCGGCGAAAATATCTCTGTAATTGGAGGAATATTTAATAACGTCGCGACTATTCAAGTAACGAATGTAAATGTTGCTGCAAACAATTCCATTGTTAGCTTCATGCTCAACCCTGTTACCGATGAGGGATACACAATTATTCCTTCTAACATCGCAAACGTAGCAACATCCTCCATTAATGGTAACGGATCAGGTGCTACCTTTAATGTTGCGTTCGGTCTTGAATCAATTTTTGTTTCAGAAACTGGTAATAACTTTACATCTACACCGTCTGTAACGGTAATCGATTCTAACGCAACCATTCCAGCAACTGTTTATCCTGTATTGGAAAACAACACAATCCGCAAAATCAATACCACAATGGTATTTGATCGAGTCGAGGCACCTGAGTATCCGGGTGTATTTGTAAATGCTGGAAACTTCGTTACATCATATCCAGTTCCAACCGGAACGATATTTAATTCCAACGATTCTACTGCTGGTCAAATTTCGTTGAACATCTCATGGCGTCCTGAGCTAATAAGCGACACCTCTCTAAGTACTGAATACTCCAGATTTGGTAATACTGCTGGTGTTTTCAACAACGAAATTGGTCAGTACATTACGGCAAACGCAAGCAGCCCTGATCTTGACAAGATTAGCATTAATGCAAATAGCTTCACAGTAGAGTTTTTCATGAACTTCAGCAACTTAGATAATCCAATCGGAGTCATGGTTGATACTCGCGCAAATGTAGCCAGCGCGAATGGTTTGGTTGTATTCCGTAGTGGTAGCAACCTGTGTGTGGGTTCAAATACAAATGTTGCCATTATTTCGACTGGTATTCTTCCATTCACCACAAATGAATGGGAATACATTACCGTACAAGGTAACGGCGGAAACATTTATGCTTATATGAATGGTCAATTGGTTGGAACTGCAAACATTGCATTCGACTACACTGATCACAATTTGACTTTGGGGGCTGATGTTGCTGGTGGAAATGTCAGCACTGGATATATGGACGAAATTCGTTTGACAACCCAACACAATCGCTATGTACCGGGCATCATAAATATTACTGTTCCTACTGCCGCATTCCCACGATCAATCACTGTTGATCCATTCTTGCTTCCGCAGCATACACCAATTCTATGGGGATTTGAAAACTTTGTTAATGAAAGCGGAACAGACATTACGTTTATATCTGTTAACGCACAAACACTCATCAGTGATTTGTCGTGGAATCAAAAGAAGCTGCAACTTGTAAATTACGGAAATGATCTTGTCATTGACGGGTCCACTATCAATGAACTCGAAAATCCTCAGACAAGCCAAATTTTAGAAGTACGATTGAATCAAGGATAAGATGAGTCAAATAAGCTACATTAGAGCCGCTGGTGATCCCGACTATAACTTCGCGTATAGCGATTTCACTGTGGAATTTTTTGTTGAAACTAGTGATAATGATGGAGTCCAAACTCTGTTCGAAATCGCCAACAACGAATCGGCTGCTGCAAATTTATATACTCAGACTCGATTCTTTACAGCAATCGAAAACGGAAATTTGAATGCGTATGCCATTCAAACGGTAACCCCTTTTATAGTTGGTGCTGGTGTTACTGTTTTCACCAGTCCAACTCCCGTGGGTCCAAACGATAGAGTATTCTATGATGGTCAGTTTTTGACCACTGGCGAATACACAATTTCTGGTTCAACGATAACCTTATTAATTCTACCCAACAATCTTAATAATGTTTTGGTTGAAATTGGCCAAGTTCTATTTCAAGTTCAAGGTCAGTCAGTTACAACTGGCAACGTTCATTTTGTAAGTGCTGAACGTTTTCAAAATCAATTCTACTTATTCCTTGATGGTGAAGCGCAAAGTACTCCAGTTCCAGCATTCAATGCTATTCCAACACAGGTTATCTCAAACACCGTTGGAACAGGAAACCTCGCCAGATATGATAGCCCAGCCTTATTGACTATTGGCGCAAACAAAAATGGTAAAGATGCTCTATTCGGAAAATTTGGCGACTTTAAGATTACTAATGGAGTTTCTCGTCATGTTCAACAGAGTCAAATTCAACAAACGATAAGCAGTTTATTTACGGATGCCAATCTTGGCATGCAGCCATCATCTATTGAAATTGACGGTGGTGGATTCGTTGACAGCATTAGTAGCTACACCCCCGAAGAACTTGTACCGGGGCAAATTTTTGACACCTTGTACATGCAGGTTTATCAGAGCAGTACATCCAATGCAAATGCAAATGTACTCAGCTTTGCCATGTTTAAACCAACAATTCTTATCGGACCAACTGGTTCATATTCTTTTACAATGCCAACAAGCGGAAAAGTAACTGTTCCGTGGACATCTATCGACGCAGCCGCAGCGAGCGTTCTGGTTAACGGAAATGCAATTCCATCGACTTCATGGGCTATATTTAACGGAAAACTAACGATCATTGCTGGACCGGGCGATGCAGTGGATATTATTTCCACTGGACCAACGAATTACTACGATGTTTGCTCAAATTCTGTGTCTACTATTGTTGGAAATGTATACGCCAATAGCAATTCTATCATTGTTTCTTCCACAACCCCTTTTATTACACCAAACGCGAATAGTAGAGGTCAGGTGTTCATAAATCAGGAATGCATTACCTATTTGTTTATTGATCGAGTAAACAATATTCTATCTGGTTTAATGCGGGGAACATCAGGAACTGGTGTCCCAAACATACATTTGGCCAACTCAAGGATTATATCGGCCTCAAGTAATTGGGATATTGAGACTCTTGCTAATGTTGATCCAAGAACATCAATTTGGTATTCAGTTCCATTAGCAAATACTAGCTTACAGAACACAAATACAGCCATTTCAACAGTATTGGTAAATTCAGGCGGGTTACCGCCAGTTACACCATTCTAAGCAGGATAAATATATGAAGCGACCAGATGAAGTGCCAGCGATTAGTGTTCAAGAACACCTAAAAATCACAGTTAGCGATAAAAGTCTTACTGGAAATTTGGAAACTGTCACCACAAAGACCGTCATCTGCCAGCGAGTTAAATGAGGATCAATGCCAAATATTTACAAAACGGTAAACATTATAAATGCTACTTTTGGTATTAAACCGTTTATGTACATAGGTAGTGATCAGCACGATAACCATAATTATTTTGGGTCAAGCAAAAAATTGAAAAATGATGTGAGGATATTTGGGTCACAATTCTTTGAAAAACAGATACTACAACATTTTGATAATATCTCAAATTTAGAGTTACGAAAAATCGAGGAGCAATACCTGAAAAGTAATAACGTAAAAAATGATCCCGCTTTCTATAATAAGATAGACACCTTATTACCGGGTCAAGGTTGTGGGGTTAAGGGTATGAAGCATCGAAGGAAATATCAACGCTCTCAAAAATGGATAGATTCAAGAACTGGAAAATCATATAATATTTCAGAAGAAACGCGAAAAAGATGGTCAGCTAAAAGAACAGGTGTTTCCACATCCGATAGACAAAAAACGGTTTCTCGTGAATACTCGGGTTCAAAACACGCTTCTTCTAAATGCTGGGAACTAACTGATTCGTTAGGAAATAAATATATAGCAAACGAAGGACTACGAAAATGGTGTCGAGATAGAAATATAAACTATCTATCACTATACCAACATCACAATGAATTTCGCAACTGGTCTTTTAGGAAATTGGGAGCATCAAATGAAAGATAACGCATTATTTCAAATAGAAGGTTTTGTAAAAATTACCGATACACTCACTAATGAACTTCTATTTGAAGGATTCAATTCGGTTCATTTTGAAAATCTTTCAGTTGCTATTGCTCAAAGTCTGGGCGCTGGTCCTCTCGAACCTTCTTGTCCCGGTTTCATATATACTATGAATTTTGGTAATGGCGGAACAACCGTCAATTCCAGCGGTATTGTAACCTACAATCCACCCAACACTGTTGGAGCTACCGCACAACTTTATAACCAAACGTACAGCAAGGTTGTTAACAACCAATTTGCAGCAGATATCGATACTGTCAACAACAACATCACCTATAGTCATATTCCCGGTAAAGCCTACACCGATATTATCGTAGTATGTCGTTTGGATTATGGTGAACCAGCCGATCAGTTGCCGTTCGACAATTCAAATGACATCAACAGCACATACGCCTTTGACGAATTAGGTTTGTTCACGTTTAATGGTCAGCTTCTCACTCACGTTATATTTTCACCAGTTATCAAGTCGTTGAACCGACTCATTGACATTGCCTACACTGTGAGAATTTCAACCCTTAGCTCACTAAGCGTGTAACAGAGGAATCAGAATGAGTTACCAGATCGTCCTAACTAACGGAAATATTCTTACAACTGTACCAGATACCCAACTTGTGTCTACCTACGGTGGTTTAGACCTTATCGGTAAGAACTATGCTGGCTTCGGAACAGCATTCAATAACAATCTTGTACATATGGTGGAGCATTTTGCTGACAGCACACCTCCAACCAATCCGTTCATTGGTCAGATTTGGTATGATACTGTTTCTAACGCCATCAACTTCTGGAATGGAACTCAGTTTAAACCTATCAGTGTTATTACAAGCAGCCCAACCGCCCCTCTTGATCCACAGGAAGGCGATGAATGGTACGACAGTGTAAACCAACAACTTAACATCTGGAATGGTTTTGAATGGGTTCTTATTGGACCGCCAAATCAAGGTGGTGCTAAGGAAGGATTCGTAGTTGCCAGCATTCAGTCTAACACAGGCAATATTTTCTATCTTCAACTTTATGCAAACAACAATCTTCTTGGAATCGTTTCAGGTGTAAACCTCACCAATCCTGACATTGTTGGTTTTGGTAACCTTCGCGTGGGTTGGAACTTTGTAACCAATCCTGAATCTGCTCCTGCAATTCTTGAATCTGGCATCTACAATGTTTCAGAAATAACTCTTGGAAACGACGATCAGCTTGGATTTCTAACAGACGGAAACGACAATGCAATCGTTCAAGTTAATAGCGGAAATGTAATGATTGCCACAAATGGAAATGCAGCATCAAACGTTGCAGCATTTACTGAATGGTCAAATGGAAATATTGAGGGCATCGTATATTTCAATAAGATTGTCGCTGGAAGTTACGGAAATCTTCCAGCGGGAGCAGCAACCCCCGGTTTAAATAGTCAAGTAATTTATAACAATGGTGGAAATTTAGCTGGCTCAGACGCTCTTACTATTCTAGCTGGAAATATTACCGCTCGTGTCGATCATCTTAACGTATCTGCTGATGCCACTGTCATTGGTAACGTTCAATCATCTGGATTGACGGTAAATGGCAATTCACACACCTCTGGTAATAATTCATCACACATTGTATATGCGGACATATACCAAAATCTTCCACCGTTCACTGTACCCGGTTCTACTGGCGAGGTTTTATACAACAACAGCGGAGCGGTTGGAGGTACATCAGCATTAGTTATTGAAGGATCAATAGTTGGCGTTAATCAGCTTACTGTTAACACCACTGCACAGATCAACGGAACATTGAATGGCAATATAATTAATTGTGCATCTGCTAACGTTTCTGGCCAAACACACACAGGAACTCTGGCGGTAGATGGAGCGGCATCATTTAACACGGGCGGTAATCAATTCAATCTTCCAACAACACGCGGAAGTGCTGGTAATCCACTTATAAGTAATGGCGATGGAACAACCCAATTCTCATCCACTGCCAATCTTGCCCTTGTTTCAAGCGGCACATCAGGTGGCAATTTTTGGGATCGCAATGCAACTGGAAGATATACCATGTGGGGTACAATTAGCACTGATATTGGTTCTGGGCCTGTTACTGTCACATTTCCAGTTCCATTCACTAACCTGTTATCAATTTCAATAAACGTAACGACGCTATCACCTACAGATCGTATTACATTTGTGGTTGATGGATCAGTTACTGTGAATCAATTTACCGTTTCAAATAACGGTTCAAGCGGCTTTGCCATGTGGCAAGCAGTAGGTTACTAAATTTTTCTTGACATGGTTGTCAAACATCTTGTAACATATACATGAGGTATAAACTATGAAATTATTGCAATTTCCACTCGTCGCTGCATTATGTGGATTAATGGTTATCACTCCTATGACTGGATGCTCAGTTTCACAGGCAAAGATCAATACCGTAGTTCAGGATATTGCCACTTACGGACCAATTATTTCAACAGATGCACAAACACTCGCCGCTCTTGCAACTTCTCTTGATCCAGCCGATGCTGCTCTTATTGCATCATCAGTTGCAACTCTTCAGAAGGACAGTGCATTCCTAACTACTCTCAGCAACCAGTATTTGGCTCATCCTTCACCAAGTTTGCTTAACCAAATCGCTGCTCTTGTGAGTGACATCGCAACAACTGATTCTGCCGCCTTGATTCAGGTAGCACAAATCAAGAACCCACAAAGCATCGCAACCGCTCAGGCTGTTCTTGCTGCCGTAGCAACCGCAGTTACCATTCTCAGTGCATATCTTTCATCTGTTAATGTTACTGTAACTCCAGCAGCAAACACAGCAATCAAAACAATGAAACCTGTTGTACTAAAAACAACTCTGGTAAGTGAATTAAACAAGGCAAAATCTCAAGGTATCATTCCTGAAAATACTACTTTACAATCACTTGGATTCTAACTTATACTTACAATCACAACTATAATTGTATTCGGGGCCGAGCCTATCGGCCCCACAATTTCGCTGATTGGGGTTTTATGATTTGCGGTCAGATTTACAAAATTACAAATAAAATCAATGGCAAAATCTATATCGGTCAAACGATTAGCAAAAATCCATTAACGAGATGGAAAGACCATCTTTCTGTAGCCAACCATCCTCTATATAAAGCAATGGTTTTAGAAGGTACTCATAATTTTTGTTTTTCGGTAATGGAAACTGGTATCAGTTCATCCTTAACTCTGAACGCCCTAGAAAAAAATTACATCTGCAACAATAAATCATTTGATCCAAAATTTGGTTACAATACATCAAAGGGAACCGTTGGCGTAACCGATAGACAGATAAATGGTCAGATATATTGTATCCTAAATTTAAGGAACAACAAGATATATATCGGGCAAACATCATATCCAAACTACAGAAGATGGAATGAACATCGTAAATATGCAAGTCACCCTTTGTATAGGGCAATGATACAAGAAGGCATAGACAATTTTTCTTTCGCCATCATTCACAATAACATTCGAACCAGAACATTATTGAATAAATTGGAGACTCAGCTTATATTTTCGAGTCAATCATTTTTAAAAAATGTTGGCTATAATCAAGATTTTGGTAAATCAAGTTATCTGGTTAAAACATATCACAGACAAGGTTTCAAAGCACAATAATGATTGTATATTTACAAATTCGTCAAAAATTTGCACAATCTCGCTGATTGAGAACAATTAGGTAATTAAACCTACCGAGGGACTTATCATGAGTGAAGGTAAACTAATAGAAACGAGAGGTATAACAACCAATCCTCACATAGTTATCATCGTATCCGAAGACTACCTTGATAATTGCGTTGGCACGAATCAAAAAATGTCAAACAGGTTGAGCACTCAGCCGTCATAGTACAACACAACCGCTATGATTTCATTGAATCCCCACGAACCCAAAAAGTGGTAGTGGATCAGGAGGGAATGGAAGGTTTGGAACTTCGAAGATAATCATACGCATTATCTTTTTACCCAACTTTGACGCCTGCGGCGTTTCTGTCTTTAAAAACAGACCAAAATACTCCCTAGAAAGGAAAAAACAAGAAAATGCGACGACGAGAAATTGTGGGTTGAGCAAAGCGAAACACACAATTTTGAGGAGACGCGGGTCGCAACGAGACGCGAAGCGGATCGGCGGGACCACTCACAAAGTCCCTTCTGCAATGCACTAATCAATTACAATTAAAAGCTATTATCCTTAAAATCAAGGACGGCCCGAGGTGTGTGAACCAAGCGAAAATTGCTCCTTTGGAGCAAGACCGGGTTGTGCTTCGCACAACGCCAACCGCTTCGCGGCTGGCCTTACGTGTAAAGAGGTCTTTCGTTCGTCTGCGCTCGCTCGCGCTCCTTCGTCGCGGCTCCTCGCTTGACTCACTCAATACCATGTCGCTTCGCTCTTTTTCTTTTGAGGAACCAGAGGTTTGTTGTTTTGTTCTTTAGAAGGTGTTCCGCTTTTCTGACTAAATACGCCAGAGGTATTATGTCAGAAACAGGTCATTGGGTTTTTCCGAAAGAATTTGATCCAGAGCAATTCATAGGTTTTGTATATCGGATAACTCATATTCCGACAGGCAGATCATATTTGGGGAAGAAATTTTTTCACTCGACTATTCGCAAGATAGTCAAAAACCGAAAAAACAGAAAGAAGGTAATAAAAGAATCGAATTGGAAAAAATATACTGGCAGCAGCAATTGGCTAAACTCAGAAATTGCACTGTATGGAAAAGACCAATTCGCCTTTGAAATTTTAAGTCTCCACGAATCTCGTGGAACCTTAGCATATGCTGAAGTTGAGATTTTGGTTACGAAAAATGTATTGAGGGCTAAACTTTTGGATGGGTCTAAAGCCTACTACAATGGATTAATTCCTCCCATCAAGTTCACACCGGGAGATGAAACTGAGATAGAAAAGCAGTACAAAATTCAAACATGATGTAAATTATGGAGGTGCCACATTGTCCGACCAAAATATTTCCAGCGACCAGTTGCACCAAAATTACATTAAACTTGCTAAGATTTTACATCCTGATCTTAATCCTGATGATCCAGATGCTGACAAAAAGTTCCAAGATTTGCAGGAACAATACGAAAAAGCACAAAAACTTCTCGGAAATAAAGCCCAGTATCAAGCATCTGTGTCCATTCCTCTTTCGGAAGCGATTTCAGGTACTGAGAGATTCTTTGTTTCTGATGATGGAAAACGATTTTTGCTGACAATTCCTGCTGGTGTAAAAAACAAGCAGACAATTTTATATAGAGGCATTCAAGTCAATTCGGATAATGATGCTGTTTTACATATTCGTGTTCATATCGATGCCCCAACCAAATTTAAAATTATTGGTGATCATCTCATACTTAATGAGCACATCCCTTTCTGGAAATTAATTTTTGGTGGAAGGCATGAGATTACTGGACCAGATGGCAAAATAATTCCAGTGACAATTCCTCGTAAAACAAAGAATGGAAAGATGTTTAAGGTTCAGAATGCTGGTCTTTGGAATCGAGCCGATAAGAAGAGGGACCCTCTTTATATTCAATTTTTTGGTTCTGCTATTTGACACCGTATTCATATTCTGCTATTCTCATTTTGAGGGTCACACATAATGTCTAATTTCAAGACCAGTTCCAGAATCATTGAGCACGTAGTTGAAATGAGTCTAGCTGTTGCATTCAGTTTTGAGCACACAACCGTAACAACTGAACATGTACTTCTCGGAATCATGCAAAATTCAATTTTGCGGCGATTTATGGCTGCGAGTAATGTTCAGGTCAATGAACTACTTACCGATGTAATTGATTATGTTGATCAAAATTCTCATCTCCTGAAAAATCCAACTCAACAACTCGGCGGAGAGGGATATCTCACAGGACAACTCACGTCTGAACTGATTGTTCTGTTTAAAAATCTTGAGAATTACGCAAAGTCTGAGAATCGAGAAGTTGATCTTTCGGATGTTTTGCTTGGGCTTTTGAATCTGCGGGAAACATACACAAGCTACTTCATGACGAAGTATGGAATCACTGAAGACATTATTTTGCAGTTAAGAAAGGGATTATCGATGGCGTCTCAATCGCTGTCCGCTGTCAATGACATTAAATCATCACAAGGTAGAGGGCCAAAGCAGAGTGCATTGGAAACTCATTGTGAAAATGTAAATGAAAAGGTCAAGAACGGTCTTTCCGATCCTCTAGTCGGACGTTCAAATGAAATTCTCACAATTGCACATACGTTTTGTAAGCGCAAGAAATGCAATGTAATTCTTGTCGGCGATCCGGGTGTAGGTAAGAGCATGATTATAGAGGGTCTTGCCCAAAGAATCAATTCTGGAGATGTTCCTGAACCTCTTAAGAATAAGATTATCTATAGTTTAGATGTTGGACAGCTTGTTGCTGGCGCAAAATATCGCGGGGATTACGAAGATAAGATCACTGACATTCTTGAAGAATTGTCATCTCGTAAGGATGCAATTTTATTCATCGATGAAGCCCAGACAATGGATGCTGGTGATGGAAAAGGGCAAATGGGACTCGGCCTATCTTCAATGATTAAGCCTTATTTGAGTAGAGGAGCGGTGAAAGTTGCCGCAGCGACTACATGGGAAGGTTTCCGTCAAACATTCGAAAAAGATACAGCATTGATGCGTCGATTCCGCGTGGTAGGAGTGAGTGAACCATCTAAGGTTGAGACTGTTGAGATTTTGAAGGGTGTTCGATCCTCAATGGAATCTTTTCACACAGCGACTATTACAGATTCAGGCATTGAAGCTGCTGTTGAATTGACTGGAAAATATCAACCAGAAAAACGTTTTCCAGATAAAGCAATCGATATTATCGATAGCGCCTGCGCACGGATCAAAGTTGCTGTTGATGGTTCAAATGTAATTGATAGAGCAAGTATTATTCGTGAAATTACAGACATGACTGGAATTTTGATTAAAACAGAAACAACAGATGAGGGTGCGGCGAAGCGTGTTCTTGAATTAGCTTCCAGATTGAAGACTGTTGTTATTCATCAAGATAAGGCCATCGACACTGTTGCGAAAAGCATTATCGTAAGTCAGGCTGGCCTTAAGGAAGATAAAAAGCCAATTGGATCATTCTTGTTTGTCGGACCAAGCGGAGTTGGAAAAACATTCCTTGCTCAAGAACTTGCCGCAGATTTGAACATGACATTCATTCGCTTTAATATGAGCGAGTTTATGGAAAAGCATGCTGTTGCAAAGTTGATTGGCGCACCACCGGGATATGTCGGATTTGGTGACGGAAAATCCGGGGAAGGTTTGCTTATCAATGAACTTACACGCAAGCCAAACAGTGTGGTTCTGTTTGACGAAGTCGAAAAGGCTCACCCTGATATTTTCAATATATTCCTCCAACTGTTTGATGACGGTGAGGTTTCGGGTAGCGGAAAGACAGCAGATGCCAAAAACTGCATCTTAATCATGTCAAGTAACCTTGGTTCTAAGGAATTGAAGAAAAAGTTGTCGGGTTTTAGAACTGAAAAAACTGGTAAGAGCGAGACTTCTAAGGCCGTTGATAACTTCTTCCTCACAGAACTTCGTGGAAGACTGACGGCAACTGTTGAATTTGATGAACTTGATGATTTGAGCTATCGTCGAATCATTGTGGACCGAATTAACGATATTACGAAGATGCTTAATAATCGTGATGTTCGTGTTGTTGCCACAGAAACATTAGTATCACATATTCTGGAACTAAATAAGGATAGTGGTTATGGCGCACGAAACATTGCTGGTATCGTCAAGGACATTATTAACTATCCTCTCAGCGTAAAATTGCTGAGTTGCGAAATTAACAATGGCAGCAATGTATCGTTGGATTGGGTCAATGAAGAACTAATAATTGACCAAAAATTGATTAAGGTTCCTGTAGAGGCACCTATCGAAAAGTGAGGAAGTATGGCAAGGATTGTAGAAGAAAAAATTACAGTTGTGTTGAGCAGAATTACTTCAAACAAACATGATGATCTTGGTCCTGTCTTGGACGAGGATCAACTTGAAACATTGAAACAGGCTTTTGAAGGACTGATTGACGATTCATCTGTTGTAGTTGAAATAGAGAAAATGTAAGATGAAGAACAAAACAGATTGGGGTGAGGTATTGGTGTCTGGATTTGGATATGATTCTGGATTACAGAACGCCAATGCTCACCAAACATCTTATATTAGTCCACCTTGCAAAGGTGACGGTCTAGTTCATCGAGCAAGTGGTCAGCATACGATTCAAATTCATACAATTAATTTCAGTGGAAACATTGCAATCTGGGCTACGATGGACAAGGACCCTAATAGTGGTGCGTATCTTCCTGTTCAATTAACGGACACACAAACAGGAAATGTTTCAACCAGTCTGTCATATGTATATCCTGTTAATGGAACTGGAACACAAGGCTCAGGAAAAACAGTGCAGATCAATAAATTTTATACAGCAATCGGTCAATATGCATGGCTTTATGCAAATATCAGCGGCGTGAAGGGCGGTTTTGTAGACTCCATCAAGATTGCATTCTAATGATTCGAAGATTTCTAATACGAATGATTCGAAAAGACCAAAGCATTTGCCCAATCCACAAAATGAAAATGCAAGCAAACTACCGCGAAGGAACCAATGTAATTTATTGGGTATGCCCGATATGTCATGGTTGATTAAAGAGATTCGAAAACTAAATTACATTTGTAATCGTTGCAAGAAAAAAGGCATCCATCGCGGAAACAACTTTTATGATTGGTGGTGGTGCGAAAACTGCAAACTACATCTTACAAAAGTTGAAAGGAATGAAACTCCGTTTCCGGGTATTCCCAACTTTCCTGATTAAACTTATTGCTTGACATTCATTGATCATTCTGTTCCAATAAGACATATCTATACCTGTTACAAGGAATATCTATAAATGAACATTACACAAGAGCAAGTAGAATTTCTAAGGAAGCAACATATTCAGTTTGGTCTTCCCTGTTATGGCGGCATGATGTATGAAAGTGTAGCCACGAGCCTCATCAAATTTGCACTTTACTCTCAACGTATCGGCATGAACTTCAGCCTTGATACGATGATTAACGAGTCTCTCGTACAACGAGCCAGAAACCATCTAGTTGCTAAGTTTCTCGAAAGTTCTGTTGCAACACATTTGATGTTCATTGACAGTGACATTGGCTTTGAACCAGAACACATTTTTAAGCTGTTGCTTCACGATAAGGACATTATCGGTGGACTGTATCCAAAGAAAACTCTGCCACCAGACTACGTTGTTAACGTTAGTCCAGAGGCAGTAGACGAAAAGGGACAGATAAAGATTGTCGATGGATTGATTCCTGTAAGCCGTTTGGGAACAGGGTTCATGCTTATTAAGCGTGAAGTTTTTGAGAAGCACATGGCCGCTTATCCGAATTGCAAGTTCACAAACAACATCGGCCTTGATCCAAAGTTCAATCCTTTCTGTTACACATTCTTTGATTGTTGGATTAGTCAGGATGAGAACCGTGAATACCTATCGGAAGATTGGGGATTCATTGTCAAGAGTCGCGTTATTGGTATTCAGGCTTATGCTGACCCAACAATTCGCCTTAACCACAGCGGAACATTCTTATTTCCGGGTGATCCAACAAACCTATATAACAGCATGGGATTGAAACCTGAAAATAATCCTCAGCTTACACCAAGAATTGCAATGCGCAAGGATGAGATTGCAGACGACAGCGCACGTTTGGTAGTTCAGCCTGATGCAGCAGCATTAGCACAATACATAATGAAGAAAGAACAGGAAAAAGCAGAACAAGCTGTTCTGGAAGCAAAGGCAAAGGCAGAGGCAGCAGAAAAAGCTCTGGCAGACGCACAAGCCAAGGCCGCACCAGCAATGCAAAAACCAATTATTCAGGGAACTCGAAAGAAAAAGTCTAATTAGAGGAAATAGAAAGCCTGATTCGTCAGGCTTTTTCAATCTCTACCTAATATTCTCTTTGGAAGCATTCCATTTATCCAATTATCGCCTATTGGTTTTTCTTTAGTTGAAAGTTGGATTGATCCATTATTATACCATTTACATCCTTTTGTGGATGGTTTTTGGTTTAACCTCCCTCGTCTCCATCCTATAGGACAGGTTGGTAAAAATTTAGTGTCGGTTCCGTTGTTGTACCACTTTCTTATTGAATTTGTTCTTGATCTTCTCTTCTTAGAATTTTCTCTTACAATCCCAGAATGCTTTTTACCAAACATCGGATTTCCAGAACCAGAATTACTTTCTCCGCCATTTGTTCTATTATGTAAACAACCGGATTTCAGATCATACCTACCATATAGGTAAATTAGTAGCATTTCAAGTTGTAAAGCCTCTACTTCTAGCATTTTGTCTTGAATTATGATTATGTTAGATTTGTCGGCTGGAACCGCTATTTTATGATATTTGCTATACGCCCGATCACGAACTCCTTTACCAATATAGTATGGAGTTCCAATCAGTCCATTTTTTGAATTTTTGGACCTTATATATTTATATACATAGAATTTGGGTTCTTGTGAAAAGGATGATACACTAAATATCATAGCTGTTGCTCCAAGAAGCGATAGGGTTGGTGGGATCGTCAAATCCGCGACCAACAGTATTTAGCCTGAAAGGACTAAGAATGAAGATTTCTGAAGTTGAAAAAAATATCAGTACAGCCTTTGTTGATTTAGATGGCGTTATTGCGTGGCTAGATAAAGGAGTCGCGGATTACAATAATATCTCTTTGGTAGAGCAGGAAGCCGCAGGATGGGATAACGAATATTGGCACAATGTTTTAGATACAGCTAATATTGAGCAGTTTTTCGCCAACCTTGAATGGATGCCCAATGGAAAGAATCTAGTCGGATGGTTTCAACAGAGACATTTACCAATGAAGTTTCTTACAAGACCAGTCAAAGAGCCAAACGAGGCTGCTTGCATCGCTGGTAAGAAAAAATGGCTTCGCAGCAAAGGTATAGGAAACATTCCAGTAATTTTCGAAAGGGATAAAGAAAAATATGCCGTAAATTCAGATGGAACCGTAAACATTTTGATAGATGACCACAGCGGCAACGTTCAAAAATTTAGTGATGCTGGGGGCGTGGGGATTCATTATAGAGATTTTTGGTTTCCAGATGTGATAGCAAAACTTGAAAATCTCTATAATCTATAAATATCTTCATGAAGATTAGGGAAGTAATTGAAAGTTCCACAATGACTCTCTGGAACGGAGGGCGTGGATTACAATTCAACCATATGGAAATGCTTCCAGCTAAGCACGGAAGATGGGAATATGGACCGGGACTTTATCTTACAACTCACTATGATACCGCACGTTCATACGCAAAAGGCGGAGGATCAGTCTACAAAGTTATAGTTGAAATAGGAACAGAACTCAGTGAAGTTGATGTTCCTTTGGAAGATGCAATAGACTTTGTAAAGAGATACGCAATCGGTAAACATCGCAAAGACCTAATCACAGACCTCCAAAATAATCTTAATAGAACTGGCGTTCTAAAGCTTGCAGTTCTCATAAATCTGTGCGTAAACTATGAATGCCTAACGCCAAAGAATACTGTTGCTCTACGCAAATTTGTAGTCGAACACGGTGCTGATTATGAGATTTCCAAAGGTTTCAATGGTCGTTCAGAGACAATTGTGATCGTATTTAATCCTACTGTAATCAAGGGCGTTACGCCTGTCAAGGCGGCTGATGTTAAATCTGACGAATATGAGCAGACAATCAACGAAGTGACCATTGATAACAAAAAAGGCGCCGGTGCCACCCCAAACAATGAAGAAATTGACTACTTTGGTTTCAGAATCCTTATGAAGCCATCCACTTTCCTTAAATTGGCTGCAACAATGGACAGTGAACAGGTTGATCGTCTTGTGAACTATGTAAAAGACGGCGGTGCGATTGCTTCGCCATTTTTGAGAGTCAGTATTCCCGATGGATGGGAAAAAGGGGAGTATTCTGATCCAGCTACTATCTATTCCCATGAAGGACGCCATCGTATGATTGCCGTCCAGAAAGTAGATGGCGATATTCCCATTGAAGTACATATGATTTTTGCTGGCGGTTTACGAGCCAGAAACATCAAGCCTGAATGGTTTCAGTTGATGAATAATGAAATGGTTAGTGAGGAAGGCAGGTTGATAACTGGTCCGTTCTTTCAACTCAAAAAGTAAACCACCGGGATAAATAAACTAGAAGGATAACTAGTTTATGAATATCTATTCGGACCAAATACAATCAATTTGCAATAACAAATATATTCAAACATATAAACGCTTGTGTGAACGGGCGGATTCCAGAGCCAAAACAAAGAAATCAGCTAATAACTTAGTCGGATATGTTGAAAAACATCATATTCTTCCAAAAGCCTTTAAATTGGGTGGAGAGAAGGACACGATGAACTATGTTTATTTGACAGCTAGAGAACATTTCATTTGTCATAAGCTATTGGTTTTTGGATTTCGCGGAACACTATACTATTATTGCTGTTTGAACGCTATGAAAAAATTCATTCAAGCGTCTTCTAAGCAAAAAAGAATTTTGTCATCGCGAGATTATCAATTTGTAAGATCATGTTTGTGAGAGTCGATGAATGGAAAGAATAATCCAATGTTTGGTAAAACTGGAAAATTATCTCCTCGATATGGAGTTAAACATTCGGAAGAAACCAAAGCTATAATAAGAGAAAAACGTAAGACTCAACAAATAACTGAGGCCATGTTGTTGTCGTTAAAAAATGGAAGAAAAGATAGTTCAGGAACAACTCCCACGGATGAAGTTTTGATAAAAATGAAAGCAGCACAGTCTGGAAGAATGTGGGTTCACAATGATACAGAAAAGCATCGCATAAAAAAAGAACAGGCTCAAAAGTATCTTGATTTGGGATTTTTGCTCGGTAAAGGAAAATCTCCTAAATATAATCATGCTGCTAAACGAGATAGTTCAACCTAAAATTCGTAAAGTTTTATGTATTCTTCCCGGTGGGTTTCATATTTTTCATTCGGGGCATTTGTCTGTTTACCAATATCTCAAGCATAAGTTTCCACAAGCAGATGTATTTGTCGCTTCAACGAATAACACAAAGGAACGCCCATTTCCATTTAAAGAAAAGCAATTTCTGGCTTCTCAGGCTGGAATCCCCTCTGATAGATTTGTTGAAGTTGTCAGCCCATACAAGGCAATAGAAATTACAGAACATTATAACCCAGAAGATACGGTTCTTATTTTTGCTCTCAGCGAAAAAGACAAGGATCGTCTTGGAAATCCTCTGAAAAAAGACGGAACTCCAGCATTTATGCAGCCATACCCCGGCTCTATTGCCAAATGTCAACCATTTGCAAAGCATGGATACTATGTTGTAACTCCAACAATCAAATTTACAGTTTTAGGTAATATGATTAGTTCAGCTTCTCAGATTCGTGAGATGTACAAAAATGCAGATGACCAGACTAGACTGGATATTGCAGAAGACCTCTATCCAATCTCGCAACAAATTCCAAAGGTGAAGAAGATTTTGGATGATGTGTTGGGTTCTGCGCCTATTACGGAGGCAATAAGTAAAAGTATTGTACCCGGTTGGTTACTTCCAGATGGTAAAAATTTACCAATAACCAAAAATGTAACTCACCACAAAATTTTGAATCAATATGGAATGCAAGATTATTACGAAGCATACAATAAGGGTTGGATTAGAATTTCAATTGCACAGTTTCAATCTCATAATGTTGCTTGTTTAGAAATTGATCGACCAATTAAACAGGTTGAAAATCGTTTGGAAGCAGCAGCTAAGCAACTACAAACCAAATATCCAGAGGTTGTTGCGTATTGTGGTTCTGGATCAACATATGGAAAATATCTTTGGGACGGTAAAGAGTTTGTAAAAATTCATAAAGTAGTTGGAATATCGGAACACATCGTAAAGCTGAAGAGTGGCAAGTATCGTTTGCTATCACATAAGGGAAAGAACCTTGGAACCTTTGACAGTCGCGCAGCCGCAGCGAAGCACGAGGGCGAGGTTGAATACTTCAAGCACATGAAGGAATCACCTGACTACGGATACAGCAGCTATTTTGATAGAGAAGACGAGTTGAAGAAATTGATTTGGTCATCAAAGAATCTTCTTCCAACTGGAGAAGCTGTTGGAATTTATGCTCGTACACCAGATTCTTCATCTCAAGAATGGGTTGCCAGAATGGGTTTACAGATTGAAGAAGAGAACGGAAAGCTGTTCAGAGCAACAATTCGTCAGACTACAATAGGTCACGATTGGACTGGAACGGGTCTTGGTCAACAACTTTACGATCATGCAATTTCATATGCAAAGAAGCGAGGATGCAAGTTTTTCTGCTCCGATATTCAACGAACAATGGATGCTGAGGGTGCGTGGAAGAGATTGTCAAAGCGTTACCCAGTTGAGAAGCACACCAACTACTACATTATTGATTTGAGTAAGGTGTAACCATGCTATTGAGAGAATTGTTTGAGTCTCCCGACTTTGGTTACAAGATGTTTGTGGATCGTGATGATGATATTGCAAAGTTAATTTGGAATGTGGAATTTGAAAAGGACGGGTCTAAACTCGAATCCATCATAATTCGCGCACTGAGCAATGTTGGTAAAACAGAAATGCTCAGCAACAACGGATTGAACAGAGAAGGAATCATAATTATCAGAAGAAACGGGGAAAAGTTTCAGATAACCCGAAGTCAGTTGACACAATACAGACAGGGACATGAAGGCTGGGCATCTACAGGTCTTGGACAACTTCTATACGACAAGGCTGTTGCTGAATGCAAAAAAGCTGGTATTAGATACTTGATGAGTGACTATACATTATCCATTGAAGCTAGAAAAGCATGGAAAAAGTTGGCTACTCGATACCCTGTAACTAAGGAAACAGATAGTCTGGAAGGTGATAAAGTTCACTACTTTCAGATTGATTTGAGTAAGGTGTAAGGAGAAGTAAAATGAAGAACCTAGAAGTAACCATGAAAATCGCCTCATCGTCTGTGTTTTGTTTTTATCTCAAGACACATTTTGTTCACCTGAACATCGTTGGGCCGAATTTTTATGAGTATCACAAGTTGACGGACAAAATCTGGAAGGACATGATTGATTCTTTTGACGCAATAAGTGAACAGATTCGCTCTCTTGACATCTTCGCTCCAGCATCATTGATAGCATTCAACGAATATAGTGTCGTTGAAGATATGGATAACGTTTCAGAAGCTCAATCAATGATTTACGAACTCCTATTGGACAATGAATCTGTTATAGAAACATTGAAAGAAGCAAACGCAATGGCAACAGATCATCCCGGTCTTCAGAACTTCCTTCAGGGACGTATTGAAGCACATGAAAAATGGGGATGGATGTTGAGAGCCACCGTAAAGGGTAAATAATACAGGTGATACAATGAGACTTTCCCAAATCAAAGAAACAGCCTCGGCTGGCGCAACAGGAGCAGGAGCGATCTGCACAAATCTTGCTGGCGGAACACCACCAAAGGGACAATTCTTCGGTGGCGATCCCGCGTCTTCAATCTATCCAACAATCAAAAAGCATCGCAAGGCGCGTAAGGAAGAAACTGTTGAGGAAGCAGTTAAAACAGCTAAACAGCCAAAGAAGCCATCTGGAAAAGCAGAAGTCATTGGTACTACGAAGCCATACAAGCAACCAAATGTCCTTAGTCCAACAATGAAGGTTAAGTCCACTGGTAAAATGTTGGGTGGTTCTGAAAAGAAGAATCCTACTCTTTCTACAAAGTTCTTCGGAACATGCAGCGCAACAAATGATCCCGGTAACAAGTCAATCATTGCTGAATTGAGTTACAATGAGTTCAGAAATGCAAGCAACGCAATCACAAAGATGTGTCCAACTTGTTCTTCACCATTCAAGAACATACATGACGCAAAACAAAAGTTTTGCTCAAAGGAATGTGAGGGACCGGGCCAAGTAGCTGAAAAGCTGAAAGAAGCATTCGACAGAATGTGGGAACAGTTTGAAACCAAAGATGGAAAAATCATTGATGTGAAAACTGTTAGAGATTTGGTGAAGCGTGTAATGGATGACAGTGGTGGACAGATGGGCAGACTTCAGGCTTGTTTGTTTGTTGCTGGAATGTTGAAAAATTGCACAGGATGGACCGTTCATTTTGCTTTGGAAGATTTGGCAAAGAAAGAAGCAGCGGAGATGTATAAACCAGTATCGGAATCCATTCATTCCATTAAAGTTTTTGTGGGTAAAAATTTGACTCGCGAGGAAGCCATTTCGGCATTCGATGAAAAGAACACTAAAACCCAAATGGACCAAAAGATTATCGCGGGTTCAAATACGATACCAAAACAGGAATCGCAATAGTAACGTAATGTATTGAAAATAAAAGATTTACAAATTTCTTGACATTAGGTATCTCTTTTGATATACTATTTTAGTAGTCGAAAGGGAAAATTTGTGAATAAAGGTCTTGAGCCTCTGTCGGAACGCCAGAAAACCCTTATTGTAAATAACGTCCTCGCCGCATGCAAAGACATTAACAAGTTGAATGGAACTGGCTACAATTTTCTGTATCTTGCAAGCGGCTTCATTGCGCACCACAATAGGTTTGGATTCGTTCACTATTATTCTGACGGCAGTTTGGCACAAGATATTCTGTATAACGCGCAAAATAATCAATGGAACAATTTTCGTCCCGGTGAGCGTGACTACGAATATTACATGGCGAAGAAAGATGTTTACAATCGGATCGTCGGTGAAATCAATCGTTATTTTGATCGCGTAAATCAGTAATCGATTCAAAGTTTGAACCAACTGAGGTTATGCTCAGAAAATAACAAAGTCAGCTTCCGCAGGTTCACGAACTTTTATATATACAAACGCCTGTTCTCCGATCTATAATAGGGGAACGGGCAAATCTATACATTAGAGAATAGTAAATGCCACAAACAAAAGAATCAAAGAAAGAGTATAATCGAAAATATAGGTTGGAACACATAGAAGAACATGAAACCTATAATAAAGAATGGCGAACTAAAAATAAAAAACGTTATCTTGAATGGTCTAAGAATTATTATAAAGAGAACAAAGAACGACTTCTCATAGATCGTCAAAAATATCAGGAACGTCTTAAAAAAGATGAACCCGTCAAACGACTTCTAATATATAAGAAAAAGGAATGCAAGCAGAAAAATTTGCCATTTGCTTTGACTGTCGCAGATATTGTTGTCCCATCACATTGTCCTATTTTGGGAATACCTATTTCATTAACTGAGAAGCATGGAAATGATAATAGAGCCGAACTTGATAGGATATTTGGTGATCTTGGGTATATAAAGGGAAATATTCAGATACTATCAAGAAAAGCAAATAGAATGAAATCGAATGCTTCTTTTGAAGAATTGGTTAAAATAGGAAAATGGGCTTCAAAGCAAATAATAGATAAGGAGAACTAAAATGTCAGTATTACCAGCAAGTTTTGGACCCGCAGAAATCAAGAGACTAAAAGACTTGATCTATGATGGGGTAAAAACTAAAGAAGAGATTCAATCACTAACGGAAGGAATGGCCGATACGATAAAAGCAATTGCAGAGGAATTACAAATCCCAGCAGGACTATTGAAGAAAGCAATTTCTGTGGCCCATCGCGGTAACTATGCCGATGTTGAAAGCGAACTGGCAGATTTGGAAAAGATTCTTGTAGCAGTTGGCAAAAAGTAAAGCTGCGCAAAACCAAAATGGTAACAACAAAGCAGAGACTATGGTCCATGTTGGACGCGATAGTCACTAGGTAAATTATTAAATGTATGTAAGCGCACGTCTAAACAAGAAAACTGAGAAAATTGATGTAGTGGAACGAGTCAACAGGAAAAGAGTTTTCAATTCTTATCCTGTTGACTACAGTTTCTATTTTGACGATCAAAACGGATCGTACAAAACAATCTATGGAACTCGCGTATCTAAAATCGAGCCAAAAACTACATCAGAATTTCATCGAGAACTAGCCTCGCTTCACAACAGGCGAGTATGGGAAACAGACCTTAATCCCATTTTCAAATGTTTAGCACAGCACTATCGTCATCAAAATCCTCCCGATTTGCATGTGGCCTTTGTTGATATTGAAGTTGACTTCGATAGAGAAAAGGGCTATGCGCCAATCAACGATCCATTCAGTCCAATCACAGCAATTACAGTTAAGCAACAATGGGTTGATGAACTCATAACGCTTGCATTGCGTCCTCGAACATATACACAGGATCAGGCAAATGCAATTGCATCAAAGTTTGACAATACAATGGTTTTCGATAACGAAGTTGATCTCATTACTGCGTTTTTCGAATTGATTGATGATGCCGATGTAATATCTGGGTGGAATAGTGAAGGATTTGATATTCCATATTTGGTGAATCGGATTGCTCGTATCATGAGTAAAGATGATACTCGCCGTTTATGCTTATGGGGAGAACGACCAAAAGATAAGGTTGTTCAGAAGTACGGAACTGAATTTAACACCTTTGAACTCATCGGCAGAACGCATCTTGATTTAATGAATGTATATCGTAAGTTTACTTACGAAGAAAGGCATAGCTATTCTTTAAACGCAATTGCTGAGCACGAACTGGAACAAAGCAAAACTCCCTATTCTGGAAGTTTGGATAAATTGTATTACGAAGACTTTGAAAAGTTTATCGAGTATAACAGACAAGACGTTATTCTTTTATCATTGCTGGAGAACAAGCTGAAGTTGCTTGAACTTTTGAATGACGTGGCACACAATACAACAACCCTTATGCAAACCTGCATGGGAACAGTTGCAGTTATTGATCAAGCAATCACAAACCGCGCACACGACTTCGGTATGATTGTCAACAATAAGAAGAGAAACATAATAACCGAAGACAATGTTGAAGAAGATGAAGGAGCAGCAGGAGCGTACGTGGCTGCACCAAAAGCTGGATTACATGAATGGGTGGGAGTCATTGACATCAATTCACTTTATCCAAGCTGTATTCGCGCTTTGAATATGGGATTGGAAAAGATTGTTGGACAGCTTCGTCCGATCATGACAGATCAATTCATCGAAGATAAGATGCGAGAAGGACATTCATTCGCCGCAGCGTGGGAGGGTTTGTTTGGTTCTCTTGAATATCAAGCGGTCATGGCAAAGCGTCCCGGTGTTGATGTAACAATTGATTGGGAAATGTCTGGCACAAATGATACCGTCTCGGCAGAAGACTGCTATGATCTAATCTTCAATAGCGGTCAGCCTTGGATGCTGAGTGGAAACGGGACGATCTTTTCGTATGATAAGGATGCAATTTTTCCGGGTTTGCTTGCCGAATGGTATCGCGAACGTAAAGAGTTTCAGAAGAAAATGCATGAGGCAGTAGAACCGAAAGAGAAGGCATTTTATAAGCGTCGTCAGCTTGTGCAGAAGATTCTTCTGAACTCCGCATATGGAGCAACACTCAGCCCATCTTGCCGATTCTACGACAAGAGATTTGGTCAGAGCGTTACGCTGTCAGGTCGAGTCATTTGTAAGCATATGAACTCATATGTGAATGAATGCATCACAGGAGATTACGCCATCGACGGCGCAGCAATTATTGCAGCAGATACCGATTCAAGTCAATTCAGTGCATGGTCAACACTCAAGCCAATGGTTGATCGTAAAGAACTTGAATGGAATAAGGAATCCGCCGTTCAACTATACATTGCGATTGGTGAAAAAGTTAATACATCATTTCCTGAGTTTATGGCGAAGGCGTTTAATTGTCCTGAAAATTTTGGTTCGTTGATTGCAGCAAGTTGCGAAAGTATCGGCTATCGCGGATTGTATATCACGAAAAAGCGATACGCAATCCTCAATTATTTTGTTGATGGGACTTGGTTGAAGGAACCAAAGCTAAAGGCTATGGGCCTTGATCTTCGACGCAGTGATACTCCTGCAATCTGTCAAAAATTTTTGAAAACATTGTTGATGGATTATCTAAAGGATGGCACAGAACAAAAGATTATTGATGCCATTAACGAATTTAAGAAGAAGTTTAAATCTCTTCCTCCTGCTGAGCAAGGAACTCCAAAGAGAATTAATAAACTCACGACATACTCAGAGATGATTCAAAAGGGTAAAGGAAAACGTGTACCGGGCCACGTAAGAGCAGCGATTAATTGGAATCTTCTTCGTGAAATCAATCACGATAAGGTTCATACAAGGATTGTTGACGGAATGAAATGTGTTGTGTGTCCGTTGAAAAATAACAGCATGAACATGACATCTGTGGCGTATCCAATTGATGAAATACATTTGCCTGACTGGTTTACCAAGTTGCCATTTGACGAGGAACATATGATTGCGTCAGTTGTGGACAAGAAGATTGAAAACCTTTTTGGAAAACTCAAGAACTGGAAGACAATTGAATCTGCAACAAAAAAGGCGAATACATTCGATGACTTCTTTTCTTAAACTCGCAGCACTTATGATTTTTGGTTCAACAGTCGCGTTATCCCAAACTCCAATTCCTCCAGCCTCTCCAACACCAGTGCGTAATCTTTATGCCGCTGGTGTTTCGTATAACTTTAATGCCAATCCAAACGTTGCTGGAACTGCGCTGTATGCTCATCTAGTAACTTCTCCCGGTACATATGCATTCACTGTAATCGATGTCCTTCCAAATACTGTGAAACCATTCACAGTAACAAGTAACATTGGTGCTGGACTTGCCCAGAAAATGTTTACGATTGGCAGAACAAGTTTGATTATGCCTACCACCGCTGGAATTAGTTGGTCAGGTCAAAACACAGGCTGGCAATGGACTGGTGGCGTGGCTGTAACGGTTTCTTTAAAGTCAGGTTTATATTTGGTTCCTACCGCACGATACATCAAATCGTCAGTATCGAACGGATCAGGATATCAACCTATTCTTGGACTTGCTGTTGGATTTGGTAAGTAACCAGATTTATCAGTTGACTCCCACTATGTTTTCATCTAACATAAAACTATGCAAGATTATCTAGGAACAGAACTCCAAGTTGGAGATTATATTTTTGGTGGAGATAGTCCGCGCCTGTTTACCGTTACTGAAGATATTGGTATTGATGGATATGGGATGGTTACAGAACTAGGCGGCAGGACTCCACGAAAAGTGTTTTTGGCAAAGTTCATTAGAATATCTAAAGAGCAACTCACGCTCTACTTTATGCAAAAAGGATACAAGTCATGATCGACACCCTAAAAGAAATCATTGCGTATACACACGCATTGGGATTTTTGGAATTGGTAAAGGTAACAGCCACTCCAACTACAACGGAATTAAATTCAATGGCCGCTGACAAGACTGTTGTTCTGAACAGTAAGTTTGTTCAGCCAGTTGCTGAACTAGAAGGAATTTTTGGTTTGCACGATCTTGGTCGTTTAAACACTATTCTGAACATTCCTGAATATAAGGACAACGCTTCAATTACTGTTACTAAATTGGTTGTTAACGGAACAGATATTCCAACGGGAATTGCATTTTCAAATGCAAACAAAGATTTCAGAAACGAATATCGCTTCATGAGTCAGGAAGTTGTTGAGACACAATTGCCCCCTCGTAATCGCAAGAACATTACATGGGACGTTTCTATTCAGCCGTCAGTGAACGCAATTCAGCGTTTGAAATTTCAATCACAGGCAGCGGGTAGTGCAGCAGGAACATTTCAGGCTCGTGTTGATAAACGAAATCTAATATTCACTCTTGGTGACCACAGCACCCATAGTGGAGATTTTGTTTTCGAAAGCAATGTTGCTGGTTCATTAAAAGACCCTCGTGAATGGCCGTTGGAGCATGTCAAGGGAATCCTAGGATTGACAGGCGATAAGGTTATGGAAATCAGTGATGAAGGCGCAATGCAAATCACAGTCACAACTGGTCAGGCTGTTCACCAATACACTATTCTTGCTCGCAGCAAGTAAATCGGAGTAGTACATTGCCTTTATCTAATCTGGTCATACCACAAGATGATATGACGGCCAAGATTGTTGGTAAAAATGGATTGCCAGAAGTGGCTCTGTTTTTGCCAGCAATCAGTCCGTTTTTTGCAGGATATATTGGTCGTCAGCATTTTATGTCTCGCGGACATATTGATCCGTCGCGAATCAGTCCATTACTTGAAAATGGAATTGCTGGTCTTAACTGGATGGACAAGAATGAAGGATATTTCTACTATAAGCACAATCTATTCAGTGCTGGTCACGTAAATTTAGATGACAAGAAAAAGAAAAAGTCCATTCGCGAGTATATGGTTTACAATCGTGACCGCCAGAATACTTTTGTATTGGGAGACTCTGGTGGATACCAAATTGGTAAAGGCGTATGGAAAGCAGACTGGAAAAATCCAAGCTGTCCTGCCGCCGCAGTAAAACGAAAACAAGTTTTGGAATGGATGGATCATCATATGGATTATGGTATGATCCTTGATATTCCAGCGTGGGTTCGTAAAACACAGAAGGGGATTGAATCGTCGGGTATATCCACTTTTGATGACGCTATTCAGGCTACATCTATTAACAATGAGTATTTCATGCGTAATCGAACAGGTGCATGTAAATTTCTCAACGTAATGCAAGGCGGCAATCACAAGGAATCGGAAGATTGGTATCAGAAGATGAAAAAATTCTGTGATCCAAAGCAGTACGAGACTCCTTTCAATGGTTGGGCATGTGGAAGTCAGATTGCATGTGATCCGCATTTAACTTTGAAGCGTTTGATTACGGCTCGTTTTGATGGACTTCTGGAACCGGGCATTCATGATTGGATTCACGTTCTTGGTCAGAGCGACTTTGAATGGGTTTTGATTCTGAGCGATATGCAAAGATCGATACGAAAGTATCACAACCCAAATATGACAATCAGCTACGATTGCGCGGGCCCGTTTATTGCTGGCGCTCATGGTCTACTATATTATGATCTGATTCGTAAAAATAAGGGTTACTGGAGTTTTCCGACGAAGCGCGGCTTTAACAATAAGAAGTATGCGACTGACACTCGCAGCATTAAAGATGCTGTGTTGCAGGATAACATTTATGAATCGTGGGTGGATTCTCCAATCACACAACGTTTGAAGATGAACGATTTTTGTCATCTCGGTCCCACTGATCTAAACAGACTTGGAAAGATCGGGACAACAAGTATGGATACTTTCAGCTATGCATTGCTTATTGCACATAATGTGTGGACTCACATAGAAACAGTTCAGGAGGCCAATCGTCAATACGGTATTGGAAATTTTCCAGCCGTCATGTCAACGGTTACCACAAGAAAGAAAGCTGTTATCTTTGATCGTGCATATTGCAGCGATATTATTGACGATATTTGGGCAACAAGCGATTATGGTAAGGCAATGAAGTTAATTGACCATTACAGCGAATACTGGATGCAATTCCGAGGAGTTCGTGGAAACGTGGGCAGGTTTACAAAAAATTCAACTACGGCTTTCGATCACATCTTTCAAGAGGTATAGTATGAGGAAAATTAACACAACAAAGGTATTAAACCCATCTAGTTATGAACCAGCAATAGCCATCTACGTTATCAACGAAGACGGATCGAAGGAACAGTTTTTAGCTAACGATCACCAACAATATACGCCCGCTCAAATGCATTTGATTAACCGAATCAATACAACCTTCACTAAAAACGGAAAACCTGTTCTATCGGAGGAAGAAATCAATTACCTTCTTCGCAGCGATGAACTTGTAGAACCAAACGAAGAGGAATTGCAGAAACTAGCTGGATTTACGGTTGAGAAAAAGATCATCTACAATGACAAGTAAATGAAAACGTCACCAAAAGTTGGAGATTATGTTGCTCTTAAAAAGCCGCATGTCGTAAAGTATCCCATTGGAGTGGTTAAATCAATTGAACTAAGACCATTTCCTGTTGGTAAAAACTTTGATGGTGTTAGCCCAGTTTATGTAGTGGATATACCAACAGATGATCCTAAAAGTGCTAGGTGTGATACAATTCCAGTATGGCGTCAGGCGACTGGATTGAAAAAGTCTTCATATAAACGATACATGAACCAATTATTTCTAAGAATGCTGGAGCTATGAAAACACAGGGTAAGGAACTAATTCTTGAAGGAATCAATATGCCAAACAAGCAGAAAACATTCGTATATACCACATTGCAGAAGGAAGGTTATCATTCATTTCCAGAAGCGGCGACCCTACCTAATTTCGCAACGGGCGATTCTTCAGATGTGTCTCATCTGGCTTATAAGCATATGCATTATTTCATAATCAAAGTTTGGATTCAGGTTCCCCATTCAAATCGTGATATTGAGTTTATTCAGCTTCGTCGGTGGCTTGACAATTATTTTGGACCTGAACCAATCGACTTTGGAAATCGTTCATGTGAAATGATTGCTGAAGACCTTTCATTGGAATTGTCAGAAGCATATCCAGATAGTGAATTGAGAATTGATGTTGCGGAAGACAATATTAATGGTGCGTATATTGAAGTAACGCCTGAGGAAAACGATGGCATTTGATAAACACAAAACAAATCCAACTCTCGGTATTCGTATTGATGAGATGTTGCGCAAGGCAGGGGTGCACACACCTTCTAACGGCACGTTTTTTATTAATGAAGATGATACTGCAACTATAATTGAACCAGCAGACAGCGATCTTCAGATCGCTAAGATTTCTCAGTACTTTACAAACATCATGACTGTTCTTGGTTTGGATTTGAACGATGACAGTATGAGCGATACACCAACTCGTGTTGCTAAGATGTTTGTTAATGAATTATTTTGGGGTCTGAAAGCGGAAAACTTCCCAAAATGTACGGCTGTTGAAAACAAGATGCGTTATGACGAAATGGTAGTCGTCAAGAACATTAAGTTGCAATCAGTATGTGAACATCACTGGCAGAACATTACAGGAAAGGTGACGATTGCGTATATTCCAAAGAATAAGGTTTTGGGCCTCAGCAAGTTTTCTCGCATAACAGAATATTTCAGCCGCAGACCACAAATTCAGGAACGATTGACAGAGCAGATTTTCCATACTCTAGTTGAGATTCTGGAAACGGAGGATGTTGCAGTTTTCATTGATGCAGAACACGCATGTATGACTGGTCGCGGGGTTGAAGATATTGATGCAACTACTGTAACAAACAGGCTGGGTGGAAGATTTAGAAATGATCCTGCTGCACGAGTAGAGTTTATGCATGTTGCAACAAGTAAGGAATAGTATGAGAGCATTTATCGCATTGATAAAAACTTTAGGTGTATTAATTAGTGTGACATCGTGTATCGTTATTGTGGGTATCGGCATGGATTATCCGCTTATAAGACACATAGCTGGGTTGAGTATTTTTGCTATGATAGTTATCGCTCTTATTGGCGCATTGTTCATGAGTTTTTATGAAAATGAAACCAATATAAATGATTCTGGACGAGGATAAGATGGGCATCAAAATATCAGAAATTTTTATGTCCCTTCAGGGAGAGGGAAAGTTTGTTGGAGTGCCAAGTCTCTTTGTGAGAACTTTTGGTTGCAATTTTACTTGTTCTGGATTTGGAATGCCGCACAATGAACGCAGTGAAGAAAGATTGTCAATCGATCCTTCTCAATTCACATTATATAAAGAGTTGCCTCTTGTAAAAACAGGATGCGATTCATATCCGTCATGGGATGTTCGATTCAAGGATTTGAGTCCGTTGATGGCAGTGGAAGATATCGTTGATGAGATGACGCAACTTCTTCCAAACGGTGTGTTTGGTAAGGACAAGCATCTCATTCTCACAGGCGGAGAACCTCTTCTCGGATGGCAAAAACAATATCCAGAGTTTCTTGATGAAATATATGGAAGAAATCTTGGATTGACAGATATTACATTTGAAACAAACGGAACACAAAAGATCAGTCCTGAACTTCGCAGAGGATTGTCCGATAGTTTTAACTATTACAAACTCCATACCACATTCAGTGTGAGTGCCAAACTTCCTGTATCTGGAGAGAAATGGGAAGACGCAATTAAGCCTGAAGTAGTAGTTGATTATCAAACAATACCGGGCAATTCTACGTATTTGAAATTTGTAGTTGCCACAGAAGAAGACGTTGAAGATGCCAGAGTTGCCGTTGAGCAGTATCGAGATGCAGGATTCACAGGCTCAATATACTTGATGCCTGTTGGCGGGACCGACGAAGGGTACTATCTAAATAATAAGAAAGTCGCAGAATTGGCGTTGAAAAATGGATACAGATACTCTCCAAGATTGCAGGTTGATCTTTGGAAAAATAGTTGGGCATCATGACAAGGCTATTCACACCATTCTTAAGTTTTTCGTTGGCAATGTATATGGCATTTGTAGCTGGGAAAAGTTACTCACTGCATCCAACCAAAATCGGAGACGTGATCTTGTGTATGGGATTTTCAATCCTACTCGTCCTGATTGGAATCATCACGCTACCGAGGGCGAACAGATAAGGAGTCATAATGGGTTTTTTTAGCAAGGTTTGGGAACAGTGGAAACTCGAACGCGCAGAAAGAAAATGGAAAAAGAAGTTCGATAGTATTAAGGTATCTCCTGAAGTTCAAAGTGAGAAAGACGCCTTTACTGCTAAGGGAGAGCCTTGGGTTTCTGTTCTTCGTATGGATATCGATCCAACCAATCTTTCTGACGGTGCATTCGAACTGGACTGGAATGAAATCTTTGTTGCTCGTCTTATAAAAGCTGGATACAACGGAAGAGACGACAAGGCAATTGTTGAGCAATGGTTCAATAACATTTGTGCAAATGTAGTTGCTGGAACATACGAGCAGGAGATGGCCGATCCTGAAAAGAGACGAAGAGTTCAGCGTAAGAGAATCGACAAGTCTACCACTGAGGTTTCGTAGTGATCTTGCCGTTTGACGATTTTTGCAAACTGTTCCCGCAAGATCGTCCAAGCCAGTACATCTTTATAAAAGAAGATGGATACTATCGGCATGTTATAGCTAATGGAAGTTTTGAGATTACATATGATCTGTTGAAAGATTATGAGCATGAATCAAACAATTATCATAAGATCATTCTCGAAATTTATGATGACTTGCCAATTTTTGTTCATAAGGATTTGATTGAACAAAAAGTGAGATTGACAGTTGTATCCAAGTCCACTAAGTAGATAACCAAACTTTATATTAGACTTCCAGTTCACTTTAATTTATACTGGAAGAACTATGAACAAATTCCTACTAGTTGATGCAAGCCACATGTTTCACAGGGCCAAACATTCTGTCCGTGGCGACCAAGGTGAAAAGATTGGTATGTGTTTGCATATCATTTTTAATAGTTTGGGCAAAGCTTGGAGAACGCAGGGTGCCAACCATGTTGTTTTCGCATTTGATGGACGAAGCTGGCGCAAGGATACATACAAACCATATAAAGCTAATCGGTCAGAATCATCTTCATCCCCATCTGAAGTTGCAGAGAACAAGTTGTTCTTTGAAGCTTTTGATATTTTTAGGAAGTTTGTAAGCCTTAAAACAAATTGTACTATTCTTGAGCATCCAATTTTGGAAGCTGACGATTTGATTAGCGCATTTATAAAATCCCATCCAGATGATACCCACGTCATTGTGAGTAGTGATGGCGACTTTGATCAACTTCTAGCGCCGAATGTCGTTCTCTATAACGGCGTGGCTGATACCACAACAACGCTTTCAGGAGTTTTCGATTACAAGGGAAAGCCTGTTATTGATAAGAAAACAGGAAACCCCAAAGTAGCACCAGAACCAGAATACAGTTTATTTGAAAAATCAGTTCGGGGATGTACGACTGATAATATTTTCAGCGCGTATCCCGGTATTCGAGAGAACGGATCGAAGAATAAAGCTGGACTTCGCGAAGCGTTTGCTGATCGAAAGAAGCAAGGATTCGATTGGAGTTCCGTAATGATGCATCGTTGGACAGATCATCATGGAAATGAGCATAAGGTTTTAGATGATTACACTCGAAACAGACAGCTTGTTGATTTATGTTCGCAACCAGAAGATATTCAAATTGCAATGTATGAAACTGTTGCGGTAGCCTGCCTACCAAAATCCATACCGCAAATTGGATTACATTTCCTGAAGTTTTGTGGTCAGTATGAACTGATAAAGATGAGTGAAAGAGCCAATGAATATGTGACTCTTCTTTCATCTAAATACCCAGTGAATGGAAAGATTAACTAAACACGAATGGGAAAAGAAGATTCTGGATTATCACGCCGATGTGTTAGGTCAGCCGATCCCCGCTGACGAAATTGCATTTTGGTGGTATCGGGGTGGAAATTCTGGAATGCGTTTGGAAAAACTGGGATTCAATCGTTTTGTTCAAGCTGGCATTTCGTTTAATAAGTATGATGTGACAGTTGAACAATGGTTTGGTTCCATTACAGTTGGATTGAGTCGAATGCCATGTCCGTTTTATATTGAACCGACAGCGAAGTATTCGATGGATTACGAATTTTACTTGCCAGATGAAGAGTATGCCATGATGTTTATGTTCATGGAAAATAATTTGGTAATGTTTGCGAAAGGGTTTATGACATGAAATTATTCAGTGAGTACCTAGCAGAAGCCGAAGAACACAAAGATGGAACATATGGTGCATTGCTGCCAACACAAACCAGCAGAGAGAAGTTGCATGAATGGATGGAAAAACAAGATATCCCAAATCTTGTTGAATCAAAAGAATACCATTGCACTGTTGTTTATTCCACAAAACCAGTTCCAGAAGTTGCAGACATTCTCGCTCCTGTCCCATTCAGTGCAACAGTGCGTGAATGGAAAGTTTTTGGTGAAGATAAAATGCTTGTGGCGGCACTTGATTGTCCACAGGCCCAAAAACTTTTTGATAAGACAATCGATATGGGAGCAAAAAATGATTATCCCGAATACGTCCCGCATATAACAGTTGCTTTGAAATATGAAGGCGACGTGCCAAAAGAGAAACCAGAATTTAAGATTGTTTTCCATAAATTCAAAGTATCCCCGATGGACGCCGATTTTTCGTATAGTGACACTGAAGATTAGCCCAAAAGGGCCAAATAGCCTCCCATAAACCCTTCAAAATGAAGGGTTTATTTTTTGGTTGACTTTAATGGGGAAGTTTGGTATACTATATATGTTGGTGAGAGGAACAATATGACTGTTTTCGGAGCGTTTGCTGACTGGTCGTATGAGGGAGATGAGTTGCTTGGAATTTTCTTGCATTCGCCGTCACATGAAGAAATCAACGCTGTATGGCGTGAAAACCCCGAACACAGGTTTGATCTTGCTCCCGAAGACGTTTTTGTGAAAGAAATTCCAGTTCGTTTGTAAAAAATGAGTTTTCCACAGGCTGAGGGTTGACAACAGACCCAAAGTACGAGATAATCAAAGAGTAGCAGAAACCCCGAAAGGAAAAGCATTCAAATGGCAAAGGGAAACGCAATCGATACCACGGAAGCATACACAATTAATGAGTTGATTCCGCTTCTGAAACGCGCAATGCGTGTCAAGCTCCCCGTATTTCTCTGGGCACAGCCGGGTGTCGGCAAGTCGTCCATTATTCGTCAGATCGCTTCAGACATGGGCGGAAAGTGCGTGGATATGCGCCTCAGCCAAATGTCTCCTACTGACATTATCGGCATTCCGTATTACGACAAGGCAACTTGCAAAATGAAGTTTGCCGAACCGTCGCGTCTTCCTTCGGAAGCATTTGCGAAGGATCAGCCAATTATCATTCTCTTCCTTGACGAAATGAACTCTGCTCCGCCTGCCGTACAGGCAGCAGCATACGAACTCGTTCTGGATCGCCGCTGCGGTGAATACGAGTTGCCTGATAACGTTCGCGTTATGGCAGCGGGTAACCGCGAGTCTGACCGTGGCGTTACCTATCGCCTTGCTACTCCGCTGGCGAACCGCTTGCTCCACTACGACCTGAAGGTGGACTTCGATTCATGGCTGGATTGGGCGCTTTCTGCCGTTCAACATCCTGACGTGATTGCGTATATCACCACCTACAAGTCTTCGTTGATCGATTTTGATCCGAACAGCGCAAGCAAGTCGTTCCCGACGCCGCGTTCGTGGGAGTTTGTTTCGAAGCTTCTCTTTACGAACACTGACGAAGACCAGATGACTGACAGCGACATTCGCGCTTGTGTAGGTGCGGCGGTTGGCGCTGGCGAGGCTGTGAAGTTCATGAACTACCTCAAGGTTGGCAAGAATTTGCCGAAGCCCGGAGATGTTCTGAGCGGCAAGGTGAAGGAAATTGGCACGAAGGAAATTTCCGCTCACTATCAGCTTATCATCAGCATGCTCTATGAGATGCGCGACTTCTGGCATTCCAACAGTGTTCAGACGGACGAGATGGTGAATCTCGGCCAGAACAAGAAGGTGAACAAGCGCAAGTGGAACAACGACAAGGCTCAGGAAAACTGGCTCCGTATGTTCGACACGTTCAATACGTTCATCATCACGCAAATCTCGCTCGAAATCGGCATCATGGTAATGCGCATGGCTGTTTCGAACTACCACTTCTCTACCAGCACGGACATGACGAAGTTGAAGACGTGGCCGAAGATGGCAGAAAAGTATTTCCCGTATATGAAGGAAGCATAAGCTAACCTTCAAGAGTGGCAGGATGAAAAGTCCTGCCACAGTTGTTCTAACCCGAAAAGGTGACTCTGTAAATGATTGATTCTAAAGGAGCCAAAACATGAATTTGTATGTTTTTTAACAGTTAGTGTATCCTAGCATGTTTGAGACATAAAAGTTTGATTTTTGAAAGGATATTGAATCATGACTCTTGAAACTCTCCGCGAATATTGGCATGATCACAGCACTCCTACAGGCAAGGTCCAAACTTTTAGCGAAAACAAGAGCATCGACCTTCGCGAATGGAAGGATCAGGAATCGCACGAAACATTCAAGGCAATGTTCAATGATTTTATCGCGAGTGCGATGGCCGAAAATGATTCGGATCGAGTTTACAATGTCATCATGCGCGAGGCCGTAAATAAGTATAATCTGCATGCAGCAACGGATATCACCTTCCTCAAAGCGTGGTCTGACTTGGTTGAAGGAATAAAGGCCAACCTTACTCGTTGATAATCAACGACTTAGCCTGTGGAAAATCCTTGAAAAAGGGTTGATTTTACCACCAAACTTGTGTATACTAGATGTATGAGGAATAAGGTGAGTCGCATGAAGCCCGTAATGACAATCTCAAAAGGCAATATAACTGTGTCCAAGGCAATGCGCAGCATGGCCGCAAAGGGTGCTTCTCTCAAGGAACAAAAGGCTACTCGTTTGACCGACAAGCCGATTCCTAAAGATTTGATGAAGAGTGTTGAAACGAAGATCACGAAGGCTCGTGTGAAGATGTTGTTCCAACAGCCATTTTTTGGTACGCTCGTGACTCGTCTTCAGATTTTCGCTGCCGACTCGTGGCTTCCGACGATGGCCGTTGACGGCAAGTATCTCTATTTCAATCACGCATTTGTGGATGCGCTGGAAATGGACGAACTTATTTTCGTCTTTGCGCACGAAATTCTCCACATGGTTTATGATCACATTCATCGTGGCGCTGGCCTCAATCACGATCTGTACAATTGTGCAGCCGACTATGTTGTCAACGATGAATTGATTCAGGTGAATGTTGGCAAATTCCCCACAACTGTGCCGGGATTGCATGACATTAAATATCGTGGGTGGAGCAGCGAAAAGGTCTACGAAGATTTGCAGAAAAAGCAGAAGAATGATCCGAATGCTGGCAAATCTTTGGAAGAGATGCTTGACAAGTTGTTGGATGAGCACCTTGACCCGTCCAGTGGACAGGGACAGCAAGGCAAGCAGGACGGCAAGGGAAGCGCACCAACTGCCGCTGGCCCCGCGAAGCTTACGGAAGAGGAACGCAAGCAGCTAAAGGCTGAGTTGAAGCAGGAGATTATCAATTCTGCGCAGATGGCAGGAATCGGTAACCTTCCCGCTGGCATTCAGCGCATGGTTAACGAACTCATTGCGCCAAAGATGGACTGGAAGACACTCCTCCAGAGCCAGCTTAACAGCATTGTTCCTGCCGATTATAGTTTCTTGCGCGTCAATCGCAAGGGATGGGATTTGGATGCGGTTCTTCCCGGTATGACTGAGATGCCGATGTTGTCGATTGCTTGCGCTCTTGATATGAGTGGTTCAATCAGTCAGAAGATGGTTCAGGAATTTCTTTCGGAAGTCAAGGGCATCATGGATCAGTACCCAATGTACGAAATCCGTGTGTTCTGTTTCGATACCGCTTGCTACGCTGACCGCACTTTCAGCAGCGACAATGGCGAGGATATTCGAACCTATGTACCGAAGGGAGGAGGCGGAACTGACGGCGGAGCGATCTTCCGTTACATGAAGGATGAGGATTTTGTTCCCCTCAAGTTGGTAATCTTCACTGATGGTTACGTTGGTGACTTCGGCGACGAGAACTACTGCCCTACCGTTTGGATCATCAAAGGGTCCAATGTCGTCCCTCCGTTTGGTACTCATGCCTATTTTGATGAGACTCCAGACGAAGATTAATCAAACCAAACCACTGAACCCCGCTTAAACAGCGGGGTTTTTGGCGTCTATGGGCGAAGTGTCAAAACCAAAAAAATTCCTAAAATAATTCATGAATTTACTGTTTTCCGTGCTAAATACTTTTGCTTGGAAAGAAGCTGAATTTAGGAGAAACAGTATGTTAAAACACGTAGGGCTGCATAATGCCCAGAAAATCACCATTGTATTGCATCAGATGCCCACAGAAGATCATATGTGCCTTATCATGTATGACCAAAAACTTCCACCACGTTACTATGATGCAGTCAAGAGAGTGCTTAATACACCAGAAGGACAGGCAGCAAAGGATTTTGCGTCAGCATTGGAAAATGCCAAACTTGACGATGATCGAAATCTAGCAAAGGTTCTTTACACAGAGGGACATTTGAAGAAGGTTCCTTGCAATCAAGTGTTCGCAACTCCATATGGTTATGAATCAGCTAACAAAATCAAGCTGAATGAACTAAACCAATACACATCGAAGATCAGTGAAGGCGGAGAAGCACTACAGAAGTTGGCAGAGTTTGACGCTAATAAGGGATATAAGGGAAAGAACCGCAAGGAAAACTTGGGTGAAGGAACAGCGGTATCAATCGCTCCATCACCAACACCAGCGCAAACTTCTGCACTAGCCCGTCCACAGATTCCCCATTTTAACAACGTGGAAGAGATGAGACAGGAAACGCATCGTTTTGCTGTTGATCCACAGATTGCAAGCGCAGAACTCCGCAATCAGGGAGATATTCTTCGCACAGCAGCAGTTCAGTTGTTACAACAGGCTAAGATTTTGGCAGAGAAGGCGGAAAGACTCTTCCCAACCGCGCCGAAAAGGGGTCGAGGTCGTCCAAAGGGATCAGGAATTAAAGCAATTGCAAAGGTACAAGGAAAGTAAACCACAAACCCATCCGAAAGGATGGGTTTAGTGTTTATAGAAGGGCAAGGCCCGATTCTTTAGTCAATTCAATGTTGCCCTCGATGATTTTGGCAATGCATTGTCGTTCATAAAACGATAACGAGAGTGCCTCACTGTATGAAATGCTACCCCGCATGAACCAAATCATTTTCAAAAGGTCATTTGTAATGGTTTTGCACTCTTCTCCCATCTGTTTGATAGTGCCAAAAATCTCTTCTTCCGAAGCAGGTATAAGTTTTTGGCGAAATTGATTACTGGCATCCAAATCAATTGGTGCAGAAAATGGATGTTGACATTTTGTGCAAGAAACAGAGATATCTGGAAGTATTGTTTCCTTTTGAGCCTCAGTAATATAGTCCACAAGCTGTTTTTGCAACTTCACATCGCATTGAGATAGCCATTCGTAGATGAATCGGCTGTTATTTGTAGTATTTTCTCCGTTTGAAACCTCACTAAGACATAAAGATTGATAATCCAAATGCAATGTTCGTTTTTGGTTGAGCAAAGTTGCAGTGTACGGTAGATATTCATCAGGCGAGTCGAGTTTTGCGATCTGGTTTAGTTGTTTACTTATTTTAAAGTCTGCAATTGCAAATCGCGTGAACTCTTCATATGTTGGCGAACGAAAAGAAAATTCAAAATCATCGATGTTCAATGGTGTAAACCATTTCTTTGCAGATAATCTAGGCAGAACTTGTTGAAGATTGATGTCGTACGGGTCCAACTCTTGACATTTTGGGCATTTCAGAATAAGTTCCAAGTCTGGTCCCTGTGTGGCAACTTTAATACTGGCAAGCAAATATTGAAGATCACACGCCGGTATCTTACTTGGATTGATTAAATCAGGGCAACAGTTTTTGATATACAGTTCTGTTGCAGAACCATTCATTAATGCATCTGGTGTTCGAATAGTAAACTCATCAATAGCAGTAGACGAATAAACTGGATGCTTCGCATTGACATTCATGGCCTGCTCGCTGGGCAATGAAATATAGAGAACAGGCCGATTGAATACTGGTTTAGCCATTTTACACCATTGTTTTTACTTCAGGAAGAAAGCTGCTACCCATAAATGTGAGTTCAGCAGTCCAACTGGCTGGAGCGCCAGCGGCAAGTTCTTCGGTTGTGCTAGTCTGCTCGGGTGAGAAGAAAGCATACTTTTTTCGCTGAGTGTCAATATGATCGCGAATAGCGTTGAAGTAGCCAACATCCAATTTTTGAACAGTTTGTTTGATTTGAATTTCATCTTGGGGATTAGTTGCGTCAAGAGAAAGCAATACAGTTCCAGATGGATCAGTTATAGCCATCTTTGCGATACTTGTTGCCAGAAGGTTGAGAGCGCAAAGAGCAAGTTCATTCATATTCGCAGAGAAACTGGCTTCGTCCTTGATGTTTTCATCGCCATCGAAGTTTTTGGTCATTGCTCTACGAATTGTAAAGATGTTCTTGGAAACCCCAAACAGATTTTTAAGAGGAATTGGCGTAACCAAAAGCTCCATTGCTTGTCCAGTCTCATCTTCAATCCGAACTTCTTCGTCCCATTTGTCTGATCGCGAAGAAATTTCGGTTAAAAGATCATATGCGTTGATCTTAATGTTTCGTGTAAGTTTGGTATTGGGGACAGACACTGAAAAATCGAACTCTGCTCCATAACTTGCAACACGAATAGCTAAAAGAATCGAATCAATATCGATATGAGGTATCAAACTGGCGTCTGTAATATTTGGTATGCAACTTTTGACAACCTCATATATGTTTGTTCCGCTCATTGTGGCATCGCCAGTTCGAAATTTAATGTCATCCGTGGCATTCATAGCAAAAACTGGCAACTTTCCACTTTCATCAAACGTCAATCCGTTCTTTGGATACCATTTACCATGACTAGGTAAAGTTAAAGATAGCTTACTCTTTCGGAAGAAGGAAGCCAGTGGATTTTGTGGTTGTTTTGGTGTTTGTTGTTCTGTTTTTTCCTGAATTGTTTTGAGGGGTCCAACGGGGATTCCCTCTGGATTAAACTGCCTAGTGCGTGTTGTCATATGTTTCCTCTACCCATTATTTATGCTGCGAAATTATGCTAAATACCTGAAAGTCTACTAAGCGGTGATAGAATGGCGTCTACTGTTCGTATAAAAACTCATGGCAATACTACCTTGGAGGGTATCGAACTGGAGAATTTCTCCACTGAAGAAACTCTTGCGGCGTTGCTGGAACAGTTCAAAACGTTTTCTTCTGCATTTACTGCTTCGCAAACAGATACTAAGACCAAAAAAGAAAAATCTCAAACCAAACTTGAAAAATTGCTGGAGGGTTTGGCTGGAGGAGCTATCGGCGGAGCCGCAGTAGGCGGATCGGGAAAAATTTCAGATGTTGTTACCAAAATGATTGGTCCAGCATTGAATATGTTCAATCCACTAATCAATCTTTTCGAAGATATTGCTGAATTGACACCCGAGGTTCTTCTTGCTGTTGCAGCTTTCAAGATTCTGTCGGTTGGCCTTTCTATTTTTCAAGGTGCTCTCAATATTGTATCACGAAGCATTACATCTTTGTTTAGTGTTGCTGGAAATATTGTAGGAACTTTTTTATCTGGAAAGACGGCGCTAACTGACTATATCGCTGCTGTTCAACGTGGAACAGCAACAATACCGATTATTGGAACATTCATTGGATTGCTAGCTAGCGGTGCTGCTATTTTGGATGGTTGGAATCAAACGTTAGTAGAGCTAACAAAGATGGGCGGAAATTTCAGCGGAAATATTTCAGATATGATTGTTGGCGCAGCCGACGCTGGATTAAGTGTTGAACAGTTTGCCAGTGTGATTAAGGAAAATGCAGATCAACTTGCAACTTTTGGAACAGTAATGAACGGTGTTAACACCTATACAAAGGTTTCAAAGATCAGCATGCAGGAATACTCAGGACAACTGTCGGCTTTGGGGATTTCATTTTCACAATATAGTGAAGAATTACCCAGATTGCTAAGTTTGTTTGGTGCTACAATGAAGGCGCATGGCGCGAGTGATAAAGAATTGGCTCAGAGCGCAATGAATCTCACAGCACAGTTCGACGCAATGGGTCAGATTACAGGAAAGACTCGCGAACAGCAAGCAAATGATTTGGCACAATTGACACAGGATGCTGCATGGCAGCAATCAATGACAAAGATGACCAAGCAGGAACAGGAAGGTTATCTATCAGCGTTAAATGAAATTTCAAGCACATCAGGAAAGGCATACGCTGAATTATATAAACTAAGCGTTATTGGAATGCCGCCTCTTACGAAGGAATTGCAGGTTCTTTTGGCTACAACCCCCGGTCTAAATACAGAGTTTCAAAGAATGACTGCGGCTGTTAAATCAGGAATTAAGGGTGTAGAACTTGGCGCAAAGATGGATGATATTGCATCCGACATGGTTGCAAATGGTTTGAAAGCTGGTCAAACCTTCGAAACTCTTATTGCAGCAAGTACTGCTGGGCTTGGCTCTGCCGATGCTATTGCCAGTGCCCAAAAAGACCTATTAGCTCACTCAAAAGAATTTTTTGATGCAGATGGTAATTTCCAAGAAGATCGTTATCGAGCACAGCTTGCTCGTGATCGTAAGAGGGCCGCTGCTGAAGATGGTGTTAGCAAGAACTTGTTAGTTTTCAGCAATATGTTCACTGAACTTCGAGAAAATTTCTACGTGAAAGTTATAGGTCCGTTGGTTAATAAGCTTGCCAAACCAGTTCAAGAAATCGTTGATGCGATGACGAAGAACGCTCCAGCGTTCAGTGGTATAATTGATGTGGTTACAAAGGTAGTTCAAGATTTCGCAAACTGGATTAACAATCCAACAACAGATGTTAAGGGAACGATTGATGGCTTTATCAGTACAGTAAAGACTATTATTAGTTTAACTCTTGGTGCAATTCAATTTGTTTGGGGTATCATAAAATTTGTTGCCGATAACTGGAGCATCATTAAGCCAATCCTTGATGTTTTGGTTGGAATGGTTCTGGGAATTGCGCTTGTTACTGTTGTTGCGGGATTTCTGGCACTATCAAGCATTATTGGTCCTCTTGTTGCTGGATTTGGTAGTCTTCTAGGATTGATTGGTGGCGCAGGCGGTGCCGCAGTTGCAGGCGGCGGAGCAGCGTTGGCTGGCGAAGCAGGTGGTCTTGCGGCATTAGTGGGCGGCGAGGCAGCAACGGGAATAGGAATACCAGTGGCTGTGGCAACTGGCGCGATTGGCGGCGGTGTTCTTCTGTGGCAGTATCTTGCAAATAAAAAGAAGGAAGAAAAAGCCAAGGAACATGTTGAGAAACAGTCATATACGCAGTCTGAGCCAGTGGATAATGTATCAGACCATATGGCAAGCATTAGTGAAACATTGGCAAACCACGAAAATCTTCTTCGCCAAATTGCAGATAATACAGGTATGGGCGCGAAGTACACTAAGAAAACAGCGGGTGCTGTTGCATAATAACAAAGTAAATACAATAGACACTACGCAATTAGGATTGATATAACATGGCATGGAAAAAGTACTTCCGTAATGCAGCTAACAACAATGGCACTTTTAGCCCGTTGTCTCGTCGAGGTGGACGAACATCTGGTGAGGATGCTGCCAGCATTTTGAATTATCCGAATTTGCTGCAAGAAAGCTACATGGGTTGCCCAAACAGAATTGAGCGATACCAAAATTTTGAAAGCATGGATCAGGATAGCGAAATCAACGCTGCACTGGATATCCTCGCTGAATTTAGTACCCAAAGCGGAGAGGATGATCAGGTATGTTTCGATCTTCAATATAAAGAACCTCCAACGGAAACAGAGTCTAAGATTATCAAGGAGCGTTTGAATAATTGGTATCGTTTGAATGAGTTTGATAAGAGAGCATTCAGAATGTTCCGCAACGTACTCAAGTATGGCGATCAGGTATTCCTGCGCGATCCAGAAACATTTAAATTGTTCTATGTTGAAATGGACAATGTAATCAAGGTCATCGTAAACGAAAGTAAGGGAAAGAAACCAGAGCAGTACGTCATCCGTAACATCAATCCAAATTTTCAAAATTTGACCGTCACTCAGGTTACATCACAAAACTTGTACAACGTTATTCCAAGTGGACCGGGATTCACTTCCCCGTCCGCTGGATATAATACACAGAATACTCCATACAGTAGCAGCAGTCGATTCACGCATGGTCAGAATGAACATGCAATTGAAGCACAACATGTATTGCATCTTTCGTTGACCGAAGGACTTGATCCTAACTGGCCGTTTGGTACAAGCATTCTCGAAATGGTTTTCAAGGTCTTCAAACAGAAAGAATTGCTGGAAGACTCAATTGTTATCTATCGGGTACAACGTGCGCCAGAACGCCGAGTGTTCAGCATTGACGTTGGCGACATGCCTAGCCATTTAGCTATGGCGTTTATCGAAAAAGTAAAGAACGAAATACATCAACGTCGCATTCCTTCATTCGGTGAAGGGCAACACATGATGGATTCAACATATTTTTCGTTGGCCCCAAATGCTGACTTCTTCTTCCCAATCACTTCCAGCGGACGTGGTTCGAAGGTTGATCAGCTTCCCGGTGGTCAGAATCTTGATCAGATCAATGACTTGTTGTATTTCAATAATAAGATGGTTCGAGCACTTCGAATCCCAAGCAGCTATTTGCCAACTGGTCCAGAAGAAAGTCCCGCGACTTTGAATGATGGGCGCGTTGGTACTGCTTTGATTCAGGAGTATCGTTTCAACCAATATTGTCAAAGACTTCAGCGTTTAATTTGCTCACCGCTTGATCTTGAATTTAAAGCATATTTGAAGTGGTGCGGAGTCAATATTGATTCCAGCATGTTTCAACTTACTTTTAAACCACCACAGAACTTTGCTCACTATCGTCAGGCAGAACTAGACGCAACGAAGATTGGAACCTTCACGCAACTTGAAGGCTACGCATACTTCAGCAAACGTTGGTTGATGAAGCGTTACCTCGGATTGACTGAGGACGAAATGGTTGATAACCAGAAGTTGTGGAGAGAAGAAAACGAAGAAGCATTTGCAAACGAAGGTGAGCCAGTATCTTCTCGTAATCTTGGAATCACACCGGGAGGTATCCAGTCTGATCTGGATACATTCGCAGCAAATGAGAATCCAGAAGGAACCACTGAGGGTCCAGCAGGACCTGAAGCCCAAGGTGGTCCTGAAGGTGGAGCAGGACCTGAAGGCGGCGGAGCAGCGCCTCCAGCAGGAGGACCACAACCGCAATTCTAAAGGCGGTTTTATTGATGGAATCTATAAATACGGATGATGATGAGGTAAAAATGAACATCACTGAAATGTTTCAAGAACAAGACGAGGACACACGCAGAGACGAATATATGGACCCTGCTGATGATAATGAAGTCCCAAAATTAAATGATCTTCGCAAGACAAAACTTACCTTGGGTCAGATTAATCGACTGCGTTTAATTCGCGATGTTCGAAATTTTGAACTCAAGAACAATTTGGAAAATATTCGTAAGCAGTACGGAACACCCGCTCAGACTGAGCCGGGAATGTAACACGCGCAATCCTTGTACGATTTGGTAATAACATTCATCGCATCATCCATCACTTCTGGGGTCCATACATGAAATTTCCTACTCGCTTTAAGACTCGCCCCGTAAAGGCGTATTGGTGGAGGAAGGTGCCTAATTTTGGCGATGCAATAACGCCTTTCCTCCTCAAACATTTTGCAGACATAGACAACGTGGAATGGGATACAGTTTCACGAGCAAGAGTTGTATCGTGCGGTTCAGTTTTAGAGCACCTCCCTCCTGATTGGGATGGATTCATTGTGGGAAGCGGTAAGCTAATAGAAAATTCTCGATTGAATGGATTTGGACAGACAGCAAAGATTTTGGCACTGCGCGGCCCATTGACAGCAAGAGGATTCAAAGGAAATTTTGCAATTGGTGATCCCGGTATTCTAGCAAATGAATTGGTCGGACCACAAGAAAAGAAATGGGATTTGGGAATTGTACCTCACTGGCAGGATACAGAACTGGCTGATCGTTTCCAACAGCTAATACCTGAAAAATTTTCAGTAAAAGTAATAAGTACAGCGGACGATCCAATTGATGTTGTAAAGCAAATTGGTTCTTGCCGACGAATCGTAACATCTTCATTACACGGAGTAATCATTGCTGATTCTTTTGGCGGTATTCCTCGTCGTGTAGAGATTTGCGATAAAATGTCTAATGATGGAGGATTGTTCAAGTTTAGAGATTATAGTGAGTCGATTAAGACTCCGTTAGTAATTGGCAAGATGATCGAGCCATCAAGATTTTTCGTGGAGGATGTTAAGTTTTCCATCTATGATGCGTACAGAGAATTGAGTGAGGCCATTAAACATGACAATATTTGAAACGCTCAGCGCCATCATTAGTAAGTTTAGATTTAAAGCATGCGAACTACTTAAAACAAAAGGACACGGAATAAGCATTATTGTTCCATTCCACTCGTCCGATCCAACAAACCAACGCGCCAAAAATTGGAAGTGGCTGCATAAATATTGGCGCAAACAGCTTCCCGGTGCTGAGGTTATTATCGGAGCCGATCATGAAGCTGGTAAAAACGGTAAAGCTTTTTCAAAATCATGTGCAGTTAATGAGGGTGTTAGTCGATCCAATGGCGATATTTTGGTTATTGTAGATGCTGACGGATACATTCCAGTTGAATCAATTTTATATTGTGCCGAGGAAATACGCGAGGCCAGAGCCAGAAATAAGAGACTTTGGTTCATTCCGTATCGTCAGTTTTATAGATTAACCGAAGAGGCATCGCAAAAAGTATTGCAGTCCAAACCATCACACCCATATTCTTTTGGCAAAAGACCTGACGTAGATGATGTTTTGAATATGGCTCAATTTAATGGAACCTCAGGTTCAGCAATCGGTCATTGGTATGGAGCATTAATTCAGGTTATGCCGTGGGAAGCATTTGAAATGGTCGGCGGTTGGGACCCAAGATTCAGAGGTTGGGGCGGTGAGGATCATGCTGCTATGAGAGCGATGGATACACTCTATTGGCCGCATAAAACTTTACCAACACCTGTTTATCATATTTGGCACCCTTTCAAGAATGTCACATCTGGAAATCCTGCTAAGGGCAAGAATAGATTATGGGAGAATCAAGGCGAAAATAGCAACAATGATACCCTTTCACATAGGTACTATTATTCACAGGGTCATTGGTCCAGAATGCGAAAATTGGTGGATGAGTGGAAAAAGCCCTCAGACAACAAATTAGCTAAATAGAATTGAATGATTTAACTCTTATAAGTGAGTTTTACGGAAAAACTTGTAAATAAGACAAGGAAGTTTGCAGTTAAGGAGATATACGATGGCATCCACCAAATTTGAGAAACTTATCGAATACGTTATTGCTAACGACGACAAGAAGGCCCGTAGCCTTTTCCATCAGATCGTTGTTGACAAGAGCCGCAAAATCTATGAGGCGTTGGATGTTGACGATACCGAACGCGCATTTGACGATGTTGAGGCAGATCACACAGCATCAGGCGAACTTGATGAACTTGGCGGCGATCAGGCAGACGATCTACAGTCTGATGTATTTGTAGACGGCGCTGAAGCAGGTTCTGACGAACTCGGAATGGGCGAAGAAGGTGCAGACCTTAACCCAGAAATTGATGACCGTGTCGCCGATCTTGAATCAGAATTTGATGCTCTAAAGGCAGAATTTGAAGAACTCCTTCACTCCGAAGAAGCAGAAGAAAAGGAAGAGGAAGAAGGCTTCGAAGAAGAAGGCGAAGGACTAGAAGACCTTGAATCAGCAGTCGAAGGCGAAGAGTCTGAAGAAGAAGGAATCGAAGACCAAGTCGAAGGCGATGAAGAAGCAGAAGCAGAAGAAGGCGCTGCTGAAGGCGAAGAAGAGAAGGAAGAGGAGCCAGTTGACGAAAGTGTTATCCGTGAGTACGTTCTAAAGGTAACTCAGGGTCTTTCCGACGATAAGGAAGAGGGATTTGTTAACAAGAAGAGTCCAGTTTCCGCAAAGCCAAGCATCGTTCCCGGTATTTCCGCTAAGAACTTGAATCAGGGCGGAACATCTGAAGGTCGCCCAAATCCAAAGGCAGGCGAAATGATCGGTGACAAGGAAGTTGTTAACAGACCGGGTCGTAAGACAGTTGACTTGAAGCCAGCACCAAAGCCAGTAACCACAAAGGAAGAGGGAAGCGTTAACAAGAAGTCCGTTGAAGCATAACCAAACAGTAGTTTAAGTAACAATGATTCGGCTGGTTTATCCAGCCGAATTTTTGTTTGTGCATAAATAATAAGGAAATACCATAAGAGGTCTAACCATGAATAAACAGGCACTATTTGAATACCAAAATCCTTCTGCATTTTCAACTGAAATATCAGAGTCCGTTGACTCTTTGGGACAAAAGCGCAAGGATTTGTACATGAAGGGTATCTTCATTCAGGGAGACGTTCGTAACCACAATCAGCGCGTCTATCCTGTATATGAAATTTCAAAGGCCGTTGATAGCATCAACTCGCTTATCAAAGAAGGCGTCTCTGTTTTTGGTGAGCTAGATCATCCTGCCGATTTGAAGATCAACCTTGATAGAGTGTCACACGTAATAACTTCAATGTGGATGGAAGGTGCAAATGGACACGGAAAACTAAAGATGCTTCCAACCCCAATGGGTAATATTATTCGTTCAATTTTAGAAAGTGATGTAAAATTAGGCGTTAGCAGCCGTGGAAGCGGAAACGTTAACGAAAGCACAGGTCAGGTTAGCGACTTTGAAATCATTACTGTGGATATTGTCGCGCAACCTTCGGCCCCCTCTGCTTTTCCAAAACCCGTATATGAAGCACTGATGAATATGAGACATGGACATAATGCATTGGAACTTTCTGCTGAAGCCACATATGATCCTCGTGTTCAAAAATATCTAACTGAATATGTAACAAGACTGATTAAGGATTTGAAGAAAAACTAATGAGACTGGTTACCCAAGCATTTGTATATAAATGGACGGAACTTTCCACTGGAAAATGGTATATCGGTTCCAGAGCAAAGAAAGGATGTCACCCAAATGACGGATACTTGTGTTCAAGTAAGTTTGTAAAGAGGCTTATAGAAGAAAATCCTTCTGATTGGAGAAGAGATGTTGTTTTGATGGTTTCACAAGAAGATGCTGTTCCTTATGAAACTGGCTTGTTACAGGGACTTGATGCGAAGAATGATCCAATGAGTTATAACCTACATAATGGAGACGGAAAATTTTCAATGGCTGGAAAAACAGGTTGGTGGAAGGGTAAACCAGCATGGAATAAGGGTAAGACTGGAATATACACGCCTGAGCAGTTGAAAAAGATGTCTGAACAAGGCAAGAAACGAATCGGTGTTGGGCCAATAGGAGCAATAGGAATAAACAATCCCCAGTTTGGTAAGAATCCTTGGAATAAAGGGAAGATAACGCCACTGGCTGTACGAGAAAAAATTTCGTCTGCAACTAAAGGAAGAGAAGGAAAGCCAATCACAGAAGCAGTTAAGAAGATTCTCAGCGAACAAAAACTAGGAAGAAAGAATCCTCAATTTGGAAAGAAGGCTTGGAATAGTGGAAAGAAACTTGGAAAACAATCTCCTGAACTAGTTGCGAAACGAATTGCTGCTATGAAAGAAGCGAAATTGAAAAGATTGCAAAAGGAAATTTAAATGTCAACGATTCTGGAAGAACTGACCAAATATCGAACGATTCTTTCTGAGGATAGTTATACTCGAAGAAATGATCGCTCACCAATAAAACTACCCAAGAAGAAAATGGGACAAGAGTCTTATCGTCGATATTTGCATAATAATCAAACGGTTGGAAATGTTGATCGTTTGCTAGAATTACTAAACAGTTACGCTGAAAAGATAAATCAACTATCAATGCGTGGACAGAATACTGAAAAATATCAACTCATGATGGATAAGGTAGAAGAAACAATAGGAAGTTATCCAGATGGTCAACAGCGCCTAGACGATTTTTGGACAGAATACAACAATAGTTTTGAACACGATTATGAACCAACAATTCGTGAAAGCGTTGTAAATGAGTATCAGAATCCAGCCGAACTTCCTCCAATTGAAGCCAAGTCGGCGGGTATTGAACTTGGAAAGCACAATGCAATGGAAGAGTTGGGCGAGATTGTAGCAAGGATTCCAGCCAATCAAGAGATTCCATACGCAGAATTTGGCAAGACCCTTGTTGGATTGCACAGAACATTCAAGAAAGGCAGCGATCCGAAGGTTGTTGAGTTTACTCGTGGTTGGAATAGCATTTTGCAGAAGGTTAACGAATTGATACCAAAAAGCAGAGTTCAGCATTTGACTAAAGATGAGTTACAGTCTGTTATTGCATTCGTTGGCGAAAAAGAGCTTAACTGGAACTAATTCCGTAAATAGACATTAGAGGTTCACACAATGAAAACACTATCTGAATTGATGACTGACTACCGCGCTCCTCTGCTTGAAGCATGGGACACAGAAATGCATACCGCCAAGAAGGACAAGGGTATGTTTAAGGGCAAGTCAAAGGGCGAAATTGGCTCTGCTTTGTCCAAGAACAAGAAGACTGCCGAAAATGACCGCAAGAAGGGTAAGGCAGAACCAGAGTCTCTGAAGAAGAAGATCAAGCAGGAAGAGTTTGCTCTCCGTGCAAAGAATAATTTTGGTAAGGTTAGCGAATCCATCGAACTTCGTGAAGGCGCTGGCCTCAGCTTTGAACACCTTTTGAAGCAGCATCACGCCGATGTTGATACATTTATCGAGACAGGAGAATTAACAGACGGATTGTTCGATACCCTCTATGAATATTTCTTTGACGAAATGCCTTACGGCGTTGCAAAAGCACGTACTGGCGATCCTCACAACTGGATTGCTGCTAAGTTTACAGATTGCTTGGAGCGCGAAGGTTTGATGAGCGGAACGCAAGGTCAAGATCGCGAATCTTATAGCGACATACAGGATCGCGATTCATATGTTCCTTCTTTGCCATTGGGTGAAGGCAAGACAATGCGTAAGTGCAAGGGTAAGGGCTGTGACAAGAAATGCTATGATGGCAAGGAATTTTGTTCAGCCGCTTGCAAGAAGTCAGCGGGTGTGAAGGAAAGCTACACACCGGGCCCATTCTCAAAGGCAGCAAAGCAGCTATCTGAAAATGTTGGCGACGAAGAAGGTTGCACACATGAATGGAAGAAGGGCGAAAAAACTGCTAACGGAACACATTACAAGTGTGCCTGTGGTGCCACAAAGACTGAAAAAGGAAAAT